>Ga0209147_100607_pt1 | contig 19587 bp, 27 predicted proteins | sample AraplaCol_mLB_r2_FD_184278 | JGI IMG/M metagenome (GOLD analysis project Ga0209147, IMG submission 184278) | Arabidopsis root microbial communities from North Carolina, USA - plate scrape CL_Col_mLB_r2 (SPAdes) (version 2) | ecosystem: Host-associated > Plants > Roots > Endosphere | place: USA... | reverse complement strand
TGATCTGCCCCCACCGAGTGGACCGATTGGTTTGTTAGTGCATTAAGCTCATCGCCGCCATATCCGGACGGAGGTGGAGCGAAGCGGAACCGGAGGCCGGATATGGCGGTGTCGCCGTTTCTGGTGCCGGTGGCCGATAGCCAAGACTGCTGTGCGGGCGGACGGTGTTGTAATGCCGCCGCCAGGCTTCGATCAGCACCCTGGCCTCGGCGAGGCTGTAGAAGATTTCACCATTGAGCAGTTCGTCGCGCAGCGACCCATTGAAGCTTTCATTATAGCCATTCTCCCATGGCGATCCCGGCGCGATGTAGAGCGTCTTCACGCCGATCTGCCGCAGCCATTGCTGGACGGCATTGGCGATAAATTCGGCGCCATTATCTGACCGTATATGTGCAGGCGGGCCGCGCGAGATGAACAGGTCCGCCAAGGCCGCCAGCACATCCTCATGTTTGAGCTGTCGCGCAACGATAAGCGCCAGACATTCCCTGCTGGCCTCGTCGATGATCGTCAGGATGCGGAACTTGCGGCCGTCATGCGTGCGCCCCTCGACGAAGTCATAGGCCCACACATGCCCAGGATACTCAGGCCGCAGGCGGATGCATGATCCGTCGTTGAGCCATAGACGCCCGCGTTTGGGCTGGCGCTGCGGCACCTTGAGCCCTTCGCGCCGCCATATCCGCTCGACCCGTTTATGGTTCACCGTCCACCCCGCATGGCACAGCAACGCCGTGACCCGGCGGTAGCCGTAACGACCATATTGCTTTGCCAAGGCGATGATGTCCTCCGTCAGCGCCTGTTCGTCATCCGCCCCACGCGGCACTTTACGCTGTGTCGATCGATGCTGCCCTAGAACCCGGCATATCCGTCGCTCGGATAGCCGGACTGGCAGATCCCGTCGTATATGATCGATGCAGCGCCGTCGCCGCGCGGGGCTCAGAAGTTTCCCCGTGCAGCTTCCTGCAATATCAGCTTGTCCAGCGTCAGGTCCGAGATCGCCCGGCGCAGCCGTTGGTTTTCCTTCTCCAGATCCTTCATCCGCCGTGCCTGGTCGGTCTTCAGCCCGCCATATTCCTTGCGCCAGCGATAATAGGTCTGCTCGCTGACCCCGATCCGACGGCAGGCTTCGGCGGTCGAAGCCCCCTGCGCCAGCACGATCTCAACTTCACGCAGCTTGCCGATGATCTCTTCCGGCTTGTGCTTCTTGCTCGGCATTCAATGTCCCTTTCGCGGTCCAGACTATCATAGTCTCTGGGCCACTCAGCGGGGGGCAGATCACTCGCTGACCGGGGGTGAGGATCGTTTTGCCCGCCATATGCGCTTCCCGATTTCGAGGTGTCACTTATTCATATTGAACACCGTTTATCGATCATAGACAGCATGACGGATTATGTGACATCCTCGGCTATGGCAGCAGGCAGTCGGCTGCTGCGCTCCATAAACGGACGTATATGTGACAACTCAGATTGGTTACGCGCGGGTGTCCAAGGCGGACGGCAGCCAGGTCCATGACCTCCAGCGCGACGCCCTGATCGCGGCCGGCGTCGATCCCGAACATATCTATGAGGATGCCGCGTCGGGTCGGCTCGACAAGCGACCGGGGTTGGACGCGTGCTTGAAGGCGCTGCGCCGCGACGACACGCTCGTGATCTGGAAGCTCGACCGGCTCGGCCGCGATCTGCGCCACCTCGTCAACACGGTTGGCGACCTGACCAAGCGCGGTATTGGGCTCAAGGTGCTGGCGGGTGAAGGTGCGTCGATCGACACCACCACCGCCAATGGCCGGCTGATCTTCGCGATCTTCGCCGGCCTCGCCGAGTTCGAGCGCGAACTCATCGTCGAACGCACCAAGGCGGGGTTAGCCGCCGCGCGGGCACGGGGTAGAAAAGGCGGCCGGCCATTCAAGATGACCTTGGCAAAGCTACGCCTTGCTCAGGCCGCTATGGGCAAGCCCGAAACCGTGGTCGCCGATCTTTGCGCGGAAATGGGCGTGACACGCCAGACTCTCTACCGCTTCGTGGATCCGACCGGAGCATTGCGTCCAGACGGCCAGCGCCTTTTCGATCGTGGACGACAGCTCCGTTAAGCAGCTGTCGCCCCCTTGCGGACATTCGCGACACGGGGCGGATTCCCTGAAACCCGCCGTTCCCTCGCCCCCGGTTTATGACGGTGCCGGGCCGTTAAGCGAATGTCCGGATCGGAGCGAGCTCGCGGAGATAGCTGACGCTCGTGCGAAGTCGGCAGCCGACCAGACCCGGTCGTTCCCGGCAGGCCTTATGGACGTCCGCTCATGCCGAAACCTGGCGTCGGGATATGTCCGAGCATCTGACCGCAGACGCGACAGAGTTGCCGTGTGGTAAACAGGGTGCCGCCGTATCTGGGTAAGAAACGATCAGGCAGTTCCGAGCTTCTCTGCCACTTCCGATACGCTCAGGACCTTCCCGGTTGAAACGACCTTGTCGTCAATGACGAGCGCAGGCGTCGACATTACGCCGTAGGCGGCGATCTGTGCGTAATCCGTGACTTTAACGATCTCGGCCGAAATCCCGGCGGCATCGGCTGCGGCCTTGGCGTTTTCGCCCAAGGCAATGCACTTCTTGCAGCCAGAACCAAGGATCTTGATGATCATAGGTCTCTCCCATTCACAGGAACATGGTGCCAAAGGCGTTGAAGATATAGCCTATCATGATGATGCCAACCGCAACGATGCCGGCAAAGAGCAGCAGCAGCGGTAGTTTCACCACGCGCTTGAGCATGATCATCGAGGGCAGAGACAGCGCGGTGACGGCCATCATGAAAGCCAGAGCGGTGCCGATACCCACGCCCTTGGCGACCAGTGCCTCGGCAATGGGAAGCGTGCCGAAGATGTCAGCATACATCGGAATCCCGACGACCGTCGCGACCAGTACCGACCACCACTTGTCCTGCCCAAGAAGTGCGGAAATGAACGCTTCCGGCACCCAGTTGTGAATGGCGGCACCGATGCCGACGCCGATCAGCACGTAAAGCCAGACCTTGCCGAAGATCTCCGCCACCTGACCCCGCGCGAAATCGAAGCGTTGTCTCCGCGTCAGATGGCCATCGGCATTCTGCAGGACCGGGCTGTTGAACACGAATGCCTCGACATGCCGTTCCATCTTCATTCGGCTAATCATTGATCCCCCGACTACCGCCAGAACCAGACCAACCAGGACATAGGCCAACGCAATCGACCAGTTGAACACGCTCGCCAACAGGATGATCGAGGCCAGATCGACAAGCGGCGATGAAATCAGGAACGAGAAGGTGACCCCGATGGGCAGGCCGGCGCTGGTGAAGCCGATGAACAAGGGGATCGAAGAGCACGAGCAGAACGGGGTAATGGTGCCGAGCAAGGCCGCCATGATGTTGGCGCCCAGTCCCTTGCGCTGCCCGAGAATCCGGCGCGTCCGTTCCGGCGGAAAATAGCTCTGCACCCACGAGATCGTGAAGATCAGCACCCCGAGAAGGATGAAGATCTTGATTACATCGTAGATGAAGAAGTGGATGCTGCCCCCAAGCCGTCCAGCAGGATCAAGCCCGAAACCATCCCGCACCAGCCAAGCGACGATATCGGACAGCCACTGCATGCGCAGCAGCTGGTCATTCAACCATGCGAAGATCTCGGAAATGGTAATCCCCCATGCGGAAATGAATGCGAGCGCAAAGCCGCGTCGACATTGGAGGCTCCTCTATACCCTTCAAGCGTATCGATTATAAAGTGGGAATACTCGCCCTGGTCCGTCGCGCTTCATATTTTGGTACGCCAGGACCGCCTTCCGTGGAGCTTGGTTACGTGCAGAAATTCCTGATATTCCTAGGGTCAGCCCGAGACAGTACCCCTCCACGCCCGGCCAGGCTTGGCCTGCGGGTTGCCCAGCACTGCGGGAAGCATCTCGAGGCAATGGGACATGGCGTCGAGTTGATTGATCCACTTTCGATAGAACTTCCGGTCTCGTTCAAGCCCCACTTCGCCTATGCGAAGGGCGCAGCTCCGGAGGCCTTGGATACGTTGGCGGCGAAGATCGAAGCGGCAGACGGCTATGTGATTGTCAGTCCCGAGTACAACCATTCCATGAGCCCGGCACTGGCGCATCTGCTGAACCATTTTGGCAGCTCGCTGTTTTCCTACAAGCCCAGCGCCATCGTTACTTACTCGGCTGGACAATGGGGCGGCGCCCGCGCGGCAGTGAACATGCGCACGTTCCTGTCGGAACTTGGCTGCCTACCGGTCTCGGCGATGATCCATCTTCCCAAGGCACAGGAAATTCTGACCGAGAGCGGCGACATTGCCGAGGGAACGGACGTCGAAGCCTGGCAAAGATATTTCCATCGCACGCTGGCACAATTGGAGTGGTGGGCAGCAGCTGCAAAAAGCCAGCGGGCAGAGGGCTTGCCCGCCGGAGCACCCGCATTCCAACGGGATCCATCACAGCGAAACGCTCCGTAGAAGGCAAGCCAGCTCATCATTCGATCATGCTGGAAATTTCAATTGACTGAGTGTGGCACGCCTCATTATTCGAACAATCTGGAAGGATCGAATCAGATGGACGATGGGAACGCTCAGGTTTGGGCCGTTGATGCGCTCGGTGCGCTTGCGCATGAGACACGTCTGTCCGTGTTTCGCACATTGGTGAAGGCTGGCGCCGTGGGCATGATTGCCGGCGCCATTGCCGAGTACCACCGTGTGCCGCCTTCCACCATGTCGCATCACCTCGCTACGCTGGAACGTGCTGGCTTGGTCCAATCTGAGCGCGAGAGCCGACTGATCCATTACCGTGCCGACTATCAGGGCATGCGCCGTCTACTCATGTTCTTGATGCAGGACTGCTGCCAGGGCGCGCCTGAAATGTGCTCGGATCTGATGGCCGGGCTGCACTGCGAACCCGAAGCCTGAAGGATATCCTGTGTCTGACAAGATCTATAACGTCCTTTTTCTGTGCACCGGCAACAGCGCGCGCTCGATCCTCGGCGAAGCGGTGATGAACAAGCTCGGTGCAGGCCGATTCAAGGCATACAGCGCCGGGAGCCAGCCGAAGGCCGAGGTTCACCCTATGGCTCTCTCGGTCCTGAACGGCATGGGTTACGACACCACAGGCATGTACTCGAAGAGCTGGAGCGAGTTCTCCAAGCCTGGTACTCCGGAGTTCGATTTCATCTTCACCGTCTGTGACAGTGCCGCTGGTGAGACCTGCCCGGTCTGGATCGGTCATCCCATGACGGCACACTGGGGCATCGAAGATCCGGCAGCCGTTGATGGTGAAGGCCAGCGCGACGCTTTCCTACAGGCGCTGCGTTTTCTCACGCGTCGAATCGAGCTGTTCCTGACACTCCCGATTGCCAGCATTGACGCGATGGCGATGAAGCAGAAGCTCAAGGAAATCGGAAAGGGCGAAGGCGCCAGCGCAGGAGCAAGCGCATGACCACTGACATCGTCATCTATCACAACCCTGAATGCGGGACCTCGCGCAATGCGCTTGCCATGATCCGCAATGCCGGGATTGAACCGCATGTCGTTGAATACCTCAAGACGCCGCCTTCGCGCGCCTTGCTGGAAAGCCTGATCAAGCGTGCCGGCATGGCTCCACGCGCGCTGCTGCGCGAAAAAGGTACGCCCTATGCCGAACTGGGGTTGGGCAACCCGGACCTCACCGATGCGCAGCTGATCGATGCGATGTTGGAGCATCTCATCCTGATCAACCGCCCGATGGTGGTTTCGCCGCTAGGTGTGAAGCTGTGTCGCCCCTCGGAAGAAGTGCTCGATCTGATCCCGGCGCAGCAGCGCGGTGCCTTTGCCAAGGAAGATGGCGAGCAGGTGGTCGATGCCGCCGGTAACCGCGTAGTCGGCTGAAGAGAACACACCGTGACCGCACAGCCCAAGCGTGAGCGCCTGTCGTTCCTTGATCGCTATCTCACCTTGTGGATTTTCCTCGCCATGGCGCTGGGTGTCACCCTGGGATCGACCTTCGATTGGCTGCCCAAGGCGATCGACAGCCTGTCCTGGGGCACGACGAACATCCCCATCGCCATCGGCCTGGTCCTGATGATGTACCCGCCGCTGGCGCGAGTACGGTACGAGGAATTGCCGCGGGTGTTCGAGGACAAGCGGGTGCTGGCGATCTCGCTGATCCAGAACTGGATCATCGGCCCGGTGTTGATGTTCGCGCTGGCGGTGATCTTCCTGTCCGACAAGCCGGAGTACATGACTGGCTTGATCCTGATCGGGCTTGCGCGCTGCATCGCCATGGTGATCGTCTGGAACCAGCTGGCCAAGGGTGACAACCAGTATGTCGCGGCATTGGTCGCCTTCAACTCGGTCTTCCAGATCTTGTTCTTCAGCGTCTACGCCTGGTTTTTCCTCGCCTTCTTGCCGCCGCTTTTCGGGCTGGAGGGAAGCGTCATCCATGTCAGCTTCTGGACCATTGCCGAGGCGGTGCTGATCTATCTAGGCATTCCGTTCCTCGCCGGGTTCCTGACCCGCAAGTGGCTGACGAAAGCCAAGGGCGACGATTGGTACGAGCAAAGCTTCCTGCCCAAGATTGGCCCTGTGACGCTGGTCGCGCTGCTGTTCACCATCGTCGCCATGTTCAGCCTCAAGGGCAACGAAATCGTCACGCTGCCGGGCGACACGATCCGTATTGCCATTCCGCTGACGATCTATTTCGTCGTTCAGTTCACCATCAGCTTCTTCATGGGCAAGCTGATCGCCAGCGACTATCCGCGCACGACGGCCGTGGCCTTCACTGCTGCGGGCAACAACTTCGAACTGGCAATCGCGGTTGCCATCGCAGCTTTCGGGCTGTCCTCCCCCGTGGCTTTTGCTGCGGTCATCGGGCCGCTGGTTGAGGTGCCGGTCCTGATCCTGCTGGTCAACGTCGCCTTCTGGTTCGGGCGGCGCTGGTTTCCCCACTCACTCCCGGCGGAGGCTCGCTCATGACTAAGAAAGCTTATCAGCGCCTGCGAACACTTGCCGATCCGGAGCGTCTTCCGGCTCTTAAACCCGAGTATGTTCATCGCCGCCCGGCGCTAGGTCTTGGCGAACTCGACCCGCCACCCCGCGTCCTGCTGCTCTACGGTTCTCTGCGCGAGCGTTCCTACTCACGCTTGGCTGTGGAGGAAGCGGCCCGGCTGTTGCAGTTTTTCGGCTGCGAGACCCGCATCTTCGAGCCCTACGATCTGCCGCTGCCCGACCAAGTGAAGGACGATGACCACCCGGCTGTGCATGAACTGCGTGAGCATTCGCTGTGGTCGGAGGCGCAGGTCTGGTGCAGCCCGGAACGCCACGGCCAGATCACTGGCATAATGAAGACCCAGATCGACCACCTGCCGCTGGCCTACAAGGGCTTGCGACCGACTCAGGGGCGCACCCTTGCAGTGATGCAGGTCAGCGCAGGCTCGCAATCGTTCAATAGCGTCAACACGCTTCGAATCCTTGGTCGCTGGATGCGGATGGTCACCATCCCCAACCAGTCCTCGGTGGCCAAGGCCTATGAGGCGTTCGACGAGGCTGGCCGAATGAAGCCCTCGAGCTACTACGACCGGATCGTGGACGTGATGGAAGAGCTCGTACGGTTCACTGTTCTGCTGCGGCCACACGCTCATCAGCTCGTAGACCGATATTCCGAAAGGAAAGATCGCGATCAGCCCGTCGATACGCCGGTTGAGGCTGCAAAACTGACTACTCTCTAGGACCTTGCCTACTTCTGAGTTGAAAATTGGCTCTGATGGCGCGATGTTTGACAGTGCGGTTAGTCCGCTTCACCGCGGCGAAGTCGGCCTTCCATGTGCAGTCTGGGAACGACTGATAAGTCGCAGGCGCTGTGAGATCGGCCCCCCGCCGGAGCGAGGAGCCGACGGATCAAATCTCCGTGTTTTCGGCAAGGGCAAGTGCGTCTTCCACGTCGATCCCGAGATAGCGGACCGTGTTCTCTATCTTGCTATGGCCGAGTAGGATCTGGACGGCACGAAGGTTGCCGGTTGCCCGGTAGATGATCGATGCCTTCGTTCGGCGAAGGGAATGCGTGCCATACTCACTTCGCATCAGGCCGACCCCTGTCACCCATTCATCCACGAGCCGGGCGTACTGGCGGGTGCTGAGGTGTCCATTATGATCAACGCGGCTGGGAAAGACGTAGTCGTCCACCGTGCCGCCCCGCCGCTCGAGCCAAGCCAGCAGGCTCACCCGAGCGTCCGACAGCAGCTCGAACTGAACGGGCCGTCCCGTTTTCCGCTGCATAACGATCGCCCGCGTCCGGATCTGTCCGCCGCTGACAATGTCGCCGATCTTCATCTGCACCAGGTCGCAACCCCGAAGCTTGCTGTCGATCGCCAGGTCGAACAGCGCCCGATCTCGAAGGCGACGGCGCTGATTGAGATAGAAACGGATTTCCCAAATCTGCTTCGGTTTCAAAGCCCGCTTTGCACCCACGGTTCTTCCGGCATTCCAGACCGGGCGCTTGGTGGCGGTGAGTTCAGTTTCAGGCATCGCCATGATCGTTCTCCTATGGCCACATTGGCCATCTGCAGAACGCTCGCCGGCGAGGAGGTGGACGAATGACTTTGGGGCTTGTGCCGACCAGAACGCGTCTTTCGGTACGACAAGGCATATGTCCGTTTATACCAAAACCTGCCGCTCCAACTGGCGTAAATCCACCCCGGCGCAATCGCTGCGTTAATCGGCACGACGTGCGCCGCGCTCTCTTTGCGCCGCAAGGTGCGGGGCGAACCGATTATCATTTGGTTCCCGAACCGATTCCGGTGTGGCCCTTTCAAATTTGGAACCAGGGAGTTTTCGGCAGAAAATTTCAATCGATAATTTGAGCGAAGCCGGCAACACCCTCAGGAGATGGCGGACGCTTTGTCGGATGTGAAGGCGTGCGCAGATCGTCGACTTGACCCAGCCCCCCAAAAATCGCTTCCATCGTTCGGACACATAATGCGACGCCCTCGTCGGCAAGCGTATACCAGACCAACTTGGCCTCCTTGCGCGTTTGAACGAGATTGGCGCGGCGCAATTCGCCGAGCTGCTGGCTTAGTGCTGGTTGAGTGATCTGAGTTGCTTCACCGATTTCCGACACATTGCGCTCACCGCGCAACAGACAGGAGAGGATCATGAGGCGCTGAGGTTGCGCAAAGACCTTGAGCTTGTCTGATGCGGCGGTCGCAGCATCGCGGTCCTCGTAAAACGCGGCCGTCATGGCGCGTCCACGAAGCGGCAGAACCAGTCCTCGCGATCTTCAGCAATGTTGGAAGGGGGACTGAGTAACGGTTTCCCTTCGCGCCATCCTTCAGGAGCCAGGGTTTGGGCATTGCTCACAGCCTTCAACGCCTTGAGCATCCGCAGCATCTCATCAACCGAACGCCCGACATTATGGGGATAGCAGGTAATCGCTCTAATGACGCCTTCAGGGTCGATGAAGAAAGTCGAGCGCATCGCCATGCTGTCGGCCGATTGCTCATCGATCATGCCATAGGCACGCCCGATCGCCATGCTCGGATCTTCAATTATGGGAAAGCGGACATCGGCGTCCAGCGTCACACGGATCGCCCGGACCCACGCCAAATGCGAGTAAAGGCTATCGACGGATAGCCCCAACAGTGACGTCTCGAGGGCGTCAAATTCCGACTGACGCCGGGCGAGTTCGGCGAATTCCGTGCTGCAGACGGGCGTGAAGTCTGCCGGATGGGAAAAAAAGAGGACCCAGCGTCCGCGCAGCTTGGAAAGCTGGATCTCGCCTCCCGTCGAGCGGGCGCGGAAATCCGGCGCGATCTCTCCAATGCGCGGTGACCGGCTCTCCGTTCCTTGTGCGATTTCCATAGCGCTTCCTTCGACATTCCCGCCCCTTGACGCAAGAGAATTATTCGATTACACGATATATGTAAATATGAATTTATGAGGTTTTCCGTGACCGACTCCGCGCTTGCAGCAGCCTCTTCGCAAATCTCTGCCGCTCAGGTTGGCATTCCCCAGATCAAGGCGTTCTTCGACGAGCCGACCTTCACGGTGACCTACGTCGTGCACGATCCAGAGAGCCTTCGCGCCGCGATCGTCGACAGCGTTCTGGATTATGATCCGGCTTCGGGGCGCACATCTTTCTCCGCAGCCGAGGCGGTGCTCGCCTACGTCAAGGAAAAGGGGTTATCCGTCGACTGGCATCTGGAGACCCACGCCCACGCCGATCACCTCTCGGCCGCGCCCTATCTGCAGCAGAAGATCGGCGGAAAGATCGCCATCGGCGAGCACATCGTCATCGTGCAGGAGACATTCGGCAAGCTGTTCAATGCCGGTACCGACTTCGAGCGCGACGGCTCGGACTTTGATCGCCTTTGGAAAGATGGCGACCGTTTTCGCATCGGCAATCTCGATGTCACGGTGTTGCATGTGCCGGGGCACACGCCAGCTTGCATTGCTTACGTGATCGGTGACGCCGTCTTTGTCGGCGATACCATGTTCATGCCCGACTACGGCACGGCGCGCGCCGATTTTCCCGGTGGCGATGCCCGCACCCTCTATCAATCTGCGATGCGGCTTTTGTCACTGCCGCCGGAGACGCGGCTCTTCATGTGCCACGATTATCTGCCGGAGGGGCGCAAGGACTATGTCTGGGAAACGACCGTAGAGGCCGAGCGCAAGGCCAACGTCCATATCCATGAAGGGGTAAGTGAAGACGAATTCGTCGCGATGCGCGAAGCACGCGACAAGACGCTCGCGATGCCGCGCCTGATCCTGCCTTCTGTCCAAGTGAACATGCGCGCGGGGCACTTGCCGCCGGCCGAGGACAATGGCGTCATTTATCTCAAGATCCCGGTCAACGCGGTATGATGCTGCCCGGCTTCCCTAATGCCATGCCCGTTGCGGGGCTGGCAGGCGGCCTGCTGATCGGTCTTGCCGCCGCGATCATGCTCCTCGGTCTTGGTCGCATTGCTGGCGTCAGCGGCATGCTCGCCCGAGCGTCCGGCATTGCCGATAGGGGCGCGCCGCGCGCGGTCGCGCTCGCCTTTGTTATCGGGCTGCCCGTGGGAGCGCTGCTCGTCACGCTGGCTTCCAGCGGCGTCGAGCCGCGCTTTACAGCTTCAATCCCGCAACTGGTCATGGCCGGACTGCTTGTCGGTTTCGGGACCCGGCTCGGTTCAGGTTGCACGAGCGGTCACGGGGTCTGCGGTCTCTCCCGACTCTCCCGCCGATCCATGGTTGCCACCTTGACCTTCATGACAAGTGGCTTCGCCACGGTCGGACTGATGCGCACTTTCGGTTTCATCAACGGATAATTGGGGGAGGCTGGGGATGAAGAGGAATATGGGAACATTCGACCGGGTGCTGCGCACGATCGTAGCCTTGGTGATCGGCTATCTCTGGTCGACCGGGACGATCAGCGGGGGTCTCGGTGTCGGCTTGGCGATCCTTGCGGTCGTCTTCCTTCTCACGAGCGCGGTCGGCGTCTGTCCGCTGTACCGCCCGCTCGGTCTTTCGACCTGCGGCAGAGCCAAATGAAGGTCCCCGCCATCTCGTTGCTTGCCGGCCTCCTGTTCGGAGCGGGGCTCACCGTGTCCGGCATGGCTGACCCGGCGCGGGTGCGCGCTTTCCTCGATCTGTTCGGGGCGTGGGACCCCACGCTTGCCTTCGTAATGGCGGGTGCGATGATGCCTATGGCGATCGCCTGGCTGATCCAGAAGCGGATGCCCAAGCCGATCGCCTGCGACGCCTTCGATCTGCCGGGCACCGGCCTACTCGACGCAAAACTGATCCTCGGTGCGATCCTGTTCGGCATCGGCTGGGGCATTGGCGGACTATGTCCCGGCCCCGCCCTTGCTGACCTCGCCATCGCACCATTCGAGGCAGGGATTTTCGTGGTCGCCATGCTCGCCGGCATGATTGTGCACCGCATCACCACAAAATGAAAAGAGGCCCGCCTCGGAGCGGGAGCGAGGAGAAGTCATGAACATCAAACCGCTCAACCAAGATTTCGCCGTCTCCCCGCAGATCGCACTTGCCGACATCCCCGCGATCATCGCGCAAGGCTATAAGGCGATCATCTGCAATCGACCCGACGGTGAGGAACCGGGCCAGATCGCCGCCGCGCAAATAGGTGAAGCTGCCGAACGACAGGGCCTGCGCTTTGCCTATGTCCCCGCAATCTCCGGGGCGATCACTGATGCGAATGTCGCGGCCATGGCGGATGCGCTTGCGCGCCTACCTAAGCCGATTCTGGCCTTTTGTCGCTCCGGCGCACGATCGACGAAATTGTATGAATTGGTCTCATCGCAAAATCCTTCGGCACCTGGCGCCCGAGTTCACGATGTTGTGATTGTCGGCGGTGGCGCGGCCGGGATTGCAACGGCGTCCAGCCTCCTCAAGCGCAATCCCAAGCTGGATATAGCGGTGATCGAGCCTTCCGAGGAGCATTACTATCAGCCTGGCTGGACGATGGTTGGCGCGGGTGTCTTCCACAAGGATTTCACGCGCCGCACCGAAGCGCAGGTCATGCCCAACCGAGTGGCCTGGATCCGGGCCGCCGCCTCAGGCTTTGCTCCGGATGAAAACAAGGTGATCCTCAGTGACGGCAGCGAAGTCCGCTACCGCATTCTCGTTGCCTGTCCCGGCATTAAACTGGACTGGGATGCGATACCCGGCCTCGCCGATGCAATCGGCAAGAACGGCGTGACCTCGAACTATGGCTATGATCTCGCGCCCTACACCAACCGACTAGTGAAAGAATTCAAGGGCGGACGGGCGCTGTTCACCCAGCCTGTGATGCCCATCAAGTGCGCTGGCGCGCCGCAGAAGGCGATGTATCTGTCCTGTCATCGCTGGGAAAAGGCGGGCGTCCTGAACGACATCGACGTCCAGTTCCACACAGCCGGGGCGGTGCTGTTCGGCGTTGCCGCCTATGTCCCGGCACTTATGGAATATGTCGAGCGCTACGGCGCGCACCTGAACTTTGAATCGAAGCTCGTCGCGATCGACGGCGCTGCAAAGGTGGCGACATTCGAACGTAAGGATGGCGAAGGCACGCGGCGCGTCGAAGAGCGCTTCGACATGATTCACGTCGTGCCGCCCCAGGTCGCGCCCGATTTCGTGCGCACCAGCCCGCTCGCGGCGGCCTCCGGCTTCATAGAGGTCAACGAGGCGACGCTTCAACATGTGCGCTATCCCAATGTCTTCGCATTGGGGGACGCCTGCTCCGCCTCGAACGCCAAAACCATGGCCGCAGCGCGCAAACAGGCCCCGGTCGTCGCGGTCAATGTTCTTGCCGCGCTTGAGGGCAAGCCGCCGGCCGCCGACTATGACGGTTACGGGTCCTGCCCGCTGACGGTCGAGGCGGGCAAGATCGTCCTCGCCGAGTTTGGCTATGGCGGCAAGTTGCTGCCCAGCTTTCCCAACTGGCTGATCGACGGAACACGGCCTTCACGCCTGTCCTGGCTCCTCAAGGATACCATCCTGCCGCCAATTTACTGGCATGGCATGCTCAAGGGCCGGGAATGGATGGTCGCGCCGCACGCGATCAAGGCGGCGCACTGAACCATGCTTGAGCCGCTACAATATGCCCTCGGCGGCCTGTCGGGCGCACTTGTGGGCTTTGTCCTCGGGCTCGTCGGGGGCGGCGGGTCGATCCTCGCCGTGCCACTGCTGCTCTATCTTGTGGGGATACGCAATCCGCATGAGGCGATCGGCACCAGCGCACTGGCAGTCGCGGCCAATGCGCTCGCCGGCCTCTGGAACCACGCCCATGCCCGCACCGTCAACTGGCGATGCGGGGGCATTTATGCTGCCGCCGGCGTCGTCGGCGCGCTTGGCGGCTCGACGCTCGGCAAGAGCATCGACGGGCACAAGCTGCTCTTCCTGTTCGCGATCCTGATGATTGTTGTGGCGGTGCTGATGTTTCGCGGCCGCGGCGACCAGGGCGTCGAGGGCGCGCAGTGCAATCGGGAGAATGTCGGCAAGGTCGTCGGCTATGGTCTCGGCACCGGTGCCTTTTCCGGCTTCTTCGGGATCGGCGGCGGTTTCCTGATCGTGCCAGGCCTGATCGCTTCGACCCACATGCCCATCCTGCGCGCGATCGGCACCTCGCTTGTCGCGGTCGCGGCCTTCGGCCTGACGACGGCGCTTAACTATGCGCTTTCGGGCTATGTCCTTTGGGGCCTGGCTGGCGTGTTTATTGTCGGCGGCATTGTCGGAAGCGTGATCGGCACGCGTGCATCGCAGGTGCTGGCCGCCGAAAAGGGCCGGTTGAACAGCCTCTTCGCCGTTTTCGTGCTCGTCGTTGCCATCTACATGCTATTCAAGAGCTGGTCCGAACTCGCCAGCTGAACAGGGATATTCATGGACGCCATCATTCTCGCAAGGGCGCAATTCGCCTTCACGGTGAGCTTTCACTTCCTCTTCCCGGCCTTTTCCATCGGGCTGGCAAGCTATCTGGCCGTGCTCGAAGCTCTGTGGCTGAAGACCGGCAAGGGCGTCTATGCGAACCTGTTTCGCTACTGGCTGAAGATCTTCGCCGTCGTGTTCGCGATGGGCGTCGTCTCGGGCATCGTCATGTCCTACCAGTTCGGCACCAACTGGTCGGTGTTCTCGGACAAGGCAGGACCTGTCATCGGACCGCTGATGGCCTATGAGGTGCTGACCGCCTTCTTCCTAGAAGCCGGATTCCTCGGGGTCATGCTGTTCGGGATCAACAAGGTTGGGCGCAAGCTGCACTTCGTCGCGACACTTGCAGTAGCGTTGGGGACGTTCATCTCCGCATTCTGGATCCTGTCGGTCAACAGCTGGATGCAGACGCCGGTGGGGTATGAGATCGGCGCCAACGGCCAGTTCCTGCCGGGGCCAAGCTGGCTGACGATCATCTTCAATCCCAGCTTCCCCTATCGGCTCTTTCATACCGTCCTTGCTGCCTATCTGACGACAGCCTTCATCGTCGGCGCGGTGGGTGCCTGGCATCTTCTCAAGGACCGCAGCAATCCCGGCGCGCGCAAGATGTTTTCCATGGCCATGTGGATGGCTGCGATCGTCGCGCCCATCCAGATTTTCGCGGGCGACATGCATGGGCTCAACACGCTTGAACATCAGCCAGTGAAGGTGATGGCGATGGAAGGCCATTTTCAGAGCCATCCAGAAGGTGCGCCTTTGATCTTGTTTGGAATTCCCAACAGCGCGGAGCAGCGGGTCGATTACGTCGTCGAGATACCCAAGGCGTCATCGCTGATCTTGAAGCACCAACTCGACGCGCCATTGAAAGGTCTCGACACCGTGCCCCAAGCTGATCGTCCGCCCGTCGGTATCGTCTTCTGGGCGTTCCGCGTGATGGTTGGCATCGGATTCGCAATGCTCGGGATCGGACTCCTGAGCCTGATCGCCCGCTGGCGCAAAGCGCTCTACGACTGGTCGCTGCTGCATCGCTTCGCCGTGCTTATGGGGCCGTCGGGACTGATTGCCGTGCTGGCCGGCTGGATAGTGACGGAAGTCGGGCGGCAACCCTTTACGATCTATGGGTTGCTCAGGACCACGCAGAGCGCGTCGCCGCTCGATGCCCCGGCGGTGGCCTCGTCGCTGCTGGCATTCGTTATCGTCTATTTCACCGTGTTCGGCATGGGTATCTGGTACCTGCTTCACCTGATGAAGAAGCCGCCCGAGGCGCATGAAACCCCGCTGGGCGATGCGCCCATCCGCAGCGCGGGGATCACCCCGGCGCCGGCCATCATCGAGGGAGCTTCGGCATGATCGACCTCACTGTCATCTGGGCCTGCATCATCGGCTTTGCGATCATAGCTTATGTCGTGATGGACGGCTTCGATCTTGGCATCGGCATCCTGTTTCCGTTCTTCAAGGTTGGGCAGGACCGCGACACCGCGATGAACAGCATCGCGCCCGTCTGGGATGGCAACGAAACCTGGCTCGTGATGGGCGTAGGCGGCCTGTTTGCCGCATTTCCGCTGGCCTATGCCATCATCCTTCCCGCGCTTTACGCGCCGATGATCGCGATGCTGCTGGGACTCGTGTTCCGCGGCGTGGCCTTCGAGTTCCGCTGGCGGGATCCGGCGCACCGTGCTTTCTGGGACACGGCCTTCACGACAGGGTCGGTTATCGCCACCTTTGCGCAAGGCATTGCGCTCGGGGCCCTGCTACAGGGCATCACCGTCGAGGGGCGCAGTTATGCCGGAGGCTGGTGGGAATGGCTGTCGCCTTTCAGCCTGCTGACCGGCGTCGGCCTGCTGATCGGCTATGCCCTGCTCGGCGCCTGCTGGCTCAACTGGAAGACCGAAGGCGGATTGCAGCGGCAGACGGTGACCTATGCCGGGCGGCTTGGAATCGGCCTGCTCATCATGATCGGCGTGATTAGCCTCGCAACGCTGCGGCTCGAAACGCAATATTATCAGCGCTGGCTAAGCTTCCCGGGCGTGGTAGCGACAGCGCAGGTGCCGCTTGCCACGCTTATCGTGACATTCCTCTTTTATCGCAGCCTCCGCGTGAAGCGAGATGTGCAGCCGTTCTTCTGGGCGCTCTCGCTTTTCGGACTGTGCCTGGTCGGGCTTGGCGTCTCGATCTGGCCCGATGTCGTTCCGGCGCGCGTGACGATATGGGAAGCGGCGGCGCCCGTCCGCAGCCAGTTGTTCATGCTGGTGGGAGCCGCGATCATGGTGCCGATGATCCTTGCCTACACGGCCTGGTCCTATTGGGTCTTCCGGGGCAAGGTTGGCACGGAAGGATATCACTGATGCGCCTGTTGCTGAGCCGTCTCGGTTGGTTCGTCGGCATCTGGGCTGCGAGCGTTTCCGCGTTGGCGCTTGTGGGCGGAATGCTCCGCTGGTGGCTACGATAAATGGCCCCTCGCCTTAGGTGAGGGGCCAACACTCAAATTTCGGTATTTTCAGCGAGGGCCAGCGCGTCCTCTACGTCGATCCCGAGATAGCGCACCGTATTCTCGATCTTGCTGTGGCCGAGCAGGATCTGGACTGCCCGTAGATTGCCGGTCGCCCTGTAGATGATCGATGCCTTCGTTCGCCGAAGCGAATGGGTGCCATACTCGCTCCGCATGAGGCCGACCCCTGTCACCCATTCATCGACGAGCCGAGCATACTGGCGAGTGCTGAGATGCCCATTATGATCAACTCGGCTCGGAAACACATAATCGTCCAGCGTGCCGCCCCTTTGTTCGAGCCATGCCAGCAAGCTCGCTCGAGCATCTGGCAGCAGTTCGAACTGAACGGGCCGGCTCGGTTTCTGCTGCATTACGATCGCCCGCATTCGGATTTGCCCTCCGCTGACAAGGTCGCCGATCTTCATCTGCACCAAGTCGTAGCCGCGAAGTTTGCTGTCGATCGCCAGATCGAATAGCGCGCGATCTCGCAGCCGACGGTGCTGATTGAGGTAGAAACGGATTTCCCAAATCTGCTTCGGTTTCAGAGCCCGCTTTGCACCCACGGTCCTTCCGGCATTCCAAACCGGGCGATTGGTAGCAGTGAGTTCTGTTTCAGGCGTCTCCATGATCGTTCTCCTATGGCCACATTGGCCATCTGGAGAACGCTTGCCGACGAGGATGTGCAGGATTTTGCTGTGGGGCTCGTGCTGACTAGGCCCGGCCTTTCGTGACGGAGCGGCCAAGGCCGGCTTCTGGTAAAGTCAGATGCTCCTTGATTAAATCCATATATCCAGCAATGTGGATATATGGACAACGACTCAGCCATCACGGCCCTTGGCGCGCTCGCGCAGGGCACGCGCCTCGACGCATTTCGCCTGTTGGTCCGCCACGAGCCTGAGGGCCTGGCCGCCGGCGAGGTCGCCAAGGCGCTCGACGTGCCGCAGAACACGATGTCGGTGCATCTCGCGACCCTCGCGCGCGCCGGCCTGATCCGGTCTGAGCGGCGCAGCCGCATCATCAACTATCGCGCCGATCTCGACCAGTTGAAGGCGCTGACCCTGTTCCTTGTGAAGGATTGCTGCGGCGGCAAGGCGGAGCTTTGCGAGCCGCTGATCGCCGAGCTTAACCCCTGCTGCTGAAGGCTGCCATGACCGTCGATATCATCATCTATCACAACCCCGAGTGTGGGACGTCGCGCAACACGCTGGCGATGATCCAGAACGCCGGCATCGAGCCGCACGTCATCGAGTATCTGAAGACGCCGCCGAACCGCTCGCGCCTCGTCTCGCTGATCAGTCGCATGGGCATCACGCCTCGCGCGCTGTTGCGCGAGAAGGGCACGCCCTATGCCGAGCTTGGCCTCGGCGACCCGGCGCTCAGCGACGACGGGCTTATCGACGCGATGATCGAGCATCCGATCCTCATCAACCGCCCTATCGTCGTCTCGCCGCTCGGCGTGAAGCTGTGCCGTCCGTCGGAAGAGGTGCTCGACCTGCTGCCGGCCCGGCAGCGCGGCGCCTTCACCAAGGAAGATGGCGAGAAGGTCATCGACGACGCGGGCAACAGGATCGGCGCATGACCACCGCCGCGTCGGCCAAGCCGGGGATCAGCACATTCGAGCGCTATCTCAGCGTCTGGGTTGCGCTGTGCATCGTGGTCGGGATCGCGCTCGGCTACGCGCTGCCGGGCCTGTTCGGCGCGATCGCCGCAGCCGAGGTGGCGCGGGTCAACCTCGTCGTCGCGGTGCTCATCTGGCTGATGATCATCCCCATGCTGCTCAAGATCGACCTCCGCGCGCTCGGCTCTGTTCGCCAACACTGGAAGGGCGTCGGCGTCACCCTGTTCATCAACTGGGCGGTGAAGCCGTTTTCGATGGCGCTGCTCGGCACGCTGTTTCTGGGCTGGCTGTTTCGGCCCCTGCTGCCGGCGGGCGAGGTCAGCTCCTATATCGCAGGTTTGATCCTGTTGGCCGCCGCACCCTGTACGGCGATGGTGTTCGTCTGGTCCAACCTCTGCGAGGGCGAGCCCACTTACACGCTGAGCCAGGTCGCGCTGAACGACGTGATCATGGTCTTTGCCTTCGCGCCGCTGGTCGGCCTGCTCCTCGGCGTCGCGTCGATCACGGTGCCGTGGGACACGCTGTTGATCTCGGTGATGCTCTACATCGTCGTGCCAGTCATCGTCGCGCAGATCGTCCGCAGTGTCGTGATCGGAGCGGGCGGACAGGAGGCATTGGACCGGCTGCTGGCTCGGCTTGGGCCGGTGTCGCTGCTGGCGCTGCTGACCACGCTGGTTCTGCTGTTCGGGTTTCAGGGTGAGGCGATCATCGCCCATCCGCTGGTCATTGCCCTGATCGCGGTGCCGATCCTCATTCAGGTCTATTTCAACGCGGGGCTCGCCTACTGGCTGAGCCGTAGGCTCGGTGTGGCATGGCGCGTCGCGGCCCCGGCTGCGTTGATCGGCGCCTCCAACTTTTTCGAGCTGGCCGTCGCCGCCGCGATCAGCCTGTTCGGGCTCAACTCGGGAGCGGCGCTGGCGACCGTCGTCGGCGTGCTGGTCGAGGTGCCGGTGATGCTGTCGGTCGTCTCGATCGTGAAGCGGACGCGGCCCTGGTACGAGGCGAGAGCGACGGCATGACCCAGGTCTATTTCTCGGAGGCTCGGCACGCTGATGATGTCCTGCGCCTCGCGCTCGGCGCCGCGCAGCTCCCGACCGACGA
>Ga0209147_100606_pt1 | contig 19589 bp, 21 predicted proteins | sample AraplaCol_mLB_r2_FD_184278 | JGI IMG/M metagenome (GOLD analysis project Ga0209147, IMG submission 184278) | Arabidopsis root microbial communities from North Carolina, USA - plate scrape CL_Col_mLB_r2 (SPAdes) (version 2) | ecosystem: Host-associated > Plants > Roots > Endosphere | place: USA... | reverse complement strand
TTTGTTGCTCGACAATATGGATGCGCCGACGCTGCGCGGGGCCGTGACGCTGATCGGTGGGCGGGTGCCGACCGAATCCTCGGGCGGGGTCACGCTGGACACGATTCGCGCCAAGGCGGAAACGGGCGTCACCTATATCAGCGTCGGCCGACTGACCCAGTCGGCGCCGGCGGCCGACATCGGACTGGATTTCGCTTATGCTTAAAATGCTGCTGCCCCTCATCGCGATCGCCATGCCGGGCGTGGCCATGGCACAGGCCAATCAGTGCCGCCTGCCGGAAGTGATCGCGCGGCCGAAGGTCGAAGGGCCGACGTCCGATGATCCCAAGCGGGTGCTGCCGATCGGCTATTATACGCTGGCCGTCAGTTGGACGCCGCAATATTGCAAGACGTCGCGGGGTGGTGGGCGCGATGCGTTTCAGTGCCAGTCGGGCAATGATTTCGCCTTCACCCTGCATGGTTTGTGGCCGGACGGCTATGGGCAGGAATGGCCGCAATATTGCAAGGCTTCGGGCGTCCTGCCGCGCAAGGTGGTCCGCGATCATCTCTGTTCGACGCCGTCGGTGCAGCTGATCCAGCATGAATGGGAAAAGCATGGCACCTGCATGCCGACCAATCCGACCAAATTCTTCGCCCTGTCGCGCAAGCTGTATCAGGGGCTGCGCTATCCCGACATGGCGGCGCTGGCTGCGCGGCCGACCTTGTCGGCACGGGATTTCGCACAGGCCTTTGCAGCGGAGAATAAGGGGATGGTCGCGGACGGCATTCGCCTGAACGTGACGCGCGACGGCGCGCTCAGCGAAGTGTGGATATGCATGAACCGCAACTATCGCTACATCAGCTGCCCGCCGCAGCAGGGCGGGGTGAAGGACCGGGCGCAGTTGCGGATCGAACCGAAGGCCTGATTATGCGTCGATCGTCACCGTCGCGGGATGGTGGCGGTCGAGATGCTTGCGGATGATGCGCAGATTCTTGGTGTTCGACTTGTAGAGAAAGTCGAACAGGTCGCCGGCGAAGGGAATGGCGCCGATCACCGTATCCACGCCGACATTGGCGGCCATGCGGGTGATCTGCCATTTCGACATGCCGAGGTTCCGGGCCTCCCACACGATCCAGGCGCCCATGGCGGCGGTGGCAAGATCGCCCACCACCGGGACCAGCCCGACCAGACTGTCGAGGCCCACGCGATATTTGGTGCCCGGAATGACGAACAGCCCTTCCAGCACCGCCTCCATCGCTTCGATCCGACGGCGGATCGAGGCGGGGTCGCGGCCGAAACCGGGCATTTCGCGCGCGATACGGTCGAACTGGTCCTGGGAAATCGCCATCTGAAAATTCTCCTCGGCCCCCTTAATTGGTGGTGCGCAAGAGATGGTTCAATGGGTGGCGCGCACGGGCGGACAATTGGAAGCCGGTGAGCCGCTTCGACACTAATGACCAGCGCACCGGGGCGCCCAGGGGGATATAGCCGTTATGGCCGACCATCTGCGCTTCCGCCTCGGCGATGCGGGCGACCCGTTCGTCCATGGTCGGGGCCAGGCTGGCAGCGTGAAGCTGCGCATCGGCGGCATCGCTGCAATGGATTTTGCGCGCGCAACCGATACGGCCCAGATACCAGAGCGCGCTGTCATAGGCGGCGACTTCATCGACCAGCCGCAGATCGGCTTCGGCGGTGAGCGCCACGCGCCGGACGGGCAGGCCGATGGTGGCGAGGTCGCGGCGCAGCATGCCGAACAATAAGGTGGCGCCGGGGCCGCGCGGCAGGGCGATGCGCAGCGGCGGCGGCGCACCGTTATCGGCGCGCCAGCGGGCGACGCTGGCCCCGGCCTGCGCGCGCCGCTGGTCGAGCGGCAGTCCTGCCCAATCGGGATCCGTGGGCGCGCGGCCAAGGTCCATCTGATCGGGCAGCAGCCGCTCGCTGGTCGCCCAGCCGCCCAGCGGGAAGAGGGCGGGCAACTGGCTGCGGTCGATGCTCATGTTGATCGCGGCGCGGATGGCCGGATCGTCCAGCAGCTTGCCCTGACCGGTGACTGCAAGGCCGAGCAGGCCGTTGACCGGATCGACCCGGACGCTGTTCCGGTCGACACCGGCCGGCACCAGCAGCGGCAGGTCGGTGAAGCGGCCACCCAGCACCAGCGCGGCATCCCTTTCCCGGAAGCGGATGATCGCCAGCGCAGCACGTTCGGCGCGCAGAACCAGCGTTTGGGAAGGGGATGGCGGTTCGTCGGGGTCGTCGCCGCTCGTGCGGTCCACGGGCGTCAGATAAGAAGCGTTGCCTCTGGTCGCGCGGCGATAGGGGCCGGTGCCGCCGTCGCGCGACAGCACGGCCATTTGCGGCTGAGCCAGCATTTGCAATACATAGGGGCGCGGGGCGGTCAGGCGGATTTCGATCACTTCGCCGGTCATCGGCACGACCGACTGCACCACATCGAGCGGGCCGTCCGGGTCGAGCCGGCGCAGCGATTCGATTCGCGCCATCAGCATGCGGGCGACATCGGGAGCGGTGACGCGCGCGCCATTGGCCCAGAAAGCGCGGCGCAGGCGGAAAATATAGGATCGTCCGTCATCCTCCACGATCCAGCGCTGTGCCAGCGCGGGCAGGATTTCGCCGCTGGCATCGAAGGCGACCAGCCCTTGTGCCGTCGCCTCCAATATCAGCTTGGCGCCGGGGTCGGGCAGATGGAGCAGCGGTTTCGCGAAATCGTCTTTATCGCCCAGTACGCTCACGACGACCGGCCCCTTGCCCTCGTCCGAACAGCCGCTTGCGAGCAGGGCCAGCCCCACTCCGGCGACCAGCGTGGCGCGGCGGCAGGACCGGGCGAAGGGGGTGAAGATGAACATGCTGATCGAAGGCTTAGAGCATTTGGGGGGCAGGTGGAAACACCCGACGGGCAGGAAGACGCGCCCATCGCGATAAGCCAGCGATGACGGGCCTCACGCGCCATGCACCCGCGACGCTTCTCGACCATCCCTCCACCGCTGTCATCAAAGTGAGATGTAAATGTCATTTTCACGTCATCAGACTGACATAATGCTCCGCCGCATTCGGATCGGAGGCGGGGCCATGACAGGATCAAGATGGAAAGGCGCGATGCTGGCGGTAAGCCTGATCGCCCTGATGCCGGAGGTGGCGCAGGCGCAGAGCAACGCCGCGTTGCAGCAGCAGATAGACGAGTTGAAGGCGCAGGTGCAGGCGCTCACGTCCGCGCTGGCCGCCAGCAGGAATGCGCCGGCGCCAGGTCCGACGCCCGGTCCTGCGGCCGCACCTTTGGCTGGCGAGGGCGCGTCCTCCGCTCTGGCCGCGACGGCCACGCCGCCTGCCGCCGCACCTGTCGCCGTTGCGGCATCGGCGCCATCGCCCAAGTCGAAGGCCTGGTACGAAAAGCTGTCGCTGCGCGGCTATACCCAGATGCGCTACAACGCCTTCCTGTCCGGCGACGATAGCGCACCGGCGGGCGTATCGCGCCTGCGGTCCGTCCATGACAGTGCGATTTCCGATCGTGGCGGCTTTTCGTTGCGTCGGGCGCGGCTGGTGTTGCAGGGCGATGTGTCCGATCGCGTATCGCTCTATTTCCAATCCGATTTCGCGACGGCGGTGAACAATCAGGCCGGCAGCGAACGGCGCGAGGGCTATGTCCAATTGCGCGATGCCTATGCCGACATCTTCATCGACAAGGACAAGAATTTCCGCCTGCGCCTAGGCCAGTCCAAAGTGCCCTATGGCTGGGAGAATATGCAGTCCTCGTCCAACCGCCTGACGCTGGACCGGAGCGACGCGATCAACAGCGCGGTGCCCAGCGAGCGCGATCTGGGCGTCATCGCTTATTATACGCCGCCGTCGGTGCAGAAGATCTGGGACCGGCTGGGGGATGACGGGCAAAAGCTGTTCGGCAATTACGGCGCCTTTGGCGTCGGCGTGTTCAACGGTCAGGGTATCAACCGGACCGAGCAGAACCGGGGATTGATGAAGGTCGCCTTTGCCACATGGCCTTTCGACCTGGGCGGGCAGGTGGTCGAAATCGGCGGATCGGCGATGCTGAACGATGTCCAGCCCGAATTGCGCAGCGGATCCATCAGCCCGGTCGCCTACAAGGATAATCGCGTCGGCCTGCACGCGATGCTCTATCCGCAGCCCTTCGGCATCCAGGCCGAATGGAATTGGGGCAAGGGGCCGGAATATGACCTGGCCAGCCAGTCGATCGACACCAAGAAGCTGAGCGGCGGCTATGTCCAGATGATGTACCGCCTGCCCACCGAAACGGTCGGTACGTTGATACCCTATGGTCGCTGGCAGCGCTATCGCGGCGGGTGGAAGGCATCGACCAGCGCGCCGCGACTGGAAACCGATGAACTCGAACTGGGTGTCGAGTGGCAGATATGGAAGGCGCTGGAATGGACGCTGGCCTATGCCCGGATGAAGCGGAGCGAGGCGGACGAGCGGCGCGTGGGCCGGGCCGAAGGTAGCCTGATCCGTACGCAGGTGCAGTGGAATTATTGATCGGAAGCGGGGGCGCTTCGGCCTTATGCGTCCTCTTCTGTGAAGACGGGAGAGGGCCAAGGATAGCGTCCCACACCCGAAGCCGGCACTTTACGCCCCGATGCGGCGCCCACGAAGAAGGGGCGGCAACCCGAAGGTGCCGCCCCTGTTTCTCCGGCTGAAACCGGATCGGTGTGCCCCGACGCTTTCGCACTGGGGCCAGTCCGATTACTTCAGCTCGACGGTCGCGCCGGCTTCTTCAAGCTGCTTCTTCAGCTTGTCGGCTTCGTCCTTGTTCACGCCTTCCTTGACAGCCTTGGGAGCGCCTTCGACCAGAGCCTTGGCTTCGGTCAGGCCCAGGCCGGTGATGGCGCGGACTTCCTTGATGACGTTGATCTTCTTGCCACCGTCGCCGGTCAGGATCACGTCGAATTCGGTCTGCTCTTCAGCAGCCGGTGCAGCGGCGGCAGCGGCCGGGCCGGCAACGGCGACGGCAGCAGCGGCGCTAACGCCCCACTTTTCTTCCAGAGCCTTCGACAGTTCGGCGGCTTCGAGGACGGTGAGGGCCGAGAGCTGGTCGACCAGAGCGTTGATGTCTGCCATGATATATTTCCTTTTTTGGGGCGAAATGCCCCGTCAGATGAGGGTCAAAAAAACAGGTCGGGAACGACTTACGCCGCTTCCTTCTCCGCATAGGCGTTGAAGACGCGCGCAAGCTGCGCAGCCGGTGCCTGGGTGACGGTTGCGAGCTTGGTAGCCGGGGCGACCAGAAGGCCGACCAGCTTCGCACGCAGTTCATCCAGCGACGGCATCGATGCGAGCGCCTTGACGCCCTCTGCATCGAGCAGCACTTCACCCATCGCGCCGCCAACGATCTCAAGCTTGTCGTTGGTCTTGGCGAAATCGATCGCAACCTTGGCGGCTGCAACCGGGTCGACCGAGGTGGCCAGACCAACCGGGCCGGTGAGCAGGTCGCTCAGGCCGGTGTAGCTGGTGCCATCAAGGGCGATACGGGCGAGGCGGTTCTTCGTAACCTTGTAGGTCGCGCCGGCTTCGCGCATCTTCTGGCGCAGGACGGTCGACTGTGCGACGGTCATGCCGAGGTTGCGGGTCACGACGACCACGCCAACTTCGTTCAGTTCTGCGTTCAGCGCGGAAACGACATCAGCTTTCTGATTACGATCCATGCCATTACTCCACTTCATGTTCGCTTCGCCGGGAAAGGTCCAAGCGAACGGCTAAAACCCGCAAGCCTGTTGGGCGCGCGGGGCACTAAGTCCGAAGGGGAGAGATCGACCGGCCATGTCCCCTCATGAGGAACAGGCAGACCCGAATCGGGTGCATGACCCGTTCGGTAAAGAACTTTTCCCCGTCTAGGCTGGAGATTAAGAAGGGCATATTCCCTTCACCAACTGTCTCGGACGGAAGATCGGCGGGGTTCAGCCACCGATCTGCTGGCGCGCCATTAGGGGAAATGGACGGCGATGTCACGCGGTTTCTGGCGTGGCGGGACGGCTCGGCGACGCGACGGGCGAAGTTCACACCGTTGCCGGGGTAAAAGCGCCCGAAGCGCTCGCAAGGCTTCCGCCAGGCGCTCGCGACGCGTCCCTTCCAACAGCGGGCAGGTCGCAGGAACGCGACACCGGCGCGACAATGTGGCGACGGGGACGCGCCCGCGATGCACCGGTGATGGCGAATTGTGCAAGGTTCCTGCGCGAGCTGGGAAGGCGTGATCCATCTTCGAGGATGGATCAGACAAAATCCTAATAGGAAAGGGAATGTCGCACGATGTTGGGAATCGGCAATCGGTAACAGATTTCGGGCAAGTTAACTCCGCCCGCGACCGTCGGTGCGATCAGCAGGCGCGCATTTTCGCCATTTAAGACCTGGCGCCGGCCAGATCGAGATGGAAGAACTGATTGTGCGGGCTCGGCCGGTAGTCGGCGAACGGCTCGGACTGGATGAAGCCGGCGCTGCGGTAGAGAGCGACAGCGGGGACGTGCAGCGCGGCCGTTCCGGTTTCCAGGCTCAACCTTGCATATCCGCGCGTTCGCGCTTCGGCGATGATGTGATCGAGCAAGGCTCGGCCGACCCCCGTTCCACGCGCCGCCGGGGCTGCCCGCATCGACTTCACCTCGCCATGAGCGCCGTCCAGTTCCTTGAGCGCGCCGAAGCCCAGCAGCTTGCTATCCTGCCACGCCGTCCAGAACGTCACGCCAGGAGCAGCCAAGCCGCTCGCATCGAGCGCGAAAGCGTGGCCGCCCATCACTGCTTGAAGCTCGGAGAGATGGTGGGTCAGTAGCTCCGCCACATGCGAAGCCATTGGATTATCCTGCCTTATCTCCATTTACGTCGCCAATTCCCTCAAACCCGGTCCGCCTGCACCACCACGTCGATCGCCCGCAACGCCGACAATATGCGGTTCAAATGCTGCGCGTCCGCCACTTCCAGGTCGATGATGTCGGTGTGGAAGGGGCCTTCGCGGTTGACCAGTTGCAGGTTGAGGATGTTCGCCTTGGTCGCGCCGAAGACGTTGGCGACGGCGGCCAGCGCGCCCGGCTGGTTCTTGACGATGACGGAGAGGCGGGCGGTGCCGCCCTTCGACTTGCTGTCCCACGACAGGTCGACCCAGTCGTCGTCCTGATCCACCTCCAGCGAGCGGCAGTCGATCGTGTGCACCTCGATCGGTTCGCCGGTGCGGCGCACGCCCACGATCCGGTCGCCCGGCACCGGGTGGCAGCAATCGGACAGATTATAGGCGATGCCGGGCGTCAGGCCGCGGATCGATACGGGTTCGTGCTGGCGCGGATGCGCTTCGGCCATGCCTTCATGCGAGGTGGAGCCGGGGACCAGCGCCTCCATCACTTCGCTGTCGAGCAGGCGGTGGGTCGCGATCGCCACCATCAATGACGCGCGATCCTCCAGCTTCAGGCGCTTCAACGCGGCGGTCAGCGCCTTGTCGCCCAGTTCCTTCGCCAGGTCGGGGGAGAAGCGGCCCACAATCTCGTCATAGAGCTTTTCGCCCAGCTTGATTTCCTCGCCCCGCTGTTTCTGGCGGATGTAGCGGCGGATGGCGGCGCGGGCCTTTCCGGTGATGGCGAAGGTCAGCCAGCCGGGCTGCGGTTCCTGCCCTTCGGATTTCAGGATTTCGACCTGATCGCCATTTTCAAGGTTGGTGCGCAGGGGCACGACGCGGCCGTTGACCTTGGCCCCCACCGTCTGGTTGCCGAGCGAGGTGTGGACCGCATAGGCGAAGTCGACCGGGGTCGACCCCTTGGGCATCTGATGCAGCTCACCCTTGGGCGAGAAGGCGAAGATGCGGTCCTGATACATGGCCATGCGGGTATGTTCGAGCAGCTCGTCCGCATCCTGGCTCTGCTCCAGGATTTCGACCAGGTCGCGCAGCCAGGCGGCATGATGGTCGGTGGCGTCGCCCTTCTGCTTGTAGGCCCAATGCGCGGCCAGGCCGAGTTCGGCGTCATTATGCATGTCGCGGCTGCGGATCTGCACCTCGATCCGGGCATTGTCCTGATGGATGACCGTGGTGTGCAGCGACTGATAGCCGTTGCGCTTGGGGGTGGAGATATAATCCTTGAACCGGCCGGGCACCATCTTGAACGTCTGGTGGATGATGCCGAGCGCGCGGTAGCAGTCTTCATGGCTGTCGGTGATGACGCGGAAGGCCATGACGTCGGTCAGCTGCTCGAAGCTGATATGCCGTTCCTGCATCTTGCGGAAGATGGAATAGGGGTGCTTTTCGCGGCCCGACACGCTGACCGACATGCCCTTGCCCGCCAGCAGCAATTGCAGTTCGGCGCCGATCCGGTCGACCTTGTCATGGCCGCCTTCCTTCAACTGCTCCAGCCGCTTGGTGATGCTGGCATAGGCTTCCGGCTCGATCTCGCGGAAAGAGAGCAGCTGCATTTCGCGCATGAAATCATACATGCCGATCCGCTCCGCCAGCGGGGCATAGATATCCATCGTCTCCTTGGCGATGCGGCGGCGCTTGTCGGGATTCTTGATGAAGTGCAGCGTGCGCATATTGTGCAGCCGGTCGGCCAGCTTCACCAGCAGCACGCGAATATCGTCCGACATGGCGAGCAGGAATTTGCGGAGATTCTCCGCGGCCCGCTCATTTTCGGACATGGCCTCGATCTTTGACAGCTTGGTCACGCCATCGACCATGCGCGCGACATCCTTGCCGAACGCGCTTTCGATCTCCTCATAAGTGACGAGCGTATCTTCGATCGTGTCGTGCAGCAGCGCGGTCACGATCGTCTGGTCGTCCAGATTGAAGTCGGTGAGAATCCCCGCCACCTCGATCGGGTGGCTGAAATAGGGGTCGCCGCTGGCGCGCTTTTGGCTGCCATGCTTCTGGACCGAAAAGACGTAGGCGCGGTTGATCATCGCTTCGTCCGCATCCGGATCGTAGCGCTTTACCCGTTCGACAAGTTCATATTGACGCAGCATCGTTGCCCGATTGTGTGAGAACGGGCTTGCGGTGCAACAAAAAAATCCCATTTGAATGAATAAGGCGGCGATTTTGCAACGCCTGTGACTTTACGCTATGCGTTAGGGCCATGAAACATAACCTTGCTCAGGATCTGGAACAATGCGCGCTGCCCAGCGCGCTGGAGATGATGGGCGAACGCTGGTCGTTCCTCATCCTGCGCGGTGCCCTGTCGGGCATCCGCCATTTCGAAGAGTTTCAATCGACGCTGGGTATCGCCCGCAACATATTGGCCAACCGGCTCGCCCGGCTGGTCGAAAATGGCATTTTGGTGCGCGAACCGATGCAGTGCGACCGGCGGAAGGTCGAATATCGGCTGACCGAAAAGGGGCAGGGGCTTGCCCCCGCCATGATCGCGCTGCGCCAGTGGGGCGAAAAATGGGGATGCGGCACGCCCGCCTGCCAGGTGCTGGCCGACAAGCGCGATGGCCATCCGATCCGGCCGATCGGCATATTGGCGCATGACGGGCGCACGCTGGAACTGGCCGATCTGGTCTGGCTGTGCACCGACGAGGTGACGCCGATGACCGAGGAGCCGGCTGTCGCGGCTTGAGGGGGGTAGAAGCTGACTTTGCTGTCACCCCTTCCGTTCAAGGAAGGGGCTTGATGTTGTGTTTCCACGCAAAACATCGTCCGGCGTGGCAATGAGCTTAGCGAGAGGCTCAGGCCGATCCGACCACCCGGACGCAAAGCATCTTTGACCGGGCGCACAAATCGCCTAAGTCTGGACGCAATGTCCGTCACCGTCCCCCGCATCAAGCCTCAGCCCTTTTTCGCTGACAAGAATCGCGCTTTCTGGAACCTCCAGTCGCTGGGATGGGCCGGGGCTTTCCTGTTGCGCGGATCGTCCACCATCGCCAATGGCCAGCCGCTTTCCAGCCTGGTGCCGGTACTGATCTCCACCGTCTCGGGCTATTCGGTGACGCTGCTGATCGCGGTGATGTTCCGCTTTCTGGTGAAGAAGCGGCCGATCATCACCTGGGGCGTGTCGATCGTGACCGTGGTGTTCGCGGCGGGGCTGGTCGCGTTCATCGACGCCTGGGTCTTTTCCACGCAAAATCGGGCGAGCGAGACGGCGGGGCTGCAACTGTTTCTGGGCGCCTTCTATCTGTCGATGACGCTGCTCGGCGCCTGGTCCTCGCTTTATTATGCGATCAACTTCTACCTGACGGTGGAGGAGCAGGCGGATCAGCTGTTGCGGCTGGAGAATCAGGCGGCGAACGCGCAGCTGGCGATGCTGCGGTACCAGCTGAACCCGCATTTCCTGTTCAACACGCTCAACAGCATCTCTACGCTGGTGCTGCTCAAACAGACCGACCGGGCCAATGCGATGCTGTCGCGCCTGTCGTCCTTCCTGCGCTATACGCTGATCAACGAGCCGACCGCGCAGGTGACGATCGAGCAGGAGATAGAGACGCTGAAGCTCTATCTGGAGATCGAGAAGATGCGGTTCGAGGATCGGTTGCGCCCGGTCTTCACCATCGATCCGGCCGTCGCCCTTGCGCGTTTGCCATCCCTCCTGCTCCAGCCCTTGGTCGAAAATGCGATCAAATATGCGGTGACGCCCAAGGAGGAAGGGGCCGAAATCGCGGTTACGGCGCAGCCTGCCGGGGATAACGTCCGGATCGTCGTATCGGACAGCGGGCCGGGATTGAACGAAGGCGGAATGAAGCCGCACATTCCCATGAGCGAGGGGACCGGAGTGGGCCTGCCGAACATCCGGGACCGATTAATTCAGGCCTTCGGGGAACGACAGAGCTTCGAAACGCGTTCCACGCCGGGCGGATTTTCGGTCATCATCGAATTTCCGCTTAACATGGATGAAACATCGAAAGTGGCCGCATGACCATCAGAACAATCCTCGTCGATGACGAAAGCCTGGCCATTCAAGGGCTCCAGCTGCGTCTGCAAGCGCATGAGGATGTCGAAATTATCGAAACCTGCAACAACGGCCGCGAAGCCATCCGCGCGATCAAGACGCATAAACCCGACCTTGTGTTCCTCGATATTCAGATGCCCGGCTTCGACGGCTTTTCCGTCGTCCAGGGGCTGATGGAAGTGGAGCCGCCGCTCGTCATCTTCTGCACCGCCTATAGCGACCATGCGATCCGCGCGTTCGAAGCGCAGGCGGTCGATTACCTCATGAAGCCGGTGGACGAAGGGCGGCTGGCCGACGCGCTGGACCGCGTGCGCCAGCGACTGAACGAAAAGCGGCAGGTGCAGGAAGTCGAGAAACTGCGCGAAGTGCTGGCCGAAGTCGCACCGCAGGCGATGAGCGATTTCGTGACCGACGATGACTCGCCGGCGTCCAACCGATTCGAAAAACTGATCAACATCAAGGATCGCGGGCAGATTTTCCGCGTGGATGTGGATTCGATCGAGCGGATCGACGCGGCGGGCGACTATATGTGCATCTACACCGCCGACAATTCACTGATCCTGCGGGAAACGATGAAGGATCTGGAAAAGCGGCTGGACCCGCGCAATTTCCAGCGCGTGCATCGGTCCACCATCGTGAACCTGAGCCAGGTGCGGCAGGTCAAGCCCCACACCAACGGCGAATGTTTCCTGGTGCTGGAAAGCGGCGCGCAGGTGAAGGTCAGCCGGTCGTACCGCGACGTGGTGGCGCGGTTCGTCCATTGACATAAGCCGATCGTCATTCCCCCGTAGGCGGGAATGACGTGGTTTTAGAAAAAGGGTCGCTTCATCGGACGCGACCCTTTTTCTATGGTTCGATCCAAGACGCGACAGCTTGTTTCTCAGGAAGCGTTCCCCGGCGCAGGCCGGGGTCCAGTTCAGACCGTGGAACTGGACCCGGCCTGCGCCGGGGAACATAGAGGCAAAGCTTCTTATCGTCGCTTGTCGGTATCAATCCATCGTCCGCACCGGGCGCACGATCAGTTCGTTCACATCGACATCATCGGGCTGTTCCACCGCATAGGCGATGGCGCGGGCGATCGCGTCCGGGGTGAGGGCGATGGCGCGGAAATCCTGCATCGCGGCGGCGGCGCCCGCTTCGGTGATGGTGCCGGCCAGTTCGGATTCCACCACGCCCGGCGACACCACGGTCACGCGGATATCGTCATGTTCCATGCGCAACCCGTCGGAAATGGCGCGCACCGCATATTTGGTGGCGCTGTAGACGCCGCAGGTCGGCCAGACGCGATAGCCGCCGATCGACGAGATATTGACGAAATGACCGTTGCGCTGCGCCTTGAACCGGGGCAGGGCAGCCGCGATGCCGTGCAGCACGCCGCGGATGTTGACGTCGATCATCCGGTCCCATTCATCGACCTTCAGACTGTCGAAGCGCGATAGCGGCATCAGCCCGGCATTGTTCACCAGCACATCGATGCGGCCGAATTCCGCCTCCGTCGCGGCGATGAACGCCTCGAGGGAGGCGCGGTCTGTGACGTCCAGCGCGCGGAAGGCGACCGTGCCGCCGGCCGCGTTGAGTTCGTCGGCCAGGCGGGCCAGCCGGTCGGTGCGCCGCGCGCCCAGCATCAGCTTCGCGCCGCGCGCCGCCAGCAGCCGCGCCGTGCCCTCACCAATTCCGCTGCTGGCGCCGGTGATCGCGATGACCTTGTTGTCGATTGCCATATCCTGTCTCCATTGGGCGGATCGACCGTCGATCCGATGACCCATGGATGGGCCATCATGGGGTGGGGGCGGTAGAATGGGCTTGCGCGATGCTTGCACGATTTTCCAGATATGGGGTGAGCGGGCTGTTCAGGTGAAGGCATGGTCGATAGAGATTGGGTTAAGGAGGAAGCCTTATGTCGCATGATGCGCTTGGTCAGCAGATTGCCCGATATGCCGATGGCGATGGTATCGTCGATACGGCCATCCCGCGCCTGACGCTGGTGCGCTGGAGCCATGCGGACGAGCCGGTGCATATGCTCCAGCGGCCCGCGCTCTGCATCATCGCGCAAGGGGCCAAACGGGTGATGCTGGGCGACAGCGTGGTGGCTTATGGGCCGGCCAGCTATCTGGTCGCCTCGCTCGACCTGCCGATCACCGGTATGGTGACGCAGGCGAGCGACGATGCGCCCTATCTCTGCTTCTGCCTCTATCTGGACCCGGTGCTTTTGTCCGACATCGCCATTTCATTGCCGCCGGCTGCGCCGGTGGCGGAGGGGAGCGCGCTGTCGCTGCATCCGATCACGCCGGAATTGCTGGATGCGGCGAGCCGGCTGACGGCTTTGCTGGGCGATCCGGCCGGCGCGCCGCTGTTGGCGCCGCTGATCGAGCGGGAATTGCTGGTGCGGCTGATGACCGGGCCGAGCGGGGGCATCGTGCGCGCGATCACGGCGGGGGAAAGCCGGACGGGGCAGATTGCGCGGGCGATTGGCTGGCTCAAGGCGCATTTCCGCGAGCCGTATAACGGACCGGGACTGGCGGATCTGGCGGGGATGAGCGTGTCGAGCTTCCACGACCATTTCCGCCGCGCGACCGCGATGACGCCGCTGCAATATCAGAAGCAATTGCGGTTGCAGGCGGCGCGCACGCTGATGCTGGCCGACCGGCTGGACGCGGCGGAGGCGGGATTCCGGGTCGGTTATGACAGCCCGTCGCAATTCAGCCGCGAATATCGCCGCCTCTTCGGCGCGCCGCCGGTGCGGGATATGGGGCGGTTGCGGGCGATGCCGCAGGTGGCGATGGCGATTTAGAGGGGGGTGACGATATCGTAGATGTCCATTTCGGGTCACAATCCCCTGCTCTCGATGTCACTTGAACACCCACTGCCGGTTCAGGCCGAACATCACCGCCGGCGTCACGAAGATCATGGCGGGGATGGGGGACCATTCGGGCCAGCCCATATGGGTGACGCACAAAAATACCCAGAGGGCGTTCAGCGCATAGCTGATCAGCGAGACGATGACGAATTTCGCGCCGCGCGTGGCGTGGTTGCCCGTGCCGCCTTGGCCGCGGAAAGTGAAGAGGCTGTGGCTGACATAGCCGATCGCGACGGCGGCGAGATAGCCGATGAAATTGGCGGCTTGCGGATGGAAGCCGGCGAGCGCGGCGAGGCTCCAGTAGATCGCGGCCTGACAGGCGGTGACGAACAGGCCGGTCACGCCATAGCGGACGATCTGCCAGAAGAGCGCGCCATGTTCTGCATAAAGTCGTGACAGATATTTCATGGCCGGCCCCGTTGCGCTTTGATGCGGAGCGTCTAATCGACAGCCATGACCTTGCCTAGCCGCGATATCCTGTGCGCCCGCGCGCGCCATTGGGCGCCCATCCTGACCGCTTACACCCAGCGGCACTGGAAATGGCTGACCTTCCTGATCTGGATCGTCATCGCCATCGTCATGGTCGCGACGCGCTGGCCCGCCGTTCACTGGCTGGTGCTGAGCGATACGGATGACAATATCCGTTATGTGCAGGTGAAGGACTGGCTGGCTGGGCAGGGCTGGTATGATCTGCGCCAGTATCGGCTGGACCCGCCGGGCGGGGCGAATATCCACTGGTCGCGGCTGGTGGACATCCCGATCGCGGGGCTGATCCTGTTCTTCCGCGCTTTTGTCGATCAGGGGCTGGCCGATCGGCTGGCCTGCGGCATCGCGCCGCTGCTGCCCTTGCTGCTGCTGATGCTGAGTCTGGGCTTTATCGGACGGAGGCTGGCGGGGCCGAATGGCTGGCTGCTGGCGGTGCTGGCGCCGCTGGCCGCGCAGATGGGGCTGGGCATGTATGCGCCGATGCGGATCGACCATCATGGCTGGCAACTGGCGCTGGCGGTGACGATGCTGGCGGGGGTGATCGACGGCAACCGGCTGCGCGGCGGGCTGATGGCGGGGATCAGCAGCGCTTTGTCGATCGCCATCGGCATGGAGATGATCGTCTATCTGGCGGCGGGCGGCGGGTTGATCGCGCTGCGTTGGGTATTTCGGCCGGGGGCCGAGCGGCGGATGCTGCCCTATGGCCTCAGTCTCGCGGGGGCGACGTCGCTTTGCTATGTGCTGTTCGCCAGTTATGCCAATCGCGCAATGGTATGCGATGCGATATCGCCGATCTGGGTGGCGGTGTTCGGCGCGGCGGGCGCGGGCATGGTGATCCTGTCGATCGCGCCGCTGCGCAACTGGCCGGCGCGGCTGGCGGCGGGCGCGCTGGTGGGCGGCGCGGTGGCGGCGTTTTTCTATCTGAACTGGCCGCAATGCCTGACCCCCTATCAGATTTCGCCGGAGTTGCAGCGGCTGTGGCTGGCCAATATTCGAGAGGCCAAGCCGATCACGGCGCAGGCGCAGTCCATGGTGGTGCCGTTGCTGGCGGTGCCGGCGGCGGGGCTGATCGGTCTGCTCTGGGCCTTGTGGGATGCGCGGCGGGACAGCGAGCGGCTCTGGGCCTGGGCGACGGTGGGCGCGATGATGGTCTTTTCCACCGCCTTGCTGTTCTGGCAGTTGCGGGCCGGGCCGGCGGCGCAGTTGCTGGCGATCCCGCCCGCCGCCTGGGCCGCGCATCGGCTGATCGCGGCGATCCTGACGGGGACGCGCCGGGTGCGGATCGCCGCCGGGGTGGGCGTGGCGCTGCTGGCGGCGATCGCCTGCGCCTATCCGCTCTATCCGCAGCTGGTGAAGCTGTATCAGGAGGCGACGGGGAGCAAGCCCAAGCCCTGGCGCCCGTCGGCGATCGCGCGCACCGATGCGATCAAGAAAGCGAATGGGCGATGCCGCACGCTGCCGGCGCTGGAGGTGCTGGATCAGTTGCCGCCCGCGACCATCTTCACCATGGTCGATCTGGGGCCGCGCCTGATCGCGACGACGCATCATAGCGCGATCGCCGGCCCCTATCATCGCAATGGGGCGACGATCCTGGACATGCACCATGCCTATGACGGTCCGGCGGACGGATTCCGCACGATCGCAGCGAAGCATCATGCGACTTACCTGCTGGCCTGCCCGAATTTCCCGGAAGGGACGATCTATCAGTCGCGCAGCCCGCGCGGCTTCTATGCCGGGCTGATGCGCGGGACGATCCCGAACTGGCTGGTGCCGGTGACGCTGAAGACGGGCATGACGCTGCCCTATCAGCTCTATCGCATCAATTACTCAGCGCCGGGCGGCGAAAAAGTCGCGGAGAAGCGCTGAGGCTTCGACTTCGGCGAGGCCGCCATAGACATCCGGCCGATGCAGGCATTGCGGCTGGGCGAACAGGCGCGGCCCTTGCTCGATTGCGCCGCCCTTGGGATCGCCCACCGCATAATAAAGCCGGGCGATGCGGGCGTGCGAGATTGCGCCCGCGCACATCGGGCAAGGTTCCAGCGTGACCCACAGGTCGCAGCCGGTCAGGCGATAGTCGCCCAGATGCGTGGCGGCTGCGCGCATCGCGACGATTTCGGCATGGGCGGTGGGATCATTGTCGCGGCGGTTGCGATTCTCGCCCTCGCCGATGATGGCGTCATCTTTCGTCACGACGGCGCCGATCGGCACCTCGCCCGCCGCCTCGGCCGCGCGGGCGAGATCGAGGGCACGGCGCATGGGCGCGGGCAGGGGAAAGGGCGGAGCCATCAGCCCCGCCCGTTACAGGATCATGCGCGCAGAAGGAAGTTATACGACGGCGCAATGACGCCAACCTCTAGCTGTCGGTTCCCCGGCGCAGGCCGGGGTCCAGGCCAGAGAGTGGAACTGGACCCCGGCCTGCGCCGGGGAACGTCCACTACAGGGAAGTGTCAGCGTCGGATGCTGTCAGGGCTTCTTCACGTCCACCGTGGGAACATCGACCGTTTCCTTGCGGGTGCCGACTTCCACCTTGGCGACGTTCGCCTCATATTTGGGCAACGCGCCTTCCTTTACCGCGATTGCGGGCAGGCGCCCTTCCTGCGTTTTTTGCAGATCGATGAAGCCGGTGGCGATGCCGCCGGCCAGAACCAGCAAAATGATGACCAATATTCCACCAATGACTCGCATTTGTCCCTCCTCTGGGTTAGTTGCCCTTTCAACGCGTGGGGTCGCAGAGGGTTGCGATCCTGCCTTGCTGCGGCTTGACGGGGACGACGAATCTCGTTATCGGCGCGGCTTTCCGAACGAACCCGAATTTCAAAGGTTGATTGACTATGTCGCGCATTTGCGAGCTGACCGGTAAGGGTCGCCAGGTGGGTCACAATGTTTCCCACGCCAATAACAAGACCAAGCGCGTGTTCCTGCCGAACCTGCAGAACGTGTCGCTGATCTCCGAGACGCTGGAAACCACCGTCAAGCTGCGCGTGTCGACCCATGGTCTGCGTTCGGTCGAACATAATGGCGGCCTGGACAACTGGCTGGTCAAGACCAACGACGACAAGCTCTCGCTCAAGGCCCGTCGCCTGAAGCGCGACATCGTCAAGAAGAAGGCTGCCGTCGCAGCCTAATTCTCGACCGATTCGTTTCGGCATAAGGAGCGGCCCCTCACCGGGCCGCTTTTTTGCGTTTGAATTTGGTGGCCCATGATATTCCACCCCTCCCGCTTGCGGGAGGGGCAGCGAGACTTGCGCGCGTAGCGCGCTAGTCGCAGCGGGGTGGGCCGTAGCGACGTCCAGCCCACCCCCTAGCCCCCTCCCGCCAGCGGGAGGGGGAACAATCTGGTCGTTCAATTCATCCCGAATTTCAGCAGCAACGTGCGTTGGAAGAATTCGTGATTGTCGTCGGATATGATCCAGATGACCGGGCGGCCATGTTCATGGGATACCGCCAGCCCCTCGAAATTGTCGGCCAGCAGCGGCGGGGCCAGTCTGGCAAGGGTTCGGGCTTTCAGCTCCGTGCCCGGCTCCAGCTTTTCGGGCAGGTCGACGATGGCGATCACGCCGGTGAACAGCTGCTCCATAGTCAGGCGACGGTTCAGCACCAGCAGGTGCCGGTCGTCCAGCGCCACCGCATCGGTCGGGCGATAGCCGCGCGGCGCGGTGTAGCGCAGGTGGATGGGGTCGGGCGTGTCCTTTTCCGCCGGGTCGCCGGCGAAGAGCAGGCTGTCATGATGCCCGTCCGCCGTCATCCCCATCTCCCCGATCGCCAGGAAGCGGCCGTCGGGCAGGCGGGCGAGGGATTCGATCGACCCGGTCTTGGGCCAGGCGAATATCTCCGGCCAGGTGCGGCAGGCCTCTACCCGGGCGAAGCCGGGGCTGTAGCGGCAGATCGCCTGTTGCAGTTCGAAGCCCACCCAATAGCGGCCGGTCGCCGGATCGTGGGTCAGGCTTTCCGAATCCCATGCCCACCATGGGCGATAGCGGTCCTGCGCGCGGATCGGCAGCGGGGCGATGAAGGGATGGCCCCGGCCCTCGCCCGGCGCGATACGAAAGCCCATCAATATGCCGGAATCGCTGAGGCCCAATATATCGCCCACCGGCGACACCAGCAGCGCGGAAATGCCGCCAAAGCCTGGATTGTCGCTCTCCAGCTGCCAGCCGCCCAGATAGGTGAGCGCGCCGACATGGGTAAGGTCGGGGTCGATGCTGCTAAGGGGCAGGGCGCGCGCCGTCACCAGGAGCGTGCCGCTTCGCACTACTTCCGGTTTCCCCATATGCGGGGCCGGCAATAGCAGGATGGCAAGAAGGAGGACGATCAGGATTCGCTGCATCGCCGCCCGCCATAGGGCATAATCCGACAGGACGCAGCAGGGCCGTGATGGACGGTCGGCAGGTGAACGGGGGCTGACACCCCCATTCAGGCTCGGCTCAAGGCGACTCGATCATAAGGATATCAATCGAAGGGCAATTCCGTTCTTTTCAACGGCCGCCCAAGAGGATGGCATATGAGGAGAAGCGCCATGAAGATGAAGTTTCTTGTTAATCTGGGAGCCGCTCTCGCGATGGGTGCCGCTTCCCTGGTGGTGACGGCCGCGCCGGCCAACGCGCAATATTATCGCGGCGGCTATGACCGTGGCGACTATTATCGCGGCGGCTATGACCGTGGTTATCGTGGCGACCGTGGGTATCGCGGTGATCGTGGCTGGCGGGGTGACCGCGGCTATCGCGGCGACGGCTATTATCGCAACAATTATCGCGGTGGCTATCGTGGCGGCTATCGCTGCCGGGACAATGGTACGGGCGGCACCATCATCGGTGCGATCGCCGGTGGTCTGCTCGGTAACGAAGTCGGCAAGGGTTCGGGCCGCTATGGCCGTCGTGGCGACGGCACCACGGGCGCCATCCTCGGCGCAGGCGTGGGTGCGCTGGCCGGCCGGGCGATCGACCGCAACTGCTAAACCCGACGTTGATCGGATAAAAGGAGGGCCGTCCCATGTGGGGCGGCCCTTTTCGCGTCATGGCCGGAGTCAGGGGTGCGGGGCGGGCTGCGGCGCGACCCGCTTGCGGTCGGCGCCTGCGGCCGTGAAGGCGGCGGGATTGAGGCCGGGGTCGGCGCTCTGGGCCGCGCCGGTGCGGGCGTCCAGCTGCGCGGCGGCATCATTGAGCGCCTGGGCTTCGCCGGCGCTGACGCCACCGACGCCATCCTGCGATCCCGATCCGCAGGCGGCCAGCAGCGAAAGGGCGGCAAGGGGGAGGAGAGGACGGACCATGATGTGCTCCAAAAGAAAAAGGGCCGCCCCGTTGTCGGTGCGACCCTTTCCTAAATTCTAGACCCGAACGGGACTGAATTACATCGCGTTCGAAGCGTTGTTGGTCGCGTTCGA
>Ga0209147_100599_pt1 | contig 19855 bp, 20 predicted proteins | sample AraplaCol_mLB_r2_FD_184278 | JGI IMG/M metagenome (GOLD analysis project Ga0209147, IMG submission 184278) | Arabidopsis root microbial communities from North Carolina, USA - plate scrape CL_Col_mLB_r2 (SPAdes) (version 2) | ecosystem: Host-associated > Plants > Roots > Endosphere | place: USA... | reverse complement strand
TTGGCTGTAATCATTTAGGGCATTTTGCACTTAGCGGTTTGCTGCTTCCTTTACTAATGGCAACTCCACATTCACGTGTTGTAACGGTAAGCAGTATAGCCGCTAATTCTGGAGAAATCTATTTTGGTAATCTCGACGGGGAAAAAGGCTACAGTCCAATGAAGTTTTATAGACAAAGCAAACTCGCCAACCTATTGTTTGCTAAAGAACTGCAAAACCGCTTAGAAGCAGCCGGATCAACGACAATTAGTGCCGCTGTACATCCAGGTATTTCAAATACCAACCTATTATCACGCGGTTCAGGTAAAGAACCAAACGGCTTGTTGAAATTTTTAGTCAAGCTATTTAGTCAATCTGCAGAAATGGGCGCGCTGCCTACTCTTTATGCAGCCACTGAATCAATAGAAGGAGGTACATATATTGGGCCAGACGGAAAAAATGCTAAAAAAGGATATCCTGTAAAAGATATGATGGGAGACGTTTTATTTAAACCGGACGTAGCGGAAAAACTATGGAGCGTATCTGAGGACTTAACAGGTGTTGAGTACTCGTTTCGTGCTTAAGATAAAAAACAGTTCTGTAAGTGCGGAGCTGTTTTTTTGTTACCCAAAAGCTATAGGTCAGCGGTTTAAATAAAAAAAAGAATCTTGGATAGCATAATGATAAGTAAACGTACAATGAGTATGTTCTCTTTTGAGAGATAAAAGCACTCAACAAAGCTGAAGAAGCGGAGGGAAGTAACAGTGCCTGACAAACCTAGTATTACCTCAAGTGAAATTGGAACGCTGTGGATGACATATCAGCAGAAAACATTAATTATTTGCTTGTTAGATTATATGATTGAACATGCGGATGATGAAGATGCTAAAACAATTATGACGGACTTGCGTGAGCAGCTTATTATATACATACGAAAAATAAAAACAATATTTGAAAAAGAAGGGGCGGTAGTGCCAACGGGGCTTTCATCTCAAGACGTAAATATACAGGCTCCAAAACTATTTACTAACGGATTTGATATTATGGTTCTTCGTGTTATTAAAGAAATTAGTATGGGGATGTATACATTAAGTTTGGGCAAGGCCTACAGAGAAGATGTGGTGAAATTTTATCAAGATTTAACGAAAATTACGCAAGAGTGCTACGATTCCTGTACGCAGTACTTATTGAGAAATGGAATTTTATCACGTCCACCCTATATTCCAATGCCAACTACCGTTGAGTTTGTTTCGGATAGAAAATATCTAAGCGGCTTAAATGTATTTGCAGACAAAAGAGTATTAAATACGATGGAGCTAGCGCAGATTTATCATGGAGTCGAAACAAACATTGTCGGGATGAAGTTAATGAAGGCTTTTTCTCAAACGGCGAAAGATGCCGAAGTGAAAAAGCATTTTTTGAAAGGAAAAGAGATCAGTAAAAAGATTATTACGCGCCTAGAAGAAATAATTATACAAGACGATATTTCACCTTCTGTTGCCTCAACAGGAAGCATAACGACTTCTGAAACGCCTGCTTTTTCTGATCGTTTGATGCTGACATGCGATATTTTACTGAGTAATTTTAGTATTGGAAGTCAGGCATTTGGAGCAGCATTTAGTTTTCGAAGAGATATTGTGGCTAAAATGATGCTGATAGGAGAAGAGGCGTTTCAATATGCAAGCGAAGCGACGGAAATTATGATCAAAAAAGGCTGGCTTGAAGTTCCACCAAGTATTGATTAGCTAAAAGGAAAGTTTCTTATATGCATTGTAAATGGAAGTTTATATATATTTACACACCTTTAACTTTTTATTTAAGTGGATTTAACAGACTGCGTGTACAGTTAAGTTATGTCAATAATAAACAGTAAAGGGTGTAAAAAATGAAAAAACGTGCAATTGGAGCGGCAGTATTATCAGCGGTAACTGTAGCAGCGCTGGCATTTGGAACAAATTCACCAACAGATGCTAAAGCAGCTAAAGGCGTAAATAACCAAAAAGCTAAAAATGTTATTCTTTTTGTTGGAGACGGTATGGGTACTGATCACCGTGACGCAATTCGATTAGCATCTGTAGGAGCAAACGGGAAATTAGCAATGGATGATATGCCGGCAGTAGGGAGAGTCCATACATCTTCAGGAAATTCATTTGTTACGGATTCCGCTGCAGCGGCTACAGCTATGGCTTCAGGAGTTAAAAGCTATAACGGTGCGATCAGCGTAAATATGAAAGGAAAGCCTGTCCAAACAGTTTTAGAAAAAGCAAAATTAGCTGGGAAGACGACAGGGCTTGTGACAACAAGTCAAGTAACAGACGCAACTCCAGCTGCTTTTGGCGCACATGTTAAAGATCGAAGTGCTCAAAGTGACATCGCGAAGCAGTATCTTGAAAATGGTAAAGTAGATGTGATTCTAGGTGGCGGAGAAGATTATTGGTACCCAAAAGGAAATGAAGGTGCACATTCAGATGCCCCGCCAGAAGATAAAACTGAAGGAAGCAAAGGAACGCAAGGGAACTTAGTAAACAAAGCACAAAAACTTGGGTATACGTACGTTAATAACGAAAATGAATTAAAATATGCTAAAGGGACAAAATTGCTTGGTCTGTTTGCTAATGAAGAAATGTTTCAACAAGCTCGTGAAGGCCAAGGTGATGTGTACAACCCTCGCGTATCTCTAAAAAACATGACAAAAAAAGCAATCGATACACTATCACAAAATAAAAAAGGGTTCTTTCTTGTAGTAGAAGAGGAAGGCATTGATGAAATGGCTCATAATAATAATGCTGAACTTATGATTAAAGCAGGTAAGCAGCTTGATGATACGGTGAAGATGGCAAAAGCGTATGCTAAAACACACCCAGACACTCTCGTATTAGTAACAGCTGACCATGCAACCGGAGGTTTAGCACTTGAAAAAGTAGACAATAAAGATCACGGTGGAGATGAAGCATCAAAAGAAGACGGGCCATTTGCAATCGCTCATTCAAAAGAGCAGTTCGTTGCGGATTGGACAACTGAAGAGCATACGTCATCAGACGTTCCTTTAAATGCAATGGGTGCCGGCTCAGAAAGATTTACTGGAGTGTATGAAAATACGTATTTACATGATGCTCTTCTAAAAGCAATGAATTTAAAATAAGTGAGATAAAAACATGATGTTGATTTAATACACTTAGTATGTAAATCAACACCGTGTTTTTGCTTTGTTTGAGCAAGTTATGATGGAAATTCTTCAAAGGTATGCTACGATAAGAATTATCTTGAATTGAAGAGGTGTCACGATGAAAATAGAAGTTTGGTCAGATTTTGTCTGTCCTTTTTGTTATATTGGAAAGCGTCGATTAGAGCAAGCGCTTCAGCAATTTGCACACAAAGATGATGTGCAGGTTGAATTTAAAAGCTTCGAGCTAGATCCAAATGCCCCAGTTAATACTGGTAAAACGATTAATGAAGCTCTTGCTGCTAAATATGGAATGACGATTGAACAAGCAAAACAAGCAAATGAAGGTATTGGACAGCAGGCAGCTGGTGTGGGATTATCCTTTAATTTTGACGATATGAAGCCAACTAATACGTTTGACGCTCACCGCTTAGCCAAATTTGCAAAAGCTCAAGGAAAAGAAGCAGCCATGACAGAAAAACTCTTATATGCATACTTTACTGAATCAAAACATTTGGGTGAAGAAGAGACGCTGGTTGCTCTTGCAGAAGATGCGGGTCTTGATAGAGAAGAAGCACGTCAAATTCTCGCGGATAAAACCGCATATGCAAATGAAGTGCGCAGTGATGAAGCAATGGCTCAGCAATATGGCATTAGCGGTGTTCCATATTTTGTTGTTAATCAAAAATATGCGATTTCAGGTGCACAGCCAGTCGAAACATTTGTAGGAGCTCTCCAACAAGTATGGGAAGAAGAACATCCGACTCCGGCTTTGAAGAGTCTTTCTCCAGAAGGCGCAGATGATGCCTTTTGTGCAGATGGTCAATGTGCCGTGCCTGATTCCTCTAAAAAACCACAATAAATAAAAAGCAGAGGCGGAAAATTCCACTTCTGCTTTATTTATTTATAAAAAATTTAGCAATAACACAAACAAGTGTTCTGTTTTTGTGTTATAATAAATTTAGAAGCAACAAACCTCGATGAGTGAACTCCAAAAATAAGCGATTAAAAGTGATCCCACCACGAACTAGCTTCCATTTAATCCTGCAGGGGGAATCTAAATGAAGAACAAAGTGCACATTATCCCATTTCAAGTAGTTGAACAATTGAATCAATTTAATGAAGTTCCACAAGGAGTCGCTCTAATTGGAGCAGAGGAAGTATGGAAGCAAACAAAAGGACAAGGAATAACCGTAGCGGTTTTGGATACTGGCTGTGAGGTTACACACCCAGATTTGCAGGAGCGAATTATTGGAGGAAGAAATTTTACGCACGATGATCAACAAAATCCTGATGTTTATCAAGACTATAATGGTCACGGCACTCACGTAGCAGGCACAATTGCAGCAGCGCATAATGGAACGGGTGTTGTAGGAGTGGCTCCTGAAGTGGGCTTACTTATCCTAAAAGTACTTGATGGAAATGGTTCAGGTCAATACGAGTGGATTATTCAAGGTATTAACTACGCTATCGAGCAAAAAGTAGATATCATTTCGATGTCGCTTGGAGGTCCGTCGGATGTGCCTGAGCTACATGAAGCGATTCAAGATGCTGTTGATCAGAATATTTTAGTTGTCTGCGCAGCCGGAAATGAAGGAGATGGAGAAGGCTCCACAGATGAGTTTGCGTACCCGGGCTCATATAATGAAGTGATTAGCGTAGGAGCTGTTGATTTAGAGAAACGATCTTCGGTATTTTCTAACTCAAACAACGAAGTAGATGTAGTAGCTCCGGGAGAGAAGATCGTATCAACTTACTTGAATGGAAAGTATGCCGCACTGAGCGGAACCTCTATGGCAACACCTCACGTAGCAGGGGCCTTAGGATTGATAAAAGTTCTTTCAAATGAAATGTTTGGAAGAGAACTTACAGAACCAGAGCTTTATGCACAGTTAATCAGAAGAACCCTTCCATTAAATGAATCACCAAGAGAAGTAGGAAACGGATTTGTGCACTTGACCGTTGTTGAAAAGCTGTTGCGTGAAATTCAATGTCAAATGACTTCAGAGGTGATCGGATGAGAAGCAGTTTAGATATGCTAATGATGGAAAAGCAGCAGGCAAAAGCTCTTTATCACGAATACGCAAACAATCGAAGTTATTATGATGAAAAGACAGATGAAGAAAATAAAAATCTTTATTATCAAGATACGCTCTTTGAAAGAGAAGCCATGCAAACGTTGTTAAAGGAAACGCATCAGCATTTGCTAAGTTATTCCCCGCATAAATATGTATATCCCTGGGTGGATCTACAGGAGAATGGGGAGCTGAAAAGTCTATACTCAGGGAAAGGGATGGATCCGTTAGAAACTATACAGCAAGATATTGATCAACTTCAGTCGCTTAGTAACTCCTCTCTTTCAAGCAATGATATACTGCTAAATTGTGAGCACGTTGTCCCGCAATCTTGGTTTGAGAAACAAGAGCCTATGAGAGGCGATTTGCATCATTTATTTGCATGTGAGCCTTCTTGTAACAGTCGAAGAGGTAATTCTTCTTATAATGACTTCGCGGATTATACGCCGGAAGTAAAGCAATCAGATGTGAAAGAAGGATGCGGCAAAGCAGAAAAAGGTAAGTTTGAACCTGAATATGGAAAAGGAATTGTGGCTCGATCAACTCTTTATTTTTTAATTCGCTATCATAATAAAATTGACTCTTCGCGAGTAGATCTTCCTCTTTTACTAAAATGGCATGAAGAATTTACTGTTTCACTTTATGAAAAACATCGCAATGCAGCAATCTTTGAGTTGCAAGGCAACCGAAATCCTTTTATCGATTTTCCTGACAAAGCAGGTGCGTTAATGAGTTCTGCTTTCTAAAATATCGAAGAGCTCCGCATCAATTCGAAGCGGAGCTCTTTTGGATAATCTAATATGAAAATCCATATTTATCACTTAAAAGGGCGTCCATTTTATTTAATAAGCGAAAATATTCTTCTTGTTCTTCTACACTTAGAGCTGCTAGCATATCTTTTAAAAATCCATTTCGCTTCTCTGTAATCATTGAAACAAGTTTCTTTGATTCATCGGTCAGTGAAACCCACACGACTCTCCGGTCTTTTTCGTCTCGCACGCGCTGAATGAGAGATTCTTCTTCCAATTGATTTAATAAGCTAGTTGTAGCGCCCGAGGTTAAGTGAAGTTTATTTGAAATATCTGCTACCATATACTTTGTGCCGCTGGCAATGTAGTTTAAGATATAAAATTTAGTGGGTGTTAAGTGATAAGGCTGTGTTTTTAATGTTTCTTCGACTAAATGTCGCATATATTGAAAAAAAGATGTGTTAATTTGATAAAGGTGTTCAATTTTTGAATCTAAATTGTTATCCATGCTAGCTTCCATCTCCTTGTACACTACGGACGTATATAAACTAACTCTAAAATAAAATGAAACAATTGTAAAGGATGGCAATGATTATCTTTAACCACCATTATTATTTTTAAATTAATATCTTTACGAAAAAATATCTTTATGATAAAGTTATTTAGGTGGTTAACCAAATAGATGATTGTAAAGAAACATATCTCATAATAGATAGAGATAATATCTTTATGAAAAAGCTATATCAAAAAGTAATTTCATTAGTGAAGTATTAAGGAGGAGTAATGAATGTCTAGAAGTCGCTTAATGGTAACAAATTTTATTGGAATTATCGTTATTTTAGCTTTATTAATTGGAGGAGGATATTATTACGTTCAAAAATCGAACTATATTACAACGGATAACGCTAAAGTATCCGGAGATGTATACAATGTAGTTGCACCTGCAGCAGGTAAAGTAGCAAGCTGGACAGTAGAAGAAGGAAATGATGTATCAAAAGATGCTGAAATTGCTAAAATTCAAGCTGAAAAAGGGTCTGTAGCTGCTAAAGTGCCAGCAGATGGAAAAATTATTCAAACAAACGTAAAAGAAAATCAAATGGTTCAAGCTGGACAGCAAATTGCAACGGAAGTAGATATGAAAGACCTATTTATCGTAGCGAATATTAAAGAAGATCAGCTTAAGGATATTAAAGAAGGCGACGATGTAGATGTAACGGTAGACGGAGACAGCAGTGCAAAAATCGACGGCAAAGTCGAAGAAATTGGATATGCAACCAACTCACTTTCATCTTTAACATCGAACTCAAGCTCAGATGGAAACTACACAAAAGTGTCTCAAACAGTTCCTGTGAAAATTTCTATTTCTAATTATTCAGAGCATGTACTGCCAGGTATGAACGCCGAAGTAAAAATTTCGAAAGACTAATTCTTACTACAACAGTTCAAGAAGGGAGGAAATATGATGACAGCCAGTATAGAAAACACAAGTGATGGATCCATCAAAAAGCATATTCCGCTATTGATTGTTTTAATGCTTGGTTTGTTTCTTGCGATATTAAACCAAACGTTACTGAACGTAGCCATCCCGCATTTGATTACTGAGTTTGGCGTAACGGCAAATACAGCTCAGTGGTTGTTAACTGGATATATGCTTGTGAACGGGGCATTGATTCCGCTTTCAGCTTTTTTAATTGAACGATTTGGTGTGCGTCGCTTGTTCTTATTTGCAATGTTTTGTTTTACAGTAGGGTCATTGATTTGCGGAATTGCACCTACGTTTTCGATTATGCTTACCGGCCGTTTAATTCAAGCTATTGGCGGAGGTGTCTTATCGCCTCTTGTTATGACCATTATTGTGTTTATTTTCCCTCCTCACATGCGAGGAAAAGGGATGGGGATTTTTGGTTTAGCCATGATGTTCGCACCGGCTATTGGACCAACGTTATCTGGATGGGTTATTCAAAACTATGATTGGCACATCCTTTTTAACGGCATGGTGCCATTAGGTGCCATTGTATTAATTATTGCTTTCTTTCAATTAAAAGACATTCAGCCTCCAAAGGATGTAAAAGTTCACATGCCTTCTGTTGTGACATCACTTGCAGGTATGGGATTATTGCTTTATGGATTCAGTGAAGCTGGAAATGACGGCTGGACGGATTCAGTTGTTCTTTCTACAATCATTGGCGGGGCAGTTCTTTTAATTATATTTGTTCTTCAACAAATTAAATCTGAAAAGCCGCTATTGGATATGCGTGTATTTAAATATAATATTTTTTCACTATCAAATATTATTAGTATTGCGATTACAATCAGTATGTACGCAGGTATGTTCTTGCTTCCAATTTACTTGCAAAATATCCGCGGGTATTCTGCTTTTGATTCAGGACTGCTGTTGCTTCCTGGCGCACTTGTTATGCTGGTTATGTCGCCAATTTCAGGTACATTGTTTGATAAAGTGGGACCTCGTCCGCTAGCAATCGTTGGTATGCTCATTACATCTATTTCAACGTTTGAATTTACGAAGCTGACGATGGATACACCGTTTAATCATATTTTAGCGATTTATATTATCCGCTCGTTCGGTATGTCACTCTTAATGATGCCGATTATGACAGCCGGTTTGAATCAGCTTCCGCAGCGACTAAGCAGTCACGGAACGTCAATGTCTAATACGCTTCGTCAAGTAAGTGGTTCAATTGGTATTAGTTTAATGACGACCATTTTTACGAATCGTACAACGTATCATGTAAATGAAATCAGCAGTTCCATGAATACGTCTGATCCATTCTTTATGAATAGCTTTCATTTATTTGTACAAAAAGTAGCTGCTACTTTGCATTTATCACAAGATCAGGCTCAACAGCAAGCGCTGACGATTTTATCTGGAAAAATGACGCAGCAAGGTACGATCCAAGGTATTAACGATGCCTTTTACTGGGCAACAGCAATTTCTGTTATTGGTTTAATTTTAAGTTTCTTCCTTCGTGACGTACGTAAAGATAAAGTAGTCGAAGAAAAGAAATCAAAAGCTCAAGAGGAAGATATTCGTATGCTTCCAGCTCCCAAAAGTATAAATTCATAAGGAGCTATAGGAATCTAAAGTTCATCATAAAAATGTTGGAGAGAAAGGGGGCAGTGAGGTGGATGGATCCATTGATATTTAGTAAAGAAATTCAAAGAATTTCAATATCTTTAAACAAAAAAGTAATGACAAATGTAAAAAGCCTTTTACATCATTACGGAATTACCCCTTTTCAATATCATATTTTACTGATTGTTGAACGTGCACGTACAATGCCTGTCACCAAAGTGGCAGACGAGATAAAGGCGAGCCCAAGCGTTATTACAGCATCGATTACACGTTTGTATGAACTGAATCTTGTAGAGCGCTACCATTCAAAAAGAGATCGGCGTAAAGTTATGGTCGAGCTTACAAACAAAGGGAAACAAGTGATTCAAGCTGCTGAGAAAGACATGCAGCAAGGGGTTGAAAAACTGTTTGCTTGCTATAAAGAAGAAGAACAGCAGCAATTTCTCACGCTCTGTCGACAGCTAGATGAACATGTGACTTGAACTTGAGTAAAAAAAAGTATATTGAGTTAAGTGGAGTGAGTGTAAATGAATAAAGAAATGGTAAAAAACATTCGGAAAAACTACAATATGAATCAGCGAAACTTCGCTCAAGCAGTAAACTGCAGTTTTTCTTTAATTGCACTGGTTGAAGTGGGGAAGCGAAGAGTAACAAAAAACTTGGAAGACAAAATTAAGCAAGCATTTCAATTGAACGATCATGATTTAAAAACACTGCAAGGGTAATACAAAAAGTAGGTGTGAAACGAGTGCACCTACTTTTTGTCGTCTTGTTTTTTTGTAAGAGGATCTACCGTATGTTTGTAATCATAAGCTTTGGAAGTAGTAACTATGCACAGCAGTAAAATAACAAATACAATGATAATAGAGAGCGTAATAATGATGGTCATATAAAACGTCCTTTCTTTTTCTTATTACGTATGCTTTCGGTCTTATTGGTAAAATTCCTTCTTTCTCCACATAGTGCAGAAACGACAAACGCATACTAGTAACAGTCTAGAATAAAGGAGTGTTTATAATGAATGAAAAAGAGTTGAAAAAACAATTAAAAAAGGTAGCGGATTATCCTGCATCTAAAGCAGATGGAGTAGACGAAGAGTTTTCTCGTGAATTAGCAGACCAAGACGATTTAGAAGCTCAGGCTAGAGCGAACGCTGCAGATGAGAGACAAAAAAAGCAAAAATAAAGCTGAGATAAAAGTATTTTAGCCCAAATGAAAAACGAACCACTAATTGAAATGTTTGATTAGTGGTTCGTTATTTCTCAGCCTCGTTTATTATTTTTTCAAAAGTAAATAAACAAAGTAAGGAGCACCGATTACGGCGGCAATAATTCCTGCTGGTACACCGTTAGGATCGGCAATGTTATGTCCTATTGTATCTGCAATCAGCAAGAGCCAGCCGCCAAGTAAAATGGCAACGGGAATAAAAAGCTGGTTTCTCGGTCCGACTAAGCCTTTGGCAATATGAGGAGCAAGAAGCCCAATAAAGGCCACGCCGCCTGTAACTGAAACTGCGGCTGCCGCTAATGCAACCGCGGCTAGAAGCAATGTGATACGCTCTTTCTCCATAGCGATACCGACTCCAATAGCTGCAGCTTCATTTAAGTTAAAAATGTTTAATGAATTTGCTTTGTACAATATAAAAGGAATCAAGACAAGCAGCCAAGGTAGAAGTGCCCATATAAAAGGCCAGTCTGTCCCCCAAATGTTTCCTGCAATCCATTTAGCAATAAAATCAACTTTAGCACGATCAGCTGATGACATAATCACCACCATCATTCCAGAAAGAGCCATCGAAAAACCTACGCCTATTAAAATAAGTTTTACAGGCTGCAGCCTTTGGCTTTTACTATATGCACAAAGGTAGATAAGACCAGCTGTAAACAAGGCACCGATGAACCCTACTAACGGAAGAGCATACACGAAAGAGCCAGATTCAATCGGAAAAAATAAAAAGAATACGGCAATTGCGACGCCTGCTCCCGAATTAATTCCTATAATTCCAGGTTCCGCTAAGTCATTGCGCGTAACACCTTGTAAGATAGCGCCTGATAAAGCTAGAGCCATTCCTGCTAAAAGAGTAATGGTAATTCGCGGAAGTCGAATTGAAAAAAGAACAAACTCATCTGCAAAATTCCCTTTGGCAAAAAGAGTAGGAAACACTTTATTATAAGGAAGGGAGGCATCCCCAAGCCCCATTCCTATCACAATCGTTCCAAGAATCAAAACAGTGAGCAGCATCATAATTATTCGTTGTTTTCTAATAAGCGCTGGGTGGATCATGAGAATGCTTTTCCTCCTTTACGAACAATGACTAAAAAGAAAGGTAAACCAATCATGGATACAACTGCTGCTATCGGTGTTTCATAAGGCGCACTTACGGTTCGGCCCAATGTATCAGCGAGCAGCATAAACGCTGCGCCAGTGACAGCGGACATAGGAATAATATAACGATAGTCGGTTCCTACAATTCCTCGTACAATATGAGGAATCATCAAGCCGATAAACACCATGTTTCCGACTAGCGCAACAGAAGCACCTGCAAGAAGAATCATGACAACAAATAAAATGGTTTTGACCTTTGTTGTTTGCTGACCTAACCCCACAGCGACTTCTTCGTTTAAGCTTAAAATAGTAAGCTGCCGAGAAAGCAAAAGGGCAATGAATATACCTCCCACAATAAAAGGAACAATGATTTGAAGCTGTCCCCAAGAAGTGCCTACTATTCCGCCAGCAGTCCACATCGATACATCTTTTGAAATTTTAAAATAAATACCGACGCCTTCTCCGATCGCATAAAGAAACGCTGAAACGGCAGCCCCGGCTAGTACAATTCGAAGCGGAGAAAAACCGCCTCTTTTTATAGCAGCAATTCCAAACACCAAAATTGCGCCAACCGCAGCTCCGATAAAGCAAGCAATCGTAATACCTAAATAATTTACAGAAGGGATAAAGGCAATGGTTACAGCTAAAGCTGCATTTGCGCCAGAAGTTAAGCCTAAAAGTCCTGGATCTGCAAGAGGATTTCTTGACATACCTTGCATAATTGCCCCTGATACTGATAAAGCAGCACCGACAAAAACAGCGGCGATTTCACGAGGTAAACGAATATCTCGGATGATCGAAATCTGTTCGTTTACACGGCTTGATGAAAGTGCTAGCCACACATCATTTATCGATATATCAGCAGCGCCAAAAATCATTGAATAACCAAACATTATGATGAATACGAGCAAGGCACCTATTAGTTTATATAAAAAAGGAATGAAACGCTGATTGTCTATTTTCATAAAACACCCATCTTTTCATGTAAGAATAAATTTAGTAAAACAAAGCAAGAGGAATTCTAAAAAGAATTCCTCTTGAATGAATTACTTGCCAAGAAATTTTTGAGTAAAGAAATCTAGTTGATAATCTAATGTGATTGGATCATTAAAATAAAATTCTTTTGCATTTGCTTCAAATACGTGATTATTCTTTACAGCAGGAATATTTTTGTACGTATCTGTTTTCTCAAATGATGTATCTCCATCTTGGTTTTTGCTGAAGATTAAATAATCTCCGGCATATTCAGGAAGAACTTCTGGTGAAATTGCATAGTAACCATCTTTCAAAGCCATGTCTTTTACTTTCCCTGGCATTTTTAATTTCATTTCTTGATAAAGAATCTCCGTGCCGCGTCCCCAGTTATCGCCAAATACATAAAGCTGCTTGTCAAAGTTCTCAATAACTGAAACCGTGGTATCGTCGCCAATTTTAGCTTTGATGTCAGAACCAGCTTTTGCCGCACGCTTTTTAAAATCGTTTACCCATGACTGTGCTTCTTTTTCTTTATTTAATAGTTTTCCGATTTCTACATGCTGAGTAAGGTAGTCTACTTTATCGTATGTATACGTGACGGTAGGAGCAATTTTTTTCAATTTATCAGCGTTTTTTGTAGTAGATAAGCCAATAATTAGGTCAGGCTTTAATTTAATGATCTTTTCTAAATTTTCATCTGATACTTCTTCAACGCCTTTTAATTTCTTTTCAAAGCGGGGATTCATTTTAGACCATGAATCAACTCCGACAATATTGACACCTAACGACATGACGTTACCTGCGTAGGAGCCTAACACTACAACACGTTTCGGGTTAGCCGGAACTTTTACAGGGCCGTCTTCAGATTGATATGTGATTGTCTCCGATCCGCTGTTTCCTTTACTAGAATCGTTTTTGCTTTCAGTTGAACTGCTGCTGCAGGCACTAATAAGTAGTACGAATATGAGCATGAATGGAAGCAGTAATTTTTTCATTTAGTTATCTCCTCTTAATAAGTTATATGTGATGCACATTGGTTTGTTGGTTCTCGGGTCTCGTCCGATTTCAGCGTCGATATGAAACACTTTTTTTAGAACGTCATGCGTAATGACTTCGTCACACGTTCCGGCTTTAACAATCTCTCCATCTTTTAAAGCGATAATATAATCTGCAAAACGAGCGGCTTGATTTAAATCGTGAAGCACCATTACGACGGTACGTTCTTGCTCTTTGTTTAGCTTTTGAAGCAGCTCAAGCACTTCTAACTGATGAGCCATATCCAAGTAGGTAGTCGGCTCATCGAGGAATATAATATCTGTTTCTTGAGCTAAAGCCATTGCAATCCACACTCGCTGACGCTGACCGCCTGAAAGAGAGTCAACGAGACGAAATTTGTAATCTTTTGTTCCGGTTACTTCAAGCGCCCAGTCAATCGTTTGATAGTCTTGTTTCGACAGACGCCCAAACCCTTTTTGATAGGGAAATCGCCCATAAGATACGAGTTCTCCAACAGTTAAGCCGCTGGCACTTTCGGGGGTTTGAGGGAGAATGGCCATTTTTTTAGCGAGTGCTTTTGTATGTTCTGTTGAAATATTTTCACCATCTAAAATAACGGAACCGGATTGATGAGAAATAATGCGGGTGATGGCTTTTAAAAGCGTTGATTTGCCGCATCCGTTTGAACCAATAATCGTGGTAATCTTTTTGTCTGGAATGTTAACGCTTAAATCTTTTACTATTAGACGTTCACCATAACTAATATGTAATTCTTCTGTATATAGGCGAACCATATCTGAACCTCCGTTTATGTTTAATACAACAAATATATGATAATGATTATCAATATCGTTTTCTTTACATACTATAATTCGAACGTTTTCGTATGTCAATAGTTATTTTTATTGTCAAAACGTTGAAGAAGATGTATATTTAAATGAGAATGATAATCAATAACGGTTGATTGTAAGGAGTGAACGTGCATGACACAACATGAACTTTTTGATGTGACAATTATCGGTGGGGGACCAGCTGGCCTTTACTCGGCCTTTTACAGTGGACTAAGGGAAATGAAAACAAAGCTGATTGAATACCAGCCAAAGCTAGGCGGGAAGCTTCACGTTTATCCAGAAAAAATGATTTGGGATGTGGGCGGACAAACTCCTGTTGCTGGTGCAAAGCTTATTGAACAGCTTGTCGAACAAGGGCTGACGTTTGATCCAACTGTTGTTTTAAATGAGAAGATTGAATCGATTTCTCGCTTAGAAAATGGTATTTTCCAGCTGACGAGTTCTTCAGGTGAACATCATTACTCTAAAAGCATTATCCTTGCTGTCGGAGGAGGTATTTTAAATCCGCAAAAGCTCAAAATTGAAGGGGCAGAACGATTTGAAATATCAAACTTAAACTATACGGTTAAATCTTTGCAGCATTTTAAAAATAAAACGGTGATTGTTTCCGGGGGAGGAAATTCAGCCATTGATTGGGCAAATGAGCTAGAGTCCGTTGCTAAAAAAGTATATATTACGTACCGAAACAGTGAACTAAACGGTCATGAAGCACAAGTGAGACAATTAATAAACAGTTCAGCTCGGTGTCTACTTAACACATCTATTACAAAATTAGTGGCTGATGCGACGCATGAATTTATTGAAAAAGTTGAGCTGAGTAATCATCAAACCGGTGAAATTTCTTATTTACCGATTGACGAAGTCATTATTAATCACGGTTATGAAAGAGATACAGAGCTGTTAAAAAACAGTGAATTACATATTAAAACCATTGATGACTGCTATGTTGCAGGTAACGCAGCAAGCGAAACGTCGGTAGAAGGCGTGTATGCAGCGGGAGACATTCTCATGCACGAGGGAAAGGTCCATTTGATTACAGGTGCTTTTCAAGACGCTGCTAATGCCGTAAACAAAGCAAAAAAATTCGTTCAGCCCTCTGCTGCTAAGGCGGCTATGGTTTCTTCTCATAATGAAGTATTCAAAAAACGTAATTCAGCACTAATTAAACAAATGATGAAGTAAAGCGAGGTGCAGGGTGCATGTCGCTTCTTTCTCTACGGTGGAATTATCTCCATGGAGAGGCAGGGAACGAAAAAAGAAAAGAGAAATATAATAAAAGAAAACGCTTACATTTTTTTAAAAAAATGACATAGTGCTTGTGTGCATAAGGGGGAAGCCGTATGAACGAAAAAGAGAAATATCAGTTTGAAACAAAAGCCATTCACGCAGGGTATGAATCAAAACATCATTTTGATAGCTTAGCTCCGCCTATCTATCAAACGTCTACATTTACATTTTCATCTATAGAACAAGGTGCAAACCGGTTTAGCGGAGCAGAAGATGGTTATGTATATTCCCGGTTATCGAATCCAACGGTCACCATTTTAGAAGAGCGTATGGCACAGCTTGAAGAAGGAGAAGCCGCTTTGGCATTTGGATCAGGAATGGCTGCAGTATCGGCTGTATTGATTGGACTTACAAAAGCAGGCGATCATATTTTATGTTCTAAAGGAGTGTATGGATGCACGTTTGGTCTCTTAGAAATGCTTGAGGAAAAATATCAAATCCATCATTCTTTCTCCAACTTGGAAACTGAGGAAGAAATTCTTGCTGCTATCAGAAAAGATACAGCATGTATTTATATTGAAACACCGATTAACCCGACTATGACTTTAGTAGATTTAGAGTTAGTTGCTTCTATCGCCAAACAAAAAGGAATTCCTGTGGTAGTAGACAATACCTTCTCAACTCCTTATTTGCAACAGCCGCTGAAGCTTGGGTGCGACTTAGTCATTCATAGCGCAACAAAATTTATTGGTGGACACGGAGATGTTGTCGCAGGAATTGTAGTAGGGAACAAAGAGGTTATTTCCGTACTGCGCAAAACGACGCAAAAAGATATCGGAGGCATTCTTTCACCGTTTGATGCGTGGCTGTTACTCCGAGGCTTAAAAACGCTGGCCGTTCGAATGGATCGTCACTGTGAAAATGCTGAACACATAGCAAAACAATTAAGTCTCCACCCCAAGGTGAAAGCCGTTTATTATCCAGGTGATAAAAAAAGCACTGCTTATTCTCTCATGCAAAAGCAAATGAGAAAAGGAGGGGGGCTTCTCTCCTTTGAAGTGAAAGGAGGTTATGAAGAAACCGTAAAAGTGGTTAATCAGCTTAAGCTCATTTCTATTGCGGTGAGTCTTGGAGATGCTGAAACACTTATTCAGCATCCTGCCTCGATGACGCATGCAGTTGTGCCGGAAGAAGCTCGAAAAGAAATGGGAATTTCAAACGAACTCCTTCGCTTATCGGTTGGACTGGAAGCATGGGAAGATATTATGAGAGATTTACAGCAGGCATTAGATAGTATATAACAAACGCTTAAACAACGCTTGAAGTATCTTAAGGATATTTCAAGCGTTGTTTTTTGAATATCAACCGTATGTCATCAGTCATACATCCTTTTTGGCGAATGGAACTTTACCTACATCTTTAGACAAATGTCCTAGACAGAAGAGATGCCTTTCAATAGACTAAAGGTTATCTGTGAAAATACAATATTTAGGTAAGGAAGGTGCTCTGCTATTATGCTTCATAACCCAACTGGAAAAAAACGTCTAGGATTGGCGTTTCTTCTCAGCACGCTTGCGATATTAGGTCCGCTTAATATCGATATGTATTTGCCAAGTTTCCCTGCTATTGCTGATCATTTAGATGCGCGAGCTTCACTTGTTCAGCTTAGTTTAACATCGTGTTTACTAGGCCTTGCCATCGGTCAAATCGTCATCGGTCCAATCAGTGATGCGAAGGGACGAAAACGACCTTTACTCATCTCCATCTCTTTATTTATGATATCGTCCTTGCTCTGTGCTTTGGCTCCTACTATTACAGCTTTAGTCATCGCACGCTTTTTACAAGGGTTTACGGCTTCGGCAGGAGTTGTTCTTTCTCGAGCCATTGTCAGAGACGTTTTTAGTGGAAGAGAGCTTACGAAGTTTTTTGCTCTGTTAATGGTTATTAATGCCTTTGCACCAATGATAGCACCAATGGCCGGAGGTGCTATTTTACTTCTTCCTTTTGCAAGCTGGCCTACTATTTTCTTATTTTTAAGTTTAATAGGTCTTTTAATTGTTTTAACAATCTCAACGCGTTTAAAAGAAACTTTGCCAATTGAAAATAGAACGCCAAGTTCAATTGGTCATTCCGTTCGCACGATGGGCAGTTTATTACAAGACCGCTCTTTTATTGGGTATGCCTTAATTGTCGGACTGGTCCACGGAGGAAGCTTTGCTTATGTATCAGGCACTCCATTTGTCTATCAAGGGATCTACCATGTTTCTCCGCAAATTTTCAGCATTTTGTTTGGGATTAACGGCTTGGCCATTGTGACTGGAAGCTTTATTATAGGGCGCTTTAGCGGAATTCTTCATGAAAGAAGCCTGCTTCGCATTGCCGTGATTACGGCTGTAAGTGCTACTAGCGTACTTCTTATCATGACCATGCTTAAAGGGCCGCTGGCTACGATTGTTATTCCCATTTTTATTTACATGATCTCTATAGGAATGACGATCACAGGCTCGGTGACATTGGCAATGAAAAATCAAGGACATAGAGCAGGAAGTGCGAGTGCCGTGTTAGGCATGCTTCCACTAACTTTAGGATCTATTGTTTCTCCTTTAGTGGGTATTAACGAAACCACAGCAATTCCGATGGCTGCTATTTTATTTAGTACGGCGCTTTTAGGTTTTGTAGCTTTCTTTACGTTAACTAAAAACAAGAAAGAAACAGAAAAGTGCGAAGTTAATGAGTTTAAAACGGAGGTTTCTCCGTAATTACTTTTTTGATTGTTTGAAAGCACCACTCCTTTATGAAAATGAGTGGTGCAAATTTATTCAAGTATTGGATAATATATGCTAACCTTAGGGCATGATCGAAAGGAGTGGATAATAATGAGTAAAGTAATTCCTGAAATAACCCTTAATGACGGGGCAACCTTGCCTGCTATAGGTTTTGGTACATATAAGCTTAACGGAAATGAAGGAGTCAACGCTATAACGAGTGCGATTGATGTAGGGTATCGTCTAATTGATACGGCTTATAATTACGAAAATGAAGGCACTGTGGGCCAAGCTCTTCGAAGAACATCGGTTTCTAGACAAGAACTATTCGTTACGTCTAAACTCCCAGGGCGCTATCATACGTATGACAAAGCAATTCCTACTATCCAAGAATCTTTATATCGCGCGAATTTAGACTATTACGATTTGTATCTTATTCATTGGCCTAATCCTAAACAAGATCATTATGTAGAAGCTTGGCAAGCATTGATTGATGCGAAGCGCTGGGGCTTAATTCGTTCAATTGGTGTTTGTAATTTTCTTCCCGAGCATGTTGAGCGCTTGGAAAAAGAGACCGGCATTTTACCAAGTATCAATCAAATAGAACTGCATCCTTTTTTTAATCAACATCAATATCGAAATTGGTATCAGGAGAAAAACATTCAAATTGAATCTTGGAGTCCGCTAGGGCGAGCAAGTGCTGTTTTAGAAAATGAAACAATTAAACAAATTGCCGATCGTCATAATAAAACAGTTTCACAAGTAATTTTGCGATGGCATTATCAGCTAGGGGCGATTTCAATTCCAAAATCGTCATCTCGCAAGCGGCAGCTTGAAAACATATCCATTTTTTCATTTTCTTTAGATGAAACTGAGATGAATATGATTTCAGAATTAAATCGCGAGGATGGAAGACTTAATAATCAAGACCCCGCTGCTTATGAAGAATTTTAACTATAAAGCCTCACTTATTTTTTAAGTGAGGCTTTTCTTCTATTATGATTTTTAGTTATTTAAGCTTGAAAATAGTCCTTTTAGTTCTAACGATTGTAGGAGGAAATGTGTTAAAATATTCCGAAAAAGGAGTGGTGAACCATGGAAAAAGTAGTAAAAGCGATTCAAGACGAATATCCGGATGATTTTGCATGGTGTTACGGCTGCGGCCGATTAAATCAGGACGGCTATCATTTTCGGACAGGATGGCTAGGAGAAAAAACTATTACCCTTTATACACCTAAGCCTGAACATACAGCCATACCAAGATTTGTTTATGGCGGACTTCTTGCCTCACTGATTGATTGCCATGGAACAGGCTCTGCATCTCTTGCTCTATACCGTAAAAATGGCTACGAAATAGGAGATTCAGCAGAGCCGCCGCGATTTGTTACCGGTTCTCTCCACGTGGATTTTAAAAAGCCAACGCCGCAGGGTGAAGTACTAAAAGCAATAGGAACAGTTGAAGAAATTCACCCGAAGAAATGGAGAGTTAAAACAGAAGTATACGCGAGTGACATCATTGTTGCGACCGGAGAAGTTGTAGCAGTTGTTATGCCAAGTACGTTTAAACGAAAAGAAGGCTAAAAAATGCAAAACAGTTACATAAAAAGGGAGGAAAAGGTATGGGGAAATGTAATTTAGACCACTCGGTAGAAGATG
>Ga0209147_100588_pt1 | contig 20159 bp, 9 predicted proteins | sample AraplaCol_mLB_r2_FD_184278 | JGI IMG/M metagenome (GOLD analysis project Ga0209147, IMG submission 184278) | Arabidopsis root microbial communities from North Carolina, USA - plate scrape CL_Col_mLB_r2 (SPAdes) (version 2) | ecosystem: Host-associated > Plants > Roots > Endosphere | place: USA... | reverse complement strand
GACCATAGAGCATTGGAACCACCTGATCCCATCCCGAACTCAGCAGTGAAACGATGCATCGCCGATGGTAGTGTGGGGTTTCCCCATGTGAGAGTAGGTCATCGTCAAGATTAAATTCCGAAACCCCTGTTTGCTAACGCAAACAGGGGTTTTGTTTATGTAGAAGCTCATGAATTTCACCGGCACGTTGCCAACACAACGGTCTGGTACACAGAATTTCTTGACGACCATAGAGCATTGGAACCACCTGATCCCATCCCGAACTCAGCAGTGAAACGATGCATCGCCGATGGTAGTGTGGGGTTTCCCCATGTGAGAGTAGGTCATCGTCAAGATTGAATTCCAAAACCCCTGTCTGCTAACGCAGACAGGGGTTTTGTCGTTTAGGGCAGCCATCACAGCGAATCTGCCTTATCCCTACCGCCTGTCGGTTTCCTACGCTAAAAGAAGATGCTTCTCACAAATTTCTAAGATTTGTCGAAGTTTGGCCGAAAGCCTGACGAGCCATGCGTGCACCGAAATAGAGCGACCGCAGAGTCCGCCTATCCCGTTACATGGAATGTTCCACTCGGCACGCTCACCCCCCTTTGGCAAAAGAAGTCGATGAAATGAATCTCAAGTTCAGTCATAAAATTCTGTTGGCCGCGTCAGGCGTCGTGGTTTTAGCCTTCGCGCTATTTACGCTCTACAACGACTACCTGCAGCGCAGTACCATCAGGCAAAACCTGACATCGTCCATCCAGCAATCCGGCGAGCTGACCGCCAGCAGTGTGCAGAACTGGCTCAGTGGTCGCATCCTGGTCCTCGAGAATCTGGCGCAGAACGTTGCCCACCAAGGCAGTGCGGCCGACCTTCCTGGTTTGGTCGATCAGCCAGCATTCACCACCAATTTCCAGTTCACCTATGTAGGTCAAACCAACGGGGTATTCACCCAGCGCCCTGACGCGAAGATGCCTGACGACTATGACCCTCGTCAGCGCCCTTGGTACAAGCAAGCAGTAGTGGCGGACAAAACCATGCTTACTCCGCCTTATATGGCGGCTGTGGGCGGTCAGATCGTGACAATTGCCATGCCGGTGAAAAAGAACGGCGAGTTATTGGGTGTTGTCGGTGGTGACCTGAGCCTGCAGACACTGGTGAAGATCATCAACTCGGTAGACTTCGGTGGTATCGGCCATGCGTTCCTGGTCAGCGGTGATGGCCAGGTCATCGTCAGTCCAGACCAGGACCAGGTGATGAAGAACCTCAAGGACATCTACCCTGGCACCCATGTGCGCATTGAGAAGCTCAATCAGGACGTTGTCCTCAACGGTCAGGATCGCATCCTTTCCTTCACGCCTATCAGCGGCTTGCCTGGCGCTGACTGGTACATCGGCCTTTCGATCGACAAAGAAAAAGCCTATGCCCCGCTGGGCAAGTTCCGTACTTCGGCCTTGATTGCGATGTTGATTGCCGTTGTCGCCATTGCGGTACTCCTGAGCCTGTTGATTCAAGTCCTGTTGCGCCCGCTGACCACCATGGGCGTGGCCATGCAGGACATTGCCCAAGGCGAAGGTGATTTGACCCGACGTCTGGACGTGACCAGCAAAGACGAGTTCGGCGAGGTCGGCAGCGCATTCAATCAGTTCGTCGAGCGAATCCACGCGTCGATTTCCGAAGTGTCTTCGGCAACGCGCCAGGTGCACGATTTGTCCCAGCGTGTGATGGCTTCATCTAATGCGTCGATCATCGGTTCTGACGAACAGAGCGCGCGTACCAACAGCGTGGCCGCAGCCATCAACGAACTAGGGGCTGCCACCCAGGAAATCGCGCGCAACGCCGCGGATGCGTCCCAGCACGCCAGTGGTGCCAGCGAACAAGCTGACGATGGTCGTAAAGTGGTGGAGCAAACCATCCAGGCGATGTCTGAGTTGTCGCAGAAGATCAGCCTGTCCTGCACTCAGATCGAGACCCTTAACGCCAGTACCGACAACATCGGGCACATCCTGGATGTGATCAAAGGTATTTCCCAACAAACCAACTTGCTCGCCCTCAACGCGGCGATCGAAGCGGCCCGTGCTGGTGAAGCCGGGCGTGGTTTTGCCGTGGTGGCGGATGAAGTGCGTAATTTGGCGCACCGTACCCAGGAGTCGGCAGAGGAAATTCACAAGATGATCACTTCGCTGCAAGTGGGCTCGCGTGAAGCTGTGACCACCATGAACGCCAGCCAGGCTTCCAGCGAAGAAAGTGTCGAAGTCGCCAACCAGGCAGGTGAGCGTCTGGTCAGCGTGACGCAACGTATCGTTGAGATCGACGGCATGAACCAATCCGTCGCGGCCGCCACCGAAGAGCAGACCGCAGTGGTTGAAACCCTCAACGTCGATATCAACCAGATCAACTTGCTAAACCAGCAGGGTGTGGCCAACCTCAACGAGACGCTCAAGGACTGCGATGCGCTGTCCCAGCAGGCCAGCCGACTGAAGCAATTGGTCGATAGCTTCAAGATCTGATCCTGACCGCATCGGAGCGAGGCCTCTCGCTCCGATCGCTTGGCCTCACGTCCAGGGTGCTATTCAGAGGAAGTTGATAGCGCTCAGGTAGTCGCAGCCTTTGCGTAACAGCGCCTGGCTCTTGGGTGGATAGCACATCCCCATTTTTTCCAAGCCCCACCGGGCATTGTCGTAACGGATCATCGATGTATCACCGATGTCTTCGCCCAGTCCGTCCAGGTAAAAGCCCAGCACCCCGAACAGTGCGTTATCGCGACTTACGTTGCGCAACGCCCGTTGCCAGTGTTCAACGCTGACTCGGTCAAAAACGTGCCCAGCCTCGCTGAAGGCGTCGAGGTACTGGTCCCAACTCAAGGGCAGCGGGTTGTGCAGGTTGAACACATGTCGCCCAGGGTCAAAGTGAGCGCTGTGGAAGGCGATGAAACGCGCCAGGAAGTCCACCGGCATCAGGTCGAAATTGGCGTCCAGTCGCGGGACCATCCCTAATTGCAGAGACCCCTTGAGCATCAACATCAAGCGGTTTTTCTGTGGCTGGCAAACGCCGTTCTGGCTGTTGAAGCTGATATTTCCCGGCCGATGAATATTGACCCAGGCCCCTTGCTCAACTGCCCGTCCTAATAGCCGCTCGGCTACCCACTTGGAGAGGTTGTAGCCATTTTTCACATAGAGCGGCAGTGCGCGTCGGGCAGGCGCTTCAAGCACGTACCCGTCGACGTCTACGCTGCTGCAGGCTGAGAGCGTCGAGATGAAATTGAGGACCTTCTTGCAATGGGTCTCGCAAAGACGCAGGCATTCCAGCACCGGCTCGACGTTGTCCTTTGCGAGTGAGGCGTAATCCATCACATGATTGACCTGCGCGGCGTTATGCACCAACACGCCGTAATGACGGGCGAGGTGCTCGTACACGTCGTCGGCCAAGCCCAGGCGAGGTTTACGAATATCGGCGGCGTATACCTGTACTCGGCTCAGGTCCAGATGTTCCAAGCGGTATTCACGTAATGCCTGGGCGAACCTTGCCGCCGCCGAATGGCCGGGCAACTCACGCACCAGGCACGCCACGTCCTGCGCCCCGCCAGCCAGCAGTGCCTGGACGATATGCACCCCGACAAAGCTGTTTGCGCCAGTAACGATGGCTTTGCGCGAATCTCCCGCAAGGGTGTCGGGCAGAACCTCGACCTTCAGTGCGCGCGTCGCATCTTGCTCCATCTGGTTGGACGGTTTATCCGGCAGCGTGCCGCCATCCATGAGTGCGGCCAATGTGCGAATGGTCGGCGTCTCAAAAAAGGGGCTCAGGCAGAAGCTGCGGCCAAACTGCTCGCGCAGGCGTAGCAACAGAGTCGACAACAGGATGGAGTGGCCACCGAGGTTGAAAAAACTCTCATCAATCGAGAGTTCGCCTGCGGGTAATCCCAGCAGCTCACCCCACACGTCAGCCAGTTGTGCCTGCAAAGGGTCTTGTATGCGACAGCGATCCCTCCCGATGGGTATGGGTATAGGCATGGCCAACAAGGCCTTGCGATCGATCTTGCCGTTATTCGAACGGGGCATGCATGCCAGTTCGCTCCAAGCGCTGGGCTGCATATGCACGGGCAACCACTGCCGAGCATGTTCCTTCAGGCTTGCCAGCGTGGCGCCAGATTCCGGCTGGGCGGCAAAGCCGATGACTCTGTGTGCCGTATCGATCACCACTGCCACTTGGCGAAACAAGCGACTATCGCGCAAGCACTGTTCAATATCCTGAGGCTGAACTCGAAACCCGCGGATCTTGACTTGCTCATCCCTGCGGCCGCCCAGCTCGATGCCCTCTTGCGTCCATTTTGCCAAGTCGCCGCTGCGATAAGCCTGTAGCACTTGGCCATTTGGCAGTGTCAGCGTCACGAACGGATTGTCGGGCCGCGATGGTGTATTTGAATAACCCAGGCTTACTCCGGGACCGACAATGTACAAGTCGCCCATTACCTGTTCATCCACGGGCTGCAGGTTCTCGTCGAGAATCAGCACCTGGCTGTTAGCGATGGGGAGGCCGATATTGCGATGGCTGTCACCTCGTTGGAATACCCGATGGGCCGCCAACACAGTGGCCTCGGTCGGCCCATAGAGGTTATGCAGCTGGCATTGACCGGCCAGTTGTTCGATCACGCAGGGCTCGCAGAAATCACCTCCGGTCAGTAAATGAGTCATGCCCAATGGCTGATCCAGCGGCAGGATGCTGAGCAGTGCCGGTGGCACAAACCCATGAGTGACGCGTTGCTTGCGAATCAGCTCTACCAGTTGCTGAGGGTCGTGACGTTGGTCTGGGCTGGGGACAATCAACGCGGCGCCAACGATCAATGCAGGGAAAATATCGATCAGTGAAGAATCGAAGCCCAGTGGCGAAAACTGCAGGACGCGACTGTGTTGATCCAACGCCACGCAACTGACGAGCCAGGCCGTGAAATGCGCCAGGTTGTATTGGCTCAGCAGTACCCCCTTGGGCTGGCCCGTCGTACCCGAGGTGAACAGTGCCACGCACGGCTCGTCGGCACGGGGATGACGGTGCATCAGCGGTTGCGTCATGTCGGCGCTGTGCGCGGCAACCTGGCTCACATCAAGTGAAACGAAACGCTCTCGCAATGGGTGCTGGCCATTCTCCAGCAGCACACAGGCCTTGAGGCTGGTCAGCATGCAGTGCTGGCGTTGCTCCGGGTGGTCAGGCACCAGCGGCAAATACACGGCGCCACAGCCAAGCACCGCGAGAATGCTGGCGTACAACTCGGCGGATTTCTCCAGGCATACGCCGACCACTTGTGGAGCCTCGGCATCCTCCAGCAAGGGAAGCAGGCGTTGTTGAATAGCCATGGCTTGTTGCTGGAGCTGCCGATAAGTCAGCGCATGACCGGCGATGTTCAGTACTGTTCGATGTGCGAAGGTATTGAGGCTGGCCTGCAGCCGTTCGATCATGGGCGTTCGGGCCGCTTGCAACAAGGCAGGGTCCGCCGTGTGGTTGAACCGGTGCATGAAAGCCAAGGCATCCAACTCCTGCAGGCCCTGTTCAGGCCAGGCGTTAGCAGCGGCCGTTGCCGAGAAGTAGGCGGGGTCTCTTGAAAAACCGCAGACCAACAAAGCAGCCCACTCCACCACTGCATTCGTTGCCTGCTGACGCAACCGCTGCCCATTGCCGCTGGGTTCCTGGGCAACGTCGTGCACCGTCAGCAGGCGCCGCTCCCGGTCATAGCAGCGCAACTGCAATGAGGGCAGCCCGTGTTCGCAGAGCGGGCCGATACCCACGCGCAAGCTTAACCATGGCGCACTGGCGGGCGAGGGCGGCAGCGGCTGACTCCCGTCTTCAATAACCAGATCCACAGACCCCGCTCCTGCCACATGCCCATACTGCTCCAGCTCCTGCTTGAGCGCCGCCAGAGCGTTAGTGGTACCACGCCACTCGATCTGCAAGCGCCTCATGCCAACCTCATCGATACGGGCAGATAGTCGCGCAGGGCTCGTGCCACGCTGGGGGTTTGCAGTACGCCGCTGTGGTGCAGAAAGCCCATGATATTGGCCACCAGCGGATGTTGGTGGGTGATGGGAAAATCCAGCGCCCGGATTTCGTCGCGCAGTGCCACGCGAGTGTGGGCACTGATCGTCAAGTGTTCGATCAGTTGCAGATCGAAGTCTTTTTGTAGCTCGTTGGTCAGGTAGTGCGTCAGGAATACGGGCAGGGCTTGAGCAATGTGGTCGCGATCTTGCGAGCTTGCCGACTGCCAGTAGAGGCGCACCAACTGTGTCCAGAACCGCGCATGCCGCCCTTCATCAAACAGATGATCGGCCATCAGGCCGCGGACAGAGGATTTGACGCTGGCGTCTTTGGAAAACGCTGCGACGTCATGGGTGACGGTGTTCTCGGCGATGGCGACGCCGATCAGCTCAACGGCATCGTGCAAATATGTCGGTACCTGCGCCTGGGCTGCCGGAAGCGCGCGGCTCAGTTCAATTTGCCCGGGTAGATCGAGCGGTTGAATCCCGGTCATTGCCACGGCTTGCTGAAGGAAATCCAGGGCTACCAGCGCGTGGTAATCCTCGTCGACAACGACCGTCATCGCGTCGTAACGGCAGGCGAGCGGGAAGGGCAGGGAGAAGCGATTTTTAGCAATGCTGCGCGCGGTTTTGTCGACGATCTCGGTTTCGAAAATCACCACGTCATTGATGAATTTGTAGAAGCTTTGCACCAGCACGAAGTCGCGCCATTGCGGGCAGTGCTTGAGAAAGGTTGCACTCAGCACCAGAGGCTGACGGCACAGGGGGAAGATGAGTTTGTCGTCGTCTTCCAACATCCGCCGGGGGCGTGTGCGGATGGTTGCGCGACGTTCCCAGTCATCGGCAAAGGATTGGTAGCTGACGGCGTTCACGGACGTACCTCTTGCATCGAGGCCAGCACGTCGTCCCAGAGGGTAATACGACTTTCCACGGCGCCCAGGGCGGTGCTATCGGCTTGTTGCTGACGACTGGGGTCGGCGTCGATCAGGTGCGTTAGCAACTGTTGCGCCGCAGGGCCGTGGTCATCGCTGTCCAATTCGATATGGCGGTTGAGGTAGTAACATAACGTAGGGGCCTGCCGACCTATAAACGCATGGCTATGCAAAAGCCCCTTGAACATTGACGGAATCACACTCTCGCGGCCATGCAGGAACGCCGCCGCCACACAGTGGGTTGGGGCGCTCAAGGCGATTTGTAAGGTGCTGTCGACGAAGCGGGCCACGCCCAGGGGAGCATCGCTCATTTGCAAGGCTGCGCTTACCTCCACTCCCTGGCTTTGCAGGTCGATGAAGCGAGTGATTGCGACGGTGCTGGCGCCCACTTCCGTCATCGCGTCAAGGTACAGCTCGAAGTGGCTGCAATAGCCCCGTGTCGGGTGTTCGTCCGTCTCTTCAGCCAGCACGATTTCATTGATCAGGCGGGCAGCGCGGGGAGCAGCGCAGGGGAGCCAGGGTAACTGTGTGCACGTGAGGTCCTGTTGCAGGCGTTTGGTCAGGCTCATGAAGTCCCAGACAGCAAATACATGGTGTTCCATAAAGTGTTGTAACTTGCCAACGGTGGTTATTTCTATAAATAACGGGTGGTCGAACAGTTTTTGTTTTTTTTGCTCAAGTAAATAGTGATGCATGGTTGACGCCTATAGTTGTTGCGAGTGCTTTAAAAGCAGTGTTGGACTGTTATAGTTGTGGGTGCAAGAGTAACTTGATCGCGTTCACGCGCACGGCGCTACCATTTAAATAGGCGGCCGCAGCGGTATGGGAAGGCGTGGCTTGCTGAGCGAAGATAATAAGCTGATTGAATGTTTGAACCGGTATGCAAATGTATTAAAGGACTTTGCCGATGTTTATATGTGCGGTAAATTGCCCGGCTATAGGTGGGATTTTTCCGTGCACTAAGTCGGCGTTAATCGTTCTTTAGTTATTTTTTAAATATTTCTGATGGAGCAACAACCCTGATAGGGAAGCTGCTCCATCACCTGAGGATTAAGGGCAAAAGCAAAAAAACTTACTGCACGGCTTTTTTGTTGGCGCTCTCAAGGCTGCTGAGGTAGGTGGCGATCACCTCCATGCCTCGCATCAAGTGGTTACGCAACGTCAGGATGCTCTCCTCGACCTTCTTCTGCGCCACCAGGCTCAGCAGTTCGCGGTGATCTTCCTGGGAGGTCTCGCCCAGCCCCATCGCCTCAAGGTTGAAGCGCAGGAAGCGCTCCTCCTCGTTCAATCCGTGCTCGACCAGGGTGAGCAGTCGCTGGTTGGGCGCCTTGCCATATAGCACCATGTGAAACAGGCGATTGAGGCGACCAATCTCGGTGTAGTCTTTTTCGCTTTCCAGCGAATTGATACAAGCCTCGGCTTGAGCAAGGTCCGCGTCGGTGAGCAGCGGAATCGACAGGCGCAAGGCTTCGGACTCCAGCAACATGCGCAAGGCATAGGTCTCTGCCGAATTGTCCTCGATCAAGGGGGCAACGACGGCACCCTTGTGAGTCACCACATGCAGCAAGGATTGCGCCTCCAGCTGGCGCAAAGCTTCACGCACGGGCATGCGGCTGACGCCGAACAGGCTGGCCAGTTCTTGCTGGCGCATGGCGGTGCCACAGGGCAATCGCCCATCGAGGATGGCATTACGCAAGGTTTCTTCAATAACGGAGCGCGCAAGATGGGCGGGAATAGGCCCGCTGATTTTGATGCTGCTTAATGGGTTCGGCTTCTGCGTCACGGTTGCGCTATCCTCCTTTCTTGAATAATAGGTTGGCTAATTGGATCCAAAGAACACTAAAGATGGGCCAGGCGCTTGTCAAACAGCCAGAGTTTCCGTTTGTAAGGGCTTACACAGCATACTTTGTGTCTCTCACAGGAGGCGGTTATAAAATCACCGCCTACTGTGATGATTGCACTGTGCCATTGTTTTTTGTAGGGCCAGGCTTCACCATTCCTTGAAATTCCGTCTCTTTCATGGACTGAACACTTTGGCGGTAAGTTTTATTCCCTATCGACTGCTTTGCTGGCTTTTATCAGCAATTTTACTGGCTGGCCTGATGCTCGGCGGGCTGCGTGCCGATTGGGATTTCTCGCAGATCAGCCGCAAGGCCACCGCCGTCTACGGCCCGTTGGGGCAAGGCCAGCAACGTATCGACGCCTGGCAGCGGCTATTGGCGAGCGAAAAACAGGTCAGCGAGCAGGACCAGCTCAAGGTCGTCAATTTGTTCTTCAACAAGCAAATGACCTACGTGGAAGACATCGATCTCTGGCACGTTGTCGATTATTGGGAGACACCCGTCGAAGCACTCTGGAAAGGCGCCGGTGACTGCGAAGACTACGCCATCGCAAAGTATTTCAGTTTGCGTCACCTGGGGGTGTCCAGCGACAAATTGCGCATTACCTACGTCAAGGCCTTGCGGCAGAATCGGGCGCACATGGTCCTGACCTATTATTCGACCCCAGACGCTGTCCCACTGGTGCTCGACAGCCTGATGGATGAGATCCTGCCGGCCACCCGTCGCACCGATCTGGTCCCGGTGTACTCATTCAACGCCGAGGGGCTGTACTTGCCCGGTGCCAAGGGCAACAAGAAAGTCGGTGATACCAAACGCTTGTCGCGCTGGCAGGATGTGTTGAGAAAAATGCGTGCGGAAGGCTTCCCAGCCGAGCCTGCCAACTAGGAGTAACTGATCGGATGTCTCTGTTCAAACAGCTATTGATTGCAATCTGTCTGTTCCTGGTGGTCGCCTTCAGCGGCAGCTTCATGGTCAGCCTGGAAAGCTCGCGCACCCAATACGTCAACCAACTGCGCTCCCACGCCCAGGATGCCGCAACGGCGTTGGCGCTGTCGCTGACCCCGAATATCGATGACCCGGCCATGGTGGAGCTGCTGGTCAGCTCGATCTTCGACAGCGGTTACTACGCCAGCATCCGCGTCGTGGACCTGGCCACCGACAAAACCATCGTCGAGCGCAGCGGTATTCCTGACAACAACGGCGTGCCCAACTGGTTCGTCAAGCTGATCGGCCTGGAGCCGGCCGGTGGTGATGCGCTGGTCAGCCGTGGCTGGGAACAGGCCGCACGGGTAGAAGTGGTCAGCCATCCGATGTTCGCCCTGGCCAAGCTCTGGCAAAGCGCCCTGGGTAGCCTGGGCTGGTTGCTGCTGTGCGGCGCGGTCAGCGTGGTGCTCGGTGGGCTGTTGCTGCGCCGGCAATTGAAGCCGTTGGACTATATGGTCAAGCAATCCCACGCCATTGCCCGCCGCGAGTTCCTCAGCCTGCCTGACTTGCCCCGCACGCCAGAGCTGCGGCGCGTGGTACAGGCCATGAACCAGATGGTGGAAAAGCTCAAGGCGCTGTTCCAGGAACAGGCCGAGCGTAGCGAAAAACTGCGCACCGAATCCTATCAGGACAACCTCACCGGCCTCGCCAACCGCCGTTATTTCGAGATGCAGCTCAACGCCCGCGTCAGTAACCCGGAAGAGACCAACTCCGGCTACCTGCTGTTGCTGCGGGTCAAGGACCTGGCCGGCCTCAACCAGCGCCTGGGCGGCCAGCGCACCGACCAGTTGCTGCAAGCGGTTGGCCAACAGCTGCTGCGCCAGTGCGCGCCGTATCCGGAAACCCATAACCTCGTCACCCGTATTCGTGGCGGTGAGTTCGCCGTGCTGGCGCCAGGGTTGATGCGTGAAGAAGCGGTGCAACTGGCGCAAAACCTCGAGAGCACCTTGCTCAGCCTGCAAGCGACCGGTGCCAGCGACGTTACGCCGGTCGCCTACATTGGCCTGGCACCGTTCAGCCATGGCGACGCGCCCCAAGCCCTGTTGACCCTGGCCGACCAGGCCCTGGCCCAGGCCCAAGCGCAGGGCGACACCAGTTGGGTGTGCCTGGACCGCAGCGCCGCCGCCAGCGTGGGAGACGATCACCATGCCTGGCACACCTTGTTGGACCAGGCCCTGACCCAGCAGCGCTTCCAGCTGTATTTCCAGCCGGTGGTGGCCAGCCAGGACCCGCAGTTGGTCCTGCATTACAAAGTGCTGTCGCGCTTGCAGGGCGAGGACGGCCACCCCATACCGGCCGGGCGCTTCCTGCCGTGGCTTGAGCGCTTCGGTTGGTCGGCCCGCCTGGACCGCCTGATGCTGGAGCAGGTGCTCAAGCAGATGAGCAGCCACACCGAGAACCTGGCGCTGAACCTCTCAGCCGCGACCTTGCAGGACACCCAGGCTCTGAACCGTATTTATGACCTGCTACGTCAGCACAGCAACCTGGGCCCGCGCCTTACCCTGGAGATCGGTGAAGAGCAACTGCCTGAGCAGCCCGTGCTGGAACAGATGACCCAGCGCCTGCGCGAGCTGGGTTTCTCCCTCAGCCTGCAACGTTTCGGTGGGCGGTTCAGCATGATCGGTAACCTGGCGCGCCTGGGCCTGGCGTACCTGAAGATCGACGGCAGCTACATTCGCGCCATCGACCAGGAAAGTGACAAGCGCCTGTTTATCGAGGCCATCCAGCGAGCGGCCCATAGCATCGACCTGCCACTGATTGCCGAGCGTGTAGAGACCGAGGGCGAACTGAAGGTGATTCGGGAGATGGGAATCTTCGGTGTGCAGGGCCAACTGTTTGGCGAACCCGCACCCTGGAAATAATTTACCTGTAGGAGCGAGCTTGCTCGCGAAGATCGCCAACGATAACGCGCAAAGCCTGACACCCCGTGGCGATTTCAGTTTTTTCGCGAGCAAGCTCGCTCCTACAGGGGTAGGAGCGGTTGGATTAAATCAATCCTTTCTCGTCATCATCGATCAACTGGCTCAACCCACCCAACGCTTCCCGCGCCTGGTTACGGTCCATCAACTTGGCCTGGGCTGCCGGCGGCAGGTCGGTCACGCTGATCACCCCTTTGCGGGTCAGCACCTGGATCAAGTCATCCAGCACCCGGATCATCTCCAAGTCGCTCTGTTTGAGCTGGGCCAGGCTGGTTTCCACCACTTCGTTGGCGTACCAGGCCTGGATCTCATGGTGATCGGCCGGCAGGGTTTCAGTGGATTCGGTAAAGGCGATAGCCTCTACGCGAACCAGTGCGCCCTGTGCATCACGTTGCACGTAAAACATAACAACCCCTCGAAAATGCGCCACAGGCGTTCAACAGCATAGGTCAACGCTGCGTGTATGGGCGTGAGTATGCGATGCACCGTCCGCCAGGGCCAGCCACCCGCAGGCCAAAAAAACGGCCGCCTGAAAGGGCGGCCGATTAATCGTGTCTTAAGTGTGGTCGATCTTGATGGTCGGGTCGGCACCACTGATCAGCGAGTTGATGCTGGTGTGGGACCAGTCGTTGCCTTCCAGCTTGATCGTCACATCGGCATTGGCCAGGCCACCGGCGGCGTTGAGCTTGCCTTCACTGCTCACTTGCAGGGTCGACACGCCGTCTACCGTGGTGATCTTGAGGTAGTTGTCGATGGTACTGTCGGTTTCACCTTTCAACAAATCACGCAGATCAATGCGGTCGCCTTCCGAGGCCTTGAAGTCCTTGATCACATCGTTGCCGATGTCGCCAGACTTCCACACAAAGGTGTCGGCACCCGAGCCACCGATCAGGATGTCGTTGCCCTGGCCGCCGATCAGCGTGTCGTTGCCGGTGCCACCCAGCAGGATGTCATTGCCTTTGCCGCCATCGAGTGTGTCGTTGCCGCCTTGGCCGAACAAGATGTCGTCGCCAGCGCCGCCCAACAGCGTGTCGTTGGCATCCTTGGCGCCGGAGACGTCGAAGTCCACATAGTGTTCGGTGACGTACTGGTGAACGTTAGAGGCGGTCACCGCAGAGACAGCCACGCCGGTTTTCTGCGCGACAAAGGCCTGCAGTGCGTTGTAACCCTCGCCATTGATCCCGCTGAAACTCACCAGGTCGCCGAACAGGATGTCGTTGCCGTCGCCACCGCTGACGGTGTCCGCGCCCGGCAACGTCGCCTCGGTGTGGCCGAGGATAGCGTTGGCGAGGTCCTTCGGATCGATGTTGGCCTGTGGCTTGCCATCGCTGTCGTACGGTGCCAGCTGATTCAAGCTGACCCCACTATTGAGGCCGATGGCTTCTACGCCACCTGTGGACAGACCTTTAAGCAGTGCGAACGCGCTGTTGGAGTTGAGGGTGGTGGAGTAGTCGGTATCGTATCCGAGGCCGCCTTGCACCGATATTTCATAGGTGCCATCCCCTTGGGCGTGGATGATTCCCTTGTTGTATCCCCAGCCGTAAGACCAGAGGGTCACCTTGCCGGCAGAGTTGATATCAAGGTAGTTATTCGAATCGATGTTGATCCGGGTGGCGGTACCTATGGTGTAGTTGTTCATGGTGACGACATCATCGAGCCTGACGTTGCCGTACAAGTACGGGTTGGTCTGCTCGGACGCTTGGTAAAACGTCGGCTGACCATCGGTGATGAAGTACGTTGTATTAATAGCGCCAGTGTTGCCAGTCGCCTGGGCACTTTTGAAGAAGTTGGACGCGGCCTTGAACACGTCTTCGTAGTTGGTCCCGCCGGTAGACACCATGGAGTCCAGGACTTTCTGCAGCGAGTCCAATGCACCTGGGTCTTTCAGGTTGACTGTCACCGTGCGATTGACCTGGTCGCTGAAATCCGCCAGGAAGATATTCACAGTGCCGGAGGTGCTGGCGCCGATACTGTTTTTCAGCGAGTTGAACGTGGTAGTCAGCGAGGTTTTTGCCGCTGCTATCGAGTCCGCACCCATACTGCCCGATGTATCGATCATGAACGCGATGTTGTAGTTCTTGCCCTGCACCACGTTCAGGCCGGCGATGTCGGCCACGACGATGTCGTTGCCATCGCTGCCATTGATGGTGTCGCTGCCCGAGGTGCCGGTGACCGAATTGTAGGTCGCCGGATGCACCGTGACTGGCAATTGCGCGGTGGTGGTCGCTGAACCGCCGATGCTCTCGGTGGAAGTCGAGGTGACTGTCAGGTTGAACTGGCCGCTGTAGTAGGTCGGCGGCTTGATGGTCAGGGTGTTCAGGTCCCAGCCGGTGACATTCACTTCGCCCACGGTTTTACCCGCAGTAAAGGTGTGCCCCGACGCGTCAGTGAGCACCGAGCCTGCCGGAATGCCGCTGATCTTTACGCTCAGGGTTTCGGAGCCGTCGGTGTCGGTCAGCGCGGTGGTGACCTTGGACAGTTTGACCGTCCCGTTCTCCTGGCCTTCGTTGAGCTTGTAGCCCACGTAGTAACCGTCACCGTTGCTGCCATGCAGGTCGGATACGGTGACGCCGGCGTTGGTCAGGTCGGTAAGGCCGGTGTACAACGGCACGGTGCTGGTGCTCAGGTTCTGCACCGCCCCGCCGTTGATCGACAGGTTAACGTCGAAGCTGCCTGGGCCCGCCTGGTTGGCCTGGTAGATCTCAAGGCTGTAGTAACCGGTGGTGGTTGGCGTGAACGAGCCGCTGAACTTGCCGCTGTTGGTGCCCCACAAACCGCTGGCAACGTCTTTACCGCCAACGTTGACCACCACGCTGTCATCGGCGATACCGCTGAAGGTGTAGCTCTTGCCCGCTTCCATGTAGATCAGGCCGGAGATCTTGGAACCAGAACCGGCGGTGACGTTGTCGACGGACTCGACGTTGGTCACCACGGAGGTGTTGTTGGGGGTGCCCGCGTTGTCGATGGCTTTTTTCAGTACGTCTGGCGCAGCGCCATTGCCGTTGTTTCCAAGGCCGGCGATGTTGTTCCAGCCCTGTTTGACCAGCCCGGTCGAGGCAACGTTGTTGTCCGCCACGCTGAGGGTCGGTGCGTCGGCCACTGGGGTGATATCCACTTTCACCGTGGCGCTGGTGCCCAGGTCCTTGCCATCGGTTGGCTGGAACTTGAACTGCGCGTAATCCGCCTGCTTGTTACCCACGCCAGTGCCGCCGTAACCGTCGGCGCCGGACTCGTTGGCATTCGGCGTAAAGCGCAGTTGGCCGCCATCGATCTGAGCCTTGGTAAAGGTCTGGCCGCTGCTCACGTTGGTCCAGGTGGTGCCATCCGCCGCCAGGTATTGCAGCTTGCCGGCTACCGGCAGCTCGGTGATTTTCACCCCGAGGCTGGCTTGTGGCGAGTCCACATCGCTCACGCCGAAGTTGGCCCAGGTCAGGGCCAGCGCGGTGTCTTCCGTACCGGTCACGGCACCGCCAGTGGCCACTGGTGCATCGTTGACCGCTACCACGTTGACGGTGGTGGTGGCCACGTTGGAGTAGTTGCCGCCATCGGTCACCGTCACGGTGATGGTGCGGGGCGTGGTGCTCGGGTCGTGGCTGTTGTTGGTGAACGTGATGTTCTGGATACGCTGCATGTAGTCAGCCAGCGTCGCACTGCCGGACAACGTCAGGGTAATAGTGCCCGTCTGGTTGTTGGTGCTGACGCTGATGCCATTCACGCTATTGCCCAGGTTCAGGGCATCACCAGCCTGCGCGTTGGTCAGCGTGACCGTCGCGCCCGTCAGCAGTGTGCTGTCTGGGTCAGTGATCTTGATGTCCGTGTCGGCGATCGACACGCCCGGCCCGGCGGTACCCTCGGTGAATGTCGTCTTGTAATCGGCACCCGTGGCGCCGCTGGAGTTGTTGGCATCCAGGTCGAGCACCGGCGGCGCATCGTTGTCGAGGATATTGGTGGTGACGGTGCCTTTGTCGATCACCAGGTTCTCGAAGTTGCCCCCGGTGACCTTGTCGATGGTGATGACGATCTGTTCCGTAGGCTCGGTAATCTTGTCGTCGAGCGTGCGGATATCAAACGGCACACTGCTGGAGCCTGCCGGGATCTTCACGGTATACACGCCAGTGAAGTCCGAACCGTCAGTGGCGGTGCCGCTGTATTTGAGCGTCACGGTCACATCCGTTTGCGGCGGGTTGGTCAAGGTCAGGGTGTAGTGGGCGGTGCCACCTTCAGTGACCGAACCGTCGCCCGTAATGCTGATTTTGGTATCAGTCACTACATCCGTGACCTTGGTGACTGCGGGGCTGCCATCAACAATCAGATGCTCGTACTTGTCGCCACCGCTGACCACGCCGGTGATCTTGGCGCTGACATCATTGGCGCCGACATAGGCATCGTTCGGTGCGGTAGCCGTCGTGAAGCTGGTGGACTTGCCGCTGCCAATGGTGATGGCCGAGCCGTTATCCAGCCTTACCACCAGGTCGGAGCCCACGTTGTTCACGGCCGCGCCGTTTTTGTCGACCAGGGACGCGGTGTAGACGATCTGCCCGCCCTCGCTGACCGAGCCAGTGGCCTTGAGCACCACTGTCACGTCATCGATGGTGTCGTTGACGGTGGTCGTGGCGCCTGCAGGAGTGATGGTCACCCCCTCGAAATTGCCGCCGGTGGTGCCGGTGATCTTGACGGTCTGGGTGCTCTTGTCGATGAACACGTCATCGGTAGGCGCCGGGACGGTCACCGTGCCCACGGTCTCACCTTGCTTGATGGTGATGCTCGAACCGTTGTCGAGCTGCACCACCATGTCACTGCCGGCCTTGTTGCTCAAGGTGGCGGTGTAGGTGATCTGGCCGCCTTCGTTGACCGCGGTTGGGGCGGTCAGGGTGACGGTGGTCAGGTCGGTGGTGCCCGGTGTGTCGGTGACGGTGGTGTTCACCGCCGTCGTGCCCGGCACCAGGTTCTCGAAGTGCTCGCCGCCAGTCACGCCTTTGATGGCGGTGGTGACGGTTTGGTCGCCTTTGTAGACGTCGTTTGGCGCTACGGTGGTGATGGAACCGCTCGACTGATTCACACCGATGGTGATGGTCTTGCCATTGTCCAAGGTGACGGTCAGCGGATTGGTGATGTTTGTCACCGCTGCGCCGTTTTTATCCACAAGGCTGGCGGTGTAGACGATGTTGCCGCCTTCGCCGACGGTGGTGGTGGCGGTCAGGACCACATCGACTTTGTCGATGGTGTCGTTGATCGTGGTGGTGGCGCCATTGCCGGCAACTTCGAGTTTTTCGAAGTTGCCGCCGGTGGTCTCGGCGATCTTGACGGTTTGGGTGCTCTTATCGATAAACACGTCATCGGTAGGCGCAGGGACAGTGACGGTGCCAACAGTTTCGCCGGCCTTAATGGTGATGCTTGAGCCGTTGTCGAGTTTCAGCGTGACGTCGGTGCCGGCCTTGTTGCTCAAGGTCGCGGTGTACGTGATCTGGCCGCCTTCGTTAACGGTACTTGGCGCAGTCAGCGTCACGGTGGTGGTGTTATCGGTACCCGGTGTGTCCGTAACGGTGGTGTTCACCGCGGTAGTGCCAGGGACCAGATTCTCGAAATGCTCGCCGCCGGTCACGCCTTTGATGGCGGTAGTGACGGTCTGGTCGCCTTTGTAGACATCGTCTGGCGCGATGGTGGTGATAGAACTGCTCGACTGGTTTACGCCAATAGTGATGGTCTGGCCGTTATCCAAAGTCACGGTCAACGGGTTGGTGATGTTGGTCACCGGTGCGCCGTTCTTATCCACAAGGCTGGCGGTGTAGACGATGTTGCCGCCTTCGCCAACGGTGGTGGTCGCGGTCAGGACTACATCGACCTTGTCGATGGTGTCTTTGATCGTGGTCGTTGCGCCGCTGCCTGCAACTTCCAGTTTTTCGAAGTTGCCGCCGGAAGCGTCGGTGATCTTGACGGTCTGCGTGCTCTTATCGATAAACACGTCATCGGTAGGCGCAGGCACGGTTACGGTGCCAACGGTGTCGCCAGCCTTGATGGTGATGCTTGAACCGTTGTCGAGTTTCAGTGTTACGTCAGTGCCCGCTTTGTTGGAAAGCGTGGCGGTGTACGTGATCTGCCCACCTTCGTTTGCCTCGGCCGGAGCGGTCAGCGTCACCGTAGTGGTGTTGTCAGTGCCTGGTGTATCCGTAACGGTGGTATTAACCGGGGTAGTACCTGGAACCAGATTCTCAAAGTGCTCGCCGCCGGTCACGCCTTTGATGGCGGTAGTGACGGTCTGGTCGCCTTTGTAGACATCGTCTGGCGCGATGGTGGTGATAGAACTGCTCGACTGGTTTACGCCAATAGTGATGGTCTGGCCGTTATCCAAAGTCACGGTCAACGGGTTGGTGATGTTGGTCACCGGTGCGCCGTTCTTATCCACAAGGCTGGCGGTGTAGACGATGTTGCCGCCTTCGCCAACGGTGGTGGTCGCGGTCAGGACTACATCGACCTTGTCGATGGTGTCGTTGATCGTGGTGGTCGCGCCATTACCTGCGACTTCCAGTTTTTCGAAGTTGCCACCAGTGGTCTCGGTGATCTGAACGGTCTGCGTGCTCTTATCGATAAACACGTCATCAGTAGGGGCGGGCACGGTCACAGTACCGACGGTCTCGCCAGCTTTGATGGTGATCGACGAGCCGTTATCCAACTTCAAGGTGACGTCGGTGCCGGCCTTGTTGCTCAAAGTTGCGGTGTAGGTGATCTGACCACCTTCGTTAACGGCACTTGGCGCAGTCAGCGTAACCGTGGTGGTGTTATCGGTGCCCGGTGTGTCCGTAACGGTGGTGTTCACCGCGGTAGTACCCGGCACCAGATTTTCAAAGTGGTCGCCGCCGGTCACACCCTTGATGGCGGTGGTGACGGTTTGGTCGCCTTTGTACACATCATCCGGCGCGATGGTAGTGATGGTGCCGCTCGACTGATTCACGCCAATGGTGATGGTTTTGCCGTTGTCCAAGGTGACGGTCAACGGATTGGTGATGTTGGTCACCGGCGCGCCGTTCTTATCCACAAGGCTGGCGGTGTAAACGATGTTGCCGCCTTCGCCAACGGTGTTGGTGGCGGTCAGAACCACATCAACCTTGTCGATGGTGTCGTTGATCGTGGTGGTTGCGCCGTTGCCTGCAACTTCTAATTTTTCGAAGTTGCCGCCGGAAGCGTCAGTGATCTTGACGGTCTGAGTGCTCTTATCGATGAACACGTCATCGGTAGGCGCAGGCACGGTCACAGTGCCAACAGTGTCGCCAGCCTTGATGGTGATCGACGAACCGTTATCCAACTTCAGCGTTACATCAGTGCCAGCTTTGTTGGAGAGCGTGGCGGTGTACGTAATCTGTCCACCTTCGTTAACAGCGTTAGGCGCTGTCAGCGTCACAGTCGTGGTGTTGTCGGTACCTGGTGTGTCCGTAACGGTGGTGTTCACCGCGGTAGTGCCAGGGACCAGGTTTTCGAAGTGCTCGCCGCCAGTGACGCCTTTGATGGCGGTGGTGACAGTCTGGTCGCCTTTGTACACATCGTCTGGCGCGATAGTGGTGATAGAACCACTCGACTGATTCACACCGATGGTGATGGTCTTGCCGTTATCGAGGGTGACGGTCAGCGGATTGGTGATGTTGGTCACCGGTGCGCCGTTCTTATCCACAAGGCTGGCGGTGTAGACGATATTGCCGCCTTCGCCGACGGTGGTAGTGGCGGTCAGGACCACATCGACTTTGTCGATGGTGTCGTTGATCGTGGTGGTGGCGCCGTTGCCTGCAACTTCCAGTTTTTCGAAGTTACCGCCAGTGGTCTCGGTGATCTGAACGGTCTGGCTGCTCTTATCGATAAACACGTCATCGGTCGGGGCGGGCACGGTCACAGTGCCAACAGTGTCGCCAGCCTTGATGGTGATCGAAGAACCGTTGTCGAGTTTCAGCGTTACGTCAGTGCCCGCTTTGTTGGAAAGCGTGGCGGTGTACGTGATCTGCCCACCTTCGTTTGCCTCGGCCGGAGCGGTCAGCGTCACAGTAGTGGTGTTGTCGGTACCCGGTGTGTCCGTAACGATGGTGTTCACCGCGGTAGTGCCCGGCACCAGGTTCTCGAAATGCTCGCCGCCGGTTACGCCTTTGATGGCGGTGGTGACAGTTTGGTCGCCCTTGTACACGTCATCAGGAGCAAGAACCGAAACGCTACCGCTAGTCTGGTTTACGCCAATGGTGATGGTCTGGCCGTTATCCAAGGTGACGGTCAACGGGTTGGTGATGTTAGTCACCGGCGCACCGTTTTTATCCACAAGGCTAGCGGTGTAGACGATGTTGCCGCCTTCACCAACGGTGGTGGTGGCCGTCAGGACCACATCGACCTTGTCGATGGTGTCGTTGATCGTGGTGGTTGCGCCGTTGCCTGCTACTTCGAGTTTTTCGAAGTTGCCGCCGGAAGCGTCGGTGATCTTGACGGTCTGAGTGCTCTTATCGATGAACA
>Ga0209147_100581_pt1 | contig 20406 bp, 20 predicted proteins | sample AraplaCol_mLB_r2_FD_184278 | JGI IMG/M metagenome (GOLD analysis project Ga0209147, IMG submission 184278) | Arabidopsis root microbial communities from North Carolina, USA - plate scrape CL_Col_mLB_r2 (SPAdes) (version 2) | ecosystem: Host-associated > Plants > Roots > Endosphere | place: USA... | reverse complement strand
CGCCCAATAAAGCAAAAACAATAGGAACTACTGTTAATGCACTAAAGGCAGACAAACGCTTACTCATGATTAAATACATAAATACTACAATCATCGAAAAACCTAAAAATGTTAACATATTATACCTCCTCTAGAACTTTCTTCCATTTTATCTCTTGTTTATCTTTAATGTCATACTTTTTAAATTCTCATGAAACTATCTAACTATCATTCTTTATTATAAAGCTGCTTTGCACAATCATTCATTAGTAGAAATAAATTGGCTTTTTTTACATATTATTGGTTTAAAACCTGTTATCAGAACTAATGTAAGGGTTTACAAAAAATCTGGCGTGAAATCCCCTATAAGTCCACTGTATATATAGAATCATTAATAGATTATTTTCTATTCTCGTGTTTCTTTAACTAATCACTCCTTTACTAAAATCTTTTGTTGATGATTGCTTAGAACCAAAGGTAGTGCTCTCATCATTTGCGTGTTAACAAGCAAAATACCAGTGTTAGGATTAATAAACTTATAGTCACTTTGTAATATCTTAGTAGGGGAGCAGTCAGATATCTCCGGATGATATCTAAAAATGATTTTACAGAACTAACTATATTCATTATTACAACCTATCGTTTGAAGTAATAATTATTACTTTTTATTTAATTGTTGTAATAATTGTGACTATTTAAAAGTATACTATCATGGCTTCTAATGAAAAGTAAATGTTTTTTTATAGAAATGAAAAGTGAAAGGGAAGTATTAGACTTAATTAAAAAAATAAAAAAGTGGTAAAAACATAAAATATCGAATTATTTTATACATTCGATATTTCATGCTTTTACCACATTCGTAAATTTAATCAGTGTAATGATAATTAATTTTTGTAAGGACTGAAGTGATTTTATCGAGACGATCCTTTGTCTTTTCTGGATAATTTATAGCTATGGCACTTACAAGATAATCGGCCACAAGTAGCGACGCTATAGGTGAATTATGAAAAGCGATACTACTCGAGCTACAAGTCAGTACTAAATCTGAGTACTTAACTAAAGGAGAAGAATAACTGTCGGTAATTGAAATGACCTTGGCATCGTTACTTTTGGCAGCTGTTACAAACTCAACAGTTCTTCTAGCGTACCTTGGAAAGGAGGTTGCAATAACTAAATCTTTAGAAGTTAAAGTAATTCCTTTATCCACCCAATCACTTAAGTCAGAGACAATTAGCTCACAGTTTCCGAGTAGTCGATTAAGCCCAAAAGATAGATGCTGTGCCACGGGTAAACCACTTCTAACGCTTGTACAAAATATTCGGTCTGCAGAGACAATCATTTCTAACGCTTTATTTAGGCTCTCTGTAGAAATCATTTCTACTGTTGATTGAATGTTATTGAATTGACTTTCTGCACAGCGCATCCACAAATCACTCTCATCTAAGCCCTTCAAATTTGTTTCTAATCTTATTTGAGGAGCAGCATTGTTACGTAGAAGCTCCTGAAGTCCTTTTTGAAACTCTGCATATCCAGAATAGCCTAGACTAAAAGCTAATCTCATTATCGTGGTCGTACTAGTTTTTACTGTCAAAGCCAATTGATCAACCGTTAAAAAAGCTACATCGACAGGATTTTTAAGGATATAGTCTGCTACTCTCCGTTGAGTTTCTGTTAGTTGTGAGATATTATCTTTTAATTTTAATATTGGATTTTCCATACCTTCGCTCCAATTAAACAGATTATATTGTAAATTTTATTTTTTTAAGCATATAAAAAGTATTTATCACAATACTTACTTGAATTTTAGCATGTTTACTTTTTTATGTAAAAATGTTTCTTCTAAGTAATAAAGCTTAGGATATGTTTTTCCTGTGCTTTATTTATAAAAATAGATTTACTTTATTAAGTACCGGTGATAAGATACATTTAAGATTATGGTAATAAATATTACTTTAATAAAAAATGTAGTAATTTTTATTACTTTATTTATTTTTTACGATGTTTTTCTATCTTTTTCAAAAATGCAGCAAATAAACTGTAGATATTCTGCGAATAGGGGGGCAATATCTAATTTTATTACTTTAATTTTGTAAGCGTTATCCTGAGTAGAGCATTGATTAGAATATATTAAAATCGAAGAGGAGTGTATATCAGTGAGTAATTTAGCACCAGTATTATCTGAAGACATTATTAAGAGAGCAAACCTTCTTAATACAACTCTTATATCCGATGCAATGGGGTGTACAGGCTCAATGGATTATAAAATTAAGCCTGTATCTACAGGAATGAAGGTAGTTGGAACCGCTCTAACTGTAAGTTTAAGACCTGGAGATAACTTATTTCTTCATCAGGCAATCTATGATGGTACAGAAGGATATGTACTAGTTGTAGATGGAAAGGGGCATACGGCAAATGCTTACCTTGGAGAATTAATGGCAGCTGCAGCTAAAGCTATTGGACTTGAGGGGATTATTATAGATGGGGCAGTTCGGGACAAAGAGACCCTTAGTCAATCAGGATTTCCTATTTTTTCAAAAGGATTTATTCCGAATGGCCCTCTTAAAGATGGTCCAGGTGAGTTACATAAACCTATTTCTTGTGGAGGCGTATCTGTTATTCCAGGAGATCTAATTATAGGTGATGATGACGGAGTTGTTGTAGTTCCAAAAGAAAAGATTGAAGAGGTCCTTTTTAAAGCGGAAAAAAAACTAGAGTATGAGAAAACACGTTTAGAAACGATCGAAGCATTTGAAAGAGCGCGTCTGCAAGGTGAATCTGGAGGTAACATTCAGCCTTCATGGTTAAGAGAACAGATGAAAGCATATGGGTTATAAACAGAAGGGAGAGCTTTAAAGTGAAATTAGGTTTTATTGGATTTGGAGAGGCGGCCTTTGAGTTATCAGTTGGCTTAAAAGGAGAAGGTTTAGAAACCATTTTTGCTCATGATGTTATGATAGACCATCCTACATATGGTCTACAAATTAAAGAACGAGCTGCTCAAGCTCAAGTAGAACTTCTTTATAGACCCGAAGAAGTTTTAAAACAAGTAGATATAGTAATAGTAGCAGTACCCGCAGATAAAGCACTTGAAGTTAGTGAGATGCTAAAACCATTTATAAAGAAAGAATGTATCTATGTAGATGTATCAGCTTCCACTCCTATCGTGAAGCAAAAAATTAACATAAATATACAAGAGAAGAATGCATTCTTTGTAGATGCCGCAATGCTAGGTCCCCTGCCAGTTTATAAACATAAGGTTCCTATTTCAGCAAGTGGTAATGGTGTAGATCGACTGATTTCATTAATGACTCCGTACAGTATGGACATAACTAAAGTAAGTGAAAAACCTGGTGATGCCTCTGCTGTAAAGCTAATTCGCAGCATTTATATGAAAGGTGTAGTTGCTCTTTATCTAGAGTTATTAGAAGCTTCTCATGAATTTAATGTAGAACAAGTAGTCTTAGATTCTATTAGTGAAACTTTAGATAGTAAGAGCTTTAGAGAAACAATGAACCGATTGGTAACTGGAACCTCTATACATGCATTAAGAAGATCAATTGAGTTAGACGGCTCTATTCAAATGCTAGAGGCTTCTAATTTAAATTCTGTTATGTCTAGAGCAGCAAAAAGTAAGTTAGAAACATTGGCTTCATTTAATTTAAAAGAAAAGTTTAAAGGACAAAAGCCAGATCATTGGTTGGATGTTATCAAAGCATGTAAAGAAGATGCTGCTGTAAACAATTAAGTAAACTAATCTATTATATCAATAGTAAGAGACGGGGAGATTTACTTGGGAACATGGAATTTTCAAAGCGGTTCTATTTGGTTAGAAAAGGGGTTTATTCCAAATAAGTCTACAAGTATAGCAGCTACTCATAATATTTCCAGAGATATTCATTTATCAGAATCAAATTTAATTGTAACAGCCCTAGGAGATTTTTAATGTGGGTGGTTACTGTAATCAATGCTTATTCAAGAGAACATAATATTATCATGTTTGAATTTAACACAGAAAGGGAGGCAAGAGAAACTTTTGTGAAATTACAAAACCATAAAATTTTTTCTGAAATTATCTGTTGCTATAATCCAGCTTCTACTCTAGCTGTTAACTGAGTTCTTTTAAGTTTAGGAAATCTACTTAAAAAAGATAGTAAAGAAGGCCAAGCAAAATGAGTGAGCACGCAAATATAGTAATTCTCCAGAGCTTGACAATAAAAGAGATGTAAACGTTATGTTTAAAAATAAGATAGCGTTGGTAGCCAATGGCGGCCCAGGAATTAGAAAGGCTGCTTCCCATGATCGACTTTGTGGAAATTAAAAAATACCTCATATGACACTTATATAAAAGATAATTGCAGGTAAGGAATTATAAAAGAGGTTACAGGAAGAACTGTAACCTCGATTCAAACAACTAGAATTATGTGTGTGTGAATTCTTATATAAGTGATTTTGCATTTCTCCCTAAAATATAAAAGCTACGTTAGAAATCCTCTTTTATTAAGTAGCACCTCAGTTGATCTTATTTCTTTCTTTTGAATCCAAAACTCGCGATATAGGTCATTACTAACGAAATAACCGCAGCAACACTAATTTTTATGTAAGAAATCCCCAAAGCCCAAGGACCATATTTATGGGAGTTCAAATGATACATAGACCACCATTCTCCACCTTGGCCTTTAGAAAAAGAGAAGATGATCCATAGAAGAAGCAAGAACAGAAACCACATAAAAAAGATGATGATATTAGCGATTTTCTTATTTATTGGTTAACACTCCATCTTATAATTTATAGGTAATGTGCTTCTCCCTTATTATAGTAACAGTAATCGAAAAAAACGTGAGAGTTTTTATTGAAAGAGGCTGAGTAATCCAATTGATGTCTGCTTTGTGTAATACTAAAATTAAACGTAGCAACTTAAAAACATATTTCTACATAAGTAGTAAAAGCATAGAAGGGAGGGGAAATAAATAAGTAATCTTGAGTTTTCTGAACGAACCTATATAATCTCTAACTTTAAACAAAACGGGTATCAAAAGCTTGTTCTATCTAAACCACTTGATGAAAATGAAGCGGAAAAATGGAATAGTAGTGAATACGAAGCAGGAGTTCCGATTACATGGCAATGGTTTTGGAGTACGGATATAGGAGAATGGGAAGAAGTTGAAATTACGGTAGAGGGAAATAGTGAAAAGCCATATGAGGAATTTGTTGAAATGGCAGATTGTATATTGAAACAATTACATATCTATCTTAAAAGGTCATTCGAGTATTTAAAGCAGTTCATCTCTGCACAAAAATTTAGTGCCTATTATCTGTCGGGTGTAAGCTTTGGGCGTCTTTTAAATGTTGACGACCATACTTTTACAGGCTTTTCTTTAGCCTTTGTTTGCGGGAACTATCCCAATGCATTTCAGTATAAAGTGAAGTTTAATAAAAGCGGATGGCCTATTGGTTTTGAAGGTGGACCGCTATAAAAAGATAAAAGCAGGGAACAACAGATCAGTTTGTCACTATATATTTGTGGCGAATTTTTCAACGGCAGCTTCAGAGGGGGAAATACATAAAATGAGTAAATTCAGTGAAAAAAAGAAATTTGAAAAAGGATTCTCAAAAGAAGTAATTGACATAGCAGCGGTTACAGGTTCAGTAGGGATTGGTGCTGGAATGTCCAGTGGAGAAACTTTATGGACAGCATCAATTGATTTGATTGCATGGAAAAGTTTAGATGAAAATGAAGCAGTCAAAAAAGAAGAGATACAGCTTAGATGGTTAGTGGACGAGGAAGAAGTGGAAAAAGCAATGAACCTACTGCAAAGTAATACTGTTGTAAAGCTACAAGTACGTAGGGGAACGAATTCAATGATGCTCGTTAACATTCTGGAATCAGAGTATGAAGACGAAGAGTTAGAAACGATAGTAAAAAAATCAGTGAAGCCCGTTTATTATCATGATGAGATATTTGGCAAGTTTACACTTGAAAAAAGTATTAAAGTTTTTGAAAAAAACATTTCTTGGGCGAATGAACAGTGCGAGCTGTATTTTGACTGGCATGAAGATGAAAGTATGATAAAGTCTGCGCTGAAGACAGCACATACACTTTTTGAGGAGCAGAATAAATGGAGCCAAAAAATTAGAATGTACGCCGCAGCGGAACTGGTCGATTTAGCCAATGATTGGTTACAGGAAGAGGATGAAATAGAGGAAATGACAGAAGAAATGTTTATGTATCTTATGAGTTTAGACACTATATCCGTTTATCCAGAAGGTGACTTTGATTTTTACTTCTCTGATGGAGATATGTTTGCAGGACATAGCATCATTGTAGAGGGAAATATAGATGGGACTTTTACTAGGGCTCAAATTGCAGGATAAATAGATTGATTGAATAATAGCCAAAAAATAATTATGTAGTTTAAGAGAGGGTTTTTTATCCTTCTCTTTTTTATTTAATTTTGTGTGTGAATTAAAACAAATTATTAATATTATTTATATAATTATTTACATTTTTAATTTATTAGTTAAAATTATTTAATTTTATTATTTTTAATATTAAATATTTGTTGTATAATCAAGTTAACTAAAAGAAGGGGATTTGATTATGGCTTATAAAGTAATTACAAATTGTCCTGTCTGCAGTGAAACGTTAAAAATTACAAAGCTGCAGTGCACCCATTGTCACACGACGATTGAAAATGAGTTTGAATTATCTAAGCTGGCATCTTTATCGAGTGATCAGCTTCATTTTGTAGAAGTATTTTTAACATGCAGAGGAAATATCAAAGAAGTGGAAAAGGAACTGGGCGTTTCGTATCCAACCGTCCGAGGCAAGCTTACTGACATCATTTCATCTCTTGGATATGTAGAGAAGAAGAAAAACGAAGTAGATGAGAAAAAAATTGTGTCTATGTTAGAAAATGGTGAAATTACAGCAGAAGAAGCCATCAAGCTCTTAAAAGAAGAATAGGGGGATTGTCTATGAAAGAGGAAATTACAAAAGTGTTAACAATGGTTCAAGAAGGCAAAATTGATGCAGAAAAGGGATCAGAACTGATTCAAGTATTAAAAGAAAAAGAAGAAACAGGCAATAAGCTTTCGAAGAAACCGAATGCGTATTTAGATAAAACGTTAAAGATTCGAGTTTTGTCAACTGAAAACGATAATGTAAAGGTTAATTTGCCGATAAAGCTTGTCAAGCTGGTATTAATGGCGGGACACAGCATCGCAGCAAGTATTCCTCAATCGGAAAAATATGTAAAAGATATAGACATAAACCTGATTGTTGAAGCAATCGAAAACGAGTTAGATGGTCAAATTGTTGATATTAAATCGGCAAACGGCGATACCGTTTCAGTCATCATTGAGTAATGGTTCGCTTATGATTCATGTAAAAGTGAAAACAAAAGATGTTCGATTTAGCATTCCAGTTCCATATGCTCTTTTAAACGTTGCTATTAGCGTTGCTTTTTCGAAATTTATCCAGAAGTATGTCGATAAATGGACAAAAGAACATTTTAAAAGAAAAGAGCTGGATTTTACTTTTCCACAAATAGATAAAAGTGTGCTAAAGCCCATCGTCAAGGAACTAAAGAAACATAAGGGAATGGTGCTAGTAGATGTCAAAGCTACTGATGGTACGGAGGTAAGAGTTAAACTATAAAAGTAAAATTAGCTTTGGAAAATTAAAGTGAAAATTGTTTGGGATGTTCAAGCTCATGTAAGAATAAAACCTTATTATTCTATATAAAAGCAAAAAGGCAGAAAAAAGAGACTACACAGCGTGCTATCGTGCTGTATAATCTCTTTTCTTCTCTGCTTCTTTCCTTTTTTTGTTTAATCTGTATCCGAAGTATGTGCCTCCAAATATGGTCACAAACATAGCAATCCATATTCCTATCCACACTGACATCGTATTAAAACTCCCCTTTGCTACATGATTTTATCTTTTTTTAAAATTCAAAACTTGCTATATAAGCTATTACTAACAAAATAACAGAATGCTAATTTTTATGTAAAAAGATTCAAAGCCCAAGGACTATATCTATGCGAATTCAACTGGCAGATAGACCACGATCGTCCACTTTTACCTTTAGAAAAAGAAGTGATAAGTCATAGAAGAAATAAGATTTCCTTCGTAAAGTAAATATTTTTGCATCAAAATGGGTCATTGACAAAGAAAGTTCAGAAAAATATAATACTTATTATATTCTAATATTTTAATGCTTAAATGTTTAAAAGCAGCTAGGAGTTTACATATGACTCATACATTATCCTTAAATTCTTTATGCAGGCTTCATACAAATCTAGCAGAAGTTGATATTCAAAAGATTGATGAAGTTGCTAAAAATTTGCCGCTTATTGCTGATTTAAACCGAGCAAATGTGTTTATCGATTGTTTAACAAAAGAAGGACAGCATGCAGTTGTAGTGGCAGAAGCTGCACCAGAAACTGCACCGTCAGTTTATGAACGTCCAGTGGCAGGGAAATTTGTGTACGAAGCGTTTGAACCGGCAGTATTTTACACGCTGAAAAATGGAAAACCGATGTCTTTAAATCGCGCCTTAACACAAGAAGGAAAAACGGTAGAACAAAGTGTGGTTCCTATTAAAGGATTTAATAATCGTGTAATTGCTACATTGATTATGGAAAAAGATATCAGTGAAATGGTTGAACGTCAAGAAAAAATGAAAACGTTATCAAACACAAATGACACGTTAAGCGAAATTTTAATGGAGATGACAGAAAATGCTTCGCTTATTCCAGAGTTTATTGGAGAGGCACTTTTCTTTATTGATCCTAATTTAAACATTCTATATTTTAATTCAGCTTCTTTCAATTTGGTTTCTGAAGTCTGTTCCTCAGAATGTAAGGTAGGGAATCAAATCATCGAATATTTCCCTTGTTTAGAAGAGTTATTTTATCATCCGGAAAAGTTGTTTATGCAAGAAGTGACTATTTTGAATAAGGTATTTCAAGTCAAAAAAGTTAGTTTAAAACAAGAAAGCTCAACGAATGGTGCTTTTATTACATTTCGAGATATGACTGAACTTAGAGAGCGAGAAAGAGAACTTGTTGTCAAATCAGTCATGATTCAAGAAATTCATCATCGCGTCAAAAACAATTTACAGACTATTGCGAGTTTATTAAGGCTTCAGATGAGAAGAGGACTGCCTGAAGAAAGCAAGGCTCATTTTATTGAGAGTCTTAACCGGATTTTAAGTATCGCTTCTGTGTACGAGATTATTCTTTCTAACTCTAGCGTAGATAATGTAGATATTCTTAGTTTGATTGAGAAAATTGGTAATATGCTAGTGTATAGCGCTACTGATGAAAATAAAAATATTTCAATTGAATATTCGGGCACTCAGCTTTTTGCAAAGTCGGATAAAGCTGTTTCCATAGCGTTAATTATTAATGAGCTTATTCAAAACTGTATGAAACATGCGTTTAAGGGGCGAGAAGAAGGTAACATTCACGTTTCTTTTCAACAGAATAACCATGAAATAGAGGTTACAATTAAAGATAATGGTATTGGGTACTCAAAAGAAGCCAAGCCATCTTTAGGGTTAGATATAGTTACCATGATGGTTACTCACGATTTATCTGGTCAATTTTCGATTGAGAGAACTTCAAATGGCACCATGGCATCAGCTAGGTTCCCATTAGAAAGAGGGGGACACCATGACTAAACGAATTATAATTGTTGAAGATGAGTCAATTGTACGACTAGATTTATCAATGATGCTCTCTGATAATGGTTATGAAATAGTAGGAGAAGCTGGAGATGGTGAAAAAGCGGTTGAATTGGCTTTTGCACTAAAGCCAGATTTAATTATCATGGATATAAAAATGCCTAAGTTAAATGGACTAAAAGCAAGTGAAATTATTTCAAATAAATATAATATTCCTATTCTGCTGTTGACAGCATACAGTCAGAAGGAGTTTATTGATAAAGCGAAAAAAGCGAATATAGTAGGCTATTTAGTGAAACCAATCTCTGAATCCAATTTAATTCCAGCAGTTGAAATTGCTTTACAACAAGCAGAAAATGCAAAAATGTATGAGCAAAGAGTTCAGGAAATGAATAACGAACTGAAAAAACGAAAAATTGTTGAAAAAGCAAAAGGAATTCTAATGGATAAATATAATTTAACAGAAGATCGTGCTTTCAAAAAAATGCGAACGATTAGCATGAAAAAGCAGGTTACACTAGAGAAATTAGCAAAACACATCATTGAGAAATATGGAACTTAACCTCACTGTACAAGTAAATAGTTTGAGCAAAGGTGCTTAGTGGTTTTAAGTGATAAAAAACCACCTGGCACCTTTTTGTCTTTTTTAAGGGAACAATTTTAATCTTTCTTTAGTAGCAAAGCTCTTAACAGGTTACTTCATATGCTTTAAATAGATAGAAATAGTTAAACTATTATCTGTTTAAATAAAAACCATCATATAGGGGGAATTGGGTGTGGTTATCATTGGGAAAATCGTGATTTATATTATCATGACTTGTGCAGTGTGTGGGGCTATTGCTGCGATTAGAAATAGTGATGAAGGATTAGGAAAGCAATTTATGGAAGGGTTACATTCTATCGGGTATATTTTTATACCAGCGGCTGGTATCATGGCTGCAACTCCATATCTTTCGTGGTTTATTAGTACGGTATGCGGTCCTTTTTTCTCAGCAATTGGGGCAGATCCTGCTATTGCTGCAACCTCTATCTTAGCAACGGATATGGGAGGATATCAATTAGCACACGTATTAAAAGAGTCTTATGAAGGATGGGTCATGGCCATGATAGTAGGATTTATGGCCGGAGCAACCATTGTATTCTCGATTCCAGTAGGACTGGCCATGCTGGATAAACGCGACCACAAATATATGGCGCTTGGCGTTATGTCAGGTGTGTTAACGATTCCAATTGGTGCTTTTATTTCAAGTGTTTTAATTATGGTAACCAATTCTGATGTGCGTAAAATTATTTCCACTACAAGTGATTCAACCTACGAATTTACGATAAGTTATTTGAAAATTATTTTGAATTTATCTCCACTTTTATTATTTGTTGTGCTATTAGCGGTAGGACTATATTTCTTGCCAGATTTAATGATTAAAGGATTTATGTGGTTTGGGCGTATTATGGATGCCGGAATTAAGCTAGTTCTTGTTTTCTCCATTGTTGAAATTTTCACGGGCCTATTCTCTCATTTATTTGGAAGCTGGGGATTTCATCCGATCATGGCTGATAAAGCAGATCAATTCCGTGCGCTAGAAACAGCAGGTTATATTGGCATCATGCTTGCTGGTGCATTTCCAATGGTTTATTTGCTTCAAAAATATGCAGGAAAGCCGCTTGAAGCTGTAGGGAAAAAACTCGGATTAAGTAAAGAAGGAAGTGCAGGTATTTTAGCTACGATTGCTAATATTTTAGCGATGTTTAAGCTCATTCGCAGCATGCCTCCAAAAGACAAAGTTATTAATATTTCGTTTGCAGTTTGCTCGGCATTTTTATTAGGAGATCATTTATCTTTTACAGCCAATTTCCAGCCGACATTAATTCTTCCAGTTATTATCGGGAAGTTCTCAGCAGGTTTAATAGGCATTGGTTTAGCATATTGGCTATCTGTTCCAAAAGCCTTAGAGCTAGAAAAGAAGGATCGCGAAGCAGGCATTATTGGAAAGGACGAATACTTAAGTTCAGCAGCTGAAGAAAATGAAGAGGCAGAAGAAAAAAGCAGTAAGACACAAGTGATGTAAGTATTGTATAGAGTTTGTACGATAAGGGAGAGGTAATTTTTATGAGTGAAGAAAAAAAGCGTTTTATCCAAGAGTTTGTTCCTGGAAAACAAATTACATTGAGCCATTTAATTGCAAATCCAGATCCGGATATGTTCGAAAAATTAGGTATACAGCAAGAAGGAGCTCTAGGCATTCTAACATTGACTCCTAGTGAGACCGTTATTATTGCAGGTGATTTGGCTACAAAAGCTGCACATGTTCAATTAGGTTTTTTAGATCGTTTTACAGGAAGTCTTGTTATTGTGGGGAGCGTTTCAGAAGTAGATATGGCCATGAGAGAAATCAATCGTTTTCTCTCCGAAACGTTAGGTTACACACCTTCAATTATCACAAAATCCTAACTGTATAGTAGGGAGGGGAGACTTATGCATAAGAAAAACAGAGCCATGCTCATTGGCTCAATTGGTGCCGGTAAATCGACATTAACAAATGCTCTGCTTGGAAAGCCGGTCGAGGCAGTTAAAACACAAGCTTTAATCTATTATGATTGGATCGTTGATACACCTGGAGAATATGTTGAAAATCCTTTTTTTTATAAAAACATTATGGCAACCGCTCTTGAAGTTACACATGTGTTATATTTGCACGACGCCACAAAGAAAAAGACAGTCTTTCCACCCAATTTTAGTACAGGCATTAATAAGTTAGCTATTGGGGTCATTACAAAAAGTGATGCAAAAGATGCTGATGTGAGTTTAGCTATTAAAAAAGCAAGGCAAGTAGTTGTAAACGGTCCTATTGTTGTCACTTCTTCCCTTAATAAAGAAGGGCTTGAAGAGATTCGAGCTTTGGTACAGTGTCAGTCTTTACAAGAGATGAAAGAGTGTAGTGATAACTGGAAATCGAAAACTATTATTTTTTAATGAAAACCTTTACAATTTGTAAGAAATCAGTTATATTCTAAATATACAAAAAAATTACGGGCAAAGGCGCCTTATACAGCTATCTTTCAGGAGATAGTTCGTATGAGGTGCCTTTTTTATTTGACTAAAACACGACTAATTAGCAATCAGTAATGACTAAAACCTTTTGCTGATTGAAGGTTGACGAGGTGGAGGGATATGAAGCGATACGAACCGCTAAAAGAGGAGATTATCAGTGCAGGAATTGATATAGGAACAAGCACAACCAAAATTGTGTTAAGCCAATTTTCTCTGATGAATATGGCAGGAGGAACACACTTGCCTCGTATTGAGATTATTGATAAAGAAATTATTCATCGCAGCCCAATTTATCGAACACCACTTCTCACATCAACAACAATCGATATTGAAGCAATAGAGAGACTTGTTAGAAATGAGTATGATAAAGCAAACGTTGGTTCTGAAGATATTAAAACAGGTGCCGTGATTATTACAGGTGAGACAGCAACTAAGCAAAATGCCGAGGAAATGATTCACCATCTATCAAATCATGCGGGGGAGTTTTTAGTTGCAACTGCGGGTCCTGATTTAGAGGGAATTATTGCAGCAAAAGGATCAGGAGCTTATCAATACTCTAAAAAAATGAGCAAAACTATTGCCAATGTAGATATTGGCGGGGGAACAGCTAATGTAGCAGTTTATCGAATGGGAAGGCTGTGCGGAACCTGCACGCTGCATATAGGAGGCAGGCTGATTGAGTTTTCGGAAGATAAAATCAGCAGCATTTCACCACCCGTTAGAAACCTATTAAGAGAGTGGAATAGTACTCTTGCAAAAGGTGATGTAATGGTGGAAGAAGAGGTAAAGAAAATAACAAATTATATGGCTGATGTGATTAGCCGAATGCTAACACGTACTATGACAGCAGAGGACAAGATACTACTTTTAGGGCATGAACCGAATTGGAAAGAAGAAATTGATGTCATTATGTTTTCTGGTGGAATTAGTGAGTGTCTCTATCAATATGAGTCTAAAGGTGTTGAACAAGCTCCTTACCACGACATAGGAACAATGCTTGCAGACTCTTTAAAAGATAGTCAGAGTTTGAAGGGATGGTCATGGATTCAGCCTGATGAAACCGTTCGCGCAACCGTTCTTGGTGCCGGTACACAAACGACTGAAATCAGTGGAGCCACGATTCAAGTAGAAACCAAAGATTTACCTGTACGAAATATACCTGTTTATCAAATTTCTTTTAAGGATGGGTTTCAAAAAAGTGTTCATCACTTAAAGAATGCTGTAAAAGATGCAATTGAGATACATGACCCGCAGCAGGAAGGGCAAAACTTTGCTTTGTACTTATCTGGGTTTCCGTACGTAGGATTTCGAGATATTCAACAATTAGCAAAAGGTCTGCTAGAAGCGGTGAAACAAAAAAACAAAAGAGATCAGCCGCTCATTATTGTTCTTGAGAGCGATCATGCCAAGGTATTGGGCCAAACGCTTGTTGCTCAAGATTCGTCGCAAAGCATTATTTGTATTGATCAAATTAAGGTGGAACACGGTGATTACTTAGATATTGGTCAGCTGCTACAAACAAGCGTAGTACCGGTAGTAGTCAAAACCCTTACGTTCCATTCATAAGAAAGGGGGCTTCACTGGTGAAGTTACATACACATTATTTAGGTGCTGTTTATCAATTTTCTGATTTGAAAGATTTGTTTGCTAAGGCAAATGAAGAAAAGTCTGGTGACCGGCTGGCGGGTTTAGCTGCAAAAACCGTTCAAGAAAGAATTGCTGCAAAAGAGGTGCTTAGCGAATTAACACTTGCTGATATTCGCGAAAATCCAATGATTTCACCTGAAGAAGACGAAGTATCTCAAATTATTGAAAATCAAGTCAATGAGCCCATCTATCAATCGATGAAAAATTGGTCCGTAGCAGAACTTAGAGAGTATATCTTAAGTGATGAAACAACGGGTGAGGATTTAAAGAGGATTAGTCGAGGGTTAAATAGTGAAATTATTGCTGCAGTAGCAAAACTAATGTCAAACCTTGATTTAGTTCACGCAGCAAATAAGATTGAAATTTTAACAAAATGCAATATTACGATTGGCCAAAAAGGAGTCTTAGCTTCTAGACTACAGCCTAACCACCCTACCGACAATGTAGAGGGCATGATTGCTTCGTTAAAAGAAGGGCTGTCTTACGGAATTGGAGATGCCGTTATTGGTATTAACCCCGTCGATGATTCGGTTGAAAGTGTAAAACGGCTGCTGCACGCTACGAAAAATTTTATGAATGATTGGGAAATTCCAACTCAAAACTGCGTTTTAGCTCATGTTACGACTCAGATGAAAGCCATTGAACAAGGAGCACCAGCGGATATGATTTTCCAAAGTATTGCTGGAACAGAAGCCGCTAACCGTTCGTTTGGAATCAGCGCTGCCTTATTAGAAGAGGCGAATCAATTAGCTAAAAGTCATGGAACAGGAACAGGACCTCAGTGCTTATATTTTGAAACAGGACAAGGTTCTGAGCTATCGGCTGAAGCGCACTTTGGGATGGATCAGCTAACTTTAGAGTCTCGTAACTATGGATTTGCACGTCATTATGATCCGTACATTGTAAATACCGTGGTTGGTTTTATTGGACCTGAGTACTTATATAACAACAAACAAGTTATTCGTGCAGGCTTAGAAGACCATTTTATGGCAAAGATGCATGGAATTCCGATGGGTGTAGATATTTGTTATACCAATCATATTAAAGCAGATCAAAATGATATTGAAGATCTAGGTGTATTGCTAACAGCTGCAGGGGTTAATTTTATCATTGCAACACCAATGGGTGATGATTGTATGCTTAACTACCAATCAATGAGCTACCATGATGTAGCAACTTTAAGGCAAACGATGGGGAAACAGCCTTCTCCTTTATTTGCAGAATGGCTTGAGAAAATGGGGATTTTTGAACAAGGGAAATTAAGTAAATATGCAGGAGATCCAAGTATTTTTACAAGGTAGGTGATGAAGAGGATGAATCCTGAATTGATTGAAAAAATTACACGATCCATTGTCGAAAAGCTAGAAAAACAATCTAGCTTCGAACAAAGTTCTCCTACTGACGATAGTCAAAGCAGCGTAGCTTTTTGGGCTCATACATCCAATGCAAATAAGAAAGTGATTAATGGGCCTCTAGCTGAAGTGGTAGAAGAAGAGTCAGCAAAGGAATTAATTAAATTTCCGAATATTCAAGAAAAACATTCAGCATCTCTGCCTGAAAGTAAGATGCCTATTCAGCAGGAAGAGAACATGGAACCAAAGCAGCAGGTGCCGGGTATTAAAAATCCAGTGAATCAAGAAGAATTAGATACATTGATTCAGAAAACACCCGCCCGAATCGGGATTGGCAGAGCAGGCTTACGTCCACGAACAGAAACATGGCTGAAATTTCGCTATGACCATGCAGCAGCCGTTGATGCTGTTTATGGCAATGTGAACGACAATCTCCTAAAACGATTGAATTTATTTAAAGTAAATACTCAGGTAACAGATAAAGAAGTGTACATTCGCCGACCGGATTATGGACGAAAGCTATCAGACGAAGCCAAAAAGTGCATTCAAGAAAAATGTACCAAATCACCAACTGTTCAAATTATTGTTTCTGATGGTTTAAGCTCCAAAGCCATTGAAGAAAATGTCGAGGACGTTTATTTATCTCTTCAACAGTCCTTAAAAAGCGCAGATTTAGATGTAGGCGTTCCGTTTTACATAGAAAAAGGTCGAGTTGCTGTAATGGACGACATTGGTGAACTTTTGACGCCAAAAGTGGTTGTACTTTTAATTGGAGAACGTCCAGGACTTATAAGTGCAGAATCCTTAAGTGCCTATTTATGCTATGAACCGAGAAAAGGAATGATTGAAGCTGAGAGAATGGTGGTTTCTAATATTCATAAAGGCGGCATTCCTCCAGTTGAAGCGGGTGCTTATCTCGGTACATTGGTTCAAAAAATTTTAAAATATGAAGCTAGCGGTGTATCGCTTGTTCAAAAAGAACAATAGAGGTGAATAGGAGTGGCTTTAACACGTATCCATGCTGACATTTTAGCTGTTCGTGTGATTCCAAATGTGGATGACGCCTTAGTTCAGCAGTTTAACTTGCAGCCTTACCATAGAAGTTTAGCCATGTTTACATCAAGTATTGATGACGTGGGCTATACAGCTTTAGACGAAGCCACCAAAAGAGCAGATGTTGAGGTAGCTTATGCCCGTTCCTTTTATGCTGGTGCTGCTCATGCGTCAGGTCCGCTATCAGGTGAAATGATTGGTGTATTAGCGGGTCCAAGTCCAGATGAAGTTAAAGCTGGCATTGATGCCATTTTACAAGTGACGAAGTCAGATGCCTATTTTGAAGCGTTAGATGAAGAGAAAAATCACGCGCTGTATGCACATGTAGTGGCAAGAACAGGTTCTTATCTTTCTAAAGAAGCAGGAATTGCTATTGGAGAACCACTCGCTTATTTAATTGCCCCGCCACTAGAGGCTATGTATGGACTTGATGTAGCGCTTAAAGCAGCTGATGTAGAGCTTGTGAAATTTTTTGGTCCTCCTTCTGAAACAAATTTTGGCGGTGGTTTTTTAACAGGATCCCAATCTGCCTGTCAAGCAGCTGCTGATGCGTTCCGCCAGGCTATTTTAGACATTGCAAGAAATCCAGTTCATTATTAAAAAGCTTATAGACAGTAGAAAGGAGTTGTTGGATGTGCAGTTTGATAAAGATCTTCAATCTTTACAGGAGATGCGAGATGCAGTGGAAAAGGCAAAAGCCGCACAGCAGGTATACTTGAATTTTACACAAGAGCAAGTAGATCGCATCGTTGAACGAGTTGCCGAAGCAGCCTATTCTAAAGCGTTGGAATTAGCAAAAATGGCAGTTGAAGAAACGCGAATGGGCGTTGTAGAACATAAGAAAATCAAAAATGAGGTAGGATCTAGAGCTGTTTATGAATCAATTAAAAATGAAAAAACAGTAGGTGTTGTTCACGAAGATAGAGCGAACAAAGTGGTAGAAGTTGCCTCTCCTTTTGGAGTTGTTGCTGGAATTATTCCTACAACCAACCCAACTTCAACGGCTATCTTCAAGACATTAATTAGTTTAAAAACTAGAAATGCTCTAGTGGTCAGTCCTCACCCCCGGGCAATGAACTGTACAGTGGAAGCGCTTAAAATTTGTGCGCGTGCAGCAGTCGAAGGGGGAGCTCCGGAAGGACTTATTGGTTGGATTTCCAATCCTTCTATGGCTGCAACCAATGAATTAATGAAGCATAAAGATGTGAATTTAATTTTAGCAACAGGCGGAAGTGGTCTCGTTCGCGCAGCGTATAGTTCTGGGAAGCCAGCTTATGGTGTAGGTCCAGGAAATGTACCTGTATATATTGAAAAAACTGCAAAGGTTGACCAAGCAGTAAAAATGATTGTCGATAGCAAAACGTTCGACAATGGCACGATTTGTGCAACCGAGCAAGCAATTGTTGTTGACCTTAATATTCAACAAATGGCTATTAGAGAATTAAGGAATAATGGGGCATACTTTTTAAATTCAGAAGAAAAAGCAAAAATGGAAAAAGTGATTTCACCGATTCCTAAGAAGCTTAATCCAAATATTGTTGGTCAAAGTGCTGTGAAAATTGCTGAAATGGCAGGTATTACAGTACCTTCTGATACACGAATCTTAGTTGCTGAAGAAACAAAGGTGGCAAAGGATGTACCATTTTCGATTGAAAAGCTAGCACCTATCTTCCCATTGTATACAGCTAAGAACGAAGAACAAGCAAGGGAATTATGTTTAAGCTTATTAAATCTTGGAGGAAGAGGTCACAGCTTATCACTTCATACAAACGATGATGCGGTAGCTAAAACGTTTGCTCTTGAAATGCCGATCTCGAGACTGATGGTCAACACACTCTCGTCAGTAGGAGCTGTGGGTGGTACGACTGGACTTAAGCCTTCCTTTACACTAGGATGCGGTTCGTTTGGAGGCAACATTACGTCAGACAATGTGACCGCTCGCCATTTATTAAATATTAAGCGAATGGCTTACGGCACAAAAGAGGTAACAATTCCAAAACCATCTCTATCTTCTACCTCTGCTTCATCAGATACAAAAGATCATCAAGACGTACAGGAAATTGTCAACGAAGTTATGAATCAATTAAAGCCACAAGGACCGATTGATTCGGCAGCAATTTCTGAAATGGTTAATCAAGCACTTCAAAAATATCAAACAAACTAATTAGGGGGAATTAAAAATGGCAAGAGAACTAACAGCATTAGGAATGATTGAAACAAAAGGATTAGTAGCATCAGTAGAGGCAGCAGACGCAATGGTAAAAGCAGCAAACGTACATTTAGTTGGTAAAGTTCACGTAGGTGGAGGAATTGTAACGGTTTTAGTACGCGGTGACGTAGGCGCGGTAAAAGCAGCGACAGATTCTGGTGCTGCAGCTGCACAGCGTGTTGGAGAACTTATTTCCGTTCATGTTATCCCACGCCCACACAATGAACTAGAAAGTATTTTACCGAAAATCGATAGTGAACTATAAGCTTAAAAAGTTAGGAGCATAGCGCATGAATAAGCAGGCCATTCAATCGATTGTAGCAGAGGTTGTTCAGCAGTTAAGTCAAACAACCAAGCAAAGCAATACAGTCCCAATGGCTGTATCTGCTAGACACTGTCACTTAAGTATAGAAGATGTAGAAGCTCTTTTTGGAGCAGGGTATGAACTAACAAAAAAATCAGACCTGTCTCAGCCTGGTCAATTTGCAGCTAATGAAACAGTTACTATTGTGGGGCCTAAAGGAAGCATCGAAAAGGTGCGAGTCCTTGGCCCAGCAAGAAGTATAACTCAAGTGGAGGTCAGTAAAACAGATTCAATTAAACTTGGTGCTGTTCCTCCATTACGTGAGTCTGGAGATATAAAGAATTCAGAAGCGATTACATTAGTTGGACCAAAGGGGAGCATTTACAAGAAAGAAGGGTTAATCATTGCACGAGCTCATATTCATATGACGCCAGGTGATGCCCAAGCTTATGGTGTAAAAAATGGTCAGTGTGTTCGAATTACCTCTCAAGGAGAAAGACCTACTACGCTTGAACGTGTATTAATTCGAGTTTCACCAAAGTTCAAGCTTGAAATGCATATTGATACAGATGAAGCGAATGCGGGGCTAATTTCTACCGGAGATACAGGGATTCTTTCTCTATACGAGGAAGCTTTATGAACCATCATGCTCTGATTGAACAAATTGTAGTAGAAGTTTTAAAACGATTAGATAAATCAGACAAGCAGCACCTAGACGTAAAGCCAAAGCTGCTGATCGTGAAAGAGTCGGCAGCAATTGATCCAATTCAAATCGAAAAGTTAGAAACAAGCTGGACATTGGTTTACAGCGATGACCAAAAAGAAAACCTTCCAAAAGATATACAAGGTATTTTATTTGCAGAAGCAAAGCAAGACCTGCTTGTAAAAGGAGCGCTTGGTATTACAGATACACTAGAAAGTTTTCTTTTAGCTGAGGCTTTGCTAGAAGGAATTTCTGTTTCACTCATTCCTTCTGTAACTTTAGGAAACGTCTTACTGTCCAGTAATCAAAAAAAGCTAGTAAACAGCAAATATGCAGCCCATTTAATCGCTTATAAAAATACATTAGAAGGCTTTGGGGTGAAAATCCAATCGTTTGAGGGATTTTTGCAATCAGGCTTAAA
>Ga0209147_100580_pt1 | contig 20417 bp, 16 predicted proteins | sample AraplaCol_mLB_r2_FD_184278 | JGI IMG/M metagenome (GOLD analysis project Ga0209147, IMG submission 184278) | Arabidopsis root microbial communities from North Carolina, USA - plate scrape CL_Col_mLB_r2 (SPAdes) (version 2) | ecosystem: Host-associated > Plants > Roots > Endosphere | place: USA... | reverse complement strand
GTGACGACCGGCACCAGCGCCTCGGCATCGACCCGGTTCAGCAGCGCATCGCGCGACCGGCCATCATAGCTGGCCGGCGCCTTCGCAAACTCCTGCGCTTCCCGTAGCATCATGCGGAATGTCAAAACTGTCGCCGCGCGACTGCCGCCGGCATCATCCTTCCCCTCCTCACCCATCTCCACAAATTGGAAGGCACGCGCCTTGGTGATGGGCGTCATATCCGCGCCCAGATCGATCACCGCGCCCTGCCCGGCGAAGATGCCGTTGCCAGCCGCAGGCACCACCACCGCGCGGGTCACGCCGGCGGTACGGCTGATCGCAATCGGATTGGCGAGCGGATTGATCGCGGGCGCGACGTCGATCGCGGCGGAGAAGGGCGATCGGGCCGCACGGGTGTCGTTGGTTTCCTTCACTCCCGGCACTTCGGCCAGACCCACGCGGGAAAAGCCCGACACGATACCGGGCGTCACCCATTTACCGCCTGCATCGATCGTCTTCGTGCCCGCCGGCACGGCCACGCCTGCACCCGCCGCAACCACCTTGCCAGCGGTGATGACCACGGTGCCGTTGCGGATCGGCTCCGACCCGTCCCCGATCGCCAGCGTCGCGCCGGTGATGGCGATGGACTGGGCCAGCGCGGAGGTGGAAATGGCCATGGCCAACATTGCAAGAACCGTTCGCGTCATGCTCATTTCACGTCTCCCGCGCCGATCTGGCCCAGTTCGAAATCACTCACCGGCCGCAGCTTGGGATTGCCGCTGTCATACATCAGCGCCCCGTCGATCCACACCTTCTCCGGCCGCGTATAGGTGCTGAACGGATTGCCGTTCCACAGCACGACATCGGCCATTTTGCCGACCTTCAGGCTGCCGGTCTGGTCGGCAATGCCCATCGCCTTGGCAGGGTTGATCGCCAGCCAGGTCCAGGCGACCTCATCGGAAATATTAATCCCCATGCGCCGCCCCGCGCCCAATGCCTTGGCCGCTTCCTGATTCAGGCGCTGGATGCCATCCTGATCGTCGCTATGCACGATCGCGCAGGCGCCAGCCTGCTGCACCAGCGGGACATTTTCCTTGATCCCGTCATAGGCTTCCATCTTGAAGCCGTACCAATCGCCCCACATCGCCGAACAGATGCCGTTTTCGCGCAGCAGGTCGGCGATCTTGTAGCTTTCGACCGCATGGTGGAAGGCGGTGATCTTGTAGCCGAACTCCTTCGACATATCGATCACATTGGCCATCTCGTCCGCGCGATAGCAATGGTTGTGGACCAGGATCTTGCCTTCCAGCACATCGGCCAGCGTCTCCATGCCCAGGTCACGGGTCTGGTCCTTGCCCGCCGCGCGCTTCTTCTGATACTCCCGCGCCTTGATCCAAGTCTGGCGATCGACCGCCATATTGCCCATGCGGGTGCTGGGTTCGCGTCCCTTGGCGCCGTAGACGCGCTTGGGATTTTCGCCACAAGCCATCTTCAACCCATAGGGCGCGCCGGGGAATTTCATCCCTTGCTGGGTGCGGGCGGGAACATTCTTCACCGTCACGCTGCGCCCGCCGAACAGATTGCCCGATCCGGGCAGGATCTGGAGCGTCGTCACGCCGCCATGGGCCAGCGCCCGGCCGAAGCCGGGATCTTGCGGCCAGATACTATGTTCGGCCCACACATGGGGCGTCACCGGCGACGTCATTTCATTGCCATCCGACAGCGCATCGACGCCGGGGGAAGCATAGACGCCCAGATGGCTGTGAATGTCGATCACGCCCGGCGTCACATATTTGCCGGTCCCGTCGAACACGGCGATGTCCGCCGGAATCGGCGTATCCGGCCCGCCGATCGCGACGATCCGGCCTTCGTTCAGGAAGACCACGCCCCCGTCGATGCGCCCACCTTCCCCGTCGAAGATGGTCGCATTGCGGATCACCGTCGGCCGCCCCGGATAGGGCTTGTAGGTGGAGGGATAAGGATTGTCCGGCTCGGCCGACGATCCCTGCGCAGCGGGCTGCGCCTCCTTCTCCTTCTTCGCCGCGACCGGGCCGGCGGTCCCCGCCAGCAACGCCGCGATCAGCAGCATCTTGCCGCTCATGTTCATGCCTTTTCCTCCGAACCGATCAGATCGAGATGCATCAGCCGCTTCACATAGGGGGAGACGAGCAGCACCAGCCCCCCCACCACGATCGCGAACCAGCCGATGCGGGTATAGACGTCCAGCACCTGCGTGACGTTACCCGCCTCGCCGCTCCCCGTCGCGCGGGCGATCAGGCCCGCAATGAAATTACCCGCCGCCATGGCCAGGAACCAGGTGCCCATGACCAGCCCGACCATCGACGACACCGACAGGCGCGTCATGGCGGACAACCCCACCGGCGAGAAGCAGAGTTCGGCCATGGTGTGGAGCAGATAGATCAGGAAGACGAAGATGACCGGCGTGAGATTCTCGCCCGCCATTGCCGCGCCCGCGACCAGCACAAGGAAGCCCGCGCCGCACAGCACCAGCCCGATACCGAATTTGGCGGGCGAGGATGGCTCCAGCCGCCGCTTGTCAAGGAAGGTCCACAGGACCGCAAAGAGCGGCGCGAGCAGGATGATGAAGACCGAATTGACCGACTGGAACAGGGATGCAGGCACTTCCCAACCCAGCATGCTGCGATCGACATTGCGGTCGGTAAAGATGTTGAGCGACGATCCGGTCTGCTCGAACAGGCCCCAGAAGAGCGGATTGAGCGCGATCAGGAAGAGCGCGGCGAACATGCGATCGCGATCGACCTTGCCCAGCGTGCCGACCGTCCGCCACACGATATAGACGACGGTCAGCGCCGAGAAACCGAGGAGCGCATAGCCCAGCAATTCGGCATAACGAATGACCAGCCAGATCGCCACCACGCCCAGCGTCGCGGCCAGATAGATGGTCCATTCCTGGCTCAGCCCGGTGGCCGTGCGCGCGCGCAACTGTTGCGGCGCGGGCGGCTCACCCTTGCCCAGCAGCCAGGGTTTCAACCACACGAACATGACCAGACCCGCCAGCATGCCGACGCCAGCCGCACCGAAACCCCAGCTCCAGCCCCATAGTTCGCCCAGCAGACCGCAGACGACCGGCCCCAGCATCCCGCCCATGTTGATCCCCATGTAGAAGATGGAGAAAGCGGGATCGCGGCGATGATCGTCGCGGGCATAAAGCTCGCCCACCAGCACGGAGATATTGGCCTTCAGGAAACCGGTGCCCACGATGATGGACGCCAGCGCAAGGTAGAAGCCATTCAGGAACAGCGGATCCTGTCCGCCCGGTCCTTCCGTAATCGCGATCAGGAAATGGCCGATCGCGATGAACACGCCGCCGACCAGCACCGCCTTGCGCGGCCCCAGAAACCGGTCGGCCAGATAACCGCCGATGACCGGCGTGATATAGACCAGCGAGGTATAGGCGCCATAGAGGAGATACGCCTTATCCTCGCCGAAGAGGAAATGTTTGGTGAGGTAGAAGATCAGGATGGCGCGCATCCCGTAATAGGAGAAACGCTCCCACATTTCCGCGAAGAAGAGCAGATACAGCCCGCGCGGATGGCCGAGCCAGGTTTTCCCTGCCTCGGCGGAAATCATGTCCGAAGTCGCCATTCGGCACCCTTTGCTTATTCTTGTGTCCGGCCCGCCATGCTGGGGGCCGCTTATGGGCGCGAACCTAGAGCGGATCGGTCCGCCCTGTCAAAAGGGCGCCTGAACCCTTGCGCCGAAGCGTTGGGCACGCCATCTGTCGGCACGATGTTCAACGACCTCTCCTCCCCGCTCGCCCTGCTCCAGACCCGCCGTTCCGGCAAACCGCGCGACCTGATCGCGCCCGGCCCGGACGACGCGCAACTGCGCCAGATATTGGAGGTGGCGCTGCGCACCCCCGATCATGGCAAGCTGGCGCCATGGCGTTTCGTCATCGTGCCGCAGGACAAGCGCGCCGCCTTGGCCGACCTGCTGGAAACCGCCTACCGCGCGGAAAAGCCGGACGCCGGACGGCTGGAAATCGAAGCGATGCATCAGTTCGCCCATCAGGCGCCGACTTTGGTCGTGGCCCTGTCCACCCCGGTCGCGGGCAGCAAGATCCCGGTCTGGGAACAGGAATTGTCGGCTGGCGCCGCGATCATGAACCTGCTGCACGCCACCCATGCGCTGGGCTTTGCCGGCGGCTGGCTGACCGGCTGGCCCAGCTTCAACGACGATGTGCGTGACGCCTTTGGCAAGGACGGCGAAAAGATTGCCGGCTTCGTGTTCATCGGCACGTCCGGCAAACCGCAGGAAGAACGGCCCCGGCCAGAATATGACGCGATCGTATCGACCTGGGACAGATAATTATAACCGCAAAGCATTGCCGAACAACCTCTGCGGATTGACCCGCATGGCTGTATTATGGCACTGATGCACTATGGCCGACGAATCCAAACCCGTCTATCTCCGCCTGCGTGAGATTATCGCCGCCTCCATCCTGGATGGGGAATTTACCGATGGCGACCTGTTGCCATCGGTGCGCGCCTTTGCTGCGGCGCAGGGCGCCAATCCGCTGACCGTGGCTAAAGCCTATCAAAGCTTTCAGGACGACGGGCTGGTAGTGGTGAAGCGCGGCGTCGGCATGTTCGTCTCCGACGGTGCGACCCGCCGCCTGCGCGAAGCCGAACGCGAACGCTTCCTCGACAGTGTCTGGCCGCCCGTCGCGGCGCAGATCCGGAGGCTTGGCCTGCGGATCGACGATCTGGATCTGCTGAAGGCCTGATTTACAGCGCCGCCAGCGCGTCCAGTGCATCCTGACGACCGACAAAGCCACGCACAGCCGCCGCACGGCCCAGCGCCAGCTTCGCCTCCCCCTTGCGCCCCGCCGCTGCATAGGCCTGCCCCAGATGCAGTTGCAGCGCAGGCGCACCGGGCGCCAGCGCCACCGCCTTTTCCAGCAGGTCGACCGCCGCCGGCCCCTTCTCGCCGCTGCGCAGCAACACCCAACCGAACATGTCCGCCGTTACCGGATTGCCGGGCATCAACCGATAGCCATGCGCCGCATAGGCGCGCGCGGCGTTCCGATCGCCATCCTCCATCGCGGCGCGCGCGAGGTCCGCCATCAGCACCGCGTCATTGTCCCCAATCTGTGCCCGCACCGCCTGCAACATCCGCCGCGCGCCGCGCCAGTCCTGCGCCTGCATCGCCATGTCGGCGCCCACACGCTGAACCTCCACGTCATTGGGATTCTGACTCAGGAACAATTGCACCACTTGGCGGGCGCGCGGCGCATTGCCCGCACGGGTCCATGCGGCGGCCAGCCGCAGCGCGGCATCGCGATCGAACCGGATATTGCCGGCTGCTTCATAAGCATGCGCCGCCTCCTGCGGCTGGTTCGCCGCGCCCAACGTATCGCCCAATATCAGCCAAGCATCGGGCGCTCGGGGATTGGCACGGCTGAGCAATCGCGCCCGGGCCAGAGCATCGCCATTGCGACCCGTGCTGAGCAGCGCCCGGATATAGGGAATATTGTCGCGCGCGGTCGTACTGCTGGCCGGCCCCGCACCGGATGCCAGCCCATGGTCCGCCGAACTGGCGAATGAATCGCTCGACGCCCGCACCGGCCAGGCGGCCCGCGCCAGCATATCACCCGCCATCGCCCGGTTGCCCAGCGCCTCCTGCACCCGCGCGGCAAGCGTCAGCACATAGGGATCGGCATCCCGCTGCGCCACGATCGGCGCCAGCGTCGTCGCGGCGGAGGCGAAGTCGTCATTGTCATATAATGCCCGCGCCAACAGCGTACGCGCCGTGCGGTTGTCCGGCTGGGCAGCGACCAGTGGCGCCAGTGCCTCGGTCGCCAGCACGGGATTGCCATCCTGCAATTGCAATATGCCGCGCAGCAGGCGGGTCGCCGGCTCATCGTCCAGCCGGCCTTTGGTTCGCTCCAGCAGCTTGCGGGCCAGATCGCCCTGCCCGACCCGCGCCGCCATCACCGCCTGCATCATCCAGGCGCGCGGATTGGACGGGTCGAGTGCCAGAAGGCGGCGAGTGAGGCCCAGCATATGGCTCGCCTGCCCGGCATCGGCCAGGGTCGCGGCATATTGCTCCAGCGTCGGCACGGAATCGGGATTGGCGGCCAGCGCCCGCTCGAACCAGGGGAGCGAAGCAGCCAGGCCATATTGCGCGCGGGTCAGTTCGCCGCGCAACGTCAGCGCCTTCGCATCGCCGGGCGCCAGCGCAACCGCGCGGTCGGCGGCCATGATCGCGCCGGCCTGATCCCCCGCCACCATCTGCAACCGGCCTAGCTCGACCCAATTGGCAGGATCACCGGGCGCGTTAGCCAACGCATGTTGCAAAGCCGCGCGCGCTGCCGGCAGGTCACCCTGCCCCAGCATAGCCTGCGCGATCACGCGGGCCGCGAGCACGCCCGCGTCCGGGGGCAAGTCAGCCGCGCGCGCTTCCTTCAGAGCGCTATCCATGTCCCCCTGCAACAGCAGCGCCTGCGCCATGATGGCGCGCGTCGCCGCCGGCGGCGACCCCAATGTTCGCGCACGTTCGACGGCCGCCTGCGCGCCCGCCCCATCGCCCAGATCGACCTGCGCCTGTGCCTGCGCCACATGGGCGGCCGTCGATCTGGGATCGCGCTTGATGGCGTTCATCAACTCGACTCGCGCCGTGCGCGCGTCACCCTTGTCGAGTGCGGCCAGACCGCGCGTCAGCGCCGCACTGCCATCACGTGCATGCGACCGCCATTGCAATATGCCGGCAGCACCCAGCGCCAGCAGCGCTACCCCGACAATCAGGGCCAGACGGGACCGTCGCATCGGCGTCAGCCCTGCATCTGATATTGTTTGAGCAAATCATACAGCGTCGGCCGGCTGATCCCCAGCATCTTGGCCGCGCCGGAAATATTGCCGTCGGTGCGGGCAATGGCACGGCGAATGGCGCGACGATCGGCCATTTCCCGCGCAGCCTTCAAATTGACGACATCGCCACCATCGGCACGCTCGTCGTCCAGGTCCAGATCGGCAGCGGTGATAAGTTTCCCGTCGGCCATGATGACCGCGCGCTTCATCCGGTTTTCCAGTTCGCGCACATTGCCCGGCCAGCCCCAGCCGTCGAGCGCCGCCAGCGCATCGGGCGCCAATCCCTTGACCTGCGGGTTCATGTCACGGGCGAAGCGCGTCAGGAAATGGCGGGCCAGCAACGCCGGATCGCCCGGCCGATCCTTGAGCGCCGGAATCCGCACCACGATTTCAGCAAGGCGGTAATAAAGATCCTCGCGGAAGGCACCGCCTTCGATCATCTGTTCCAGATTCTGGTGGGTCGCGCACACGATCCGCGTATCGACGGCGATGGGCTGACGCCCACCGATCCGTTCGATCACCCGTTCCTGCAGGAAGCGCAACAGCTTGACCTGCAAGGCCAGCGGAATGTCCCCCACCTCGTCTAGAAACAGCGTGCCGCCCTGCGCCTGTTCGATCTTGCCCGGCGTGGTCTTGATCGCGCCGGTGAAGGCGCCTTTCTCATGACCGAACAGTTCGGATTCCAGCAGCGTCTCGGGAATCGCGGCGCAGTTGATCGCCACGAATGCGCCACCACGACGTGGGCTGGCGTCATGCAGGCCCTGCGCCAGCAATTCCTTGCCCGTCCCGCTCGCGCCCAGCAGCAGCACGGACACCTGCGCGCCGGCCACCCGCTCGATCGTGCGGGCGACCTTCATCATTTCGGGCGCACCCGAAATGATGCGCCCCAGCACCCGACTGTCCTCCGGCGCGGTTTCGGCCAGCCGCGCATTTTCCCGCTCCAGCGCATGAACATGGAAGGCGCGACGAACGATCAGCCCCAGTTCGTCGATATCGACCGGCTTCTGGTAGAAGTCATAAGCCCCACCGGAAATCGCATCCAGCGCACTTTCCCGCGCGCCATGGCCGGACGCCACGATGATCTTCGTATCCGGCTTGATCTTCAGCATCTCCGCCAGCGTGGCAAAGCCCTCGCTGGTGCCATCGGGATCTGGCGGAAGGCCAAGGTCCAGCGTCACCACGTCGGGCGTTTCCGCGCGCAAAATCTCGATCGCTTCCTGCCGGTCGCCGGCAATGAACAGCTGATAATCCTCATAGGCCCAGCGCAACTGGCGCTGAAGGCCCGGATCATCCTCCACGATCAGCAATTTGGGGCGAGTGTCGCTCATCAGGCGGCCTTTTCTTGTGTATCGCTATGGGGCGCCAACGGCAGGCGCAATGTGAAACGGCTGCCGGCGCCGGGCTTGCTCTCCACCTCGATCCGCCCCCCCATGGCCTGTGCCAGGGTCCGCGCCTCGAACGCGCCCAGGCCGAAGCCTGCCGCCTTGCTTGAGGAAAAGGGCTTGAACAGATCGCGGCGGATATATTCCGCGCTCATGCCCTTGCCCCGATCGATGATGGCGACCACCGCCTCGCCCGCTTCGGCGGACAGGCGCAGGTCGACCGGGCTTTCGGCTGTGCTGGCGTCGATGGCATTTTGCAGCAGATGGACGACGATCTGCTCGACCCGCACCGGATCGGCCAGGGCCAGCGGCGCGTCGCCACTGACATGCACGGGATGCTGCCGCCCACGCGTACGGGCGACCTGCTGCAACAGGTCGATCAGCGCGACAGGGCGCGGCTCTTCCGCCTTGCCTTTGTTATGTTGGGACAGGCGAGCGAGCATATCGTTCATCTTGCCCACCGATTCCTTGAGCGTCAGCACCATGTCGGCGCGAAATTCGGGATTGTCGGCATGGCGCTCTGCATTGCGGGACAGCAGCGACAATTGGCTCACCAGATTCTTCACGTCATGGATGATGAAGGCGAAGCGGCGATTGAACTCCTCGAACCGTTGCGCGTCGTCCAGCGCCTGCTGGCCCTGCGCCTCGCTGATATGCGTCGCGGCCTGTCGCCCGGCGGCGCGCAACATGTCGAAATCCTCCCAGTCCAGCCGCCGGTCGATCGGCGGCGGGGCCAGCAGCAGCGCACCGATCATCCGACCATAATGGATCAGCGGCACCAGCGCCCAGAAGCGCCGCTCCTGCGTCATCCATTCGGGCAGGTCGAGCGCGCCCTCTCCGCTCTTGCGCCGACCCAGATCGACGATCCAGCCGGTCTGCTCCAATTGCGCCACGATGCCTGGCGAGACCGTTCCGACATCGGACAAGTCGCCGGCCCAGTTCCATTGCGTTTCGAACGCCAACCCATCCTGCTCATCGCGCAGCAGCAGCAGCGCGCCGGGCGAATCGGTGATGTCGGCCATCGCCTTCGCCACGCGCTGGCCGAGCGGCGCGGCATCCTCGCCCGGACGACCGATCGTGTCGCCAAAGCGCATCCATTCGGTGCGATAATCATAGCGATGCTGGAAGAAATGCTTGGCGACCTGTACCTTCCACAGCGCCCGGACCTGCGGCGAAGGCAGCAGCACCAGCGCGGTGACGGCGGTGAAGAAGACCGCTGCAATCTCCACCACGCGTGCATAGGGACCGGCGATCATCTCGATCAGGACGGCCGCAGCGGTCAGTACCGCGACATAGAGGGCCACCGCGACGATGGAGAGCGACTGAAATGTAATGGCCCGCGACAATTGCAACCGCCCCGCCATCCCCTTGCGCATGCCCACCGCAATCACCGGCGCGATCAGCCCCATCAACAACCCGCGCAGCGCATAAAGCTCGTTCACCCTATGCGGCGCGAACCAGCAGATCGCGTAGAGATTGAGGTCATAGGTCCACATCGCCGCCAGCGATCCCAGCAGCAATGACACCCCACCCCGCTCCCGCGAAGGCCAGGCGGTGTAAAGATGATGGACCAGCAACAGGCTGCCGATCGCTGTCATCATGCGCAGGATCAACGAACAGGTGACGAGCGCGTGATGCAGGTCGCTCGCGGGCGACAATTGCCGCCAGAGAAGGTCGGTAACGGTCTGCATCAGCAACAGGCCGGCCACCGCCAGATAGACGGCGCTGACCGCCATCGTCGGCCCCGCGCGGCCTACCGGCCCACGCCGCAGCATGACATACATGGCCAGCACCCAGGCGGCATTGCGGATGCTTTCGCCAACGCCCGACAGCGGTTTCGACACGCCACCGAAGGACACGTAAAGCGCCCAGCACGACGTCAGCAACAGGGCCGCAGCGAGCAGACGCGGCTCTGGCGCCTCGTCTCGGCGACGGAGCAGAAAGATGCCCAGCGCCGCGAACAGCACTGCCGCCAGCGCATGGCCCCAGTCGCCGACAAATTGAAGGAGCGCACCCATGGTCGCTAACGCCTCAGCGCGCGCCGTCGGGCCAAAGCACGACCCGCAAGGTCTGGATCAGGATCAGCAGGTCCAGAAAGGGCGTGTAGTTCTTCGCATAATAAAGGTCATATTCCAGCTTGTGCCGGGCATCCTCGATCGACGCGCCATAGGGATAGTTGATCTGCGCCCAGCCGGTGATGCCGGGCTTTACCATATGGCGTTCGGCATAATAGCGTAGATGCTGTTCCAGATCCTCGACGAACTGGCGCCGTTCGGGGCGCGGGCCGACGAAGCTCATCTCGCCCTTCAGCACCGTCCAGGTCTGCGGCAATTCGTCGATCCGCAGCTTGCGCAGCCAGTAGCCGAGGCGCGTGATGCGCGGATCGTCCTTTTCCGCCCAGACCGCCTGCCCATCGACCTCCGCGTCCAGCCGCATCGTGCGCAGCTTCACGATCCAGAATTCCTGACCGAACAGGCCGACGCGCTGCTGGCGATAGAAAGCCGGTCCCTTGGTATCGAGCTTCACCAATATGGCAGCCAGCAGAATGATCGGGCCGGTCAGCGCCAGCAGGATGGAACTGGCGATCACGTCGAACAGGCGCTTGGCGATGCTGGACAGGCGGCGGCCGGCGGAAAACCCGTCGGAAAAAATCAGCCAGCTGGGATTGACGCTGGCCAGGTCGACTCGGCCCGTCTCACGCTCCAGAAAGCTGGACAGGTCGTTGACATGAACGCCGGTGGTCTTGATCCGCAGCAGGTCGCTCATCGGAATGGCGTTGCGCCGTTCTTCCAGCGCCAGCACGACTTCGCTGGCGTTCAGCCGGACGACGAAGTCGGACAGGTTGAACACCGCATCGCGGTTGATCGCTTCGGGAATGACTTGCGGCCCGTCATTCATGGCGATGAAGCCCACCACCAGAAAGCCCGCGCCACGCTTCTGCTCCAGATCCTTGATCCGGTTGGCCCGATTACCCGCGCCCAGTACCACCAGCCGCCGCTTGAACGCCTCCCCGCCCAGCATCGACCCAAGCAGTAGCCGCACGGTGACCAGCAGGGCAATGGCCAGCCCCATGGCGTAGAGCGAATTGGACCGCCACAGCGTCATGCCGGGCAGCAGGAAGTAGAGAACCGACAGGAAAATCACGCCCAGCGACACGGCCACCAGCAGGCGGGCAAAGGCGAATCGGATGGATTGCAGCGCTTCGGTGCCATAGACGCCGACCGCGATCATGCCGGTCTGGATCGCGACGGCGAAACTGATCAGCGGACCCATGCGGGTCATCACATGATCGACATCCATGCCGATCTGGCGCGCCCGCAATATCCAGCCCCCTTCGGCCGCGCAAAGCAACAACGCGAAATCGAGCAGTCCCAGCAGCAGCACCGCATGCGGTACATAATGTTTGAACAGCCTTATCATCGTCGCGCATATCCTGCTGGCCGCCGTGGTGGCGCACCTTCGGGGGAACCGGATTTTCCTTACAGCAGCTGTAAGATAATCCGACAGTGGATACACACTGCCCGACAATGGCAAAGAAATGCTGAATCCGGGGGCAACTGTTTGCAGGAACCCGCCGCTGAGCGCTGGCGCGCCGTTGGGTATGGCGAGATCACCAGATGGATCACCCGTTTATGGAAGAACGGAAATCAGGTCGGCTTCAATGCTCGTTGCGCAGCGTGTCGGCGGCGTTCTGCGCCGCATCGCCCACGATCCGGGCAGCGTCGTCCACCGATCCTGCCGCATGTGTCAGCTTGTCAGCCTGCGCATCGCCGCGTCGCTCGTTGGTCATATAGAAAAAGCCGATCGCCAGCACCAGCGCAACGGCGATCAGCGCGAAAACCACGCCACTGCCATGCGAGCGCCGGACGACGGAAATATGCGGTGATGGCGGGACTCGTTCGTCGTCCCGGCCAGAGGGCATGTCACCCATAGAGTCTCTCCTTGATCTCCGCATAACGGACAAGGGAAGCCGAACGTTCCGATCAGTCATCCTCATGGATAGTGTCGACGCTGCGGCCACGGCTCAGGCGATCCACATCGTCCATGATCTCGTCCAGCACCGCCGTGTCGGTGGTCTGCTGGGTACGACGGGACGGCAGGTCGCCGCTCTCCAATATCTGCTCCAGCGCAGCGCGACCGCGCGCCACGCGGCTCTTGATCGTCCCGACGGCGACGCCGCAAATCTCGGCCGCTTCCTCATAGGCAAAGCCGCCTGCACCGACCAGGATCAGCGCTTCGCGCTGGGGCTGGGGCAGTTGCAGCAGCGCGCGCTGCATATCGCTTAATTCGACATGCTTGTCCTGCCCCGCGGGCGCGGCGAGGATGCGATCCGCCGTCAGATCGTCCCAATCGCCCCGGAAGCGCGACCGGCGCATCTGCGACAGATAATGGTTGCGCAAGATGATGAAGGTCCAGGCCCGCATGTTCGTGCCGGCTTGGAAGCGATTGCGCGCCGCCCATGCCTTCAGCAGGGTTTCCTGCACCAGATCGTCCGCCACGTCCCGATTGCCGGACAGCGATCGGCCGAAGGCGCGCAGATGAGGGATTACGGCCGCGAGTTCGCGCTTGAAGTCCGAATCGGACAGCGTCGCGCGCTCTTCGATGCCGCTGATTTCGCTCTCGGCGACTGCACCAACGTCCTCATTCATGGGAACAACCCTCGTATCGGATTCTACATCCGCCGCATGAACCGACGTCGTCAAAGCCATAAGTGCATCCGTACCCTAAACCGATCACTGCCAAGAACCAACTTTCCGTTGCATCGCCTATCGCCAGATCACCAGCAGCATGGCGAGTACCGCCAGCGCCAGCGAGATGGCGAGTACGTAGCGCACCACATGGGGCGTGGCGCCTGCGCGCGCGTCATCGGTTGCGATATGTCTTTCCTGTCCGGTCATGACACGTCTCCCGATCGTTACGCATCATTAACGCAGCGCTCCGATCGGGGTTCCGTGACTTTCTGACCTCCCGCGCTTCAGGCGGGCGCGGTGGCCTCGTCGAAGAACAGCGCCTGCGAAATGGCGGCCTTCACCGTCGCGCGCTGGAACGGCTTGGTGATCAGGAAGGTGGGCTCCGGGCGTTCGCCGGTCAGCAATCGTTCCGGGAAGGCGGTGATGAAGATGACCGGCACCGAAAATTCGGCGAGAATGTCCTTCACCGCGTCGATGCCGCTGCTATCGTCCGCCAGCTGGATATCTGCCAGCACCAGGCCCGGCCGGTCGGCCAGCGCCTCACGCACCGCATCTTCGCGGGTGACAGCAATGGCGGTGACGTCATGGCCCAGATCGCGGACGATCGTTTCGATATCCATCGCGATGATGGGTTCGTCCTCGATGATTAGCACCTTGGCGCGGGTCTGCGCTTCGATCTCGCCCAATGCTTCCTCGACCAGCGCTTCCACATCGGCGCTGTCCAGGTCGATCAGATAGGATACGTCATCGACGGTGAAGCCTTCCAGAGCCGTCAGCAGCAGAGCCTGGCGCGGCAGCGGCGTCAATCGGGCGAGGCGCGCCTGGGCGATCGCCTCGCGACCGTTGCCGCCCGAATTAGGCAGATCTTCGAGGTGCGAGGACGACCAGATCGCCTGGAACGTCTTGTACAGGCCAAGGCGCGGGTCGACATCGCTGGGAAATTCCTCCGGCGCCGCGACGATCGCTTCCAGTGCGGCACGGACATAGGCGTCGCCGTGGTTCTGGCTACCGGTCAGCGCCCGGGCATAGCGCCGCAGGAACGGAAGATGGGGGTGCAGTTGCTGTCCAAGCGACATCGTCAAGTCTTCTCCCTGCCCGTTTGGGCATCATTGTCCCGAAGCATGGGAACGCCGCGAAGGATGGAATGTCCATGTCATTATGACAACCCCCCGTCGCCCCCATCGCCGCGCAGAGCTGTGCAGCGTAAAAAATGCTTCGGAGGACGGAACCATCGACAGACGGATTTGTTTCGCATCCACATGGTTTTTTCAACGATATCGTGATTTTCCTATGGATTGCACGGTTGTGCGAATTGACGTCATGACGCAAACCCGCGAAACGGGCGCGCCGGCATGGCGGAAATTGCTGCAGAGGGGCTGATTTTGGTTTCTTCAACGACGGAGCGGGGCGTGGCCGATGACGACAGAAATGACGTCCCACCTCCGGAAACAAAGGTGAAGGGCTCCGCCGCCCAACGCAAGCGCCGGTCCGGCGCGGGCAAGGAAGATGGCAATGTCTCTCATGCGTTGCGCACTGTTTACCAGCGCGCGGTGGAGGAAGATATTCCCTCCGAAATGCTGGATCTACTGAGTAAGCTGGACTGAGACGTTTATGATGGGGGGCAGCCTTCCTCCGGCAGCCCGCTCGATGATCGAGTCATTGCTGCATTTTTTCCGATCGACCGGGGTCAAGATGTTCCTCATCTTGACTCTTGCCCTGTTGCCGCTCGGGCTGATCGCGCTGGTTGCCTCATTGCAGGCGATCCGTACCGCCGACCTGGAAAAGGAAGCATTGCTTCGCGTCGCGGTGACGCAGAGCGCGCGGAAGCTGACCGCCGATTTACAGTCTGACCGCACCGCCCTGGAACTCACCGTCAATGCGATCGCGAATGGCGCCGCTGACAAGGGCATGTGCCGGCGGCTGGCTTTTTTCCTGACGTCCCATGATGCCGAGGGCGGTCATTTCTACATTTACGACCGGGCCGGGCACATACTTTGCCAATCGTCTCAGTTGGAACCCGCTGGCATCACCCCTGCCAATCGCTTCGATCGTCCGATCGCCCAATTGCTGCCGACCCATCTGGTCAGCCGCGTACGCAGCGGCAATGGGCGGTTGGTCGCCCTGTCCTATTATTCGCGCGCCCATCTGGAGAGCGTGGCCGATCCGGCTACCGCATTGCAGAACCGACAGCTTACCCTGCGCCAGGGTAATCGCCAACTGGTCGTCAGCCGGCCGGGCGGCGGCGTCAGCGGCCATAGCAACAGCCTGTCCGCACGACTCGATCCACCCGACATTCTGCTCACCATGACCGTGCGCGAGCCGCCCGCCACGCTGGCGCGGATGTTGTCGCTCTTCCTGCCGCTGGTCATGTGGTTCGCCGCCGCCGCCATCGGCTGGTTCGTGGTCAACCGCCTGCTGATCCGTCCGCTGGTGCTGTTGCGTCGCGTGGTCGCCGCCTATCAGCCGGGCGAAGTGCTGGAACCGTTGCAGCGCATTCGCACGCCGGCGTTGGAGATCATGGCGCTGGGCGAGACGTTCCACGAGATCAGCAAGGACGTCGCCACGCATGAGGCGGAGATGGCCGAAGGGCTGGAAACGCAGCGCAAGCTGACCCGCGAAGTCCACCATCGGGTCAAGAACAACCTGCAGATCATTGCCAGCCTCATCAACCTCCACGCCCGGTCTGCGCATAATATCGAAGCGTCGGACGCCTATGCCTCGATCCAGCGCCGCGTCGATGCGCTGTCGGTCGTCCATCGCAACCATTTTGCGGAGCTGGAAGAAAATCGCGGCGTCGGCGTGCGCCCGCTCATCAGCGAATTGTCGGCCAGCCTGCGCGGCACCGCGCCCGCCTTGGCGCGTCGGTTCGCGATCCAGATCGACAGCGACAATCTGCACATCAGCCAGGACGTTGCCGTACCGATCGCCTTCCTGCTGACCGAACTGGTCGAACTGGCGATGATGCTCGCCCCGCAGGCGACGATGCGCATTTCCGTGCAACTGGAGCCGGACCGTGATGATCGCGCCCGGCTGACGGTGCGATCGACGGGGCTTCGCAGTTCGGACGACATGGCCAGCCATCTGGATGAGCGTTATGGCCGGGTACTGACCGGCCTGTCGCGCCAGTTGCGGACCCCGTTGGAATATGATGGTGATGCGGGCAGCTATAGCATCCTCATCACCGTCATCCCCTAGAGCATTTTGAAGTCAGCTGGCACAGCTGACGGCTCGCAAAATGCGGACAACAAAAAATTTCTAGAGCCTAGAGCATGACCCGATTCAATCTAGTCGGACCATGCTCCAGAATCGGATCAGACCTTCCGATAATCGCGACGGAAATCGGCGGTGAAGCTGGCCAAGGTGCCGGCGGCGATGTTGTCGCGCAGGCCCTGCATCAGTTCCTGGTAGAAATGGATATTATGCTGGGTCATCAGCATCGCACCCAGCATTTCCCCTGCCTTAACCAGATGATGCAGATAGGCCCGGCTCCACGTCGCACAGACCGGACAACCGCAACGCGGATCGAGCGGCCCCTGATCCTCATTGAATTTCGCATTGCGTATGTTGAGCGGCCCGGCCCAGGTAAAGGCCTGCCCGTTGCGCCCCGACCGGGTGGGCAGCACGCAATCGAACATGTCGATGCCGCGCTCCACCGCGCCGACGATATCGTCCGGCTTGCCCACGCCCATCAGGTAGCGCGGCTTGTCCTGCGGCAGCATGTCGGGTGCGAAATCCAGCGTAGCGAACATCGCCTCCTGCCCCTCGCCCACCGCCAGGCCACCTACGGCATAACCGTCGAAACCGACCTCGATCAGCTTTTCGGCGGAAATGCGGCGCAGCCCCTGATCCAGCGACCCCTGCTGGATACCGAACAGCGCGGCGCGATCCGCATGGTCGCCGCCCGCATCGAAGCCGTCGCGTGATCGCTTGGCCCAACGCATCGACCGCTCCATCGACCGGGCGGCCTCGTCATGGGTGCAGCCATTTTTGGTACATTCGTCGAAAGCCATGACGATATCGCTGTCGAGCAACCGTTGGATCTCCATCGACCGCTCGGGCGTCAGCATATGCTTGGACCCGTCGATATGGCTGGAGAAGGCGACCCCTTCCTCGCTCATCTTGGTCAGCGCACTCAGGCTCATCACCTGATAGCCGCCGCTGTCGGTCAGGATCGGCCGGTCCCAGCCCATGAAGCCGTGCAGGCCGCCCAGGCGCGCCATGCGTTCGGCACCGGGGCGCAGCATCAGATGATAGGTGTTGCCCAGGATGATGTCGGCGCCGGCCGCGCGCACTTCGGCGGGGCGCATCGCCTTGACGGTGGCGGCGGTGCCTACAGGCATGAAGGCAGGCGTGCGGATTTCACCGCGGCGCATCTGGATCGCGCCGGTGCGGGCCTTGCCATCGGTGGCGTGGATCGAGAAGGAAAAACGGGCTTTGGTCATCGCCGCGCTCTAATGGCGAACCGGCGTCTGTTCAAGAAGCAGGCCTCAACCCGCTTTTCGCACGCCCTCGAACAGAGCCATCGCATCTATGTGAAAACCCTCTATCCGGCGATAGGGGCCGATGAAGCGCAAGCAATCGGCAGACAGCCGCAAAGGCCAGGGATCACCCTGCTCGTCATGCAGGGCCAGCGTGACGCTGGGGCTATGTGGACGCGGCTCGTTCATGACCGACGGCATAATTAACAAAGGTTAACAAAGGCCTGAGCCTAACATTTTACAGTCGAGCAACAACGGCCTTTGTGGCATCTGCGCCACATCCGATCCGGTTCTGGGGCTTTTGGGGCGACCTCCTTGCAACAGTGCAGGGCAAAAATGGTTAACACCCTGTCAATCATGTTCGGGTTGATTGCATGCTGCCTGCGAGCCTGATCTGTTCATTCAGAATAGGAAAATGGGGTCGCACATGATTGATTCAGGACGGTTTAATCCGGTCAGAGATGAGGCTGAAGCCGCATCCCACGACGATGTCTCAGGCAGCGCCGAACTTCCGCCGCTTGCCGTTACGGAAACACCAAGCGCAGCCGGGCTGGAAAGCGCGTTCCGGCAGTCGACTCTATTCGATCTGGGTCAGATCGATGTCCGCTGGGACGCAGACCTGTCGACGCTCTGGGCGTTCATGACGCCACTGGAGCGACCCAACAGTAACATGGGCCTGATTCGCGACACCATGGCTTGGCAGCGCGAAAGCAAGCAGGTCTTTGGCGGCAAGCAGAACAACGATGGAAGCGGCCTGCTGAAGTTCATGGTGCTCGGGTCGCGCTTTCCCGGCGTGTTCAACCTAGGTGGCGATCTGGAAATGTTCGCCGAATGCATTCAGCGCCGCGACCGCGCCACGCTGCTGAAATATGGTATCGCCTGTTGCGAGATCGTCGATCGCATCTGGCATTGCAACGACATGAACATCATCAATATCGGCTTGGCCCAGGGTGACGCGCTGGGCGGTGGGCTGGAAGCATTGATGTGCTTCGACGTCATAATCGCTGAAAGACAGGCCCGCTTCGGCTTGCCCGAAGTATTGTTCGGCCTCTTCCCTGGCATGGGCGCCTATTCCATTCTTTCCCGCCGGGTCGGTCCCGTTCTGGCGCGGCATATGCTGACAGATGGCCGCATCTATACCGCCGAAGAAATGTGCGACATGGGCATCGTCAACCAGGTGGTCGAAACGGGCGAAGGCGAAGCCGCGACCGCCCAGTGGATCAAGGATCACGCATCCCACCATGCAGGCTATGTCGGCATCAACCGAGCCGGTCGTCGGGTCAACCCCATGACGCTGGAAGAGCTGATCGATATCGTCGAAACCTGGACCGATACGGCGTTGGCTCTATCCGACCGCGATCTGCGCATGATGCGGCGGCTGGCGGCTGCCCAGACTCGCTTGCGCGGATAGGGAAGACCTGCGCCGCCGCGATCAGGCGTGGCGGCGACGTTGCACTGGATCGGGCCGTTCGCTGCCAGCCAAAGGCCCTGCCGCGATCAGTTCTGCGATCCGCTCGCGCGGCACCGGCCGGCTGAACAAATAGCCCTGCACATTGGTGAAGCCGGCTTCGCGCGCATGGATGAGTTGGTCGGGCGTCTCGATCCCTTCGGCCACCGTGTCCATATTGAGGTCGCGCGCGAGATTGCCGATCGCGCGGACGATGGCGCGATCCTCGGCATTGGCGCTGACACCGGCCATGAAGCTCTGATCGATCTTGAGCGTGTCGAACCGGTAGGAACGCAGGTAGGACAGCGCGCTGTAGCCGGTACCGAAATCGTCCAGCGCCAGCCGCAGCCCGATCCGCTGCAATTCGCGCAGGATACTGTTGGTCTGCCCGCTATTGTCGAGGAAGATGGATTCGGTGACCTCCAACTCCAGCCTGCGGGCGGGCAGGCCCGATTCCAGCAGCGCGGCGATGACATTGCCCGGCAGTTCGGCGCATTTGAGCGAGGCCGGCGAAATATTGATCGCGATCCGCACATCGCCTGGCCAGGCGACAGCGGTGTTGCAAGCCTCGCGCAGCACCCATCCGGTCATCGCCTCGATCATGCCCATGCTTTCGGAGATCGGTATGAATTCCGACGGCGGAATCGGTCCCAGCACCGGATGATCCCAGCGCAGCAGCGCCTCACAAGCGTCTATATGCCCGCTCTCCAGATCGACGATCGGCTGATAGAGCAGCTTGAGTTCGCCGCCATCAAGCGCGCGGCGCAGGCCCGTTTCAATCTCATGGATACGGTTGAACCGTTCCTTGAGCGACCAGTTGAAGCTGGCGGCGCGATTGCGCCCTTCCCGCTTCGCTTCATACAGCGCCAGGTCGGCATGCTGCATCAACTCGTCCATGTCGCGGCCATCCTGCGGCGCGACGGCATAGCCGATGGAGGCCGTGACCTGGAGATGATTGTCGCTCAGGTCAAAGCCATGCGCGAAATAGCCGATAATCTCCTGCGCCAATGCGGCGGCGGTGACGCGGTCCATATCCGGGCAAATGATGACGAATTCATCGCCGCCGAACCGCGCAATGCGTCCCCGCCCCTGCACGACGTCATTCAGCCGCTCTGCCACGCCGCGCAGCAACTGGTCGCCAACCATATGGCCCAGCGAGTCGTTGATTTCCTTGAACCGGTCGATGTCCATCCACAATATGGTGACGGCGTCGTTCCGCTTCTGGTTCGTATCGAAAATCTCGCGCAGGCGCATCTGCATCGCCATGCGGTTTTCCAGGCCGGTCAGGCTGTCGAAGCGCGCCAGCCGTTCAAACTTCTCGGCCAGCAGTGATTTTTCGCGCTTGCCGACCAGTGCCTGTACGACGATGCGATGGATGGTAGAGCTGATTTCGGCCAGCCCCAGCACCATCATCACCATCGCCACGGACAGGACGCGATAGCCGGTCGAGCCTTCCAGCCACAGGCCGGTCGCGGTGGGCAACAGGGTCAGGCAGACTTGGCCGATGGCAATTTGCACACGACCCGCATTGCGGCCGGAAATACCGCCGGCATAGCCCGTCGCCATCGACACGCTGAGCATGTGGGTGA
>Ga0209147_100576_pt1 | contig 20577 bp, 20 predicted proteins | sample AraplaCol_mLB_r2_FD_184278 | JGI IMG/M metagenome (GOLD analysis project Ga0209147, IMG submission 184278) | Arabidopsis root microbial communities from North Carolina, USA - plate scrape CL_Col_mLB_r2 (SPAdes) (version 2) | ecosystem: Host-associated > Plants > Roots > Endosphere | place: USA... | reverse complement strand
TAGAGGCTTTTCACGAGCCGAGCCAGCCAATGCGAGAGGCCGGAGCCGAAATCTTCCGCGTAGTGCAACCCGATCATTCCGAAGCTGCTGCGGAAGACGATGCCGCCACAGTGTGGCGACTAATGATTGATGCGATGCGTACTGGCGTCGACAAAGATTAGATTGTCCTGTCACCACCCATGCAATGATGCAGATTGCTGCCACAGGCGTGGCCCAATTTCTCCACTGATCCAGCTTGGGCTAAGCGCGCAGATCAAGCGCAACCCCTAATTAAGGCTATTCCCGCGTCGGACCGCGCCGTAGCGCTCGAATCTAGCGACATTCGGCGTGCGCGATTTCAGATAGGATGATCCTACAGTGTAGGCCATCCACCAACTAGCAGGCAGTCAGGCGACATGAGTCTAGGCGAAGAGCGTCATGATAGCGTGCTAAAATACTTCACGCCTAACGCATGTTTTGCGAAGGTGAGTTATGCAAGGCCTTAATAGGCAGGAGGCGACAATTGAAGATGACGATATTAAGCGGATCAGACCATATCCGATTTCCGACCATGATAAATCATAAGGCCTATGCAGATAGGCACGGATATCGATATTTCTTCGATGTCTCGCCTCGTCGTGACAGGATTAATATATATTATCACAAGTTGGCGGCGGTTGCGGATGCTCTACCATATACAGAATGGCTATTCTGGATCGACGACGATGCCGCCTTTACACAGCTAGATATTTCCTTATGTACGATCGTTCCTGAATTGATGTGTCAAGACCTAAGTGCGATATTTTGCGCAAGTCCGGTGAATCCTGCTGGTGGCTGGACATTCCTTTCTTCGGGTAACTTCTTCATCAGAAATGACGCGCATGGCCGTAGGCTCATCCAACTTGCGTTGCAGACAGACCTTCATGAAGTCCAATCTTGGTGGGATCAAGAAACCTTGGGAATTTTCACGCATGGTGATCAAGATGCGCTTGTATATAACATCAATGAAAATGAAGAGATAGGGTCACGCGTAGCCATTTTAGATTATCAAAGGTTTAACACAAGGCCTTACCATTTCGATAGCGCGTCGCAGCACTTTCTCGTGCATTTTACGAATCTCCCGAAAACAACCAAAGAGGCTCAGATGGCGGATTTTTGTTTCAGGTACAATCTAACTCCGCATCTCTTGACGAACGAAGATTTTGCACCTTACGCATCTTATGATGACGCGCAGAGGAAGTCCGTGCCCTGGCTTGGGTAAAAGCGGATCATCTCGCCTAATACCATTCGACGCGCGAGTGGTAGTAGGGGTTACGGCCATGAGTAATCCCAACAAATCGGACCTGTAATTACTCCTTTTATCTGCGCTGGTCGGATCATTTATCACGTTTATAGCCATGTTTGCTTATTGAACGACCGCTAGACGGTATAGTCAAATTTGAGGCAGTACTGGCTATGGGAATATGGACCATTCCGATAAAGCTGTTGGCCAATTGATCTTAGCGGGTGGCAACGGCCCGATTGATTTTGAGGTAGCCGAACTTGCGCTCGATGCGGCTCCGCTGCTCGTAGAGCCCCGGCCATACTCGATCTTCAAGCCGCGGTTTGATCTGCCGGGTATGACGGGTTCAATCTTTCGCTCTGCGAGATCGGCGTGAATGGTACCGGGTTCGTAGCCCTTTTCAGTGCGCTGCCCAAGCATGTGCGCCGATTGAGGTGCCGTAGATGCTATATTGCCGCTGTCGGCCGCGACCTCGTCGAGCGTCAATCGCCACGGCCTCCCATCCCGCCTTTTTCCCAGCGGAGGAATCGCCGATTAATAGTCTTACAACTGCCGTATGTGGGCGGAACGTCACACCACGGAGCCCGCATCGAAGCTGCCAGAGGATGCCGTTGATGATATAGCGGTTCTGCTCGGGATGTCTGCCTCGGCCTCGGCCACGGTTCTCGGGCTCGATTGGCAGCAAGCCCTTCAGAATGCGCCATTCCACCATCGGTGAGATCGCCTCTGCTCAAGCTTGCCTCCAAAAAGCAGCCTTGAATGAAGCCATATGTTCCACGTCAATCATCTCAACGCAAGTGGTTGTCGAAGCCGGCTGACATTGCAATCATGTTCGCCTGGAGGATTCGATGGCGTTAGTCGAAGTATTTGAGGGCTAGGATTTGGAAAAGCTGCTGTTCGTGGCTGAGTTCGACTTCCTGCAGCGTGTTGGCGAACATCTGGTCCGAGATATAGATGGCTATTTTCGCTATTGTCACATCGTCAAAATCTGGCACCGGCAAAACGCACCGGACGGTGAGTTTCGGGCGTGTCTACTCGTCACGATCGACGATTGATGATCCCGAATTTGTCCACGCCGCCTAGACTTCATGAGAATCTGTGTCACGTGGGTAAAATCACGCGGGATATCTCAACCCCCTGGGATCTCCCTATCAATAGACCCTGATTTCATTTTCAGACCCGGCCCCATGGTAACGGTCTAGGATCAAACGAGACTAGAGGCCCCATGATCATCGGATATGCCCGCGTCAGTTCGACGTCGCAGTCGCTCGATATCCAGCATGAAGCGCTGGCCGCCGCCGGGGCCGAGAAGATTTTCTTCGAGAAGGTGTCGGCACGATCGACCACCGATCGTGAGCAACTTATGCTGGCTATGTCCTTCGCACGTGAAGGCGACGCCCTGATCGTGACCCGCCTTGATCGTCTGGCCTGCAGCGTCGGCGACCTTCACCGGATCATTGAAGTGCTGACCAAGAAGGGCGTGGGCTTCAAATGTCTGAACCAGCCCGGCGTCGATACCGACACCAGCACCAGTCACCTTATGCTCGCTATGCTTGCCGCCGTGTCCAGCTTTGAGGCAGGCATCTGGCGTGAGCGCGAGGTGGAGGGCGTTTGGATGGCGCGGGCCGCCGGAAAATATCGCGGGCGCCCTGCCAGTATTGATCCCATGAAGATCAAGGAACTCAAGGCTGGTGGCATGGGTGCCGCCGCGATCGCCAAGCAGATGAGGATCTGCCGAGCATCGGTCTATCGGGCACTGGCTGCCTGATAGGTGTTCAATCGGGACTCCACCTCCACACCCACGGTTATCACCAGCATCGGGCCGGTACCATGGCGCCAATCGTCGGCTCGGTATCGTCCAGCCACGTCGTGATCAACCATGGCCGCTCATGCTTCGGGGGACCGTCGATCCACATCACGGAGAACAGCATATGACATCACGCTCGAAGAGGCCGAAGGCCGTCTTGGTACCCAATGCTTGCCCAATGATCAGGGGGAGAGCGTTGCCGGTATCGTCAATCATATCGGCTGCAAAGCTGGTTACGATGCTGAGGAAATGATGGGGGAGGACGCTGGTTCAGGAAAGCCCGCCAAAGCCACCCAACAGTTCCCCGCTACCCGCTCCAGCCTTAACCGACATCCCCCGCAGGCGGTCCCGAACTGCCTCGCTCGACCAGCGTGAACAGGAATTCCGGTGCGTCGCTCGGGCCGTTGGCCAGCGCGTCGATGACGGATCGGCCCATATCCTCCAACGGTTGGCGCACGGTGGTCAGCGGCGGCCAGGATGTCAGGCTCGCCGTCGTGTCGTCGAAACCCGTCACCGACAGATCCTCCGGCACGCGCAGGCCGATGCGATGCGCCAGCGTCAGCACGCCCAGCGCCATTTCGTCATTGGTGGCAAAGACTGCACTGGGCGGCCGGGGCAGGGCCAGCAACGCTTCGCCTGCCTCGATGCCCGACGCGAAATCGAACCGCCCCTCCACGAACAGGCTTTCATCGACGGCGATGCCCGCCGCCGCCAGCCCGTCGCGAAATCCCTCGACCCGGCGCAGCGCCGCGCGGTGGCTGGGGGGCGGGGTGATGACGCCGATGCGGCGATGGCCCAGGCCAATCAGATGGTCGGCCACCATCCGCCCCGCCGCGCGCTCGGGCGTGTGGATGGTGAAGCTGGCCGCCGTCACCGACCCCGCGATCCGGGCGCAGGGCAGCTTCATCTCCGCCAGTCGCGCCAGCAGCCCTTCATCGTCCGATAGCGGCGGGACCAGCAGCACGCCGTCCGGGCGCAGTGCCCCGACCAGCCGCTCCAGCACCTCATAGCGCTCCTCGCCACCGATCGAGATCGGCTCCACCACCAGATGATAGCCCAACTCGCGGCAGCGCCAGGCCGCGCCGATCTGGATGCGGCTGACATAGCCGGGGGCGGGGTTGTTGTAGAGGAAGGCGATCATGAACGATTTGCCCCCGGCCAGCCGCCGCGCCGACTGGTTGGGGCGATAGCCCAGTTGCGCGATCGCCGCGTCCACACGCGCTTGCAAGGCGGGGCTGACATTGGGCGCCTTGTTGACGACGCGCGATACCGTCTTGATCGAAACCTGGGCGAGCGCGGCGACGTCGTGGATGCTGGTCATGGATAAACCATGGCGACAGCCGATGGCGGTTGGCAAGAGGCGGGGCGGAAGTTTATGGTCGCGCCGCGATGGCCAAGGGATGGCACGCGACGAAGGACCAGCCATGACCAACATCGTCAACCTCCGCCAGGCGCGCAAGGCCAAGGCGCGAGTGGACAAGGCGAAGACCGCCGAGGAAAATCGCGCCCGCTTCGGTCGGACCAAGGCGCAGCGGCAGGCGGACAGTGCGGAAGAACACCGCCGCGCAGCTTTACTGGATGGCGTAAAGCTGGATCGAGACGGTGCGAAGTAAATATCCATCTATAGTATATGGGTGCAAAGTTATAATGCATGTCGTTCTGTAAATGTGCCGTTCATATTGAAATGAACATCTGTTCATATGGATCGTCCTGACGCTGAACTATAACAATTCATCGCGATTCCGTTGGATGTCTTGTGTTGAATCGCGTGGTCAGTCGTTGACCTCCTGCTATGACTAGAAATATTCGCACCACCCGCCCCGCCAGGGCCGCGATTGCCGCTGTTCTGGCTTTGACTGCCACCCCGTTGCTGGCCCAGACCGTCGACGTGCCTGCCGCCGCGCCGGCCGCGCCGCTCACGGTACCGGAAGCGGCGCCGGCGGCCGCGCCAGCCATGACGGCGCCCGCCGCACCGGCCGCTACGCCGGAATTCACGCCTAGCCAGCCGGTGGTTCAGGCTACCCCGCCGATCGACGAGCGCATCGCCGCCGCGACTGCCGCTGTCGAAGCGGAAAAGGCTGCGGCGCCTGCCGTTGCGCCCCGCACCGCACAACGTGCTGCGCCGGCCCGCGCCGTCGAACGCCAGACTGCTGCCACGCTGGCCACGCCAGCCCCGGTCGCGCCTGCCGTTGCGCCTGAGCCAACTCCTGCAGCGCCGCCAGTAACGCCGATGGCGCAGCAAGAGCCGCAGGCCGCGCCGACCCCGGCGGCTGCCCCGGCTGAGCCGACCACCGCGCGCACCGATCAGGCGCTGCTTTGGGCGCTGGGTGGCGGCGCGCTGCTCCTTCTGGGGCTGGGCGGTGCCGCGCTGGTCCGCCGTCGTCGCCCGGATGAGGAAGACGCGATCGCGCCGACTTATGCGCCGGAGCCTGTCCCTGTGGCCCCGATGCCGGCTACGGTCGCACCGGTCGCCTCGCGTCCCGCCATGGCCAGCCCGCGTCTTGCCGAAGACGCCAAGCTGGAAGCAATGGTCGCTGCTGCACCTAGTGCGGAAAACCCTTTCCGCACCCGCACCAAGCGTGTGCGTCGTGCGCAATATTTGATCGCGCAGCGTGAAGCCGCTTCGGTCACCGCGCCCGCGCCGCAGACGACGCACGCGGAACCCACGCCGGTTGCGGCTGCCGATCGCAGCCAGACCGTCTATCGTTTCGGCGGCCAGCAGGCCTCTTCGGGCTTCCTGCGTCCGCGCCCCGCCAAGTAAGGCATACCCCCATCTGAAAAAAGGGACGGAGGACCAATCGGTCTTCCGTCCCTTTTCCTGTGCGGCTTATGTTGCGCTTTTGGCGATCGGCTGTTACCGGCGCGCCGGTCTTTACCGCGCCTTTTTAACGGAAGAATCGCCAGCCCATGTCCGACAAGATCAACCGCATCGTCCTCGCCTTTTCCGGTGGTCTCGACACCAGCGTGATCCTGAAATGGCTGCAACAAACCTATCAGTGCGAAGTCGTCACCTTCACCGCCGATCTCGGTCAGGGTGAAGAGCTGGAACCGGCTCGCGCCAAGGCCCGCCTGATGGGCGTGAAGGAAGAGCATATCTTCATCGACGACCTGCGCGAGGAATTCGTGAAGGACTATGTCTTCCCGATGATGCGCTCCAACGCGCTCTATGAAGGCCTCTACCTGCTCGGCACCTCGATCGCCCGTCCGCTGATCGCCAAGCGCCAGATCGAAATCGCCAAGCAGCTGGGCGCCGATGCGGTGTCGCATGGCGCGACCGGCAAGGGCAACGACCAGGTCCGCTTCGAACTGGGCTATTATGGCTTGGCCCCCGACATCAAGGTGATCGCCCCGTGGCGCGAATGGGATCTGACCAGCCGCACCAAGCTGATCGAATTCGCCGAAAAGCATCAGATCCCGATCCCGCGCGACAAGCGTGGTGAAAGCCCCTTCTCGACCGACGCGAACATGCTGCACACCTCGTCGGAAGGTAAGGTTCTGGAAGATCCGTGGGAAGAAACCCCGGACTATGTCTATTCGCGCACGGTAAATCCGGAAGACGCGCCCGACGCGCCCGAATATATCACCATCGATTTCGAACGGGGCGATGGCGTCGCGATCAACGGCGTGGGCATGTCGCCCGCGACCCTGCTCGAAACGCTGAACGAATATGGCCGCAAGCATGGCATCGGCCGGCTCGACCTCGTCGAAAACCGCTTCGTCGGCATGAAGTCGCGCGGCATGTATGAAACGCCGGGCGGCACCATCTATCACCTCGCCCATCGCGGCATCGAGCAGCTGACGCTCGACCGTGGCGCCGCGCATCTGAAGGATGAACTTGCGCCCAAATATGCCGAGCTGATCTATAACGGCTTCTGGTTCTCGCCGGAGCGTGAAATGCTTCAGGCCGCAATCGACTATAGCCAGGAAAAGGTGACCGGCACCGTTCGCCTCAAGCTCTACAAGGGCGGCGTCTATGTCGTGGGCCGCAAGTCGCCTTATTCGCTCTACAGCGAGAAGGTCGTGACGTTCGAGGATGATGCGGGCGCCTATGACCAGCGCGACGCGGCCGGCTTCATCAAGCTGAACGCCCTGCGTTTGCGTCTGCTGGGCCGCCGCGACCGCTGATTGCTATCGGCGTTGCCGGCCATTGGGTTAGCAACGCCTTAACCTTTGCACGGCATATGGTTCAGAATGGAGATATGCTGTGCACGGGCTTGATCTTGAAGCCGCTTCTGTCTGGCGCGCGATCGATCGCTCGACGGCGATCATAACCTTCGATCGCGATTGCCGGGTCACTGGTGCCAACGACAATTTTCTTGCCCTGTTCGGCTATCGCTTCGATCAGGTGGAGGGGCGGCATCACAGCATCTTCTGCGATGCCGACTATGCCCGGTCGCGCGACTATGCGCTCTTCTGGCAGCATCTCCTGTCCGGCCATTTCGACACCGGCGCCTATTGCCGCCTCGATGCGCGCGGCCAGCATGTCTGGATTCGTGGCAGCTACAACCCCATCATCGGCCCGGACGGCACCCAGACGGGCGTCATCAAATTCGCCAACGACATCAGCGCCGAACATCGCGCCATCGCCGCACGCGAAGAGGCGGAACAGCGGATGCGACAGCAGGAAAGGGATCGCCGCAGCGTGGTCGAACATGTGCTGGGCGAAGTCAGCAGCATCGTCGATGCGATCGACGGCATCGCCCGCCAGACCAATCTTCTCGCCCTCAACGCCTCGATCGAGGCGGCCCGCGCGGGTGACGCAGGCCGTGGCTTCTCCGTCGTCGCGTCGGAAGTGAAGAAACTCGCGGTCGATACCCAGGCCGCGACCGGCCGTGCCCGCGCGATTATAGCGGGCTAAAACGATACAAATTGCGACACTTCACCCGCTGACCTGACATATCTTCGGGACAACTGGCCTTCATAAACGGTTTCAAGGACGGCGAACCGCCGTTCAGCAAGACCCTTTAAGAAGGAAGACACAGATGCTTCGCAAATTCTTCACCACGGTCGCGGTCGGATCGCTGTTCGTCGGCGGCCTTGCGGCTACCCATGTCGTTTACGCCCAGCCCGGCGCCGATGGTGGCCCCGGTCCGCGCGGCGGCCTGATGGCGATGGCCGACACCAACAAGGACGGCAAGATCAGCAAGGCGGAACTGACCGCCGCGCTCGAAGCCCGCTTCGCAAAAATGGACGTCGACCGTGACGGCCAGCTGACGCAGAAGGATCGCGATCTGCGCCGCCAGCAGCGTACGGACGAACGCTTCGCCGCGCTCGATACCGACAAGAATGGCCAGATCAGCAAGGCCGAATTTACCGCCGGGCATCGGGCCCGCGCCGACAAGCGGGAAGACCGCCGTGAGCAAGCCGGCAAGCCCGACGGACGCGGCTGGGGCAAGGGCGGGCATCGCGGTCCGGGCCGTCGCGGTCCGCACGGCTTTGGCCCCGGTGGCCCCGGCTTCGGCGACGCGAACAAGGACGGCACCGTGACCAAGGCGGAATTCATGGCTGGCCCGCTCGCCATGTTCGACAAGGCTGACACCAACAAGGACGGCTTCGTCACCGCCGACGAACTGAAGGCAGCCCGCCCGCAGATGCGCGGTCCCATGGGGCACCGTGGTCCGGGTGAGGGCGGTCCGGGTCATGACGCCCCGCCGCCGCCGCCGGCCAACTGACATGCTGCATATCGGTACGGCGTTCCTCCCCTGGCGCCGTGCCGATGACCGGGAAGGGCGGGGGCTTTTTCCCCTGCCTTCGCCCTTCCAACCATCCTCCACCCATGACAGACAGGCAAGATGAGCGAACGACCCCATCTCCTGCTCGTCGATGACGAGCGTTCGATCCGCGAACCGCTGGCGCAATATTTGTCGCGCAACGGGTTTCGCGTCACCGCCGTGGAAAGCGCGTCCGAAGCGCGCGTGCGGCTCAACGCCAACGCCATCGACCTCGTCATCCTCGACATCATGATGCCGGGGGAGGACGGCCTGTCGCTCTGCCGCCATATCCGCGAGACGAGCGAGATTCCCGTCATCCTGCTGACCGCCCGGACCGAAGAGACGGACCGCATCGTCGGCCTGGAAATGGGCGCCGACGATTATGTGCTAAAGCCCTTCTCGCCGCGCGAACTGGTCGCCCGTATCAAGGTGATCTTCCGCCGCGTCGCCACCGGTGGTCAGCGTGTCACCGCGCCCGATGGCGCCAATTACAGCTTCGCCGGCTGGTTGCTGAAAACGCAGGAACGCACGCTGGTGGACAGCGAAGGCGTGTCGCTGCCGCTTTCCACCGCCGAATATAATCTGATGCTGGCTTTCGCCACACGTCCCAACAGCGTGCTCAGCCGCGACCAGTTGCTCGACATCACCCAGGGCCGCGAAGCCAATGCCTTCGACCGCGCGATCGACAATCAGATCAGCCGCCTGCGCAAGAAGATCGAGCCGGATCCCAAAAACCCTACGCTGATCAAGACCGTATGGGGCGGGGGCTACACCCTCTCGGCGGAGGTCCGCAAACTGTGAAGCGGCTTCGTTTGTGGCCGCAAAGCCTGGTCGGCCAGATCATCATCCTGGTGGCGATCGCGCTGTTCGTGGCGCAGGCGATCAATTTTGGCCTGCTGCTGCGCGAACGCAACCGCGTCGATCTGACCAGCCAGACCGCGCCGGTCGTCTATCGCGTCATCAACGCGCTGGATGTGCGGCCGGATCGTCGCCCCGATCGCCCGGATCTGCCGCCCAACCCGGACCGGCGCGAGGAGGGTCGCGAGCGCCCAGACCGGCGCAACGTCGAATTTTCCACGACCCGCCCCGTGCTGGAGGGCAGACCGCGCCCGGATGTGCAGGCTCGGGCGGAGGCGATGTTCGACGATATCGGCCTTACCGTGCACTCGGTCGTCGCGGCGGAGGACAGCCGCATCATGCCGATGCGCCGTTGGGAACAGATACGCAGTCGCGCCACCGGCGAAACGCCGCGCGACCGGCGCGTCGGTCGGTTGCGCCTGGCGGTCGAATATGAACCGGGCAAATGGGTGACGACCGAAGCGCGCATCGGCAATCGCCCGGCGCGCTTTGGCGGCTGGCTGATCGGGCAGACGCTGATCCTCTACGTCATCGTCCTGCTGCCTCTGCTCTGGATCGGCAGCCGTCTCGCCCGGCCGCTCAAGCAACTCACCGGCTCCGCGCAGCAATTCGCCCGCACCGGCCTCGCCGATGCGGTGGACGAGCGCGGCCCCGGCGACGTGCGCGACCTTACCATGGCGTTCAACGCCATGCGGTCGCGCATCATCGCCATGCTGGATGAAAAGGACCGGATGCTGGGCGCGATCGGCCATGATCTGCGCACGCCGCTGGCATCGTTACGGGTTCGTACCGAGTCGGTGGAGGATGAAGGCGAGCGCGCCCGCATGTCCGAAACGATCGATGAAATGAACCGCATGCTGGAAGATATTCTGTCCCTTGCCCGCGCCGGCCGCAGTACGGAGGCCGCGCAGAAGGTCGATCTTGCCGCACTGGCCGACGCCGTGGTGGAGGATTTCATCGAACTGGGATCGCCCGTCGACATGGCCGACAGCGACCGTGCCGTCGCCTTCGTGCGCCCGCAGCAAATCCGCCGCGCGGTGCGCAACCTCATCGAAAATGCGATCGTCTATGGCGACCGCGCCCATGTGACGGTGCTGCACGAAGCGGGCATGATCCGCATCGCCGTCGCCGACGAAGGGCCGGGCATCGCGCAGGACCGCATGGCCGAAATGCTGGAGCCGTTCACCCGTCTGGAAGGATCGCGCAACCGCGAAACCGGCGGCGCCGGCCTCGGCCTCGCCCTCGTCCGCGCGATCATGGCCGAACATCAGGGCGAACTGCGCCTGGAAAACAGGCCGGAAGGCGGTCTGGAAGCAAGTTTGGTGCTGCCGGCCTGAAGGCCGGGTTTCGAACGGAAGCAGGTGTTCCTTCTCCCTCGGAGGGAGAAGGATATGAAGCCTTGGCGACGAAGAAGCCTAGGCGAAGTTGGATGAGGGGGGCTGGCGCAAGATTGGCGTACTGCCATGAGGTTGACACCCCCTCACCCAGCTTCGACTAGGCAGCAAGCTGCCAAGTCTGCGCAGACCTCTCCCTCAAGGGAGAGGGATAAGGCAAATCTGTCCTATCCACCCACCCTCAGCTATGCTGCACCACGCCTCTCGCAACATAATGTCCGTCCTGCGACCGAAAATTACGCATTTGGCGGGAAAAGTGCGAAGTTAAGGCGGCGATGTCGCCATCGCCGCCTTGGTAGGATCAATGCTTGCCCGGCTTGTTCGACGTGCCCGGCGCAGCGGGGTTGATCAGCGCCGCGCCGCTGGGCAGGCCGGTGCCGCCCATGTCCAGCTTCTGCGCCTGTTCCTTCGCCACGCGCATCGGATTGTCGCGTTCCTTGATCGCTGCCTGGGTTTCGGGATCCTGCGTCTCGGCATCGTCGTCCTTGCCGCCGCCACGGGTCCACCCCAGGATGATCGACATGCGCCGGTTGCGCGGGTCATAGGCATCATTCTTGATGAACGGCTCGCGGTCGGCCACGCCTTCGATCCGGGCGAAGCGGTCGTTGCCGATGCCCGACTGGTTGAGCACCTGACGTGTGGATTCCGCGCGGCTGGACGACAGCATCCAATTGTTCATCGTCCGGCCCGACGCATAGGGCAGGCCATCGGTATGGCCGCGCACGATCACCGGGTTGGGCATGGTCTTCAATACGCTCGCCACTTCGCCGATCAGCGTACGGGCCTGCGGCACCAGCCGGTCGGTCCCCATGGCGAACATCGCAAAATCGGCCTCGTCGATCAGGTCGATGCGCAAACCTTCGCGCGTTTCAGTGAAACGCACATTCTTGCGCAGCTTGCCCAGCCCGTTGCGCATCATGCGCTCTTCCAGGCTCTTCTTGATCGATTCGAATTTCTGCCGGTCCTGCGCGCGCGTCGCCTTGCCACCCTGATCCTTGGTGCCGCTGGCGTCGCGCGGGATGGTGATGGCCAGATTGCCCTGACCACCGGTGGTCGGGTAATTTTCCTTCGCCATCATGCTGTCGTCGCCGAACAGGCCGTTCGATCCGGCCGAATTTTCCTTCATCTGCACCAAAGTCGGCGTGAAATAGTCGGCCAGCCCCTTGCGCTGCTTTTCGGTGGTCGCGCCCAGCAGCCACATCAGCAGGAAGAAGGCCATCATCGCCGTCACGAAGTCGGCATAGGCCACTTTCCAGGCGCCGCCATGATGGCCGCCATGTCCTTCGACGATGATTTTCTTGACGATGATTGGCCGGGGTTCCGGCTCGTTCGCCCCGCGCTTCTTTTCCGCCATGGCTTATTTGCCCCGCATACCGTCGAACACCTCGGCAAAGCCGGGCTGGTTGGCATGGGTCAGGCCCGAACGGGCGGCTTCGATCACCAGCGGCTGCGGATGACCGTGGAGCGATGCGATGATGATCTGCTTGACGACATGGTAAATGGCGCCGTCCGCTTCGATCACGCTGCGGCAGCGGTTGGCGAACGGATTGACCATGCCATAGGCGAGCAAAATACCCAGGAACGTGCCGACCAGTGCCGAACCGATCATCGCGCCCAGGATGGCAGGCGGCTGGTCGATCGACCCCATGGTCTTCACCACGCCCAGAACCGCCGCGACGATGCCCAGCGCGGGCAGGGCGTCCGCCAGCCCTTGCAGATTGTCGGCCGGCTTGATCGCTTCATGATGATGGGTCTTGAGCGCGTTATCCATCACATCCTCGACCGCATGCGGGTCGAGCGTGCCGGACGAAATGACGACCAGACGCAGCGTATCGCTGATCAGGTGGACCAGCGCCTTGTCCTTCATCAGCTTGGGATATTCGGTGAAGATGGTGGAGCTGGACGGATCTTCGATATGCGGTTCCAGCGCGACGGGCCCTTCGACCCGCAGCGTCTTCATCAGCTTGCTGACGAGAAAGATGCAGTCCAGAAAGTCCTGCTTCTTGTACTTGGCGCCCTTGAACACCTTGCCCAGGCCACCGCCGAGCGCCTTCAGGTCCGCGCCGCTATTGCCGATGACGAGCGCGCCGACGGCCGCGCCGCCGATGATCAGCATTTCGTGGGGCAGGGCATGGAGCACCGGGCCAAGGTCGCCACCGGTGAAGGCGAATCCGCCGAACACCATGACGAGCAGAATGACAAGGCCGATGGCTGCGAACATGATTATCCCCGATTGAAACGCCCCACAGGCGGTCGTCCGATGGCGTCTTTGGTGGTGACGCCGTTCTTAAGGTTAATACGGACTGGTTATCATCCGGTTTAGGACCATCGCGCCTTTTTGCGGCGGATCACTTGATCAGGTCGAACAGCGTCTGCTGGTTGATCCGCGCAAAGGTCGTTTGCGCCGCATCGAGCTGCAACAGGCCTGCCTTCACCCTGGCGATGACATCTTCCAATTTGGTCGATTCCAGGTTGGTGCGCTTCTCGGTGAGGCTCAGATCCACGTCGGTCAGGCGCGTGCCCACCACTTCCAATCGGTCGCTGCGCACACCCTGTTTGGCTTGCTCGACCGTGATGTGGCCTTGCGCGGACTGAACGGCCGTGACCGAAGACGCCATGGCCGTATCGTCGCCGCTCTGCACGGCGGCGATACCCTGCGCCAATATGTCGTCGATCGACATCGACGTGCCACCGACGTTGACCGTCGATACATCCTGCCTCGTCCCCACCACCTCCAGATTGAGGCCACGGCTGACGGGCACCAGCACGCTCTGTCCATCGTCGAAGACGGATATGCCCTGATAATCCTTCTGGTTCAGCAGTTCACTGATGGTGGTGCGGATGGTCGACATCTGCTCCACGATCGCGGTGCGGTTCGTCTCGCTCAGCGATCCGTTCCGGGCCGACGTCACCAATTCCTGCGCTCGCGTCAGCAGATTGTCGATTTCCGACAGATTCGCTTCGGCGCTGCCGGAACGGGCCGTGCCATAGCTGACATTGGTTTTCCAGGCGGCTTGCTGCGCCTGCGCGCGGCCGACGTCCGATACCTGTACCCAGGCAAGCGCATCGTCGGACGGCTTGTTCAGCGTGATCCCGGTGGAGATCGCGGTTTGCCCGTCGACCAGTTCCTGGGACAGTTTCTGTTGCCGGCGGACCTCGGCCAGCATGATCTTGTTGGTGATGCCTACCATGACTCAGTCCTTCCGCGTCAGATGATGTTCATGATGGAATCGAGCGTTTCCTTGGCGACCTGCAAGATCTTCGCGGACGCCGAATAGGCTTGCTGGATGCGCAACAGGTCGGCAGCTTCCAGGTCCAGGTCGACGCCGCTCACCGCTTCGCGCGCGGCGACCGCCTGATCGTTGCGGCTGGTGGCGGTGTCGAACTCGGCCTTGGTGGACGACAGCAATGTCGCCTGTTGCGCGATGATCGACGTCCAATTCTGTTCGACGCTGCCATTGCCGCGCAGAACGGAACTGACCGTCAACAGATTGCCGTTGAGCGTGCCGTCCGAAGATCGGGTTGCCAATTGTGCCGGATCGGTCACCAGCGCGGCCAGGCTGGCTGCCGTCGTGCCGGACAACAGCGCCGCGCCGGCGGTGCCGCCATCGGTCACGCCCTGCGCATGCCAGGCATTGACGTCTGTGGCGAATTGCGCGGCCAGCGTGTCCAGGCTGGTGCGCCGCTGCGTCACGGTGTTCGCTGCGGAAAATAATCCGCCCAGCGTCCCGTTCGCCGGCGCGCCCAGCGCCGTACCATCGGCCAGCCCGAACGAGAGCGTGCCATTGCTGTTGGCGGTTAGCGCCACATTGGTCGCCGCGTTGCCGCTCACCAGCGTCTGGTCGCCGAAGCTGACGATGGCGCTGTCATTGGTGCCAAAGCTGACGGTGATGTTCATATTCTGCGACAGCGTCTGCAACGCGGAATCGCGGCTGTCGAGCAACTGGGCATAAGCGGACGTGCCCGGCTGCGCACGCAGCAGGCTATTGTTGATGTCGGCCAGCGCGTCGAGCGACTGGTTGATGGTCGCGACCGATGCCTTGGCTTCGGTAGCGATCCCTTCGGACACGGTCTTGAGGTCGGTGGCAGTCTGGTTGAACGCCTGCGCAACCCGGCTGATGCTGTCCAGCGTGGTGACGCGCAGCGACGTGTCGGTCGGGCTGGCCGCCAGCTTTTCCATATTCTGGAACATGCCGATCATCAGCTGGCCGACGCCGGTGCTGCTGTCGTTCATGGCATTTTCGGCATCGGACAGCCAGCGCAGCCGCGATGTCGCGCTGCCCAGCGCCATGCCGGTATTGCGGACCGATGCGTCCAGATAGGGATCGGACGCGCGATTGACGCCGGCCACCTGCGTGCCGCCGAAATTGGCGCGTGAAATATAGAGCGACATGGTCGCAGTCGACGCACCGGATTCGATGGTCGTCACCGATCGACGGGCATAGCCCTCGGTGCTGGCGTTGGAGATATTTTCCGCGATTGCGGCCATCGCCGACCGATAGGCGCGGGTGCCCGATGCGCCGATGATGAACAGATCGCTCATGCGCCGGTCGCCTTGCCGGCGGCCGTTGCATCAGGCGCGACCGGGGTATCGCTCACGCGGGCGCCAAATTGCTTCATCAGCAATTCGGCGATGCCCATCGCGCCCTTGCCCGCCATCGCGTCTGCGGTGCGGGCATCGGCCATGTCCTGAAACTGCTGGGTCGCGCTGGAATCGCTGATGCCCTCGGCCAGGCTGGCCGATCGCATCGCGCCGATCATCTGGCGCAGGAAAACCGCCTCGAACTGCTGAGCAGCCTTTTGCAGCTGCGCCTTTTGCGAAGGCGTTGCGCCGGTCGCGGCGGTACTGTTCGTCGTCGTTACCTGCATCACAGCACCACCAGTTCCGCTTTCATCGCGCCCGCCTGTTTCAAGGCTTCGAGGATCGCGACCATATCCGCCGGGGAAGCCCCGATCGCATTGACCGCCTTCACTATATCGGCCAGCGACGCTCCACCTTTAAAATTAATCATCGGTTTCTTTTCCTGGTCGATGCTGATGCTGCTCGATTGCTCGACCGCGGTCTGGCCCTGGCTGAAGGGGGCGGGCTGCGAAATGCGCGGGCTTTCATTGACGCTGACGGTCAATTTGCCGTGCGCCACGGCGGCTGGATGGATCTTCACCGCGCCGTTGATGACGACCGTGCCGGTGCGGGCGTTGACGATCACCTTGGCCGGCGCATCGGCAGGCGAAATCTCGATATTCTCGATCATGCCCATCATCAGGATGCGGTCTTCGGCGCCCGGCGTGGCGTCGATCGATACCGAAACGGCATCGGTCGCGCGGGCGCGGCGATCGCCAAAGGCATGGTTGATTCCGTCCGCCACGCGCAGCGCCGTGGTCAGGTCTGCTTCGGCCAGGTTGAACGTCAGAGAAGGCGCGGTGTCGAACCCGGTCGCGACCGCCCGTTCCACCGTCGCGCCGCCGGGAATGCGGCCGGCCGACGGTACGTTGACCGACACCTGGCTGCCATCCGCGCCGGTCACGCCCAGGCCGCCGACGGCCAGGTTGCCCTGCGCCATGCCGTAAATCTCGTTATCCGCACCACGCAGGGGCGTCATGATCAGCGTGCCGCCGCGCAGCGACTTGGCCTTGCCCAGCGCGGACACGGTCACGTCCAGCCGCTGGCCGGGCTTGGCGAAAGCGGGCAGGTCGGCAGTCACCAGCACGGCCGCCGCATTCTTCAGCGCGGGGTTCACACCCTGCGGCAAAGTCAGGCCAAAGCGCGAGACGACGCCCTTCATGCCCTCGGTCGCATATTGGATGCTGTCGTCGCCGGTGCCGGCCAGACCCACCACGATGCCATATCCGGTCAACTGGTTGGGACGGACGCCCTGGAACGTGCCCAGATCCTTGATTCGTTCGGCATGGGCCGGCACGGCAAGGAGCGCGAAGATCGGCAGGATCAGGCGAAGCAGGCGGATCATGGCTGTTCCGGTTTCCATCAGAAGGGGCTGATCGCGGAGAAGAAGCGCTGGAACCAGCCCTGACGGCTGGCATTGGCGATCTCGCCCTTGCCTTTGTAAATGATCTTTGCGTCGGCGACGCGGGTCGATGCGATGCGATTGTCCGGCGCGATATCGGCCTGGCGGACGAGGCCGCTGATCTGGATGAATTCGTCGCCGCGATTGAGCGTCAGCGCCTTCTCACCCTTCACCAGCATCGTGCCGTTGGGGTAGACCGCCGCGATCGTCACGGTGATCTCACCGGTCAGCGCGTTCGACTGGCTGGCATTGCCCTTGCCCGTGAAGGTGTTCTGGCCGCTGGCGCCGATGTCGCTGGGCGAAATCAGCTTGGACAGGATGCCGGTGGTCGGCGGCGTCAGCCCGACATTGCCGTTGCGGGCGGTGTCCGCGCTGGTCGTCTTGCTCGCCTGCGTCCGTTCGACCAGTACGATGGTGATGATGTCGCCGACCGTGGTGGCGCGCGCGCCGCTGGTCAGCGGCGTATAGCCCACCGACGCCTGGAATATGGAGCCGTTCGCCGCCGGAGCGACCGGCTGGGCGATGGTCGGCATGTAATAGTCGCGCTCGACCTCGCGCTTCTTCTTGGCGGCTTCCAGCGGGGAAGCGGTCAGAGCGATCAGCGAGACGGCTGCGATGGCGGCGTAGGACAGGCGCATCATTCAGCCTTAGATATTCTGGTTGACGTACTGGAGCATCTCGTCGGTCGCCTTGATCATCTTGCTGTTGACCTCATAGGCGCGCTGCGTCTCGATCATGTCGACCAGCTCCTCGACGATGTTGACGTTCGACGTTTCCAGATAGCCCGACCGCATCAGGCCACGGCCTTCAAGGCCCGCAACGCCGACCTGCGGCACGCCGCTGGCGGCGCTTTCGGTCAGCAAATTGCCGCCGATCGACGTCAGGCCCGACGGATTCATGAAGCTGGCGATTTCGATCTGGCCAAGGTTGCTCGGTTCGCTTTCACCCTGCAACGTGGCGGTGACGGTACCGTCATTGCCGATCGCGACCGACGTCGCGCCCTGCGGCACGGTAATCTGCGGGATCAGGGGCAGGCCGTCGCTTGTGACCACGGTGCCTTCGGCGGTAACGCTGAAATTGCCGGCGCGGGTATAGGCGATGGAACCATCAGGCTGCTGCACCTGGAAATAGCCCGAACCCTCGATTGCGATGTCCAGCACATTGTTGGTCTGGTTCAGCGTGCCCTGGGTGTTGATCTTGCTGGTGCCCTGGAGCGCCACACCGGAGCCGAGGTTCAACCCGTTGGCGAATTTGTTCTCGCTGTCCGAATTGGAACCGGCCTGAATGATCTGCTGATAGGCCAGCGTTTCGAAATCGGCGCGGTCCTTCTTAAAACCGGTCGTGTTGACGTTCGCCAGGTTGTTGGCGATCACGCGCATCTTCGTGTTCTGCGCGTCAAGGCCGGTGCGGGCGACATGAAGGGCTGCGTTCGTCATCGTTGTATCTCCGTGGCGGCATCCCAAAGGATGCTCATGCAGTCATCAAAGCAAGATGCGTGCCAATATTAACCAACTATTTTAGCTGTCGAGGCGCATCAGCGAAGCGCCGCCATCGTCCAGCTGTTTGGCGGTATCGATCATCTTCACCTGGGTTTCCCAGGCACGGCTGGCCTCGATCATCTGAATAAGGGCCTGGGTCGCATTGACGTTGGACCCTTCCAGCGCGCCCGATGTCACGCTCGCCAGCGGATCGCCGGGCAGGGTGCCGCCATTCACTTCGCGGAACAGCCCGTCGGTGCCCTTGGCGATGCTGGATCCGGCGGCATTGACCAGCTTCAACTTGTCGACCTGCGCCGGGTTGGCGGGATCGCCGCCCTGCGGCACGCCCCAGATGCTGCCATCCTTGGCGATCGACACGCTGTCCATCTGGGGCAGGGTGATCGGTCCGCCTTCGCCCATGACGGCCAGGCCGTCGCCGGTGGTCAGCAGGCCGCTGTCCGTGACTTTCAGGTCGCCGCGGCGCGTATAGGCCTCACTACCGTCCGCGGCCTGAACGGCGAGCAAGGCATCGCCGTTCATGGCCACGTCCAGGTTGTTGCCGGTTTCGGTCATCGCGCCTTGCGCCATGTCGGCGGCGACGACCTGTTCCGACGCTTGGGCACGGGTGTCGAACGTGTCGCCCTTGATCCAGCGTGTCTCGGCATTGGCGATTTCGGCGCGAAAGCCGACGGTGTTGACGTTCGCGAGGTTGTTCGCGACCGACGCCTGCCGCGCCATCGCGCCGCGCATCGCCGTAAGTGCCGTGTTGACGAGCCGATCCATGGGCTAAACCTTCTATCCCGTGCCTTTAAGCGTCTTAGGTGCGCAGGTTGACGATGGTGGTGGTCAGCGTGTTCGCCGCCTCGATCGCCTTGCTGTTCGCCTGGAAGTTGCGCTGCGCCGCGATCAGGTTGACCAGTTCGTCGGTGATGTCGACGTTGGAGCGTTCCAGAAAGCCCGAGTTCACGGCGCCGAACAGGCCCTGATTGGCGGTGCCCAGCGTGGGCTGGCCGCTGGCGACGGTCGACGTCCAGTGGGCATCGCCCTCCTGACGCAGGCCTTCCTGGCTGTTGAACGAAGCCATGGCGACCTGACCCAGATAGACGGTGGTGCCATCGGCATAGACGGCCGAAACCAGGCCTTCCTTCGACACGCCGACGCTGTTGAGCTGCGCGCCGTTGGCGTCGCCGTTCAGCGTCGTGGGGATCTGCAGGTCGCTCAGGTCGGCCGGGGTGGCATTGGCGGTCGCACCCGTGCGGTTGCCGGTCTGGGGATCGACGGCGAACACCTGGATGCGCGATCCGGTGGTGTCGACGGCAAAGCGGTCCTCATTGACCGAGAAAGCGCCGTTGCGGGTATAGCTGACGGTGCCGTCCTCGCCCTTCACGGTGAAGAAGCCTTCGCCGGTGATGGCAAGGTCCAGCGTCTTGTCGGTGCCTTCGATCGTGCCCTGCGTGAATTGCTGGGCCACGTCCTGCACGCGCACGCCCTGGCCGGCGACCTGGTTGGTGGTCTGCATCGGCGCGGCGGCGAAGATGTCGCCAAACTGCGCCTTGCTCTTCTTGAACGCGGTCGAACTGACGTTGGCGACGTTGTTGGACGTGGTGGCGAGGTCGATCTGGGCCGCTTTCAGGCCCGACAGGGAGATGTAGAAGGACATGGCGTTGCTCCTTGGGTGAAAAGGATGTGGGGAGTGAGGGTGAGAAAGATTACATCAGGCTGATCGCGTCCGACGGGCTGTAGCTGCCGAGCGCGGTGATGAGTTTGGAGGATGATCCGTCGGCGGGCGATTGAACGGCGGCGATGGTGGCCCAGGTCGCGACCTTGCTGGTGGTCGCGCCGCTGACCTTCACCTGAAGGGCGGAGGTGGACACCGTCTCGCCCGCGTCATTCTTGCCGTCCCAATAGAAGGTCAGGTTGCCGGCCGGCTGCGCGCCGGTTTCGATCGTCTTGACCACATTGCCGGCGGAATCGACCAGATTGATGGTGGCGCCTTCGGTGGCGGCGGACAGCGTGACCTGCCCCGCATAGGTGCCGGTCGCGTC
>Ga0209147_100571_pt1 | contig 20625 bp, 26 predicted proteins | sample AraplaCol_mLB_r2_FD_184278 | JGI IMG/M metagenome (GOLD analysis project Ga0209147, IMG submission 184278) | Arabidopsis root microbial communities from North Carolina, USA - plate scrape CL_Col_mLB_r2 (SPAdes) (version 2) | ecosystem: Host-associated > Plants > Roots > Endosphere | place: USA... | reverse complement strand
GCAGCATCAATTTCTTCTGCTCCGAGTACTCCAGCTACTTTCGCATTCGTCGCATCAGCTTGCCTTCCAGAAATCCGCACCCTTAAATTGGCTTTTAACGCAGAGTTTAATAAATCAGCATCCGGACGTTGCATGGCAATAGTTGTATGAACACCTAGTGCACGACCTTGGCTGGCAAACTGTTGAATCATCTCTACAAGGTCTGTTTCTCTCTTTACTATGGACATTTCATCAATTACCACAACGATACGAGGTAGCTTAAAAGGAAGCCTGCTTATATGTGTGACGCCATGCTCTAAAAGTAAATCACCTCGTCGATACATTTCAGCTCGTAACAACGCAAAAGGTTTTCTCATGTCTTTCGCTTCAAAGCAAAGCGCATCCACATGGTCAATCCCATGAAATAAGCCCAAATCGGCTCGTTTAAGGTCCACTAAGACTAAGCGCAAGTCTTCGGGAGAAGTATACTTCACCCATGTGGTCAGAATCACGCGCATTAAGCTGCTTTTTCCCGCCCCAATTTCGCCAGAAATCAATAAGGTTTCTAACTCCGCAAAGTCCCATGAGACAGGGTTTCCATAGATATCTTGACCAATGCAGACTGGGAGCTCCATTTTTTTAATATGATTATGGATGGCTCCATAGTTGTATTCAAGCATCTTAGGCAGGTTTTTGTGATGGACCGTGACACTAAAATTCTTCAGACTGCCGTTTATTTCGATGTTGCTGCCTAATACTTGCCGTAATGCCCACCTTTTTTTCGTTAAAAGCTCCGGGTCGATCCCATTTAGTAAGGAAAAGGCATACCGCGTATAGGTGTGATGATGATCGATTTGATGAATTTTTGGAAACAGATAGGAAGTACGGTCTCCACGTTTCACCACCCGATAAATCTCTGCCGTACGAAACGCTTTAATTAATTGGCCACGTAATTTGAGCTTCTCAAACATCAGCATTCCTCCTCAAAACATAAATGTCGCAAAAAAGTAAATCAAAGCGCTATAGAAAGTGACAGGCAAAATAAAACGCATCACTCTTGCGAACTGATCCACAAGATCGATCACACCCCATCGTTCTAATATTCGTTCGATAATAGCAATCCCTAAGACGATGCCTCCTATAGTAAGAATGGTGGGGTCAAGCATGGCGAGTGGACTAAACGGAACAAAGGAACAAGCCCTGAAGGGACGAGGTTTTGTTGAAGATTTAGAGGATGGTTTATGGAAGAAGTTTCGAAAAGTATTATAATGCGTTTTTCTCATGTTGATACCTTCTTTCACTCTTTTAATTTTTTTGCTTTTGACGTACCTGTTTTTTCAGCTCAAGGCATCCGGTCGCCCCCTTCGCCTCTCCGGCTCAGCTCCCTTACAGATTCCACAAATGGCTTCAATAGGGTTATAAAGCTTGTATTAACGGGGTAGCGATACTGAACTAGCTACTGATTAGTTAACGGAGTTACAATACTTTAGATACTATGTAGCTACTGCGGTAGGCTTGCCTGTCCAATCGAAAAATAACAAAGAACCCTTACTGCAGTAGGTAAGGGGTAGCTGATTATGTAAGAAGTAAGGGTTTTTATATGCTGGGGGGTGTCCTAATAGCTTATTCTTCTTATGAAATGGACGAGATATTTGATGTTGTCCAAGAGAACAAAAATAAAGGGCAAGCAAAACTCCATGATCTTATGACATAAAGAGAAAAAATTTATAGAGGAAAAAAATAACAGGATTAATGAGTTTTAGCCGGGGGTAAAGTCAACTAACTATTTCAAAAGGAGAGAGAGATTTATGGAAATTCTATGGATGCTAATTGTAGGTGGAATTATCGGTTGGCTTGCCGGTTTAATTACAGGACGTAACGTTCCTGGAGGCATTATTGGTAATATTATTGCTGGTTTTATTGGTTCTTGGTTAGGTGGCCTTATCCTGGGAAGTTGGGGACCAGTTATTGGTGGTTTTGCCATTATTCCAGCCATTATTGGAGCAATCATTCTGGTGTTAATTGTAAGCTTTGTTCTAAGAAAGATGGGACAAAAAAACAATCATGGTCATCATGTAAAATAAACCGAAAAAAAATTAAATTGGAGTGATTAAAAATGAGAGAAGAAAGTAAGCCTGTGTTAGATGATTTTGTTGAAGATGATCAATTCGAATTAGAATCTTACCTTACTTATTTGTTCGATCAAATTAATCATGATAGCGAAGTTCTGTCAGAAATTCAATGAGAAACCAGATATTTCATTGCAAAGAAAAAGATAAAAAAATAATAAATCAGAATATAACATAAACGGCCTTAGTAACTTTGGTTACGATATATAGGGTCGTTTATTGTTATGGAGAATGTTAAAAAATAAAATGAAGATTTTCTTCAAAGCAAAGCTCAAAGATTATTAATTACCTTCACTACTGCTTTAGTAAAAAACGATTGTTCCTATACTTTGATTAATGTCCTTTCGAAGTGCCAAACGAAGGATTATACATACGATCAAAAAGGCACATTCTTTGTTGGGAAAATCTGTTCACTGTTAATAAGAATTTATCTACCTTAATAAGCTAACTATTTAGTAAATCATTTCATAATAAAGGGGATGGAAGTGTGTTTGGATTCAGTGATATGCCTAAGTTCTTGTTTTCTTTCTTACTTGTATTACCACTTGTATCTCTCGTTCACCAATTAGGACATTCTATCATGGCAATTTTTTTCGGAGGGAGAGTGGATTTTACCATTGGAAAAGGAAAAACCATTTTTAAATGGAGAAAAATTAAAATAAAATCAGTCTACTTTTTAGATTCTTTTTGTGTATATGAAAAACTAAAATACGATAACCGATTTACCCATGCTTGTGTCTACGCTGGAGGTGCCCTTGCTAATTTAGCTTCTATTTTCCTTATAAATGGTTTGGTTATGGCTGACATCCTTTCAGCAAGTCTCTTTTCTTACCAGTTTGTCTATTTTTCTGTTTATTATATTGTCTTTTCGCTACTGCCCATCAAATATACAGAAACAAATTTAAGCGATGGACGTGCTATTTATGATGCATTGAGATATGGAAAAATAACATGTAACCCTGATTAATAAATCTGGAATAATAATGTGAAACGATTGGTTTGCGAAGCTATATGGGATTCCTTTTTGCGTAATAAATTAGATGATAAAAATAAAATCACTTTAAATAATATGGTTAATTCAGCAATTAGTATTGATGTTGATAAATAATTCATATCAAAAAACCTTCTACTCTTGTCAGGTAGAAGGTCATTTGTGTGATTGAAATGTCATTGTATACCCTGCGAGAAAGGTAACAAATTTATTCATTACCAATAAAATCATACTTTAAACAGATTACATAGGGAAACCCTCTATCCCATAGATAGAAGGCAAGATAGAAACATACTATAAGCAAAGGTTGATGACTTAGATAACTTTACATTTTAACCAAAAAAATAAAACTCATACACCTTACATAAAAAGATATATGTTCATTTTTTATACATGGGATTAGCTTAGTGGGCTACCTTTCGCGTGAAGTGAACGAGAAGTCTAAGAATGACCCACCGACTAAATACAGCAAATTAGAGTTACCCATTGAAAGATGCTTATATAAGGCCTCGATAATAAATAGCTATTCTGTATGAACATAGATAAAATGTAATGGAAAACAGTATGGGGGAAACAAGAATATAAAGTAATGCGGAGCAATGTTAGCCATTGCTAAATATAAAAGAAACCCTATGACTAACATAGAATTTTATGAGATCTATGATTATTTATCATCTTTTTTAAATTTTTCTAGTCCTTCTTGTATGAGTGCTCTTATTGCTTCATTTCGGTTATTATATCTCTTTTCATGCCAGTACTCTTCTATTTCTTCTAATTGCTCCAGTGAGAAGGTAACAAGAACCTGTTTATTCTTACTTTTATCAACTACGATATAAATCCCTCCTTTTAAGTATTATAACCACTAAAACCTATATTGAAACCAGTCTATATATTGGTTATAATGTATATATATTACATATATTAAATACTGGTTATATAACTTATATAACCAGTATTATGCATATAATATTCATAACAAAAGGGGAATATAGGTCGATGAAGAAGTTCTTAGTAAATTCATTAATGGTATTTGCACTTGCTTTTGTAACCCTGTTCGGAAGCTCAGCAGTTAAAGCTGAAGCAGCCGTAACAAAGAGTGATGATTTAATTATTATTAATAAGCACTACAACAAACTAATCTATTATCATAATGGATATATTGAGATGATTGAACCAGTAGCTACGGGGAAAAGTTGGGAGAAAACACCTGTAGGACATTTTAAAATCGTGAATAAAATTAAAAATCGTCCATATTATACAGGACATATTCCTGGGGGTGACCCACGTAATCCACTTGGTAAACGTTGGTTGGGTCTAGATGCTGATGGAACAAAAGGCGATACATATGCTATTCACGGTAATGCTAATGAATCAAGTATTGGAAGATATGTGAGTCAAGGATGTGTGAGAATGCATAATGCTTCAATTGAGAAACTTTTTGATAAAGTTAAGGTTGGAACACCTGTTGCAATTACAAATTCACCTAAGAGCTTTCAAGAACTAACAAAAATTTATGGTTATAAGTTTAAAGGTTATAATACTAAATGATATATAAAGAGGCAGCTACTATATTTTTTATAATGGCTGCTTTTTATTTTCGTTCTATCATCTGCATTTGAAAAATTTCTATTTCTTTAATAACTGCTCCTTGAAGATCTTCTTTTAGCATTTCATTTTTGATTATTGGCACGATTGTTTGTGTATGACTTCCTGTAACCCTAGGTATTACTCCGGCCTGATGAAAAAAGCTCTCCTTTTTTTCACTTTTTTCAAAGTTAGAGTTCACATTATTTTCTATTGTATAGCTTCGAAATAAGCTACAACTTATTGTCTTCAAATTTCTAATCATTTTTTAAGAATCTTCTAAGTATATGTTAATTTTTCACTGGTATATTACAACAATGACAGAGGATATTTCGGAGGGATGTTTGATAGAAATCGTATTTAGACCATCTGAATTTAAAGAATGTCAGCATGTTGAAAAGGTAGCTAAAAGGAAAATAACCTGTATCATTTTTAGAGTAATATAAGTCTCTTTAATTTAATCTTCTCCATCTATTTGGTAGCATCAGGATTTTGACAATTTCCAATAGAAAATATAGTGTTACTGAGAAGCGCCGTGACGCCATTAACTTTTGTTTTATTGGGAAATACCCATTATTAGTTGTATGAATTTCAGCATTTATCATCGCAAGTAATAGCAAGGAAGGGAAGCGAAAGGAAGAATGAAATCAAAAGGTATTATAAGAAGAGTAGATAAGTTAGGGCGTGTAGCTCTTCCAGTTGAGATACGAAGCATTTTTAACATTAAAGAGAGAGCTCCTGTAAAAATTCATATAAATGAAGATAAGATTATTTTAAAGAAAAATAGGCATTTGCTCGAATGTATGATAACAGGTGAAATCTCTCTACAAAACAGGTTATATTCAGGTGGGATAGTGTTAAGTACAAGAGGAGCAGAAATTTTATTTCATGCATTAAAAAATAACTAATTGAAATAGTGGTAGCAACATTATAAATTGCATATCTCATGTTCTAAAAAGACTGAAGCCACATTTACATAAAAAAAGGAAGGTTTTTAACCTTCTCTTTTTGTTATATAGTCATCTATACTCAGATGATCTTTTTCTTTTCAAATTGGCAATATTCATGTAGAAAAACTAACGGAATAGATATTAATTAATAAACGAAGTCTTTATTTTGTAGATACTATGTAACTACTTCAGTGGGCGTACTTGTCTACTTATAAAATAAAAAGAAAATGTACTGTAGTAGGTGATGGTTAGATGATTACCGAATATGTTATAGGTAGCAACATTATAAATTGTATAACTCAAGTTTTAGAAATACACCTTTGCAATAATCATAATCTCTCAGCCTGTACTAGTTGCAAATCTAGTGCTAATTCATTTGTACCATTTACTAATATAAAACTTAAATTTTTAAGGAGAGAGAAAATGGGAACATTATTTAATCAAACACCACGAAAAGATTATTTTGAGAATGATGCTGTTAAATTTCTTGATACAGTAAAAACTCTTGCAAGAGATCATGGCCTGACAGTTGAAGAGACCTGTCGTATTTTAGAACTATCTATGAAAATTGATGATTATGATCGCAAAGATGAGCAATTAGCAGGATTGGGTCGATTAATAAAGGATTTAATTGATGAAATTTCTATGTTAAGAGAAAAGTTATAACATGATAAATTAGAAAAAACACCTAGAGAGTAAGGTGTTTTTCTAATTAAAGATGGTTAAAACACAGTTAAACTAAAAAAGAGAAGGTTTTACAAAAGAACCGACAATTGAATGCCAGTTCCTTTGTATTGTATAAATATAGTCATTCTTCATCTTCATAAATAAATAAGCCATTTACAAAGGTCTCGAAATCAGGAGCTAATTCAAATATAAGTGTGTCTGTTCCCCATTCTAAATCCATATAAATTACAGGAGGACTATCTTTTGTATTCCGATAGTCGAATGCAATCCACCAATGTCCCTCTCCACATAATAGAACAATATCTTTTGGTAACTCCCATTCTTCTATGTAATAATCACTTGATAAAATGCCTTCTTTCCCTATTCCATAAATCTCAGGGACATTTACATGATCGTCTGCCCAATTTGTTGGAACAGAGGTAGGGTAGTCACAATATTTTAAAGAGCCGCCATTCTGCATTTTACATAACTCAATATAGGATTTTGGTAACTTCACACCCAACTTCTTTTCTGCATCATTGACCATTTCTTCTGTTAACTTTTTTGATTGACTGTATCCATCATCCCAAATATCTCTCATTTCCCCAGCCCTTTCAATCAGTACCAACTAAATACTTTTTTTCATCTCACATTCGCGGCATTCATGTAAGAAAACGCCACCTTTTACGGAACTTTTGAAGTAAGATGAGTTGCAGTTATCGCATCTGCCACTAACTTTATCCGGAAATTCATCGTATTCATACACTTTATCAAGATCCATCTCTTGCTGCTGTTTTTCTTCCATGTTGATCACTCTTTTCTAATTGCCTTATATTAGCTTACCACAAAAAGCGAAGGTGACATTATTTTATGTAAAACGAACATAAATTAGCTCATTTAACCTCATTTTATTTTTTAATTCGAATACTTCATCGATAAAAACAAACAAATTCCCCAGGGAATCAACAGATTGGATGAATCCCTTTTCTGTAATACATTGTCCCTTTTTGTAGTATGTAGGATAAACTTGGCCTTGATTTTTACACACCTCACTATTAAAGATAAAGCTTAATTATCCTCCAATTTCACATCATTTCAATCTCCTTCTTTAACACACTTACTGCACTGTAAAAAGTGGAATTATATGTTTCATTTCCTTGTTATAAAATATAGAAGGTTCGTATCGTTCTTAATCATATATCTCAAATTTTTAGTCATATCGAAAATTTATTAAACAGATGCACAAACTATGTTATAATGGTGATGGGAATAATACGTGAATTACCTAATGTGTTCAACGTAGCAAAAAGCCACTTGTAGTATACAAGTGGCTTTTACTTATTAGAAATCTATATACTTTTATTTACATTGATTAATTAAAGATAGAAAAAAATACATATAGACGAGGTGTAAAAAATGATTAATCTATATACGACAACCAGCTGCGTTTCTTGCCGAAAAGCAAAGGCTTGGCTTGAGGAACATCAAATTGATTATATTGAGAGAAATCTATCGTATGAACCTATTACAGAAGATGAAATTAAAAATATTCTTAGTATGACAGAAAAGGGTACAGATGAAATTATTTCTACAAGGTCAAAGATCCCTCAAAAGTTAAATATAGAGATTGATGCACTGTCGTTACAGGGTCTGTATGATTTGATAAAGAGCCATCCTTTTATACTTAAACGCCCTATTATCATACAAGATCGTAAAATACTGCAAATCGGATATAAAGAAGAAGAGATAAGAGCTTTTATTCCTCGGAAACTTCGTACTTTCACGATGACAGAACAGGCAGTAGTAGGTGATCATTAGAGGGTAATAGAAAAGCAATCAACGCCTGCCTTAACTTCTAAAGTAGATTGTGATAAAAGGCATCGGCAGTGTGGTAAGGTATATATTTCAGATTCTAAAAATGAGTAAACGCAACTACATCTATATTTAGGTACTCTTCTTCATGCCGCATTCCCGACATTCGCGTAAGAAAATACCACCTTTTACTGAACTTTTGAAGTAAGATGAATTGTATTTATCTCATCTGCTACTGACCTTATTATCAAGATTCAAATCAAAAAAACATAGAAAATAAAGGTTAATACATATTGTAAATGACTAATATGTATTAACCTTTTAATCTTTGCTCAACAAACACGCCCGTTTGATAAACTTCCTTAAACATCTATGGACCTAACATCTGAAAACAATATCTAAGCTATCGTTGTAATTATCGGTTGATCTCTTGTAATAATTATTGTGTGCTCATATTGTGCACAAAGACTATTATCGGGCACACATAAAGTCCATCCATCCGAACTTTCAACTGTATACTCTGCTCCAGTTGATAAAAAAGGCTCAATTGTAATAACCATACCTTCTTTCAATACCCGTTTATCATGCTTGTCATAGATAGGTAAAATATCTTCAGGTGCCTCATGTAAAGACCTTCCAATGCCGTGACTGCAAAGATCCGTAAGTACCTTGTAACCACCTTTTTGGGCTTCATTTTGAATAATTCTTCCGATTTCGTTCAATCTCACCCCATGTTTAAGTGAAGAAATAACTTTCATCATGGTATTGTGTGTGTATTGACAGAGACGTGTTACAGAAGGGTTATATAAAGGGATCTGAAAGGAATGACCTGCATCGGCAAAGTAACCATTTAACTCAGCAGAGACATCAATATTTATTAGGTCACCTTCTTGAATCTTCCGATTCCCCGGTATTCCGTGAGCAACTTCATGGTTAATGCTAATGCATGTGTTACCGGGAAAATTGTAGGTTATCTTTGGTGCAGAGACCGCACCATATCTTCTTAAAAAAAATCCCCCTATTTCATCCAATTCTTTGGTCGTCATTCCGGCACGTGTCTGATTTTTCATTTCACTTATTGTTAAAGCAACGATTTTTCCGATTTCCTTAAGCCCTTCAATATCATGGTTACCTTCAACAGTCACGTATGAACCCTCCAATTTTTTTGATGCTTTCATTTTATCCAAAGTAATGTTTCCGGCCCTCCATAAACTGGCCCGATTGCTTAATACCTATTATTACAAAGTTACAAAACTCATACCACTCACCTCCTAGGTCGTATTAATGATCGGGTTGAAGACCTCATTTAGTCTCCTACTATAGGCTACATCCTGCATTGGTAACAAACATAAGCTCCTTTATAATATATACATATTAAACTATATGTATATTATCTAAATAACGAATCTAATACTTATAAGAAAAGAGGATATATGCTCGTATATTGAACATAATATCCTCTTATTAGTTTAGTGTATTTAAATTTTATCTGGATATTCAGCATAGTCATATACCTTGTTAAGATCAGTTTCCTGCTCCTTTATTTCTTCCAGGTTAATCACTCTTTTCTGTTTACTCTTATTAAAAAAGCTTTCTTGAATTTCATTAATTATCATTAAGGCGATAGCACAGCTGGATAACGCCAGAAGAAAACGTTTTTGTATTAACCAGTTTAAGGTTTAACCTTTGTTTTATGTCAATAAATAAAGGTTTCCCATCTCCCAAAACAACAGGATGAACCGATAATCTAAATTCATCTACAAGCCCTAAATTTATAAAATTTGTAATAAGACTTGCTCCGCCATAGAGCCAGATATCCCTACCAGGCTTTTGCTTTAATTTATTTACTTCTTCCAAAATATTATCATTTATATATATTGCTTTATGATCAGCCCTTTTTTGTGTCCTAGAAAAAACATACTTTTCTTTGCTGTGAACTAATTCCCACATTTCTTTTTCGGCATCAGAATCTCCAGTTTCCGGAGTGTATTCCCCCCATAAATCGTAGCTTTTTCTTCCATATAAAATAGTATCAATTTGATTCAAGAAATGAGTAAACCCCATATCAGAGTCCATGACACACCAATCAATTTCTCCGTTTGGTCCTTCAATAAATCCATCTAAAGTAACTGCTAAATCTAAAATTATTCTTCTAGGTCTTATGTTATTGGACATAAAATCTCCACCCTTACATGTTCTATATTTAAATATTGTATTGTCTTTTAAATGCGAAAATCTCATCTACAGCCTGCTGATATCCCCCTGATTTTTGAAAAGATTCTCTTATATCTGTTAGAGCTTTATGAAAGGAAGGATGTCCTAACACATAATCTACGGTTTTACACAGGTGACTTACAGTCAACCCTTGCATTTGTAACTTAATGCCAGCTCCAAGACTCTCAACTTGTTGAGCAATTACCGGCTGATCTGCGCTTTGTGGGATTACAAGGAGTGGAATCCCATAATAGAGACCTTCATTGGTGCTATTCATTCCACCATGTGTGATAAATAATTTCGTGTACTTTAGCAATTCAGTTTGTGGAACGTAATTTTTCACAATAAAGTTTTTAGGAATCTTCCCTAAATCAGATAGTTGAGTTTTTCCACCAATAGACATAACAACGGTATAGTCAGTGTTCTCAAAAGCCTTAAAGCAAAGTTTATAGAAATTAATTTCCTGATTAAAAACAGTACCTAATGAAATGTAAATGACACTTTTTCCTTTTAATACAGAAAAGTCGAAGCTTCCTTGTGTTTCTATTGCAGGAATGGATGGTCCTACAAACTTGTACGTTTGATCGAATGTTTCTCGAAAAGGTTGAAACTCCCTAGTTGTATATACAATGGTAAGAGGGGCAGGATTACAAAAAACTTCATAAGGAGAAGTTATTTCAACCCCATATTTTTCTTTAATCTTTCTTGTTAGACTTTGAAAATCACTATTTATCCTGTTAGCATGTTCTGGTGGAATATTTTGCGAAAGGTGTTCTAACATTCTTTTAAATGATAGTTCAGTTTGAGCAAAAGATGTACATGAATTAATTGCAGGGAGTTTTAGAATTTGTGAGAGTAAACGTCCACAACCAAACATTGAATCGTGAATGATGTAATCAAACTGTTCTCCTTGGATTTGTTCAAGAACGCTAGGTATAACGATATCTGCCGTATGTAAAAGACCGTTGATTCTTTCGGTTAAATAATTTCTTCCACCTGAGATAAAGGCTTTTAAAAATTTTTGACCGTCAAATGTTCGTACATCAGCTCCTGTCTTTTTAATACGTTCTCGAAAAGCTTCTATTGAAAAGTATACTACCTCTTCTCCACGTGAAATAAGCTCTTGGACAACTGCAATTGTTGGATTGATATGTCCTTCTGATCCACCATTAATAAATAGAACACGTGCCATTATAATCACTCCTTAAGTAAGATATTCTCTAGATTTTATATAAGAGTAAGGAGCACTGCTGCAAACTCTTGCTTAACTTAAATAATGAAACTGGATTTATCCTAAGTTTAAACGAATCGAACATCAATTAGCTCACCTAACCTCATTTTATTCTTTAATTCAAATAATTCATCGATAAAAACAAACAAATTCCCCAGGAAATCAACAAATTGTATGAATCCTGTTTCGGTTATACGCTGACTGTTCTTATAAAGCGTAAATTAGCCTTTGTAGATCAAGTAATCTGGACCATCAAAGATTTATTTTGGAAACGAAATATGTTGATTTAATGTGAAGAGCGATTAATGGAATCTCATCATAAAACATACATAGATGGAGGGAGATGAATTAAATAAAAAGAGAGTATATCATCTTTTTTATTTGTTTGTCCTAAGAGAAAGTACTGATCATAGATAGGGGTTCTGACGTAAAAGTGTTAAAATGTTGAAACAGCATCCCTGAATGGGTGCTGTGAATTAAACTAGTTCATCGTTCTGTTTTTTTAGGAGCTTGTTTTCCAACTCTAATTGCTTCATTCGTCGTTGTAATCCTAAATTCTCTAAGTCTTTTTCTAACTCAGATGATAAATCAGTTCGTTCTTTAGCATTATCCATTTGTTCTCTAGTAGTTGCAAACCTCTTTTGTTCTTTTGAAGTCATATTAACAGCCCCTTTCCCGTGCCTTTCTAGGTTCGATATAGCAGGTGGGAAATCCTGCAAAAAACACATTTACCTAGGAATGCAACCGCATTACCACACAAAAAAACATCGGTTTAGATAGGATGTTTTTATTCTACCCTTATTTCGTTTTCATCTTTATAGTCTGCCCCTGGCGAGCTTCAATTTTTTCCATGCCCTTTTTATCTCCTAATATTTTATGTCTGTTTTCATTGACCAGGCTTTGAAAAGGAGGGGTAACGTTCTCGTAATGGCACTTCTTTCTTACTGTTTAGTTTAGTACGTAAACAAGTATCATTATAATGTTTAATTGAAAATCTTTTTACTTTTCCTAATCATTTATATTCACCCTAAAATTTACCTTAAAATCACATTAAAAATAGATGAAATTAGTAGAAATCTATAAATTAAGTGGTATAGTAACATCTAAATAAGCCTTCTAGGAAAGAAACTTTATTAAAAATTGGCTATATTAGATTAATAAAGACAGGAGTAATTGTAATGAAAAAATTGACCTTAATATTTGTATTAATATTTGCAATAGCTTTACCAAATGTTGCTCAGGCAAAAGGATTTAGTGGTCATAGTTCTTTCAGTCACAGTTCTTCGTTCAGTTCTCATTCAAGTAGGGGCACATATTCAAGTGGAACTTATCATTCTGGATATAAGTCCCCATCAAGCAACGTTACAAGAACGCCATCACGTTCTAACTCTCACACGACTTATAACCAGACCCCGCCTTCACGAACAAAAAGTATACTGACTCATGCTGCAGCGTTTGGAACAGGGGCACTTTTAGGCCATATGCTTCATCCATTTGGAGGAAATTATAATGGTGCATATGGAAGTAACGCTTCAAATGGATTTTCCTTTTTGGGAATTCTTGTGGATATACTTTTGATTTTAGTCATCATCTGGGTAATTAAAAACATCTTTACAAGAAGAAGATATTAAGGAGAAATTTAAGATGGAAGTACTATTTAATGAGCAAGATCTTGTGGATAGTATTTGTATTTATATTGCGGTAAAAGAAAGCATTGAACCTCAACAGGTAGAAGTAGATTTGGAGTTTCACCCTTCTCTTGGGCTTGCTGCTTCTACTTTAGCATTAGGACGTGCCACGCGATTGTATGAACAAGACATCATTGATGCTGTTGCAGTATACTTACAGGACTATCATCAGTTTGTTGCTGATGATTTACAAGTTAATTTATCTTTTTCTGAAAAGGATGGATTTACTGCATCTATCCAAGTATTAAATAATTAGTTTCGACAAGAAACTTCCGGACATTTGTGTACAGGAATTAATAGGTTCTCTCATTATAATTTTGATTCATTATAAAAAGACATATATAAATGTAAAATAAAAAGAAGCCTTAATCTTTATATAACAAGGCTTCTTTTTAATGAGCTTCTCCTATAATTATAGTGTTTTTTATTAAGATACAGATTTAAGTTCCTTTGCTAAATGTAAAAAGCTTTTTTCTAACTTTCAAGAATGTAGGTTTTAACAGTGAAGTTTCACGGCGTCAATTGACCAGTTTAACTTCATTTACATTATTATAATTTTTTGGTTATATACCTTTTATCCTGCCAAAAAAAACGTTCGTAAAAGTGTATGTATTTTAGCATACGTTCGTAATTTATTTTCAAACTTAAACGAACGATGAAAATGATAGATTCCTTATCTAAAAGAAAAGTTCGTAAAAGTATACTTTTACGAACTTTTCTTTTTATATCACTTGTATAATATGGTGAACTAAAGTAGGAGATTGATAAGAATGTAGAGAGAATGAAGCAAATTTCGTTTTTTCAATACGTTGATGGGATTCAAAAACTCATTAAATCTCAAAAATAAGATCTTGAAAGATAAAAAATTACAGTTTTTTTCTATTATGATTCTTTAATTACCGTTATTTCCATTTTATTCAATAATATTTAATTTTTTTCATAAAAACGGTGATTATTTAAACGCATCTTATCTATCAAATTATTAATTTTTTGTTAAATATATATCAATTCAATTTCAAGAATGGTAGCATACAAAACGTGGAAAAAAGAGAATTTTATAGGAGAGGTTTTGTATGAAAAATATTTTGAGGCTTGTTTTATCCGTTACTTTATTAGTAAGTGGATTATCATTTGGAATGCAAGCTAGTGCTAGTGAGACTACTCATGATGAGGGGTACATTAATTTTATTAAATTAAATGATAGTACGTTAAAGCTTGAACTGGAAAATGCAGAAGGTTATATTGAAGACGATGGTACTGCTTTTATTAAGGATACTATTACAGGAACTGTAGCTGAATTACCTAAACAGACATTAGATAAAGATGATGAAAAGGTTAACCTAGTTTACAAGCAAGATGGCAAAGACTTAATTGTTGAGTATCATGAAATTAATAATGGCACTGTTCAAACAATGGGCTTCTGGAAATGTGCACTAGGTACAGCTGGTGGAGCAGGTGGTGGTGCCCTAGCTGGAATGGCCGTTGGAGCTGTAGCAGCTACACCCGTTACTGTTCTTGGTGGCGGTGTTTTCGGAGGTATTTCTGGTGGAATGACTGGTGCTTCTGCATCATGCTTTAGTTAATAGGAGTTGTTCGATTTGAGTGAATTACTTTTATCAAAAAAATTTATCCCAATGTATTTTATTGTCGCTATTTTAATAGGAGTATTGTATAGATATCTAGGAATTTCATGGTTCCAAACTGCTATTGTTACAGTGCCATGTATTATCGTAGGTCTTGCTTCAATTGCTCGAAACTTTGGTGATAAAAATTAAATAAATAAAAAAGCAACCTCGGTATTGGCAAGCGAGGTTGCTTCTTTAAAAGGGATTGTTCAAACTTATCCGAGAATGAACAACCTGACTGTAACATATTTTTTACATAAAGACTATATTTCCCCTTACGAGCATATGTATAAAAGGTGCACTTCTTATACATTAGTTTCTCAAACACCTACTGAGAAAACGTTGATAAATCAACAGTGTATAAAAAGCTGCATACTCCGGAAAAGAATCCTTGGTGGGAGCCTTACTGCCCCAAGGGTTCTTTTGCTTGCTTGGTTCCTTTAAGAGACCTTATGTAAGCTAGCTTTGCATATGGTATACATTAAAAACAGCAAGGGTTAGTGAATAAATATCTTATAATTAGCAAACCTATACCCATAATCTTATATCCCAGTATGGAGGACAAAATGAAACAATTGTTATGTATTACTTTGATTATGGGACTGTTTCTACCAATAGCTCATAATACATATGCTTATTCTGACACAAATCCTGCTTTATCTAATTTTTATAAAAGTTACATGACAAAAGGTGCCGAAGGCGCTGAGCGTTATGTTGAAAAAGGTGTTGCGATTCCAGAAGTAACTGAAAAAACAAAAATTATTCGTTTTCAAGGTTTACCTGCTGCTGACAAAAAAAATACACGTATCATGATTGCGTATTTTGAAAATAGGAAAGAAGATATCGATCGTATAGCGTTTATTTGGAGGGTTTCTTTTAACAAAGAGAACGTTACTAGCATTGAAGAACTATATGATGGATCAGAACCAAACTTAAAAAGATAAGAGTAAGTTATACAAAAAGACCCTTGGTATATACTAAGGGTCTTTTTGTTCCTAGAATATTGATTATGTTAACTTACTTATAATAAATTACACTTATTTTATTAGGATTTTTACTGAGTTATTGAACAGTGAAATATCCTTTGGCTTAAAATCAAAACCTATTTCATTTTGCAAGACGCTACTTTATTGGACTTACTCGTTCGTTAAATAATTCCCCTTAAATTATTCTATTTTTAATTAGAAAAAGTTGATGTTACTTTATTTGAGTGTTCGCATTAAGCTTCACAAAATTTTATTATCCGTAAACATTTATTGGCTTAAATGGCTCCATTAAAAAAAAGCGCCCTTCTTATTTAAGAAAGATGCTTTTACAAGATTCTTTATCCTTCAATTACAAAACCTATTTTCCCTAATTGTTCTCCATTTTCTAATCGCATAAATGCTTCTTTATAGTGATCAAGTGTATACATTCTATCAATGACTGGTTTAATGTTATTAGTGGTGATGAACTCAATCATTTCCTTGTATTCTTTTCCACTCCCCATTGTAGAACCAAGTAAATTATATTGTCCATAAAAGAAAGGTCGTAAATCAAATTGAACAACATCCCCGGCGGATGCACCAAATGTAACGATGGTGCCACCTTTTTTCAACTGTGCAAGAGATTTGTTGAAGGTAGCTGCTCCTACGCATTCAATGACAAGATCCATCTTTTCCCCCTCCAGTGCTTCCTCCCACTCTCCATTACTATCAATTGCTTTATCTGCTCCAAGTTCAAGGGCCTTCTGCCTCTTTTCTTTAGATCGAGATGATACATATATAGTCGCTCCTACAGCCTTTGCAAATTGTAATAGAAGAGTTGCAACCCCACTTCCAATACCAGGGATAAATACCTTCATTCCTGATTTCACTTGGCCTCTCGTAAAGAGTGCTCGGTATGCAGTGAGTGCTGCTAATGAAAGGACACCTGCTTCTTCCCAACTTAAATGGATTGGCTTCAGAACCACATTCTCTGCTGGTACAACCACATGTTCAGCGAAAGTTCCATTGGATGGATGACCTAATACTTCAAAATTATCTGGAGGTGCGGGCGTATTCTCCTTCCAGCCAAGACCTGGATTTATTATCACTTCATCGCCTACTTTAATGTTTACAATTCCTTTCCCTACTTCGTCAACAATCCCTGCACCATCTGAACCAAGTACTAAAGTTCCCTCTGTTGGTTGATGGCGATTAGTTACAAAAAGGTCACGGTGATTTATGCCAACGGTTTTAAGTTTAACCCTTACCTCACCTGCAGCAGGATTTGGTGAATCTATATCACGTATTGAAAGTCCTTCTAAACCAAGTTTTTCCGCATGAATTAATGCTTTCATCTAAACTCACCCCTATTAAACTCTTTTTTTCTTATATGAATTAATGTTATTTGAATTTCCCTATTTATGTAATAATTTAGCATATGAACAATTACCAATATTGTAAAGACTGACTCCCAGTCTGTGAATTTTTGAATATATGTAATTACGTTTCCCAATAAAACTATAATTAAAAAATATGAAGTTTCTATTACACATATAAAGAAAATACTATTAACATCCTTTATGGTTTTTGCAAATATAATAAGGTTATAAAAGAAATACTTAATCAAATCTCCCTCTAGTTAAAAAAATAGAAATTAACATTTAACGAGTATCATCATCTCAAAAACTCACACTTGATTACCAGACAGAGCGTGCCTTCTTTAAAAGAGGAAATCATGAGATTTATAAATAATAAAATAAAACTGGCTAAAAAGAATACTCACCTTCCCGTAACTCACCCTTATCTTTGATAAGTTTCTTCTATGCATAATATCTCGTTTTGTACTTTTTGAATTAGCCGAGATACTGTTTGAGTCTTTCTAAACCTATTTTTAACTCATCTAATGAGTTTGTAGAAGAAAGCGCAATACGCATATACTTATTGGATGTGGTTGGCCCACTGAGAAAACGGTCAGAATGAAAAACTCGAATCCCATGTTTCTTCACATCTACTTCCAACTGTAATGCATTATTATGCTCTGGAATAGAAAGCCAGCGATAAAAACTAAGGGGGTGTCCATTTAACTCCTTTTGAGGGAAACATTCCGAATAAATATCATTTGCTGACTGTGCAAATTGTTGCTTCCAGGAAACAATGTCATGAGCCTTTCCTGATAAGATAAGCTCTGTGATAACCTCCGCATCTAAAGAGGAGGTTTTTACATTAACACTAAAAATAGCCTGTAAAATTTTCTTACGGAACGTATCTCCATAGACCATATAGGCGACTCGTAACCCTGAGCATATTGACTTAGAAGTTCCGCAAATATAAACGCTTTGTTCTGGAAGTAAATTGAACATCGGTTGCTGATAATCATCAATAATACCTGCCGTTAGAAATGCATGAATATCATCCTCAATCAAGATTAAACGATGCTTGCGAATGACCATCGCTAATTCTTGCTTGCGAAAATCTGACATCATAACTGTGGTAGGGTTACAGCAAGATGGCATAAGAAAGATGCCATGAATATTTAGTTGAGTACACTGCTTTTCAAGTTCGTCTGGCAGCATCCCAAACTGGTCTCCAGAAATAGGCACTAACTGAATGTGAAGCATTTTTGCCAACTCAATAAAGTTCGAATAAGTGTATAAGTCAGTAGCAATTCGATTACCTGGCTCAAACAGTGCGGTCAATGTAATTGTTAATGCATTTTGCGCGCCAGAAACAATCGATATATGATCTTGATCAGCTTGAATACCAAAAGATTTCATCCAGTTTAGTCCTGCAGTCTTTTGATGTGGAATACCGGTCGGATCATTATAATTGAGTAACTGCTCCAAGTAATTTTTGCTCACAACCTTTTGAATCTCCTCTGCTACAATCCAATTAGTCTGCTCAAATGAAGCTACCAAACCAAAATCGATACAGTTTGTGATTTTATCTCTAGAAATGGTAATAGAACGAGCAGCATTAGGAGCAACAAACGTTCCTTTTCCAGTAACGGCATATATTAATCCCTTTACTTCGCATGCTTTATAAGCGCGAGTAATAGTAGTGAAATTTAAGTCGAGAAAATCTGCTAATTCCCTTTGTGGAGGAAGCTTTGTTCCCGGTGCTAAAAAGCCATTTATAATATCTTGTTCCAGTAATGCCGCAATAGATTCGTAAAAAGGACGCTTTAGTGCTTTTTTGTCGGGTTTCCACGACATCGGATAATTATCGAATGAGTTTACTGGCATAGTTCACCTCTATTGTCTATATATATTCTAAACAATCCTATCCTTTAATGTACGGGGTGCTTCTCAAAATATTTTATCTTATAAAAAACATTCCTCTCACACCTTGTGACTGGTATAAGAAGCAGTACCAGCCATAAAAGCTTGCTATTTCATCATAATATAGAATCCGGGCATTTATATAAAGAGAATTGTAATACATACAATTCTCTTATTTTTTGTATGGTTTGCATGTGTTAAATTGAAATAAATTTAGTTAGTTAAGGTGTGAGTTACATGAAAGCAAAAAATGAGAAATGGAATGCATGCCGTGCTGCTTTTCCTTATACATTTCCTATTTTGACAGGGTTTATATTTTTAGGAATTGCCTATGGAATCTACATGCATTCATTGGGCTTTAGCGCTATTTATCCAATCATAATGAGCTTCACAATATTTGCAGGATCCATGGAGTTTATTGCAGCCAATTTATTACTGGCTCCATTTAATCCAGTTAATGCCCTTTTTTTAACGTTAATGGTAAATGCCCGCCACTTATTTTACGGTATCTCCATGTTAGATACATATAAAGGAACTGGAAAGAAAAAGCTTTATTTAATTTACGGACTGTGTGATGAGTCTTTTTCAATCAATTGTGCGGTCGATATTCCAAAAAACGTGGACAGAGGATGGTTTATGTTTTTTGTGACATTCCTTAATCATTGTTATTGGTTTTTAGGAGCAGCAATTGGTGGGATTTGTGGTTCTCTTGTCAAGTTCAACACAGAAGGAATAGAGTTTGTCATGACGGCTCTCTTTATTGTCATCTTCATTGAACAGTGGAGAAAAGAGAAAAAGCACCATAGCGCTCTTGCTGGCCTTGGACTTTCAGCTATCAGTCTTATTATTTTTGGTGGAAACCATTTTATTATTCCAGCTATGCTTATGATTCTAACAATACTAACCTTTTTGAAAAAACCATTAGAGAAAGCAGAGGTCACAGCATGACGATGAGTTTAATGCAGCAGGTTATTACGGTCGCTATGGTTGTCTTAGGCACAATGCTTACAAGGTTTCTGCCGTTCATTGTTTTTCCGGCGAATAAACCCACACCAAAGTATGTTCAGTATCTTGGGAAAGTGCTACCCGCAGCAGTAATAGGGCTACTAATCATTTATTGCTTTAAAGATGTGAGTTTACTATCAGGTAGTCACGGTATCCCAGAGCTTATTGGAGTGGCGATGGTTGTACTGCTTCATTCTTGGAAGAGAGAGATGCTCCTCTCTATAGCAGGAGGAACGATTATCTATATGATTTTGGTGCAAGTGGTTTTTAAATAAATTTATTCCTACAAAGTTTGATGAAAAATCCTCTCCTTTTATACAGCTAAGTAAAAGTAAATTATATTTCACCAGATTACCGATAATACATTTTATGGTGCGACAAGAAGTCGCTTTTATATAGTGTGGCTCATGCCACTGGTTTAGACGCAAAAACTATCCCCGTCCAAAACTGCGGGCCTGGTAACGGGCTCGTGGGTTGCATGCGGAAATGCGGAAACAGAGAGTCAGTG
>Ga0209147_100564_pt1 | contig 20849 bp, 22 predicted proteins | sample AraplaCol_mLB_r2_FD_184278 | JGI IMG/M metagenome (GOLD analysis project Ga0209147, IMG submission 184278) | Arabidopsis root microbial communities from North Carolina, USA - plate scrape CL_Col_mLB_r2 (SPAdes) (version 2) | ecosystem: Host-associated > Plants > Roots > Endosphere | place: USA... | reverse complement strand
AGAACAAGTCGAAGTTCGTGATGCTGAACCCGTCCGACTCGATCGTCGACTGGGTGCTGAAGACGGTCCCGACGATGGGCGCGGGCTGGTGCCCGCCGGGCATGCTCGGGATCGGCATCGGCGGCACCGCCGAAAAGGCGATGCTGATGGCGAAGGAATCGCTGATGGAGCCGATCGACATCCAGGAAATCATCGCGCGCGGCCCGAAGGACTGGGTCGAGGAACTGCGTGTCGAACTGCACGAGAAGGTCAACGCACTCGGCATCGGCGCCCAGGGCCTCGGTGGCCTGGCAACGGTGCTCGACGTGAAGATCATGGCGGCACCGACGCACGCGGCATCGAAGCCGGTCGCGCTGATCCCGAACTGCGCGGCCACGCGCCACGCGCACTTCGTGCTCGACGGCTCGGGCCCGGCCAAGCTTGAAGCACCGTCGCTCGACGCCTGGCCGAAGGTCCAGTGGGAACCGAACACGGAAACCAGCAAGCGCGTCGACCTGAACACGCTGACGCCGGAAGAAGTCGCCAGCTGGACGCCGGGCCAGACGCTGCTGCTGTCGGGCAAGATGCTCACCGGCCGCGACGCTGCGCACAAGCGCATCGCCGACATGCTCGCGAAGGGCGAGAAGTTGCCGGTCGACTTCACCAACCGCGTGATCTACTACGTCGGCCCGGTCGATCCGGTGCGTGACGAAGTGGTCGGCCCGGCCGGCCCGACGACGGCCACGCGCATGGACAAGTTCACCGAGACGATGCTTGCGCAAACCGGCCTGATCTCGATGGTCGGCAAGGCCGAGCGCGGCCCGGTCGCGATCGACGCGATCAAGAAGCACAAGGCGGCCTACCTGATGGCCGTCGGCGGCGCCGCATACCTCGTGTCGAAGGCGATCCGCGGCGCGAAGGTGCTCGCATTCGAGGACCTCGGCATGGAAGCGATCTACGAGTTCGACGTGCAGGACATGCCGGTGACGGTCGCCGTCGATTCGTCGGGCACGTCGGTGCACCAGACCGGCCCGAAGGAGTGGCAGGCGAAGATCGGCAAGATCCCGGTCGCAACCGCTTGAGCGCGATCGAATGCAAGGCCGGACGCAAGTCCGGCCTTTTTGCTTCTCGTTCTCATTCCTGCATGCGGCCGGTTATTCGAGGCTGATTCTCATTACATGCAAAAGGCAGGCCCGGCAAGGCTTTGAGGCTTGGCTTTTCTCGTACGAGCGATTATCTTTCGGTTTCTGAAGCCCCACTGAACAAGGAACAAGCCATGCAAGGCGACAAGAAAGTCATCGAATATCTGAACGCCCAGTTGAAGAATGAACTCACGGCGATCAACCAGTACTTCCTGCATGCGCGCATGTACAAGCACTGGGGCCTCGAGAAACTGGGCAAGCACGAGTACGACGAGTCGATCGGCGAAATGAAGCACGCCGACTGGCTGATCGAGCGCGTATTCATGCTCGACGGCCTGCCGAACCTGCAGGACCTGCACAAGCTGCTCGTCGGCGAGGAAACCGAAGAGATCCTGAAGTGCGACCTGAAGCTCGAGCAGATCTCGCAGTCCACCTGCAAGGAAGCGATCGCCTACTGCGAATCGGTGCGCGACTACGTGTCGCGCGAGATCTTCGAGAAGATCCTCGACGACACCGAAGAGCACATCGACTGGCTCGAAACGCAGATCGACCTGATCGGCAAGGTCGGCCTGCAGAACTATCAGCAGACGATGATGGGTTCGGCCGAGTAATCGCCCTGCCCGCCAGCCCGCCGCCCGCCTGACGATGACGAACCCGTCCCACGCTACCGCGCCGCGCGCCGCCGCCCCTGTCGGCATCTTCGACTCGGGGCTCGGCGGCTTGTCGGTGCTGCGCGCCGCACGCGCGCACCTGCCGGACGAATCGTTCGTCTACGTCGCCGACTCGCACCACGCGCCATATGGCCCGCGCGACGAGGCCTTCATCACGGAACGCACGCTGGCCATCGGCGAGTGGCTCGCCCGCGAAGGCGCGAAAGCGCTCGTCATCGCGTGCAACACGGCAACGGCACGGGCGATCGCGGCCATCCGCGAACGCCTGTCGATCCCGCTCGTCGGCGTCGAGCCGGGCATCAAGCCGGCCGCCGCACTGTCCGCGACCGGCGTCGCGGGCGTCCTCGCCACGCAATCGACGTTGAACAGCCCGCGCTTCCAGGCGCTGCTCGACCGCTACGGCGCCGGCCGCCGCTTCATCTGCCAACCCGGCCACGGGCTCGTCGAAGCGATCGAACGCGGCGACACGAACTCGCCCGCGTTGCGCGCGTTGCTCGAGCGTTACATCCAGCCGATGCTCGACGACGGTGCCGATACACTGGTACTCGGCTGCACGCATTACCCGTTCTTCACAGAAACGATTCGTGACCTTGTTGGCGAGCGCCTGACGATCGTCGACACGAGCGATGCCATCGCCCGCCAGCTCGCGCGGGTGCTCGACGAACGCGGGCTGCGCGCGCCGGCCGGCACGCATGCCGCGCCGCCGCGCTTCTGCTCGACGAGCGACGGCCTGCAACTGCACGCGCTCGCGTCCACGCTGCTCGGCCTCGACGCCCCGGTCGAATCCGTCACCATTTCCTCGCCGAACGCGCGCGCCTGCGCGACCGCCTGACGCTGGCCGGCGCGCCGGCTCCCCGCCGTAGCTTCCTCGCTCCCGCCGTTTCAAGGGTCCGATGACCTTAAAAAAAGCCCGACCCAGGCTTGTCAACACCTGCAAAATTAATGATAATAATTCGCATTAACGTTAGCTATCGCAACCATCATGATCGTCTGCGTGTGCAAGTCTGTTTCCGATCGCAAGATTCGCGCGTCCCTCGCCGAGGGCGTGAACTCTTTCGATGAACTCCAGTTCGAGCTCGGCGTGGCCACGTGCTGCGGCAAGTGCGAGGAGTCCGTACGCGACCTCATGGCCGAGCAAGGCGTCTGCGCGAGCCGGTGCGGTGTCGAGCATCATGCTCATCCGATCCCGGTCACGTTCTACGACCGCAAGGCGGCCTGAGCGGCGCCGAGCGTGCGCATGCGGCCCAGGCCGCATTTTTTGTTTTGACCGTCAGCAAGCCACCGTCCGCGCGAGCCAACGGCTTACCTGTCAAGGAGCCTGTGATGGAATTGCTGATCGGATTCGTAACCACCGTTTGCATCTCGCTGCTGATCTTCCGCAAGTGATGCCGATTCACCTGCCGCGCCCCGGGTGCGACGTCGTTCTTTCAAGCTAACATGCAGGCTTCGCATCTCGCTCCTGCCGGCGCCATGCCGGCTGCACCACGTATGAATCCCCGAGTGATCGTCGTCGCGGTCGGTGTGCTTGCCGCACACGCGATCATGCTGACGGCCGCGTGGCTCCATCGCAACGCGCCGCCGCCGAAATCGGTCGAAGTCCAGACGATCACCGCGCAGCTCATCACGCCTGCGCCGATCGCGCAGCAGGTCGCGGCCGAGTCGATCCCGCAGCCCACGCCGCCGAAGCCCGTGCCGCGCGTGAAGCCGAAGGTCGAGCCGAAGCCGGTGCAGAAGGCGGCAAAGCCGACGCCGCAGCCGGTTGCGCCCTCGCCGGCTCCGTCGCCCACACCCGCGCCTGCCGCCGACCCAACGCCTGCTCCGGCCGCGCCCGCTCCCGCGGCACCAGCCGCCACGCCGGGCCCGGCGCGCGAAACGATGCAGGTCAGCGCGCCGAAGAACGTGCCGACGCTCCAATGCAACTTCGTGAAGCCCGACTATCCGTCGATGTCGCGCCGCCGCGGCGAATCGGGTACCGCCTATGTTCACTTCGTCGTCGGCGTGACCGGCAAGATCGAAAGCATCGATCTGCAGAAGAGCAGCGGCTATCCGCGCCTCGACGATGCCGCACTCGACGCGATGCGCTCGACCACCTGCCGTCCGTACATCGAGAACGGCCAAGCGATCCGCGCCGCCCGCACACAGCCCTACAGCTTCGGGCTCACCGACTAACCTGCCTCATCCGGAAGATTCAAAGGAAACAAAAAATGCAAAGCTACGGTATCGCGCACGTCTGGGCGCAAGGTGATTTCGTCACGCGCGCCATTGCGATCACGCTGCTCGTGATGTCGGTCCTGTCGTGGATCGTGATCGTCATCAAGGGCTGGAACGTGATTCGCCTGAACCGCCTCACGAAGAACGCCGAACAGGCATTCTGGCATTCCGACAATTTCGACGACGGCATCAAGAAGCTCGGCCTCGCCGCATCGACGCCGAACGACAACCCGTTCCTCGCGCTCGCGCTGTCGGGCAAGGAAGCTGCCGACCACCACCATCAGACGCAACCGCACCTGCATGACCGCATGGACGTGTCGGACTGGGTCACGCGCTGCCTGAAGGACACGATGGACGAAGGCATCTCGCGCATGCAGAGCGGCCTCGCGATCCTCGCATCGGTCGGCAGCACGGCGCCGTTCGTCGGCCTGTTCGGCACGGTCTGGGGCATCTACCACGCGCTGCTCGCCATCGGCGCCACCGGCCAGACGTCGATCGACCAGGTCGCGGGCCCGGTCGGCGAATCGCTGATCATGACGGCCTTCGGCCTGTTCGTCGCGATTCCCGCAGTGCTCGGCTACAACGCGCTGACCCGCGCGAACAAGGGCGTCGTCAGCAAGCTGCGCCGCTTCGCGCACGGTCTGCACGCGTACTTCGTGACGGGTGCGAGCCTCGCGTCGTCGTCGACGCGCGACGGTCTGCGTCTCGCATCGCGCGCCGCCAGCTGAGACGAGGTGAACCATGGCCATGAACACCGGTTTCAGCGACGATGACGACGATGCCGTGATGAGCGAGATCAACATGACGCCGCTCGTCGACGTCATGCTCGTACTCCTGATCATTTTTCTCGTGACGATCCCGGCGATGCAGCATGCGGTGAAGATCGACCTGCCGCACGCCAGCAGCCAGCCCGTCGACGAAAAGCCGCAGACCGTCGACGTCGCGATCCAGGGCGACGGCACGATCCTGTGGGACGACCACACGGTCACGCGCGAACAGTTGCAGGCGCGCATCGCGGAAGCCGCGAAACGCACGCCGCAGCCGGAGCTGCATCTGCGCGCGGATCGCAAGGTTGCGTACGAGCACGTCGCGGAAGTGATGTCGGATGCGCAGGCAGGCGGGCTGACGAAGCTCGGCTTCGTGACGGAGCCCGGCGCAAAAGCGAAGAAGTAACGCACGCACGTCCCGTCGTCGGCGGTCGCAACTGCGCACCTAGCCGGCCGTACCTAACCGGCCGCTCACAAAGTAAAAGGCCTTCATCGCCAGATGAAGGCCTTTTTTCATGCGCACGCGGGCGCCTTCGGGCGGCGGGCTCTTTGGCGGTATCGGTTACGCCTCGAGCAACGCAAATGCGACTCTGCCGTGGTCTGCACGGACTGCGCGTTCTGCCCTATCTGGCTCACAATATATGCGGCCACCTGATTTCGCTCAGAACTTCCTTCACGAAATGGGATTTCAATATAGGCCCGCCCGCGCACGCATTCAAGGTTCCGGCGATTGAAACTTGCGATTGCAGACGACGCTTCAATGACAAAACAAATTTGCGTCGTCGTGCACGCCGTGTTCAGGTCGCCGAAACATCGGCCGCCGCTTCCTGCTTCGCGCGCTCGGGGCAACCCGGCTCCTTGTACGCGCCATGGTCGAGCTTCTCGACCAGGTAATCGACGAACGCACGGACCGCGGGCGGCATCCCCTGCCGCGACACGAACACCGCATACAACTGCGGCACCGGCAGCGTCCAGCCCGGCATCACGGGCGACAGTTGCCCCGCGCGCAGCGCGTTGCCGTACATCATCTCCGGCAGCGCGGCGATGCCGAGGCCATCGAGCACGGCCTCGCGGATCGTCATCAGGTCGGCCGTCACGAGCCGCGGATCATGCTCGTGCACGTGGCGCGTCCCGTCCGGCGCGATCAGGTTGAATACGTGCCGGCCGTCGACGCTCGGCGTATCGAGCGTCTCGAAACCGGTCAGGTCGTCCGGCGCCAGCGGCGGCGCATTCTGGCTCAGCAGGCTCGGCGCGCCGACCAGCATCTGCTCGGTGCGCCACAGCGGCCGCACGACGATGTTGGCGTTCTGCGGCGGCTCGGAGCGCACGCGCAACGCGACGTCGATCGAATCCTCGAACAGGTCGATCACGCGATTCGTCACGCGGACATGCACCTTCACCTCGGGATAGCGGCGCAGGAATTCGGGCAGGATGCGCGACAGCATCGTCTGCGACAGCGTCACCGGCACGCTGACGCGCACCGAGCCGCGCGGCGACGCGCGCAACTGCTGCACCGCGTTCATCGCGGCCTGCGCTTCGGCGAGCATCGCCTGGCAATGCTGGTAGAACAACTCCCCCGCCTCGGTCAGCGCGAGCTTGCGCGTCGAACGCTGCAGCAGGCGCACGCCGAGCGCCGCCTCGAGCTCGGTCAGGCGTCGCGACAGACGCGATTTCGAGATGCCCAGCACGCGCTCGGCGGCCGAGAAGCCGCCATGTTCGACGACCTGCGAGAAGTACATCAGGTCGTTCAGGTTATGTGCATCGATATTCATCTCATCGTTCCAATTTCAGAACAATCCATTGCGAACGGCCGCAAATCGGACGGGAAAACGCCCAATATAATAGCGCTATGTTTCAAAAATAACGCTATTCCGATGATTTCGAGGGCTTCCCATGACGACCGCTCGCTCGCTTGATCGTACCTACCCCGCGCTTCGCACCACCGAAGGCGGCGGTTTCGTGGTTCATCGTCCGTTCCCGACGCGGCTGCTGATGGACTTCGATCCGTTCCTGCTGCTCGATGAAATGGGCCCCGTCGACTACGCCCCCGGCGAAGCCGTGGGCGCGCCCGACCATCCGCATCGCGGCTTCGAGACCGTGACGTACGCGCTCGACGGGCGCTTCCGCCATCGCGACTCGTCCGGCCATACCGGCACGCTCGGCCCCGGCGACGTGCAGTGGATGACGGCCGGCGCCGGCGTCGTGCACAGCGAGATGCCGGATCCGGCGTTCGCCGAGGCAGGCGGGCGTTCCCACGGCTTCCAGCTGTGGGTCAACCTGCCGCGCCGCGACAAGATGATCGCACCGCGCTACCAGGAGATCCCGGCCGCCCGCATTCCGACCGCGACGTCGCCGGACGGCCGCGCGCGCGTGCGCGTCATCGCCGGCGAAGCATTCGGCGTACAGGCCGCGATCGAGACGCGCACGCCGATTCTCTACCAGCACTTCACGCTGGAGCCGGGCGCAACGGTCACACAGCCCGTGCCGGCCGGTTATCGCGTGTTTGCCTATCCGATCGACGGAACGGGCCTCTACGGGCCTGACAGGCAGGCGGTCGACGCACGGCACATGATCGTCTACGGAGACGATGGCGACACCGTCACGTTCGCTGCCGGCGACACGTCGCTCGACCTGCTGCTGATCGGCGGCGTGCCGCTCAACGAGCCGATCGTCCGCTACGGCCCGTTCGTGATGAATACCGAGGAAGAGATCCGGCAGGCCGTCGTCGACTACCAGACCGGTCGCATGGGTCGCATCGAAGCGTGAATCGGATCGGGTCACTGGGGCCGCGAAGCCGATGGTTTTGCGTCACAATAAGTTCTTGAACCATGTGGCCAGCCGCCACCAGAAGGAACCCGCCCCTTGAACTTCGAACACCTGATCCAGATCAACTCCGACGAACCGGGCGTGCCGAGCCTCACCCGCGACCAGCTCTGGGAAGGCCTCGTATTGCGTGCCGAACAGCCGCAACTGTTCGTGATCGGCCTCGACAGCTGCGTCATTCACGAACGGACGGACACGACGCTCGAACGCGAACTCCATTACGGCCACGCGACCGTGCGCGACCACGTGACGTTCACGCCGAACCAGCAGGTCCGCTATGACATCCGCGCGGCCGATGGCGAGATCGGCGGCTCGCTGACGATGACGATCGAGGAGCGCGACGACCGCCAACTGTTCCTGCGTTTCGAGTACCGCACGACGCTGACGGTCACGGACGACAGCGAAGAAGCGCGACAGACGCACGGGATCGTCAAGGAGGCGTACCGCACGTCGGATATCGACACGGTGCGCCTGATTCGCGAATACGCGCAAGGTCGCAAGGACCCCGATCCGCTGCACTGAACCCGGCGGCGGCCTGCGGGCCGCCGCTTTGATTCAAACTATCAGACCAGACTTATCGATCGATAAAGAGTTTTTGTAAATGGGAATAGTTATCATTTAGAATTCATTCCATCGTATCGACAGTCACCGATCAAACCGAATGACCGACACCATGCGCCCGACCACGCTGACCCTGCGCCGCACCACCAGCACCGCAGCCAGCAACCGTCAGAAGACGGCAGCGGTCACCACGCCGGCGAAACCCGCTGGCAACCGCGATGCAGGCACGCGGGTCGTCAACAGCGATACGCTGCTGCAAGGCCATAGCCACATCAGCATCGCGCATAACGGAGAGACCTATCAGTTGCGGGCCACGCGGCTCGGCAAACTGATCCTGACGAAGTAACGACCGAGTATTGTGGGGACCACCTCCCTGAGAGGTGTTGGGCAGTAGCCAGCGTAACGGCTTGCACGCGAGATCTAGACCCCTTCGTGCAAACACACTCAAGCAGCCGTTGCAGCAAGCCAAGCCACTTTTTTGGTTCTCGCACAAGGAAGAAAAAAGCGACACGTCGAAGGACGTGTCGCTTTTTTGTTTGGGCGGCCAATGCGCGAAGCATGCCGCCTGTATGTATGTGGCTGCGTCAATGCACGACAGCCGAAGGAAGCGGCATGCGAACCGCTTCAGAACCCCCAGAACATCAACCACCATGCGCTGTCGACGACCGCCAGCCCGACGGCGAACCATGCGAATGCCGCGAGCCGGCGCGGCCACGCCGCATAGCGCCCCGTCACCTTCCACGCGAGCCACGCACTCCATACGTTGGCGCCGACCAGAATCGCGATGCGCACATCGGTTGCCCAGCCGAGCGGCACATGCTCGGCGCGCAGCAACGACAGCGTCGTGGCCGACAATCCGAGGAACACGCCCGCGCCCGCGATCGGGATCAACGCCTGGGCGAGGTGATGCAGGCGCACGCGATCGAAGCGGCCGAGCATCAGCGTCGCGCCGGCCAGCAACACCAGCAGCGCCGTGCCGTACACGAGCCCCGTGCCGACGATGTAGCTGACGACCAGCCCGCCATCGAGCCAGGAGAACACGTCGTTGCGGTCCGGGTAGTGCGTGAGCAGAAACCACGGTGCATTGGTCTCGAGCGGCCACGTGATGTCGTGGTCGATCAACCAGCCCGCGAGCCATTGCTTGATCTGCACGAACCACGGGCTGACGGTCCAGTGGAACGCGCCGATCGCCACGCCGAGCAGGCCGTACAGGATCAGTGCGGTGTCCCACGGGTTGGCCCGCTCCGCACCGAGGTTCACGACTTCGTCGGACGGCGAGCGCAGCGACAGCGAGATCGCGTCGCGGTGCCCGCTGCAGCGGCCGCACATATGGCAGTCCGCCGCGCCCTTCATGTTGCGCAACGGCACGAGCGGCGCGCAGTTGATCGGAATCACGCGATGGCCGTGCTCGCCGTTCTTGTACGAACGGCGCCACGCATCCTCGTCGACCTTGTAGCGCATCGGCGCGAGCCGCGCGAGCAGCCCGAACACGCCGTTGACCGGACACAGGTACTTGCACCACACGCGTTTCTCGCGGCCGTACAGCACGCCGATCACGATCGCGCCGACGGTCGAGCCGCCGAGCACGAACAGCACCGCGAGCGGGTACTGGTACACACTGACCATCTGCCCGTAGATCGTCGTGATGCCGAACGCGACGAACGGCCAGCCGCCCCACCGGATCCAGCGCGGAATCGGGCCACCACGGCCGAACTTGCTCGCATATTCCGTGAGCGCGCCCTCCGGGCACAGCACGCCGCACCACACGCGGCCGAGCATCACCATCGACAGCAGCACGAACGGCCACCAGATGCCCCAGAACGCGAATTGCGCGATGAGCGTGAGGTTGTTCCACAGATGCGCGGAATCGTCAGGCAGCGGCAACACGGCCGGCACGATGATCAGGAACGCGTAGACGGCGACGACGATCCACTGGATACCGCGGATCAGCGCACCGTGGCGCTGCATCCACTGGCCGGCCTGCGCGAGCCAGCCCGGCTTGACGGCGGCGACAACGCTCATGCCGCGCGACCCGCTGCAACGGCCGGACGGCGGCTCGCGCGCTTCATCAGCAGCCAGACGACCGCCCAGTACACCGCATAGGCCACCAGGTTGGTCAGCGCCGGGTGTGCGCGATAGCCGGTCAGCGTCGCGACGAGCGAACCGAACGTGCCCGAATCATCGAGGATCGCGGACGTATCCCACAGCTGCGAGATGCCGAGCGGCAGGATTTCCTTGTCGATCAGCTTGTCGACGCCGGTCTGGAACAGGCCCGCGCCGAGGAACAGCAGCATCACTTCGGTAACGCGGAAGAAATGCCGCCACGAGAAGTACTTGCCGCCGAGCTGCAGCAGATAGAAGGTGAGAAACGCGAGGCCGAGACCGATCACGACCGCGAGCATCTGGCTGCCGTCGACGTGGCCCGACTGGCCGAAACCGAGGCCGTACAGGAAGATCACCGTCTCGCTGCCTTCGCGCGCGATCGCGAGCGCGACCAGCACCGCGACGCCCCACCAGTTCGAATCGCGCGTGCTTTGCTGCAGCGATTGCTCCATGTCGCGCTTGAGCGTGCGGCCGTGCCGGCGCATCCACAGCACCATCTGCACGATCAGCACGCAGGCGATCAGCACCATCGCCGTCTGGAAATAGTCCTGCGCGTCGCCGGACAACACTTCAGTGAACCCGACCAGCGCGGCGCCGAGGCCGACGGCCATCAGCAGGCCGACGCCGACGCCGGCCCAGAGGAAAGGCAGGCCGCGGCGCGCGTCGTCGTCGCCGTTTTTCAGCCATGCATAGAGAATGCCGACGACGAGCAGCGCTTCGACGCTCTCCCGCCAGACGATGAACAAGATCTGACCCATCGATACCTCCTGACGCGCAGAACACCGGGCAGGTGAGCCTGCGCGCAGATAAAACGTGTTACTTCGCGACGATCACGCCCTGCGCCTGCTGGTGGAAATCGTCGAAAAACTTGTATTCGCCCGGCGACAGCGGCGCGACGACCACGAACGAATCGGCACCCGGCGCAAGCACCTTCTCCTTGCGCAGCTGGACGCTCTCGAATTCGGCTGCGCCCTTGCCGGTGTTCTTGATCTCGATCTTGAAACGCTGGCCGGCCGGCACTTCGATGCGGGCGGGATTCAGCTTGCCGTCCGCCATTTCGAGCTTGAACGTCGGCAGATCGGCAGCGTACGCTGCGCCGGCAAGCCACAACGCAGCGGCTGCGGCAACGATTTTCTGGGGAATTTTCATTCTGGGTTCTCTACGCCGACGGCGCGCCGAAGCGCGCCGTCCGTGATGCCACCGATCAGTAACCGCCCTTCTTGCCGATACCGGCGAACGGGAAGTCGTATTCGAGGGTAATGGGCTTGAACCATGCGCCCACGCCCGTTTCCTTGTCGATGTGACGACCGAACGCCATGTGGCCCGTCTGCATCGGCGGCTTGACGACCATCGTCAGGTGATACTTGCCCGGGCCGTTCAGCTTCACGTTGTCGCCGTAGTGCGGACCATCGCTCGCGACCATGCCCATCAGGTCGCCTTCGGCCTTCCACTTCGTGTCACCCTGCTTCGTCAGCTTGTACGTGACCTGCAGGTACGGCATCCAGTCGCCTTCCGCGAAACCTGTCGGGTTGTTCTTGACCGCATGGATGTCGGCCTCGAGGTGGATGTCGGAATCCGACGCCTTGCGCATCATCCCTTCCGGGTCCATCGTGATCGGCTGCAGGTACACCGCGCCGATTTCCATGCCGCCCTGGATCTGCTGCTTGCCGATCGGATATTCGGCAGCCGAGGCCGACATCGCGGCAAGCGCCGCCGCTACCGCAACCGTCGTGCGGATGAACGAAGAACCCAACATGGACACTCCTTGTTATTTGATCTGGAACCATGCGGACCGACCGTCAGGCCGCCCCGCCGAAAACACTAACGCGACGAATAACGTTAATGCGAACAATTCTCAATAATTGCGAAGTTTAGCACCGAACCTGTTCCGGAACAAACGACGAGCCGCGTAAACCCCTGATCCGACAAGGCTTACAGGCTCGTTACCGTAAGGTTTCTGTGACGCTTGGAAAGATTTACCGGCCGCCGCTGACGTGATCGCCGACGTTCGCGCCGAACACGCGCTCACGCAGCAGCGCAAGCTGGTCGCGGGTCGCGGCAGCCTTCTCGAACTCGAGGTTCTTCGCGTAGTCGGCCATCTGCTTCTCGAGGCGCTTGATTTCCTTGGCGAGCTGCTTTTCCGACATGTCCTCGAATTTCGCACGCTGCTGCGCTTCCTTCAGCTCGGCGCGTGCCTCGTCCGCGTTGTAGACGCCGTCGATGATGTCCTTGATGCGCTTCACGACACCGCGCGGCGTGATGCCCATCTGCTCGTTGTAGGCAATCTGCTTCGCGCGGCGCCGCTCGGTCTCGCCGATCGCGCGCTTCATCGACTCGGTCATGTTGTCCGCGTAGAGGATCGCCTTGCCGTTCACGTTCCGCGCGGCCCGGCCGATCGTCTGGATCAGCGAGCGCTCCGCGCGCAGGAAGCCTTCCTTGTCCGCGTCGAGGATCGCGACCAGCGACACCTCGGGAATGTCGAGCCCTTCGCGCAGCAGGTTGATCCCGACCAGCACGTCGAACGTGCCGAGCCGCAGGTCACGGATGATTTCGACACGCTCGACCGTGTCGATGTCGCTGTGCAGGTAACGCACCTTGACCCCGTGGTCGGCCAGGAACTCGGTGAGCTGTTCGGCCATGCGCTTCGTCAGCACGGTGATCAGCACGCGCTCCTCGGCTTTCACGCGCGCGTTGATCTCGGCGAGCACGTCGTCGACCTGCGAGCTCGCCGGCCGCACTTCGATTTCCGGATCGACGAGCCCCGTCGGCCGCACGACCTGTTCGGCGATCTGCCCGGTCACGCGCTTCTCGTAGTCGGCCGGCGTGGCCGACACGAACACGACCTGGCGCATCTTGCGCTCGAACTCGGGGAACTTGAGCGGCCGGTTGTCCAGCGCCGACGGCAGCCGGAAGCCATAGTTGACGAGGTTTTCCTTGCGCGCGCGGTCGCCGTTGTACATGCCGTTCAGCTGGCCGATCAGCACGTGCGATTCGTCGAGCAGCATCAGCGCGTCGGGCGGCAGGTAGTCGACGAGCGTCGGCGGCGGATCGCCGGGCTCCGCCCCCGAGAAATGCCGCGAGTAGTTCTCGATGCCCTTGCAGAAGCCGAGCTCCTGCAGCATCTCGAGATCGAAACGCGTGCGCTGTTCGAGGCGCTGCGCCTCGACGAGCTTGCCGTCGCTGTGAAAGAACTCGAGCCGCTCGCGCAGTTCGTCCTTGATCGTCTCGACCGCGCGCATCACGGTATCGCGCGGCGTCACGTAGTGCGACGACGGATACACGGTGAAGCGCGGGATCTTCTGCCGCACGCGGCCGGTCAGCGGGTCGAACAGCTGCAGCGTCTCGACCTCGTCGTCGAACAGCTCGACACGCACGGCCAGCTCCGCGTGCTCGGCCGGGAAGATGTCGATCGTGTCGCCGCGCACGCGGAACGTGCCGCGCTGGAAATCCTGCTCGTTGCGCGTGTACTGCATCGCGATCAGCCGCGCGATCACGTCGCGCTGGCCGAGCTTGTCGCCGGCGCGCAGCGTCAGGATCATCTGGTGGTATTCGGACGGATTGCCGATACCGTAGATCGCCGACACCGTCGCGACGATCACGACGTCGCGGCGCTCCATCAGGCTCTTCGTCGCCGACAGCCGCATCTGCTCGATGTGCTCGTTGATCGACGAGTCCTTCTCGATGAACAGGTCGCGCTGCGGCACGTAGGCTTCGGGCTGGTAATAGTCGTAGTAAGAGACGAAATACTCGACCGCGTTGCGCGGGAAGAACTCCCGGAATTCCGAGTAGAGTTGCGCGGCAAGCGTCTTGTTCGGCGCGAACACGATCGCCGGGCGGCCGAGCCGCGCGATCGTGTTCGCCATCGTGAAGGTCTTGCCCGAGCCCGTCACGCCGAGCAACGTCTGGAACGACAGGCCGTCCTCGACCCCTTCGACGAGCGTGTCGATCGCGGTCGGCTGGTCGCCTGCGGGCGGATACGGTTGGTACAGCTGGAACGGCGACCCTTCGAAGGTCACGAATTTCGATTCGTCGAGCGCGTCGCCGGTTTCGGCATGATGTTCGGACATGGAATGCGGCCGGAGCGAGGGCAAAAGAGTCATTCTAGCGCTTCGCGGCCGGGCGAACTGCTGTCGGCTCCTGACGCGCGACGGCCGCCGGAAATCGCGGTTCCCGGCCGAATTTCCCCGCCGAAACGCCGCCCCCGCCAGCGCGAATTCGCTACAATGTCAGGCTGCTGCGCTTTCCGGCGTCGTGCCTGCCTGCGCGCGGTCCCCCGCGCCCGCCCCGCCCGTTGAAAGCCTGACCCTCTTTTCACTACTGCCGAATCATCATGTCGCTCTTCTCTGCTGTCCAGCTTGCTCCCCGCGACCCGATCCTGGGCCTGAACGAAGCCTTCAACGCCGATGCGCGTCCGACCAAGGTCAACCTCGGCGTCGGTGTGTACACGAACGAAGAAGGCAAGATCCCGCTGCTGCGCGCGGTTCGCGAAGCAGAGAAGGTGCGCGTTGAAGCGGGCCTGCCGCGCGGCTACCTGCCGATCGACGGCATCGCCGCCTACGATGCGGCCGTGCAGAAGCTGCTGCTCGGCAACGATTCGCCGCTGATCGCGGCGGGCCGCGTGGTCACGGCCCAGGCACTGGGCGGCACGGGCGCGCTGAAGATCGGCGCCGATTTCCTGCGCACCGTGAACCCGAACGTGAAGGTCGCGATCAGCGATCCGAGCTGGGAAAACCACCGCGCGCTGTTTGAAGCGGCCGGTTTCGAAGTCGTTGCGTACCCGTATTACGACGCTGCCACCAACGGCGTGAACTTCGAAGGCATGCTGTCGGCGCTGAACGGCTACGAAGCCGGCACGGTCGTCGTGCTGCACGCATGCTGCCACAACCCGACCGGCGTGGACCTGACCGAAGCGCAATGGCAACAGGTCGTCGACGTCGTGAAGGCACGCAACCTCGTGCCGTTCCTCGACATGGCCTACCAGGGCTTCGGCGAGAACATCGAGGCCGACGCTGCCGCCGTGCGCCTGTTTGCCGCGGCCGACCTGAACGCATTCGTGTCGTCGTCGTTCTCGAAGTCGTTCTCGCTGTACGGCGAACGCGTCGGCGCCCTGTCGATCATCACGTCGAGCAAGGAAGAAGCGACGCGCGTGCTGTCGCAACTGAAGCGCGTGATCCGCACGAACTACTCGAACCCGCCGACCCATGGCGGCGCCGTGGTCGCAGCGGTGCTCGCATCGCCGGAACTGCACGCTTCGTGGGTGCAGGAACTCGGTGAAATGCGCGACCGCATCCGCGCGATGCGCAACGGTCTCGTCGAGCGCCTGAAGGCAAGCGGCGTCGATCGCGACTTCAGCTTCATCAACGCGCAGCGCGGGATGTTCTCGTATTCGGGCCTGACCTCGGCGCAAGTCGATCGCCTGCGCGACGAGTTCGGCATCTACGCGGTCGGCACGGGCCGGATCTGCGTCGCCGCGCTGAACACGCGCAACCTCGACGCGGTTGCCAATGCCGTTGCAGCTGTCCTGAAGTAAGTCGGCGCCAACGGACGGCAGCCATCACCGGCCCGTCCTGCCGAAACGAAAAACGCGCTCCCCGGAGCGCGTTTTTTTTGCGATTCTCCGGACTTGCCGGGGAGTCGTCGCCCGAGCAGCACGTGTCGCGACCGCCCGTGCCGGAAGCCTTTACTGCATGAACCAGCCGTGGCTGACGACGACCGACTGGCCCGTGAGCGCGGCGCTCGGGAACGCCGACAGGAACAGCACCGTCTGCGCGACGTCCTGCACCGTCGTGAACACGCCGTCGACCGTATTGCCGAGCATCACCTTCTTCACCACTTCCTCTTCGCTGATCCCGAGCTCCTTCGCCTGCTCCGGAATCTGCTTGTCGACCAGCGGCGTGCGCACGAAGCCCGGACACACGACGTGCGAGCGCACGTTGTGCTTCGCGCCTTCCTTCGCCAGCACGCGGGCCAGGCCGAGCAGGCCGTGCTTGGCCGTCACGTATGCCGACTTCAGCGGCGACGCTTCGTGCGAGTGCACCGAACCCATGTAGATCACGACACCGCCGCGATCGTCCTTGTACATGTGCTTGAGCGCGGCCTTGGTCGTCAGGAATGCACCGTCGACGTGGATCGCCTGCATCTTCTTCCAGTCGGAGAACGAATAGTTCTCGATCGGGTTGACGATCTGGATGCCCGCGTTCGACACGAGGATGTCGACCGAGCCGAACGTTTCGGCCACCTTGTCGATACCGCTATTCACGGCTTCCTCGTTCGTCACGTCCATCGCGACGCCGATCGCCTTGCCGCCCGCCTTGACGATCTCGTCGGCAACGGCGTTCGCGCCGTCCTGGTTCAGGTCGGCGATCGCGACGGCCGCGCCCGCTTTCGCGAGCTCGAGTGCGATTTCCTTGCCGATGCCGCTCGCGGCGCCCGTGACGACTGCGGTCTTGCCATTCAGATCTGCTGCCATGTCCGTCTCCTCCCGTTGTCGGATCGAAAAAGTACGTGCCCGTCACCTCGGCATTCATCGCATGATCGACGCGGCGGGCCAGCCGCCATTGTGCACGATCGGCCCCGCCGTTCGCGCGCAAAACGTCTAAGCTTAAGGTCGGTTCTGTCACGCAGGAGATTCGCATGCACTATCGACGGCTAGGCCGCTCCGGCCTGCAGATCAGCGCGCTTTCCCTCGGCTCGTGGGTCACGTACGGCAACCAGGTCGACCAGCGGGTCGCGCGTGAATGCCTTGCCGCAGCACGCGACGCAGGCGTCAATTTTTTCGACAACGCCGAGGTGTACGCCGGCGGCAAATCCGAGGAAATCATGGGTCACGCGCTCAAGTCGCTCGATTGGCCGCGTGTCAGCTATATCGTGTCCACCAAGTTCTTCTGGGGGCTCGCCGAAGCACCGAACCAGTATCACACGCTGAACCGGAAATACCTGCTGAACGCCATCGACGGCTCACTGCGCCGGCTGCAGCTCGACTACGTCGATCTCGTCTATTGCCATCGCCCCGATCCGAACACGCCGATCGAGGAAACCGTCTGGGCAATGAGCGACATGATCGTGCGCGGCAAGGCGCTGTACTGGGGCACGTCGGAATGGAGCGCCGACGAGATCCGTGCTGCCTGCGAGATCGCCGAACGGCATCACCTGCACAAGCCGGTTGTCGAGCAGCCGCAGTACAACCTGTTCCACCGTACGCGGGTCGAAAAGGAATATGCACGGCTCTACGACGACTACGGTCTCGGCCTCACGACCTGGAGCCCGCTGGCATCGGGCCTGCTCACCGGCAAGTACCGTAACGGTGTACCGCCCGGCAGCCGCGCGCAGTTACAGGGGTACGACTGGATGCGCGACCGCCTGACCGACCAGGCCGCCAACGACATCGTCGAACGGCTCGGCGAAATTGCGACGGAGCTCGGCTGCAGCACCGGTCAGCTCGCGATCGCATGGGTGCTCGCGAATCCGCACGTGAGCTCGGTCATCACGGGCGCGTCGCGGATCGAGCAGATCGGCGAAAACATGCGCGCGCTCGACGTTGCCGCGAAGCTGACACCGGATGTGAAGCAACGCATCGAGGAGGTGGTCGGCGATGCATACGAATGAGGCGATGCACGGCCACTCGCGTACAATACGCGGCCCGCATCTGCGCCCGGCCTGACGGCCGCGCACGATCGACCGCTTTCATCGATTCACCTTTCGTTTCAGGCAGCCCGCCATGCTCAGTTATCGTCACGGTTTTCACGCAGGCAACCACGCGGACGTGCTCAAGCACGCCGTCGTCGTCCAGCTGCTGCGCTACCTGAACAAGAAAGACAAGTCGTACTGGTACATCGACACGCATGCAGGTGCCGGCGTGTATTCGCTGCGCGACGGTTACGCGGCAAAGACGTCGGAATTCGACACGGGCATCGGCCGGCTGTGGAACGAAAAGAACCTGCCGGAAGCGCTGGGCGACTACGTGGATGAAGTCCGCGCGCTGAACGACGACGGTGAACTGCGCTTCTACCCGGGGTCCCCGTACATCGCATGGCGATCGATGCGCGAGCAGGATCGCATGCGACTGTTCGAAATGCACACGACGGAAATCGACGTGCTGCGCCACAATTTCCGCGATGCGGGGCGACGCGCGATGATCTTCGCCGGAGACGGCTTCGAAGGCATCAAGGCGCTGCTGCCGCCGCCGCCGCGACGCGCGCTCGTGCTGATCGACCCGTCCTACGAGGACAAGAAGGATTACGCGCGCACGGTGACTTGCGTGACGGAGTGTCTGAAGCGTTTCGCGACGGGCTGCTATGCCGTCTGGTACCCGCAGGTGACCCGGACGGAATCGCAACGTTTCCCCGAGCAGTTGAAGCGCCTGCAACCGAACAACTGGCTGCACCTGACACTGACGGTATCGAATCCGCCCACTGACGGACTCGGTCTCTACGGCAGCGGGATGTTCATCCTGAATCCGCCGTACACCCTCGCCCAGAGCATGAACGAGGCACTGCCTTATCTGGTCGAGATGTTGGGACAGGATAGCGGCGCCCGCTGCCAGATCGAGCACCGCGGAAACTGATCGCGCGACTGCGCGTTACGGCTGCGGTCTGGGCGCGAGCCTTGGCTGGTTGGCCGGCTGCCCACCCCACGCGGGGACATTGATATACGGTGCGACGAACAGCGGAACCGACGTGTTCGGCACCTGCCCGGCCGGAGCCCGCATGCCTGCCGGCTCGACGATCGGCTCGGGAGACAGCGGCGCCGTCTGCAGCACCAACCCGCCCTTGCCGTCCTGGATGCCGCGTTGCGTATCGAGAATCAGCGGTTTGGACGATGTCGCGGCAGCGGCCGCGAGTCCGTGGACAAGCACCACCGCGCCGAGAACGAGACGCGCGCGGGCACTGCGACGCCCATCGAGACGCAAACGCATGATCGTGTCCTTCGGGATGAAAAGCAGGCCCATACCATAGCGCTGCACTGATGATTGCGCCAGATCCGGCGCACAAAAAAACAAAGCCCCGTCAATACGGGGCTTGCTTATCGTTCGGTGCCACGTGGCACCTGACGGCGACTCCGATTACAGCGAGTAGCCGTTGGTTTCGAGCGAGCGGATACGGCTTTCGAGCTGGACGATGTCCGACGACGTGGCAAGGTAAGCCTCACGGCGTTCACGTTCTGCGGATTCGAACCAGTTGCTCAGCTTTTCGACGATGTAGGCGATCATGACGTTCTCCAAGGAAGGGGGACCCCTGGTGAATCGAGATTCAGGGATTTCCCGTATAGGGTTATCCCGAATTATAGCGATGCCGCACCAAGATGCTAGTGAAATACTTGCATGGAAACCATTCCAGTTTGGAATGACCGAGCATCAACTTCACGTAACCCGTTGATTTTTATGGAAATCAAATCGAGGCCCGTTTCGAACCTCGAATACGCGCACTAATTTGGTTCACTGACGGGGTCGGACAGACGCGCCAAAATCGGGCACTCGGGACGCCCGTCACCATGACAGTGCGCAGCAAGATCGGCCAGCGTGTCGCGCATGTCGCTCAGTTCCGCGATGCGCTTGTCGAGTTCGGCCACGTGCTCGAGCGCAATCGACTTCACTTCTGAGCTCGCGCGGGAACGATCTTGCCAGAGCGTCAACAGCTTGCGGATGTCCTCGACGAGAAAGCCAAGGCGTCGCGCCTGACGGATGAAGCGCAGGATGTGAATTTCGTCCGCGCCGTAGATCCGGTAGCCGGCGTCGGTACGTTTGCTCGGCGCAAGCAGGCCAACCTGTTCGTAGTACCGGATCATTTTTGCGCTGACTCCGGATTCGCGCGACGCGTCGCCAATATTCATTCCCGCCCTCTCCATCAAGCCCTGGTTTCGAACATGAACGTCGACGAGTGCAATCGCCGGCGCCACTTCGATCGTATCAAATCGCGTGGTTTCGTTTCGGGGCAGGGTTTGACTGCAGGATGGAAGCTGAGTGATCGGGCCGGCGCGTCAGGTAGACGGGATGAATGACGTGCCCTTTTCCCAAACGCAAATGTATTTCCATCGCTGAAATGCAAAAACCCCCGCCTTTCGGGCGGGGGTTTCTGGCTTAGGGAGCCTGACGATTACCTACTTTCACACGGGAATCCGCACTATCATCGGCGTAGAGTCGTTTCACGGTCCTGTTCGGGATGGGAAGGGGTGGGACCGACTCGCTATGGTCATCAGGCAAAGAGGGTTGTTGTGCTGGCTTCGCAGCACAACCAATCTTGGAAGAAGCAGTAATTTAGGTTGTGTGTATCACACACGAGAATCCAACTTGTCGCTCTGGATCTTGCGGCCGGTGCTGTCGCACGGCGCCGATCTACAAGGCAGACTTGTTATAGGATCAAGCCTTACGGGCAATTAGTATCAGTTAGCTGAACGCATTACTGCGCTTACACACCTGACCTATCAACGTCCTGGTCTCGAACGACCCTTCAAGGGGATCTAGTCCCCAGGGATATCTCATCTTAAGGCGAGTTTCCCGCTTAGATGCTTTCAGCGGTTATCTCTTCCGAACATAGCTACCCGGCGATGCCACTGGCGTGACAACCGGTACACCAGAGGTTCGTCCACTCCGGTCC
>Ga0209147_100562_pt1 | contig 20865 bp, 23 predicted proteins | sample AraplaCol_mLB_r2_FD_184278 | JGI IMG/M metagenome (GOLD analysis project Ga0209147, IMG submission 184278) | Arabidopsis root microbial communities from North Carolina, USA - plate scrape CL_Col_mLB_r2 (SPAdes) (version 2) | ecosystem: Host-associated > Plants > Roots > Endosphere | place: USA... | reverse complement strand
TCCGCGACGTCGCCGGGATCGCGGCGCGCGGCTTCAATAAACGATCCCGCATTCAAGCAAACGACATCACTTTGAGGAGAAGCAAGATGAAGCGCCTATTGATCGCAGCGGTGTGCGGGATCGGGGTAACCGCGCCGATGTCGGCCGTTTATGCGGCCGATCCGCCCGTGTGCAAGAACGTGCGCTTCGCGGATGTCGGCTGGTCCGACATCGCGGCGACCACGGGCCTCGCCACGACGATGCTGCAGGGGCTCGGCTACAACCCGACGAAGACGATCGCGTCGGTGCCGATCACGTTCGCGGGGATCAAGAGCAAGCAGATCGACGTGTTCCTCGGCTACTGGTCGCCGACGATGGACCCGATCATCCAGCCGTTCACGAAGGCCGGCACGATCAAGGTGCTCTCCACGCCCAACCTGACCGGCGCGAAATACACGCTCGCGGTGCCCGACTACGTCTATCAGGGCGGCCTGAAGTCGTTCGCGGACATCCAGAAATATGCGGACAAGCTGAACGGCAAGATCTACGGGATCGAGCCGGGCAACGACGGCAACCTGCTGATCAAGAAGATGATCGACGGCAACCAGTTCGGCCTCGGCAAGTTCAAGATGGTCGAGTCGAGCGAGGCCGGGATGCTGGTCGAGGTGAATCGCGCGATTCGCGACAAGCAGTGGATCGTGTTCCTCGGCTGGGAGCCGCATCCGATGAACGTGCAGATGAAGATCGACTACCTGAGCGGCGGCGACGACGTGTTCGGCCCGAACTACGGCGAAGCGAAGGTGCTGACGGCGACGCCGCCCGACTACGCGCAGCGTTGCCCGAACGTCGCGAAGTTCGTGTCGAACCTGCAGTTCACGACGACGATCGAGAACCACGTGATGGTGCCGATCATGAACAAGGTAGAGCCGAACAAGGCGGCCGCCGAGTGGCTGAAGGCGAACCCGCAGGCGCTCGACAAGTGGCTCGCGGGCGTGACGACGCTCGACGGCAAGCCGGGCCTGCCGGCGGTGAAGGCGTATCTCGGCGTGCATTGAGCGACGCGGCCGGGCGTTCGCCTGGCCCGCAAGCGGCTTGACGGATCGACGCCCCCCGTCCCGGGAAGATTCCGGGAGCCGGGGGGCGTCGGCATGCCTGTCCGGCGTGAGCAGGCATCAGGCCACGACTTGCATGAGCCACGCGTTGATGCGTCGAATCACGTCGCTCCAGTCGCCTTCGCGGGTTTGCCGCACGGCGGTCGCATGCGCGATCCAGGGGCTCGCGGTACCCTCGACGCCCCAGCGCCAGTCGCCACAGACGTGGGTCGGTACGCAAGTCCGCATACCCATCATGGCCGCCAGGTTGGCGACACCCGAATCGACCGCGACCACGGCATCCAGTTGGGCCATGCATGCAGCCGTGTCGCCGAAATCCCGAATCCCGGGCTGGTAGTGACCAACATTGCCGGCCGGCGTGCCCGCCAGTGCCGCGGCAGCGGGGTGATGCAGATTCACGAAATGCATGCTTTCCGCAATGGCCGGGTGTGCCACGATCGCGTCGATCGCATCGAGCGGCAGGCTGCGGCGGCTGGCCCAGCACCTGACGATGGCGCCTTTTTCGGGCCAATGTCGTTGGACGCAATCCCAGAACAGTCCGATCAGCTTCCTGCCCGGATATTGCTCGCGCACTTGCGCGGCCCATTCGGCAGCGAGCCGCTGCTTGTGCGGCGGCGTCTTGATGTACGGCGCGAACCATCGTTCCGGCAAGCGTGTCCGCCGGGCTTTCAGCATCGGCAAATGAAGCAGCGTGGCATGCAGGTCCGGCGCGAAACTGTCGACGCGTGCTTGCAGTTCATGGGGCAACGGCGCATGAAACTGCACCGGATTGGGGGCGGCGACGACCTCGCACCGCGGCAGCGACGCCTGCATGAGCGCGTGGCTCTGCGGATGGCAGGTGAGCATGACGTGCGCGCCTTCGTCCAGCCAGTCGGCCACGCAGGCCGAGAGGAGAAAGTTGTCGCCGAAGCCGTGTTCATGCGTGATCAGGACACGCCTGCCGCGCACATCCGATTCGCCGTCCCATGTCGGGAGGCCGACCGGGCGGTAATTGGCGGACAGGCGCGGAACGTCGTCACGCATTCGCCAATAGGCGAAGCCGCGCGGATCGCCCGCCTTGAGCATCGCTTCTCCCATCGCGAATCCGATCGATGCGCTCATCTCGGCAGGACCGGATGCCGCCATCCGGAAGGCTTCGTCGAGCAACGCGATGGCCTGCGCGAGATCGCCGGCCATCATCAGGCTCATGCCCAGTCGCAAGCGGTGGAGTTCGGGCCGGCTGTGCCGCGACGGATCGCGTTTCCAGGCTTCGGCGGCTTCGACGTAGCGGCCCAGCAGGTAGAGCGCATCGGCACGCCGTGTCATGGACACGGCGTCGTGCGGGTCGAGCGCCAGCGCCAGGTCGGCCCAGGGGAGCATTTCCTCCTCTCGCCGGAGGGCAGTCAACAGTTCGCAGATCCGGTGCAGGATCGCGGGATCACGTGAATCGCCTGCGTATTGCGTCTGCGCGGCACGCAGTTGCTGTTCGAGGTCGACCATGAATGCGGTTCCGGCGGGCGCGCTCACCGTGCGGGGCGGGCGCAACGGGAACCGGTGGGAGCAGGGTGCCGGCGGTGGGCGTCACGATGCCAGCACCTCGCCGGCGCGTCGATGCCGGCCGTGTCGTCGCAGGGGCTACACACGGAATGAGCCGTCGAAGATGACGGTGTCGTCGAACAGGATCGTTCCGGACGAAAACACCAGATCCAGGTGATGGCTGCCGCGTTCACCGCCGCCGAGGCCAAGGTGCAACCCGGGATGGCGTTCTTCGAAACTTGCATTTCGTCCATGCAGCCTGACGTTCAGGTTCGTCCCGATCCCGAACTCCTCGACGATCCTGTTTCCCGCGCATTTGTCGAGATACAACCTGAAATCGTCCTCGAGCTGTCGATTGGCCGATTCGACGCTGACCACCTGGCTCCGCTCGATCCCGATCTTCAATATCGGGTCGATGACACCGTACTTGATGGCAAAGGGCACCGTGCTCAGGAAGGTGCCGCCGAACAAGACGCTTCCGGTCAGGTCGAGTACGCGGGTCGCCACTTCGCCGGGCATCAGGTCGTAGTGGTTGCGGCCATCGAGGCTTTTCCATGTCTGATCCAGCGTTCCGTGCAGCGAACCGCCGAAGCCGTCGTGAAATTGCACGCGTCGAGCGCGTTGTGCCGCCGCAATGATGCGTTCGTTGCGGGCGGCAATGTCGTCGATGCTCTCGGAAAAGGCCTCCTTGAAGAATTCGCCGTATTCCCGCAGCAATACCGACTTCTTCCAGTGCTCGGCCATTTTCGGCTTGAGGGGCGGGATGAATGACGGCCCATGCGGGTTGATGTCGGAACGGATGGACGAGTCGTACATGAAGATGAACATGTCACACCGGTCGATTTCCTTTATGACCTGTTCGTGATTTTCCGTGTCAAGCTCGACGTAGGTGAACGAATATTCGAGTTTTTTCGGGCAGTGCCGGATAATCGATTGCGCGGTATTTCTCTGGCTTTGATCCGAGCCGACCAGGATGTTGGCGCCGGCTGAATGTTTCTGAACCATGGCTGGATGTCCGCGAACACACGAAAAGAAATTTTCGACACTTTTTTCCATGATTATCTCCGGGGTATCCAGCTTCTGGATCAAAAAATGGCGGGTCGTTGCGATCCGCCATCATTCGGGCTGCCTGCTTATGCCCACAGAGCAGTTGCGAATGGAATGACTGCGCTGTCCTTCATCATCTCGACCCAGTCTTCGTGCTGATCTTCCTGCATCCATTCGATCAGCGGGAGATCCTGCTTTTCCTGATTTTCGTTCATGATGATTTCCTTGTTTAGGAATTGAACTGCGAACATCGCAAATCGCCCCCGAAAATTCGAGGGCGGATTTAGCGATTGAGTGGGCGCATGGGGTTGCGCCGATTATATGGGGTGGGTATGAATAATTGCTTTCCGTTAATCGTCAGACAACATTAGCATTCGAATTTGCGGAGGGACAATGTAACGTAAACCCTAGGGTTGTTCTGATTTTGTGAATGCTGGTGGGGGTATTGTTTGGATGTAGAAAAAATGAAACGGGGTGCGTTTTGAAATGGGAATAAACGCACCGATTGATGTCGATTTCAACTACTTGATTACCGGGCGCTCGTTTCATTCCCCCTTCGTCGCCGCGGGCACGTCGAACACGCGATCGAACGCCCACTGGAAGGCGAACGCGTAACAGAAGAAGAACGCGAACAGCCCGATGTCGACGACGAACGCGTCGAACCACGAGATGTCGAGCCACCACGACACGACGGGCACCAGGATGAAGATGAGCCCGCCTTCGAATCCGGTGGCGAGCAGGATTCGCCGCCCGAGCGTGCGTGCCGGCTGCCGGCGCGACGCTTCCCAGCGCTCGAACAGCGCGTTGAAGATCATGTTCCACAGCATCGCGATCGCCGACATCGTCGCCGACAGCGCGCCCGAATAGACGAGGCCCTGCTTGAAGAGCGCCGCGATCACGGGCGAGATGCAGGAAATCGCGATCGCTTCGTAGAGCACCGCCTGCGTGATCCTGCGCGATAGGCCTTGCACGTTGTTTCTCCGGTTCGACGCCATTCGCCGCGGCACCCTGCCGTGACGTCCCGCAAGGCTATTCGCGTTGCACGCGTGCTTCAATTCACCTAATCTCACCCCGATTCAATCGAATTCAACCCGGCCCGATCCGGCCCGCGAGGCCCCGTGTTCTCGAAACTTCCCCTGACCGCATTGCGTGTATTCGAAGCGTCGGCGCGGCTTGGCGCGTTCAAGGCTGCCGCGGACGAACTGTCCGTGACGCCCGCCGCCGTGTCGCACCAGATCAAGTCGCTCGAAAGCCGGCTCGGCGTGCTGCTGTTCGAGCGCGGCGCGAGCGGCGTGCGGCTCACGGAGGAGGGCGAGCAACTGTTCCGCGCGAGTCACGATGCATTGCTGGCGCTGAGCCGCGGGCTCGATGCGGTGCGGCCGGAAGCGACCGGCGAGCGCACGCTCGTGCTGACCACCACGCCCGCATTCGCCGCGATGTGGCTGATTCCGCGTCTCGGGCGGTTTCGTCGCATCGATCCGCAACTGCACATCAAGGTCGAAACCGGCAACACGCTCGCCGATCTCGAACGCGATGCGCGGATCGATCTTGCGATTCGCGCAACGTCGCGCGCGTTTCCGGCGCTGCACGAGATTGCGCTGATCGACGAGTATTTCGGCGCCTATGCGGCCGCCGGGTTCGACGCGCACCGCACGGGCGAGCCGCTCGACCTGATCGAGACCGTGTGGGATACGCCGCTGCCGGTGTCGGTCGACTGGGCGTCGTGGTGTCGTGCGGCAGGCCGCGATGCGTGGCTCGAACGCGCGGTGTTTCGCCATTACGACGACGAGCATTACGCGTTGCAGGCCGTGCTGCACGGGCAGGGCATCGCGCTGCTCAGCTCGGTGCTGGCTGCCGAGCATGTCGCGCACGGGGCACTGACGCCGATCGAGCCGTCGGTGCGGCTCGACGGTGCGCGTTTCGTCGCGCTGTGCCGGCCCGGGCGTGAGCGCGAGCCGCAGGTCAGGTCGTTTCTCGACTGGCTCGAAGCGGAAATCGCGCAGACGCGGGGGGCGGTGGCGCGGATGGGGGCGGGCGTCGAGCGCTAAAGCGGGGCGGCGCGGGCCGTGTGCGAACGGTGCGCCCGTACACCGTCACCCGAACCTGACGCAATACACCGGCGGCAAATGCGCGGACACCAACTGCCAGTTTTCCCCGCCGTCATCGGATGTCCACAATCCGCCGGTCGTCGACGCCATCGCGAGGCGCGTGCCCGAATCGTCCACCGCGAGCCCGTGCCGATACACGAGGTCGTACGCCGGTGCGGGCGGCAGCCCGTTCGTGAATGGCTCGAAACTGCGCCCGCCGTCGCGCGTGCGCGTGACGACGAACCGGCCGTCCACCGGAATCCGGCACGCGTCCTTCACGGCCGGTACGAACCACGCGGTGTCCGGCTCGTGCGGATGCACGGCCACCGCGAAACCGAAGCTCGACGGCTGGGCCTCGATCCTCCGCCAGTGTTCGGCGCCGTCGGTCGAGCGGAAGATCGCGCAGTGATGCTGCGTCCACAGCACGTCCGGGTTGGCCGCACACTGCACGACGCGGTGCGGGTCCTGCGCGTTGGGTTCGCCGCGTCGCTCGGGCGGCATGTAGTCGGCTTCCATGCCGTCGGCCGTCACACGCCACGTCGCGCCGCCGTCGGCGGTCTGCCAGACGCCGCCGCACGAGATGCCGATCGTCACGTGCCGGCTGTCGCGCGGATCGACCATCACCGAATGGATGCCCGGCGCATCGTATCCGCCGCCGCCCCATTCGGCGCGCTCCGGGCGATCCCACAATGCCCGGTTGAGCACCCAGGAACCGCCGCCGTCGTCCGAGCGGAACAGCCCGCCGGGAATCGTGCCCGCCCACAGCACGCCCGGCTCGTCGGTGCCGCCGGCTTCGAGCGACCAGATCTGCTGGAGCGTCCACGGCGGCTGCGGCGGGCCGGGCGGCGTGTCGCCCGTGTCGCTCGCGGCACCCGTGCCCGACGGTGCGCTGGCGGGCGGATCGTCGGCTGGCTGCGGCGGATACACGGGCACCGCGCATTCTTCCCAGTCGGTGGCGCCGGCCCGCCTGCGATGCAGTTTCACGCCGAAATGACCCAGGTTGAGCGCCGCATACAGCGTGCCGTCGCGCGGGTCGGCGAGCGCCATGCTGACCGGCTCGCCGGCGAAATGCGGCTCACCGAGCGTCCAGCCGCCGTTGCCGTCGGGCTGCAGGACGAACAGGCCCTTGCGGGTGGCGACGAGCAGTCGATCGTTCATGTGCGATGTCTCCTGATGGCCCGACCTGGCGTTCCGGCACGCGGTCGGCGCTTGTGCATGCGTCCCTTTATCCGCCCGTCAGCGCCTGTACGACATAGACCCGGCTCGCGTCGCCGAGCACGTCGGACAGGCGCTGACGGTCGCGTATCGGCTGGCCGTCGATGAATACCGACAGGTGTTTGCGCAGCGCGCCCTGGTCGTCGAGGATGTAGCCGCGCAGTCGCGGCTGCTCGCCGAAAACGGTGTCGAATGCTTCGCCGAGCGTGCGGGCGTCGATTTCGCGCTCGGGCGTTTCGATGTGCCGCTGGATCGAGGCGGCGAAGAATAGGTGCGCCATGGCGGGAGCCGGCAGGAGCCGCGCGGAGGGGACGGTCTTTAGTTTAGGCGATCCGTCGGGGGCGCAAAGACGACGTCTCGTAGTCGCCGTGCGCCGGCGTGTCGATCCGTCGCGGTCGACACGACCACGCGGATCGGCAACAATCCCGCCCGGGCCGCCATCGCATGCCGGATTCGTCCGCCATGCCGCTCGACGGTCGCACGCTCTCCACTTGCCGATGAAGGACATTCCCGCCATGCCGCGATCCGCGCTGTCGATCGTCAAACCGGCCGTCGACGATATCGTCGCGGGCCGCAAGCGCGTGGAGATCCGCTCGTGGGCGCCGCCGGCCATGCCGTTGCGCGATCTCGTGCTGGTGCAGAACACGATCTTCCTGCGGCAGGACGGGCAGGAGGATCCCGACGGTATCGCGCTCGCGATGGTCGATGTCGTGGGGGTGCACGACTGGACGCCCGATGAAGCCCGCTCGCAAGGCAAGCAATGGTGCGCCGGATACGTGTGCTGGGAACTGGCGAACGTTCGGCAGATCGCGCCGCCTGTTCCGTGCGTCGCGAAGCGCGGCATCTATGCGTTGCCGGATGATTTCGGAAAGGTATCCTGATGATTTCGCCTGCATCCGGGGCGGGCCGAACGCCCTTTCGACACCAGAGAGGGCAATCGAAACGAAGCGTCGCCCGGAGAGTGCCCGCCGCCCGCGCTAAACCGGAATCGATCGCCCGCGTATCCTGATCCCGATCCGCACGATGCCGATCACCGCATTCGACAGCCACGTGAGCAGGCGCGGCATCCCGCGTCGGCGGATATCGAGCAGCAGCACGATCCGCACGGCGTCGCTGTCGTTCCACACCTCGTGCATGAACGTATCGTCCCACAGCAGGAAACGGCCTTCGTCGAGCCGGTATTCGTGGCCGTCCACCTTCAGCACGGCGGCCGGCGCGCCGTCCGCGCGCTTCGGCATCGACAGCACGAGATAGCCGCGCAGGATGCCGCGAAACGGCCCGCGATGCGGTGGAATGTGCTTGCCGGGTGCGAGGAACGACAGCGATGCGGACAGCACGTCCGGCGACGTCGCGACGATCGACGCGACGGTCGGGCAGCGCGACAGGTTGCGCGGGAACGGCTGGCCGTAGGCCTGCATGATGAACATCCGCCAGTCGCGTGCATCGTTGGCCGAGATGTCGTACTGCTCGCGCATGATCTCGTGGAAGCGCGGGATGCGCGCCATGTCGCGCGCCACGGCGAATGCCTCTGCCTGGATGGCGGGCCACGCACGGACGAAACGCCCGGCATCGGGAAACGCGGCCGTATCGAGCACCGCGCCGCCGTCGATATGGCGGTCGTACAGCGTGCGCAGCAGGCCGGCTGCATAGTCGTAAGCGACGGACATGGTCGATCGAGGCGCGATCCGGAAAGGGTGACGTCAGTCTGCCCGAAGCGGGGCGGGCGCTGCGTTACGTCAGGTTACGCCGGCTGACGAAAGAATGACAGGTTCATGAATGTTCGTTCCACGCGCCCCCGGAGCCGCAGAAGCCGCGTGATTCGCGCCGCGACATGCGGGAATAAATGCACGCGCTCCGTCGTCATACGGGTGTAGCACGTCGTCTCGTTGACTTCTCTAGGAGTGGAACATGAACAAGCATTGGCTGGTGGCCGCCGCTGTGGCGGCGATTTCTTTCGCGGGTGTCGCGGCGCCCGCATCGGCGCAGGCACTGACGCGCGCGCAGGTCAGGCAGCAACTGATCGACGCCGAGAACCAGGGGCTGCGCTTCGTGACCGATACGTCGTATCCGGACGTGAGCCCGCTGTTCCGGCAGCAGGTCGAACGGATGCCGCAGCGCCAGGCCGGCACGGCAGTCGGCAGCGAGCCGGCCGCCTCGTCCGATGCGGGCAAGCCGGCGACGATGGCGCCGCGCCAGCGTTCCGCCGCATGCGTCGGCCCGGCGAGTTTCTGCACGATCTATTTCGGCAGCTGACGCAGCCGCCCGCGTTCGCAGGGCAGGCATTCACCCAGGTTGATCGATACGGAACATTGAAGGAGCTCATGATGAAAGCATATATCGCAGTACTGACGATGATCGCGGCGATGGTCGGCCAGTCGGCCTTCGCGCAATCGGCCGCGCCGCTGACGCGCGCGCAGGTTCGGGACGAATTGATGCGCCTGGAAGCAGCCGGGTACGACCCGGCGAAAGGGGACGACGGCGAGTATCCGGCGGACATCCAGGCGGCGCAGGCGAAGCTTGCCGAACAGGACCGGGCCCGGATGGCGGCTGCCGCCGCGCATGCACCGGCGGCCGGTATGCCGGCGCAGAACAGCAACTAGGTGTCGATATGGTCTTGTGCGACTTCAGGCCGTCGTGTTCGCGGCACGGCCGTCCGGCAGCCGTTCGTGCCGCCCGACGCCGCGGAAGGACACCGGCCGCCGTGCCCGTCATCGCGCGCCGCTTCGCTCGGCGCCGCGATCATCTGGCTGGCGGCGCGCGATGGTCAGGCCGGCCGGTCGCGCGATGAGCCGGGGCGACGACGGGTTCGGCCCTGGCGGCAGGCCGGTTCATGCGCGCCATGGCATGCCGCGCTGCCGATCGCGCGATCACCAGGGCATCATGCGCTGCAGGACCTGGTCGCGCAGCACGAAGCGGTGCGCCAGCGCCGCTGCGACGTGCAGGCAAATGCCGGCGAACAGCACCCAGGCGAGGATGCCGTGCACATCGCCCATCGCGTGGCCGAATCCGGAACCGGCCGCCGACAGCGCGGGCAGCGGCACGATCCCGAGCAGCGTCACGCCCCACGCGCGCGACGATGCGTTGATCCAGCCGAGCAGCGGCACGGCGATCAGCAGCGCATAGAGCGCGAAATGCGTGACGCCCGACAGCGCACGCATTGCGGGAGACAGGTCGTTCGCGGGAGGGCGATGCGTCGCGCGCCACAGCACGCGGCAGGCCATCGCGGCGAGCAGTGCGGTGCCCACGATCAGGTGTGCGGCGATCAGGCCGACGGGCTGCGTATCGCGATGCACGTCGGGCATCGTCCAGCCGATCGCATATTGCGCGACGATCAGCGCGACGATCAGCCAGTGAAGAAAACGCGCAACGGTGTCATATCGGGCGGGTGTGGACATGAAGACTCCTGCGTACGACGGGGACGGTATCGGACGGGTGGATTCTACGACCGCATGCTTAACGAAACGTTAAGCACGCGGCATCTCACGCGGCGAACGGTCGTCGGGTGAGCCTGCCGGCCGCGCTTCGCCCGCGCCCGCCGACGGCAGTGCGACCGCGACACCGAGGCCCTGGCCGCCGATGCCGGGCCCGAACTGCACGGTGCCGCCCAGGTATTGCGCGATGCGCGTGACGATCGACAACCCGAGCCCGCTGCCGGGCGACTGCGCGCCGCTGCCGCGATAGAAGCGGTCGCCGAGCCGCTCGTGCTCGCCGGGGGCGACGCCGGGCCCGTCGTCGCGAACGACGATGCGTTGCAGTGCGCCGTCGTCGTGCACGCCGAGCTCGATGCGGCCGCCCGGGCGGCCGTACTTCACGGCGTTGTCGACGAGGTTGTCGAGCAGGATGCCGATCAGGATCGGATCGGCGTCGATCGCGCGTCCGGAGACGGGGCCGGCCACGAGGTCGATGGCCTTGTCCGACGCCTTCGCGAGATGGCGGTCGAGGGCAGCTTCGACGAGTTCTCGAACGGCGACCGCGCGCGTCGGAATGCGTTCGTATTCGTCGAGCCGCGCGAGCAGCAGCAACTGCTCGGCGAGACGCGCACTGCGGTCGACGCCTTGAACGACCCGCTGCATCGCGAGCCGCTGGAGTGCCGGATCGTCGGTCGCGATGGCCACCTGGGCCTGGACCTTGATCGCGGCAAGCGGTGTCTTGAGCTCGTGCGCGGCGTCGGACGTGAACGCGCGCTCGCGCACGATCGATTGCCGCAGCCGGGCCAGCAGGCGGTCGATCGCGTCGACCAGCGGACGCACTTCGTCCGGCACGGCGGCGATGCCGAGCGGTTCGAGCGATCGCGCGTCGCGCGCGCCGATCAGCGTCGACAGCGTCTTCAACGGCGCGAGACCGCGTCCGATCAGATACCAGAGGAGCAGCGCCAGCACCGGGAGCGCGACGATCAACGGCAGGACGATGCCGCGCGCGGTGCCGGTTGCCAGGTCGCTGCGCGTGTTCGCGATTTCCATCACGCGGATCCAGCGCCCCGACGCGTCGTCGCGCAGCGTGTGCGTACGCCATGACGCGTCGCGGATGACGATCGTTTCAGGAAGGCCGCGCGAGTCGTGCGCGTCGGGCAGGCCAGCGGCGCCGGCCGGGAGGCTCGACGCGACGACCTGGCCCCGTGCGTCGCGCACCTCGAACAGCACGTCGCGCGGCAGGCGATCGCCGTCGGTGTCGGGGCCGGGTTTCGAGCCGCGGCGATCCAGTTCGACACGCGCGTCCGGCGGCACACGGGCGAGGCGGTCGAGGTCGGCAGGCGAGAGATTGACCAGCAGCGATGCATATTCGACGAGGCGGGCGTCTTCCCATTCGCCGATCTCGCGCGTCGCATACCGGAAGCTGCCGAACACGGCGACGAGCCACACGACCGTCACGCAGCCGAGCGCCATCGACGAAACGCGGCGCCGTATCGAGCGGGACGTCATGCGAGATCGACGACGTAGCCGACGCCTCGAACGGTGCGGATCAGTTCCGCGCCGAGCTTCTTGCGCAGGTTCGACACATGCACCTCGATCGCATTGCTTTCGATACCTTCCTGCCAGCCGTACAGGGTGTCCTCGAGGCGCGAGCGCGACTGCGGCGCGCCCGGGTGGCTGACCAGCTGAACCAGGATGGCCCACTCGCGCGACGTGAGCGCGATGCGCGACGCATCGCGTGTCACCGTGTGGGCGGTCAGGTCGATCGTGATGTCGCGCCACACGATCTCGTCGCCGGCGCGGCCTTGCGAGCGGCGCACGAGCGCGCGGCAGCGGGCGAGCACTTCGGTCAGTTCGAACGGTTTCGCGAGATAGTCGTCGGCGCCGTCGTCGAGGCCGCGGACGCGGTCGGCCACGGTGCCGCGCGCGGTCAGGACCAGCACGGGGACGGTATCGCCCGCATCGCGCAACGCGCGCAGCAGCTCGGTGCCCGATTTCCCGGGCAGGCCGAGATCGAGCACGACGAGCGCGAAGCGCGTCGTCGCGAGTGCGGCTGCCGCTGCGTGACCGTCGCGCAACCAGTCGACGTGATAGCCGGCCTGGGTCAGGCTGATCTCGAGACCGCTGCCGATCAGGTCGTCGTCTTCAACAAGGAGGAGTCGCATGGTCGATTCGGGGGCGGATGCCTGCGATTGTACGAGCGCGACGCGCCTGCCGTGCAACGGATTGTAATTGCGCGGGATCAAACTTCTCCCGATTCTGAAGAACGCTTAAGGTTCGGCGGCGGCAATCCCGCTACCATCGGCCACACCGTTTCCAGGGGGATTTTCCGCTGCCCCTGATCCCGAACCGGGTCACGCCTGTCCGGCTTGCCCGTCAATCCGCGACCTTGCCGATCGATGTCCGATCGACGCGAGTCGCCCGTACGGGAGATTCATTCCTCATGGCCCCCTCAACGATCGAGCGATGGCGCGCCTACCTGCTGATCGCCGCGCTGGCCGGCATGTTCGTTCAGTGCTTCGTGCTGGTTTCATGGCTGGCGCTGCGCGTACCCGAGGCATTTTTCACGACGATGACGTTTCGCATGTCGACCGTCGTCGCGATCGTCACCGCGATCCTTTCGGTCCGCAAGCTTGCCGGCGCGGCGTTCAGGGCGGCGCTGGCATGCGGATTCGTACACGTGACCGGAATCGATCGCCACACGGTAGCCGTGTCATCCGATTGCGCGTACCGTCGGCTGGTCATCCTTCATATCCGGCTCAACGGAAATCGGTTCCGCTACGCACACGGGTGAGCCCGCCTTCGCGCGTGCCCGCCCCGACGCACCACGGTCCCGCCGGGCCACCACTGGGGAATCGCATGGTGTTGCTGCATGTGCTGCACGCGCTGGCCGGCGCGATGTCGATCGTCTGCGGGCTGGGCGTATTGCTGGGTATTGCGTATACGGTCGCGGCCAGCGTGCTGGTCGGGCGGTTCTTTTCGAGGCCGGCGGCGCAGCCGCGCGAGTATCCGGGCGTCACCGTCGCGAAGCCGCTGCACGGCGACGAGTGGCAGCTCGTACAGCATCTCGAAAGCTTCTTCGTGCAGAATTATCCGGGCCCCGTCCAGCACCTGTTCGGCGTGCACGATGCAGGCGACGCGGCACTCGCGGCCGTCGAGACGCTGCATGCACGCTATCCTGACGCGAACATCAAGGTCGTCGCCGATGCGCGGCTGTACGGGCCGAACCGCAAGATCGGCAATCTCGTGAACATGCTCGAACACGCGGAGTATTCGGTGCTGTGCCTCGCCGACAGCGACGTGCTGGTCGAGCGCGATTATCTGTGCGCGGTCGTCGGCGCGCTGCAGCAGCCGGATGTCGGCATCGTGACGAGCGTGTACCGTGGTGTCGCATCGCCGGGTTTCTGGCCCAGGATCGCCGTCGCGATGACCAACTACCATTTTCTGCCGGGCGTGATCACCGGGATATTCATCGGGCGTGCGCGGCCGTGCTTCGGCCAGACGATTGCGATCACGCGCGCGACGCTCGAACGTATCGGCGGCCTCGCGCGATTCGCGCATCACCTGGCCGAGGATCACGCGCTGGGCGAAGCGGTGCGGCAGGCAGGCGCGCAGGTCGTCATTCCGTCGTTCGTCGTCGGGCATGCGTGCGTCGAGGAGACGTTCGCGAGGCTGTACGCCCACGAGTTGCGCTGGAGCTGCACGATTCGCGCGGCGGACCGGCTCGGTCATGCGGGCTCGGTGCTGATGCACCCGGTGCCGCTCGCGTTGCTGGCGCTGCTGTTCTCGGGCGGCACGGCCGCCGCGTGCGTGCTGGCGGTCGCGGCGCTCGCCGCGCGGGTGCTGCTGATGCTGAAAACGAGCCGTGCGACCGGCGCGGGGCTGCGCGGCGCAATCTGGCTGCCGTTCGTCGATCTCCTGCAGTTCTTCGTGTTCGTGTCGAGCTTCTTCTCGTCGCATGTCGTGTGGCGCGGCACGCGCTTTCGCGTGAACCGGGAAGGGCTGTTGTCGGCGGCGAGCGAATCATGACGACGCAGACGAACCCCGGCGGCCACGCCGCCCGGAACGTCACGCGCAGCGACGCGCGGCTTCGGCGCGCGGGGCAGGCAGCGGCGCTGGGCGGGCTGGCGCTCGCCGTGTGGCTGATCTGGCGCGAGCATCCGCTGGACATCCTGCATCGCCTGCAGATTGCCGGCGCCGGGCTGCTGCTCGCGGCGCTGGCCCACCTTCTGCCGATGCTCGCGAATGCGTGGGACTGGCGGATGCTGATCCGCGGCCCGCGCCGGCCGTCGTTCGCGACGATGCTGAAACTCGTATGGATTCGCGAGTCGATCAACGGGCTGCTGCCGGTCGCGCGGATCGGCGGCGAGATCGTGTCGTTCGGCCTGCTGCGGCAGGCGGGCGTGCGGCCGGCGACGATCGTGGCCAGCCTCGTCGCCGACATGCAGCTGACGCTGATCAGCCAGCTGGTGTTCGCGCTGGTCGCGATCGGCTACGTGCTCGGGCACGTCTCGTCCGATGCCGCGCGGGTGGCCGGGAACCTCGCGATCGGCATGGCCGCGCTGGTGCCGGTGCTGCTGCTGTTCGCGCTGGTGCAGCATGCGCGGCCGTTCGAGCGCGCGATGCGCGTGCTGAACCGCGTCACGAGCGGGAAGGTGGTGGCGCTCGTCGGCGAATCGGCGCGTACTGATCAGTCGATCCGGATGATCTGGAGAAAGACCGGCATCGTCGTGCGCTACCTCGCGATCTGGCAGCCCCTGCAGTTCGTGGGTTACGCGCTGGAAATCTGGCTCGCGCTGGTCTTTCTCGGCGCGGAGCCGACCTTCGCGCAGGCGCTCGCGATCGAGGCGCTGATCCAGCTCGTGAGCAGTATCGCGTTCCTGATGCCGGGCGGCCTCGGCGTGCAGGAGGGCGGCTTCGTGCTGATCGGCGGGCTCCTCGGGTTCGATCCGCCGACGTGTCTCGCCCTGGCCGGCGCCCGCCGCGTGCGCGACCTGCTGTTCTATCTGCCGGGCCTGCTCGCGTGGCAGTGGGCGGCCGGTTCGCCGAACCGGCCGGGCGGAACGAAACGCGCGTCGCTGCCGATCGGGGAATCCGCCCGGCCGCATTGATGCGGCCGCGCAGCCCGTGCCCGCGCGGCCGGCGGCGCGGGAATCAGCGCCGTTCGTCGGCGAGATGGCTGCGGATCACGTCCGCGAACGACGTGTCGCCCTTCAATCCGAGGGCTTCCGCGCGCGACGTATCCCAGCGGCCCGGCCAGCTGCCGACGATCTTCTCGACGCGCTCGTCGGGCACATGGCGGATCAGCTTCACGACTTCGTCGCCCGCGACTTCGCGCAGCGCCGCGATCATTTCGTCGACCGATACCGACAGGCCGGGCAAATTGATCACGCGTTTGTTGCCGAGCTTCGCGCTGTCGATTTCGCAGCCCGCGACGAGCGCTTCGATCGCGCCGCGCGGCGACAGCAGCCACAGCCGCGTCGAACCCGGCACCGGGCACACGCTTTCCTCGCCGTTCAGCGGCTCGCGGATGATGCCGCTCGCGAACGACGATGCGGCCGCGTTCGGGCGGCCCGGCCGCACGCTGATCGTCGGCAGCCGCAGCACGCGGCCGTCGACGAAACCGCGCCGCGCGTAGTCGCACAGCAGCAGCTCGGCGATCGCCTTCTCGGCGCCGTAGGACGATTGCGGGTTCAGCGCGGTGTCGTCCTGCACGACGTCGGGAAGCGTGCCGCCATACACCGCGACCGAGCTCGTGAACACGACGCGCGGCCGGTGGCCACGGGCGCGACACACTTCGAGCAGCGCGCGCGACGCGTCGAGATTGATCCGCATGCCGAGATCGAAATCGGCCTCGGCCTGCCCGCTGACGATTGCCGCGAGGTGGAAGATCGCGCCGGTTTGCGTGTCGATCGCGCGTTCGAGCACCGCGCGATCGGCGATGTCGCCGACGATCGACATCACGCGCGCATCGCCGAAATCGCTGCCTTCGACGACGTCGAGCAGCACCAGCTCGTCGATCTTCTCGCTGCGGCCGTCGGGGCCGCTCAGTTCGCCGCGCTCGAGCAGCTTGCGCGCCAGACGCTGGCCGAGAAAGCCGGCGCCGCCGGTGATCAGTACTTTCATGTTCGTTACCTTCCGAGGAATGCGTGAATTAGCGGGAACAGGCCCTGAGCCAGCCGAGCCCTTCCGACGTGCCGGCCTTCGGGCGGTACTCGCAACCGATCCAGCCGTCGTAGCCGAGCGTGTCGATCAGCTCGAACAGATACGGGTAGTTGAGTTCGCCGAGATCCGGCTCGTGGCGGTCGGGCACGCCCGCGATCTGGATATGGCCGATGCCCGCGAAATCGCGCCGGAGCTTCGTCGCGAGATCGCCTTCGACGATCTGGCAGTGGTAGCAGTCGAACTGCACCTTCAGGTTCGGCGCGCCGACTTCCGCGCGGATCGCCTGCGCGTCGTCCTGACGGCTCAGGAAATAGCCGGGCATGTCGCGCTGGTTGATCGGCTCGATCAGGATCGTGATGCCGTGCGCGGCTGCGGCCTGCGCGGCATGGCGCAGGTTCGACAGGTAGGTGTCGCGATGGCGTGCACGGTCGGCGCCCGGCGGCACCATCCCGGCCATCACGTGCAGCTTCCGGTTGCCGAGCACGCGTGCATAGTCGAGCGCCTGGTCGATGCCGCGCCGGAACTCGTCCTCGCGGCCCGGCAGCGATGCGGTGCCGCGTTCGCCCGCGGCCCAGTCGCCGGGCGGCGCGTTGAACAGCGCCTGTTCGAGGGTGTGCGCGTCGAGGCGCGCGCGGATGTCCTCGGCGGCGAAGTCGTACGGGAACAGGTACTCGACGGCCTTGAAGCCGTCGTAGGCGGCAGCGGCGAAGCGTTCGAGGAACGCGTGCTCGGTGTACATCATCGAGAGGTTGGCGGCGAAGCGTGGCATGGCAGCGGGTCCTGTGAATGAATGGGGCGGGGCATACGTCGCCCCGCGTCGAACGGCAACTCGGCGGTTCAGCGGTTCACGAGTTTCGCGGGCGTGAGCCACACGGCGATCGCGCCGATCACGAGCATCGCGGCCAGCACGTACATGCCGGACGCCGTGCTGTGCGTGACGTCCTTCAGGTAGCCGATCACGTACGGGCTCGCGAACCCGGCGAGGTTGCCGACCGAGTTGATGATCGCGATCCCGGCGGCGGCCGCGGAGCCCGCGAGGAACGCGGTCGGCAGCGACCAGAACAGCGGTGCGCAGGTCAGCACGCCGCCTGCCGCGAGCGACAGGAACACGATCGACACCGCCGTATTGTGCGAGTACGACGCGGCGACCGCAAACCCGACCGCGCCCATCAGCGCGGGCACGATCAGGTGCCAGCGGCGTTCGCGGCGCTTGTCCGCGCTGTGGCCGAACAGGTTCATCACGACGATCGCGACGAGGAACGGGATCGCGGACAGCAGGCCGATCTGCAGCGTATCGGTGATGCCGGTCGACTTCACGAGCGTCGGCATCCAGAACGTGAGGCCGTACTGGCCCGTGACGAACGCGAAGTAGATCAGCGACATCCACCACATGCGCGGGTCGGCGAACACGGCCTTCAGCGAGTGGCCGTGCTGCTGCTGTTCCTGCGGCTGCGCGGCGATCTCGTCCTCCAGCAGTTGTTTCTCGCGTTCGTCGAGCCACTTCGCGCCGCGGATGCTGTTGTCGAGATACAGGATCGTCGCGATGCCGACGAGCACGGCCGGCACGGCTTCGATCATGAACATCCATTGCCAGCCGTGGAAACCCGAGCCGCCGTGGAAGCGCTCCATGATCCAGCCCGACAGCGGGTTGCCGAAGATGCCCGACACGGGAATCGCGGACATGAACACCGCGATGATCTTCGCGCGGCGATGCGACGGGAACCAGTACGTGAGATACAGGATCACGCCGGGATAGAAGCCGGCTTCCGCGAGGCCGAGCAGGAAGCGCAGCACGTAGAACTGCGTCGGCGTCTGCACGAATGCGAACAGCCCGGACAGCAGGCCCCAGGTGATCATGATCCGCGCGATCCAGATGCGTGCGCCGAGGCGGTGCATCAGCATGTTGCTTGGCAGTTCGAACAGAAAATAGCCAAGGAAGAAGATGCCGGCGCCGAGCCCGAACACGGTTTCGCTGAACGCGAGATCCTGCGACATCTGCAGCTTCGCGAAGCCGACGTTCACGCGGTCGAGATACGCGACCACGTAGCAGAGCATCAGGAACGGCACGATGCGCCAGAACACTTTCTTGTAGGTGCGGTCGAGTTCCGCGGCATGGGCGGGCGCGGCGGGCGAGCGGCCAGCGGCCGCGTCGAGAGCAGTCATCGTCGTCTCCAGGATGTTGTGTGCCGGCGGCGTGTACGCCGCCGGATCATTGTGTGTGCTGACGGAAGGGCCCGCGCACACGGCGGGCATGGGAATCGTTGCGGGGTACGTCGCTACCAGCGCGCGCCGAAGCTGGCGCGCAATTCGTCGAGCGCGGCCTCGTCGAGCGGTTCGGGTTTCGGGTTCGTCATCAGCCACAGCCGCGCCGTTTCCTCGAGTTCTTCGAGTGCATACGACGCGTGCGACACCGATGGCCCCCACATCACCGGGCCGAGGCGGTCGAGCAGTACGCCGCGCACCTGGTCGGCGAGCGCCGCGACTTCCGCCGCGACGCCCGGATCGCCGGGGCGGCGGTAGCGGATCAGCGGAATGTGGCCGACCTTCATCACGTAGTACGGCGTGATCGGCGGCAGCACGTCGGTGTCGCGCCATACGCCCGCGAGCGTCAGCGCGACGAGGTGCGTCGAATGGGTGTGGACGACGCCGTTCGCTTCGGCATTGCGCGCGTAGATGCCGCGATGCAGTGCGAGCGTCTTCGACGGCTTGCCGCCCGATACGGGCTGGCCGTCGAGGCCGACCTTCGCGATGTCGTTCGGGTCGAGCCGGCCGAGGCACGCGTCGGTCGGCGTGATCAGCCAGCCGTCGGGCAGCCGCGCGCTGATGTTGCCGGCGCTCCCGACCGCGTGGCCGCGCGCGTACAGGCTGGCGCCGACGACGCAGATCTCCTCGCGCAGTTTCGCTTCGTCGCTCATCGTGCGGCTCCGTCCAGCGCGCGCAGCGCCTTGTCGAAAAAGTCCGTGGTGCCGAAGTTGCCGGACTTCAGCGCGAGGCCGAGCGGCGCCGCGTCGATGGTGGCCGTCGCCGGCACGCCCGGATCGATCTGCGCGCCGATCTGCAGCGACTTCACGTCGAGCGCCTGCACGACCGCGCCGGACGTCTCGCCGCCGGCGACGACGAACTTGCGCACGCCGAGATCGCGCAGCCCGCGCGCGATCGCCGCGAGCGTGGCTTCGACGAGATGGCCGGCCGCGTCGACGCCGAGCGCTTGTTGTACGGCCTTCACTTCGTCAGGCGTCGCGGTCGCGTAGATCAGCACGGGCTGCGGCAGGTGCGTGCGCGCGAACGCGAGTGCCTGGTCGACGACGGGTTCGCCGCGCGAGGCCGCGAGCGGATCGATGCGGAAGCTCGGCCGCGTGGCGCGCCATGCGGCGACCTGCGCGTTGGTGGCCTTCGATGCACTGCCGGCGAGCACCGCCGACAAGCCGTCGATACGCGGCAGCGACGCCGCGTTGTCGCGCTCGGGCAGTTGCTCCGCGCGGCGGAAATTCGCGGGCAGGCCGAGCGCGATGCCCGAGCCGCCGGTGACGAGCGGCAGGCTCGCGCAGGCTTCGCCGAGCACGTAGAGGTCGCGGTCCGACAGCGCGTCGGCGATCGCGAATCGTGCGCCTTCCGCACGCAACTGGTCGATCCGCGTGCGCACGGCGGCCGCGCCCAGCGCGATCGTGTCGTAGCGGATCAGGCCGACGGGCGACTTCGTTTGCCGCTGCAGCACGCGCACGAGGTTCGCGTCCTTCATCGGCGTGAGCGGATGGTTTTCCATGCCCGATTCGTTCAGCAGCACGTCGCCGACGAACAGGTGGCCGCGATAGATCGTGCGGCCGTTCTCGGGGAACGCCGGGCATGCGATCGTGAAGCCGCCGCCGGCCGCATCGAGCAGCGCATCGGCGACGGGCCCGATGTTGCCCGCGTCGGTCGAATCGAACGTCGAGCAGTACTTGAAGAAGAATTGCCGGCAGCCTTGCTCGCGCAACCATGCGTAGGCGGCGAGCGATTGCGCGACGGCGTCGGCCGCGGGGATCGTGCGCGACTTCAGCGCGACGACGATCGCGTCCGCATCAAGCGTGGCGCCGTCGGCGGGCACGCCGATCGTCTGCACGGTGCGCATGCCGCTTTTCACGAGCATGTTCGCGAGATCGGTCGCGCCGGTGAAATCGTCGGCGATGCAGCCGAGCAGGGGACGGGAAACGGGAGCGGTCATGGCGGGTACGTCGTTCGAATCAGCGGGCGGGCGGCAGCGTGATGCCGGGGAAAGTCTTGATCACGGCGGAATCGTCCTCGCCGCCGTGGCCGGCGCTCGACGCGCTCATGAACATCTGGTGCGCGGTGGCCGAC
>Ga0209147_100558_pt1 | contig 20955 bp, 23 predicted proteins | sample AraplaCol_mLB_r2_FD_184278 | JGI IMG/M metagenome (GOLD analysis project Ga0209147, IMG submission 184278) | Arabidopsis root microbial communities from North Carolina, USA - plate scrape CL_Col_mLB_r2 (SPAdes) (version 2) | ecosystem: Host-associated > Plants > Roots > Endosphere | place: USA... | reverse complement strand
GACACGGCGCTCCGCGCCGTGCCAGCGACCACCAAAGCTCGAAGGACAGTGTCACCCGACAACAAGACCAGAAACTGACGGATATCTGCCAAAAAATGCTTCGAAGGACAGTTGACACATGACCTAAGCAATGAACCCGGCGGATGAAAGCACCGCGTTCAACTTCCTCATCCAGAAGGGGATGACCGCCGAGGACGTTGCCAAGCGCCAGGGCGTCACCACCCGCTTCGTCGAGCAGCGGGTGCGGCTTGCGGAGCTCGCGCCGAGCGTGTTCCAGGCTCTCGCCGCCGGTGAAATCACCCTGGGTGTCGCCCAGGCCTATGCCGTGACGAGCGACATCGATCGTCAGGCGCGCGTCTTCGCGCAGATGAGCACCTCCTATTACGGCGATCAGCCCGACAACATCCGGCGTGCGATCCTCAACGGCACGATCAAGGCGAACGATGCCAAGGCGCGGTTCATCGGTCGCGATGCCTATGTCGCGGCAGGCGGCCGCATCGAGGGTGATCTCTTTGCCGCCGAGGGGGACGAGAACTGGATCGACGTCGATCTTCTCGAAGATCTTGCCGGCAAAAAGCTCGAGGCGGCCGCTGCCGCACTCGCGCAGGCGGAGGGCCTCGCGTTCGTGACGCCGATCGCGGCTACTCACGTTCCCTATGATCTCGAGCGTCAGCTTCATGAATTTCACGCGCCCGCGCGGCCGCTGAGCGAGGAGGAAAGCGCACGTGTCGAAGCCCTTTCGGCCGAAAATGACCAACTCGTCGAGCGGCTTGAGTGTGAACTGACCGACGGGACGCCGGAAGCCGAGGCGGCGAACGATCGCCTCGAGGAGATCGAACGGGAGCTTGAAGACATCGAGGAGTCCCGTCGCGAGATCGATCCGGCGGTCCGGGCACAGATCGGGACGTTCGTCTATATCGGTGGTGATGGCGAAGCCCGCGTTCACACCCGCATGTTCAGCGAGAAGCCCGTTGTCGATCCGAATGCTGCGCCCAAGGTGACGGGCGGTGCCAATGGTGACGACGGCGCCGGCGACATCGATCATGGACCCAAGCTCAGTGCTACGCTGATCGACGAACTGGCGACCCAGCGCCGGCAGATCCTCGTCGCCCATATCGCCAGCGATCCGGCGATGGCGTTGGACCTCACCATCTTCCTGATGGCGCAGAATGTCGTCTTCGAGCAAAACTACGTCCGCAACCACTCGACGCTCAAGTCGAGCGGCGCGCAATTCCCGATCTTCGGCTTCCGCGACGAAGGATCGATGGCGTCGCAGACCATCGAGGATCAGCGCCAGCGTCTCGATACGAGCTGGGCCGGTCACAAGACCATGACCGAACGTTTCGACGCCTTTCGCGCGCTCGACGACGAGGCCCGCGGCAGTTGGGTGGCCTTCTCGATCGCGCGCACGCTGGAACCGAGCCTGAACATTGCCGAGGGCGGACGGTCGAACGGGTTCCATGACCATCTTGGTCGCGCGCTCGACATTCAGGTCGAGCATTGGTGGCGCCCCACGGCCGAGAACTTCTTCGGCCGTGTCAAAAAGGAGGTCATGCTTGCCGCGCTCGAGGACATTGGCGGGCCGATCCTGCGCGGGCGCTACAAGGACGCAAAGAAGAGCGACCTTGCCGCAACCTGCGCCGCGCTGTGCAACGGACAGGGGATCGTCGAGGCCGAAATCCGCGAAAAGGCGACGGCCTGGCTGCCTGATGCCATGCGCTTCGACGCCATCGAGCAGCCCGAGACCATAGCGCTGCGCTCGACGTTCATCGACGAGGCCGATGATGTCGATCCCGGCGATGATGGTGACGATGTCGATGACGAGTCGGACCTGGAGGACGCGTCGCACGACGGTCAGGACGATTTGAGCGAGGCGGCCTGACGCCCGTTTGAACGGTTCGAGGCGACTGGGGGCGGCACTCTTCGCGGAGTGTCGCCCCTCCTTTTGTGCCCCGGCGGCAGGCTCTGTGAGGGGAGGGTGCTGGTCCGGGCTCGCCTCTACCAGATCAGGAGAATGACCGTGGCCAAGACCACCGATAAACCGTCGCCTGCCGACACCATCACCAACGCGATCATCGACAAACTCGAAGCGGGCGTACGCCCTTGGGTGAAACCGTGGCGACCTGGCCTCGGCGGGCGTCCCCTTCGCGCGACCGGCGACGCGTATAAGGGCATCAATTGCTTCTGGCTGTGGCTCTGCGCCGAATGCGCCGGCTACCATTCTCGTACCTGGATGACGTATAAACAGTCACAGGCACTGGGCGGCCAGGTCCGCGAAGGCGAGCGGTCGCAAATCGCGATCTTCTACAAATCGTACAGCAAAACCGTGGAGTCGCCCGTCACCGGCGACACCACGGACGAAATGCGACGCGTGCTGCGATCCTACGCCGTCTTCAATGCCGATCAGATCGACGGGCTGCCGGAGAAGTTTTATCTAAGCCCCCTCAGCGTGGTCGCGCCTGACGACGAACTGCCGGATCGCGCAGAGCGCTTCCTCGATGCCCTTCCGGCGAGGGTTCACCAGTGCGGCGATCGGGCCTTCTACGACCGTGTTGCCGACAGCATCACGATGCCGCCCGTGGCGTTGTTTTCCACCCGTGCCTATTTCGCTTCGACGTTAGCGCATGAGGCAGGGCATTGGACCGGCCATCCTGACCGGCTCAACCGTGAGTTCGGCAGGAAATTAGGCGACAACGCCTATGCTTTCGAAGAGCTTTGCGCCGAGATGACATCTGCCCTGCTCGGCGCGGATCTTGGCCTCCCGACCGCCCATATCGACGATCATGCAGCGTATATCGGCTCGTGGCTCGCGGTGCTGCGCAAGGATTCCCGCGCCATCATGACGGCTGCGGCAAAAGCCGAAGCGGCCGCCGCCTTTCTGCTCCGCGCAACTGGCCTCGCCACGTCGGACGACGCCAAGGAACAAATCCGTGAAGCAGCATGATCGCGGCGATCGCCTGCCCCGACCCCGGTGGCTACCGTCCGTCCTTCTCCTGATTCGCAATCTGGTGACTTCGTCGAGCGCAATTCGCGAAGCGGCAGTAACACTCATTCGCCTCGCCGACGCGATCAGTCTCGATTCGAACGATAGGCGACAGAGCGCCGAGCCTACTTTGCCGGCGGCTCACCCATACGCCGTTCGTCGGGAGGTGCGGAAACGTCGGATTGTGCCAAGACCCGCCGTTCGGCGGACATCAAGCTGCCGGGCGGCAACGCGCCTCAATAGCGGTCATTCGACGCCGCGATCACCTAACCCAGAAGCGGTCGGTCGCGCGATGACCCAACTGACTTATTCGTATAATCAATTCGATGGCGCGGTCGCCGGCCCCAAAGCCCGATGCCGATGGTTCAGGGTAACCAATCGGAGTTTTGCTGAATGCATGAGATTCGACGCGGTTCTGGCCGCCAGCTGCTACTAATTCACGGTCTCGGCGGAAGCTGGAAGTCGTGGAGCACCGTCATGGACGCCCTCAGTGCCGAGCGGTCGCTTATCGTGGTTGACCTTCCCGGACACGGCGCAAGTCCAGCTGGCCAGGATAGCGGGACCTTCGATGGCCTCGTTGGCAGCGTCGAGCGTTACATCGCGGAACGCAGACTTGAAGGAATCGATGTCGTCGGTAGCTCAATGGGTGCGCGGATTGCGCTGGAGCTTGCGCGGCGTGGCCGGGTCGGCAACGTCGTGGCCCTCGATCCTGGCGGCTTCTGGCGCGGCTGGGAGCGCACATTCTTCAAAGTTACCATCGGAGTCTCGGGGCGGTTGGTTCGGGCAATCCGGCCTATGCTGCCAACGCTAAGCAAGAACGCAGCGTCACGCACGGCGCTGTTAGCGCAGCTGTCGGCTCGCCCTTGGGCGCTCGACCCGACGGTTGTCGCGACCGAGCTTGAAAGCTTAAGCGCCACGTCAACATTCGATGCTCTGGTGAATGATCTCGCCAGCGGGCCTGAGCAAATTGGTCCAGCAGCCGATCCGTCTCGGCGGATCGTAATCGGTTGGGGTCGCCGCGATCGCTTATGCCTGCCAAGACAAGCGGCGCGTGCAAAGGCCGCCTTTCCTTCCGCCGAGCTGCACTGGTTCAAGGCAAGCGGGCATTTTCCAATGTTGGACCAGCCTGACGAGACAGTTGCAGTAATATTTGCCGCAATCCAGTAGTGCACCTTCGTCGCACACGGTATCTGGCTCTATTACTCACTCGAAGACAAGATCCTGCGCCGAGCGCGCATCCGGTACTACAGCTGACGACGCCGCGATCAGGCGAGCCAGAGCCCGATCAGCGCTGCGATCGACACCATGACCAGGAATCCGTTGACGAGGATCAATAGCCAGCCGGGTAGCTTCGCCGTGTCGGGCTTGGGCGGCGGCACACCCGGTGCGAACTCGCGCCAGATCGCGGCGATAAAGCACAGGGCGCTGAATAGGACCAGAACCGAGCCGGTGCCCGCGATCATCCAGTCGGGCACCAGCTTGTCGAGCAAGGCGCGAGCACCGATGCCGGCTGCCAAAGCAGCGAGCCCGGTTCGCACCCAGGCGGCATAGGTCCGTTCGGCCGCGAGGACGGTCCGATCCGCAGCAAGTACTGTGCGGCGATCGGCGCTGTTGGTCTGCTGCTCGGCGCTGGTCGCGAGCTTGTCGGCGCTCTTGACCAACTGCTTGGCCGCGTGGGCGGGCTTTGCCGGGTCCGGCGGGGTGTCGTCGGTCACAGGTCGAACCCGTCACCGGGCTGCTGGAGCCGGTGGAAGGTTATGCCAGCCTTCTCGAAATAGGGCTCATAGGTATCGTAGCGCTGCGTCAGGAACCAGTCGCGGGCATAGCCATCGTGGACCGGGAGCACATGGCTTGGACGCATGGAGCTGGCGAACTCGTAGGCGCCGATCTCGGTCAGGAACGGCGCCATCACCGGCAGCGCCAGCGCCTCAATTCCAGCAAATTGGTGGAGCCGTTCATCAAAGCTATCGCCGGGATTGAGAAGGCGATCATTGACGACGAATGCCAGAACGGCCGGGATTTCTTCGGCGAGGATCGGCTCATGGCGCACCGGCAGGGCACGGACCGTGAATGGTCCAAGGTCGAGCCCTTCCTCTCCGACCTCGCTGACGGTGAAGCCCTGGCTGCGTAACGTGGCTGCGACCTTGTTGCCTCCGAATATCCGCGGTTCGCCATCGCCGACGATGGTGCGTAGCGCCTCGCAGTCGAAATGATCGGGATGGCCGTGCGTAAATAGGATGAAATCCACGTCGCTGAGGTCGCGAGGATCGACGCGCCCATCGACGAACGAGAATTTGCCCGGGTCGAACAGCAGCCGCTTGCCGTCGAGCGTCAGCCGCAGGCAGCTATGCACAAATTTCTCGATACGCATCGGGCGCCTCCTTCATTCAAGCAACGCGGCGCGCGGCGATAAGTCACTCAGCCAGTCCCGCCCGACGCGTCGGGAGCGCCCTGACTTCCGGATTCCTTGCCGGCCGGCGCCGCGCTGCCCTGCTTCGCGCTCAGCGCCGTCAGATAGTCGACGATCGCCGGGATATCCTTTTCCGAGACCGGTGCCTTATAGACCTCCTTCATCTTGGTGACCGTCGCCTTCCACTGGTCGGCCGTGAGCGCGGGCTGGGTCAGCGCCATGCTGGCCGAATGGCACGAGGTGCAGTTCGCATTGATCACGTCGGCGTGCGGTCCGTCAGGATATTGCTGGTCGTCGAGCGGCAGGTCGACCGCGTCCGATGTGAGTGTGAAGCCTCCAAACGCGACACTCGATGGCGCCGGCCCGCTGGGAGCCGGAGGTGGCGGGGCTACACGGCTGCCGGGCGGGCCGATCGCGATTAGTACGAGGGCAGCAAGGCCGACTGCGCCGAACGAGAGCGTGCCGATCGAAGGGACTTTCATCTCGGCTCTCCTCAGGACGCAGTGATGTTGGTGGTTTCGATATTGCCGCGCATGAACCCGCCCGGGTTCCAGATCGGCGCCATCGGCTGCGCGACCCCGGCCGTGTTCCAGCAGCGCGACATCAGCCGCACATTTCCGCGCGCCGGCAGCGGCACCTGCGTGTCCCAGCGGCGGAAGCTGTATTTGCCGTGATCGGGACCGAGGCGGGTGTGATACCAGGTACGCCCGCCGTCGGTGGAGACATCCACCTTGGCGACCCCGCAATCGCCGCCCATCGCGATGCCACCGAGTGGTATCGTCTGGTCAAAGGCAATGGCCTGTCCTTCGCCGAGGCTCGTTACCCAGGAGCGCGGGATCATCCGGTTGATCGGGACGGTCGGGAAGTCCTTGGCACCGGGCTTCACATTGGCGCCAGGCGTCGCCGGGATTTTGTAAGCCTTGGCCATCCAATATTCGTCGTCGGGGCCGGGCAGCACCTCGATGTCGTTGAGCATCTTGACCCAGTAGGTCGAATACCAGCCCGGCACGATCAGCCGGCAGGGAAAGCCGTTGAGCAAGGGCAACTGCTCACCGTTCATGCCGAAGGCGATCATCACCTCGCCGTCGTGGGCGTGATCGATGTCGAGCGCCTTCTCGAAATCCGGCGCGCCGGCGACGACGGGCTGGTCGAGCGCGCCGAAACGCACCTGCACCGCGCCCGGCTTCACGCCGGCAAAATCGAGGATGTCGCGCAGCCGCACGCCGAGCCATTTGGCATTGCCCATCGCACCATTGCCCCATTGTGCGCCGGGCACACGCGGCTGGAACAGGCCGCGGCTGTTGCCCGAGCACTGATTGACCGCGGCCATCTCGACGCGCGGCAGGCGGAGCAGCTGCGCAAGGCTGATCGATAGCGGCCGGTTGACGTGGCCTCGAACGGTGAGCCGAAAGGTATCGACATCGATCGACGTCGGGATATCGGCCCAGTGCCAGCGCACGAAAAACTGGTCGTTGGGAGTGAACACGTCGCGGTCAAACACCTCCATCGGGGTCTCGAGCAGCGGCGGGTGCATGCGCTGGAGGATCATGCTGCCTTTGCCGGGAAAGGCGCTGGTCATCGGCCGTCCGGCATTGCCACCTGGCAGATGGAGATCGACAAGGCTCTGTGCGAGCGCTGGGCCTGCGGCGAGCGCGGCACCGCCCAGTGCGGCCTGGCCGAGGAAACGGCGACGACTGCTTTGCGCGGCGAGCCAGGTGTCGAGCTTGTCCATGATAGCATTCCCTTCTTCGGGCGAACGTGGCCGACCCGGCTCGTCGAGCCAAGCGATCGGATTTTCGATTTTGATCGCCTCAGGCGATCAGTTGGGTGTGGCGATGCAGGGCGATACGAAGAGATGCCCCTTCCATGCGCCGGTCAGCGTCTTGGCGGCGACCACCACCCACATCATGGCGAGGGCAAGGGTGAGCACCGTCCCGACGATCCCGAAGAAGGCGAGGTCGAAGGTCGTACCGAGGCGGAAGGTTGCGACCGTGTAGACGCCGAGCGGGAAGGTATAGCCCCACCAGCCGAGGTTGAACGGGATGCCAGCGCGCCAGTAGCGCCAGGTGATCAGCATCGCGAGCGCCAGCCACCACAGCCCAAAGCCCCAGAGCAGCAGCCCGGCGATGCTGCCGAGGCCCTGTGCCACGCCGGCGATCGACGCGAGGCCGTGTGCGGAAAGGATGGCGGGCGCGTCGCCGCCCAGCACCAGCATGCCCAGCGCACCGGTGCCGATCGGGCCGAGCGCGAGCCAGCTCGACGCGGCCATGCCCTCGTGCGGCAGCTTGTGCAGTGCCATGCGCAGGATGAGCAGCGCGAGGATACTGAAGGCGACCGGCACCGAATAGGCCCAGAGCACATAGGAAGTGAGCAGCGTCACGAACTGAGCATGCGGATCGGCGAGATGCGGCGCGAGCAGGCCGCCGCTCGCCGCCGCGACCTCGGCCGCGACGACTGGAAGTAGCCAGACTGCAGTCATGCCATCTAGGCTGTGCTCGTGGCGAGTGAACATGAAATAGGGAATGACGACACCGCAGGTCACCGCCATCGCAACGTCGATCCACCACAAGACATGCGCTACACCGACGATGCCGTCGCCGAACCGGGCGATCCCAAAGGCGAGGCAGCCGTTGATGATCGTGGCGAGGCCCATCGGGATGGTGCCGATGAACATCGACACCGTGTTATGGCCGAAGATCCGCCGCGCCTCATGGCCGAACAGGATCCAGCGCGCAGAATAGATACCGGTGAAGAGCGCGAAGAGCGCGATATTGAAGAACCAAAGCACCTCGCCGACCGGCTTCAGCGTCGGGCCGATGCCCGGCACCTGCGGAAGCGCCAGTGCGAGGATGCCGGTGCCCATGGTCGCGGCGAACCAGTTGGGCGTGAACTGGCGGATCATCTCGCGGGGATGATCGAGCCGCGAGAGCGGTCGCAGGCCGTCGAGCACGGGCTTGAGATCGCCGGTCATCATCCAAGCTCCTTCACGAGATCGGTCAGCGCATCGGCTGCCCTGGTGCGAAAGCGCTCCTTGTGCCGCAGCGCTTCGAACGGACGCGCCGGCAGTCCGAGGCCAAGATCTTGGAGATGCCCGGCCAAGAGCGCACGGCGGACGACCAGCTCGGACAGCACCGCCACCCCGGCGCCGGCCTCGACCGCCGAACGAACCGCTTCGTTGGACGGCAGGGTCATGCCGATGCGCAGGTCAGCGGGATCGATGCCGCGATGGCGCAGCACTTCCTCGAAGGTCGAGCGCGTGCCCGATCCCTGTTCGCGCACGATCCAGTTGGCCTCGCGGATCCAGTTTTCATCAACATTCCTGGTTCGCTCTGCGCCGACCAGTAGCATCCGGTCCTCGGCGACCTTCCAGTGCGCAAGTGCCGGCTGGTCGACCGAACCTTCGACAAAGCCCAGTTCGGCCGTGCCGTCGAGCACCTGCGCAGCAGCACCGTCGGTGTTTTCGATCACCAGTTCGATGCCGATCAGCGGATGGCGGCGATGAAATTCAGCGAGGCGCGCAGGCAGCCAGTAGCTGGCGATGGTCTGACTCGCGACGATCCGCAGCGTACCGCGCTTGAGACCACCGAACTCCGACAGCGCCAGTTCGGCGCTCGCGGCCCGGCCAAGGACGGCGCGCGCCTCGTCCAGAAACATGCGGCCGGCCTCGGTGAGCTCAATGCCGCGCCCGACCCGGTGAAAGAGCGGCACGTCGTGGCGCGCTTCGAGCGCGGCGATGGCGGCACTCGCCGCCGACTGGGTGACGTTGAGTGCCTCGGCGGCGCGGGTCATATGCTCGCGCTCGGCGACGCCAACGAAAATACGAAGTTGTTCGAGGGTCATATCGATCTCCTGCAGGGATCAATAGACCGGCGCGATCAATCGTTCCAACTTGTTGATTGGATCGTTCCAATCGTCATTTACGATTGGTCGAGCAGGGCCGCTGTTTCGCTGAATGCCGCGCGAAGGCGATCCCCAACCTGCGGACTTGTACAGACGTTGGCCGGGCTGGGGTGCGGCATCGGGATGATCTTGATCGAAGCATCATACGCCGACACGAGTTGTCCGGCCTTGGTCGCCACCCGGCCGGCCAGCAAGCAGACTTTCAGCTTGGGCAGCAGCGCGAGAAGCCCGGGAAGCGTGGCCAGCCCGGCATCGATCTCGGCTTTGCGCACGGTGCGATTGCGGGCGCCGGGTGGATGCATGATCCAAGGCACGGTGTTCCAGAGCACACAATCGGACCGGTCGATGCCGGCCTCGTCGAGATAGCGCCGCAGATTGCGGGCGGTCCCGGACGGATTGTCGCGCGACACGAAGCGCGTGCGCTCAGGCCCGGGACCCGGGGTTTCGAGAAGCAACAGCAGCCGGGCGTCGATCCCGCCGTCCGCCGGGTCGAAATGCGGCACAGGTCTGCCGTCGGCCAACAGCCCTTCGCGCCAGCATTCGAGCTGTGCGACATGTGTATCCGCCAAGGACTGCCGCCGTCGCTTGATCAGGTCGGGTTCGTCGAGCCAGGCCATTCATCTCCATTCGTGATCGGAACGACAAATATCATCGGTTGGATCGATGACTGGTGAGCCGTCATCTTGATCACAGGAACAGCGACGCTTCATTTCGCAGCGCTGTCGATCCGGAGATCCGACATGGCAACGCGCATCAAGCAGACCGAGTTTCAGGCCGAGGCACAGGTCGAGCCGGCGGCCAAGCCAGCATTACGGCTGGTCCGGCCCGACGATCCCTATGCGGAGCTGGAGCGTCCGGCGCCCGGCGTCGCCAATCGCGGCGTGCATCCGCATGTGCTGGTCGCGTTGGTCGGCTTCTACGCGATGATGGTGGCGTCCTTCTGGACCTTCTTTGCACGCGATGCCTATGCCGCCAGCGTACTGGTGATGGTGACCCTGTTCATGGTCATCTACTTCTCGCTGATCGTGGGCGGCATCCTGCTTGCCGACAGTCCGGTGCCGGGCGAGCGGCAGCGTAGCTTCGGCGAATTCTTGAACGGTACGGTCGAAATCCTCGCCGGGACGATCAGCGGCCGCGAGGCGACGATGCAAATATTCCTGCTGCCGGCGGCGATGATGACACTGGCTGCCATCATAGGCGTTATCGCGAGACTATCATGAGAAGGGGCATGCGCTTGAAACTGATACTGGGTCTTGCCGGCCTCGGCCTCGCGGCATCTGCAGGCGCGCTCGCAGCGGCGCCGCAGGACTTCGCCACCGACATGGCCGCCGCGATGGAGCAGATGCACCATGAGATGATGGTCGCGCCGTCCGGCGATCCGGACCGCGACTTCGCGGCGATGATGATCCCGCATCACCAGGGCGCGATCGAGATGGCACAGGCGCAGCTGCGCTACGGCAAGGACGAACGCCTGCGCCGTCTCGCGCAGGGCATCATCGTTGAACAGCGTCAGGAGATCGAGGTCATGCAGGCGATCCTTGCCGAGAAGGGCGCACCGCCGAGTGTGCCTCACCAGCATCAGGGAGACGGAAAATGATTATGAATCACCTCAAGACGGCGTTCGCCATGTCCGCCCTCGGCCTGCTTGCAAACACCGCATCCGCGCAGCAGGTGCCCAATGCGACGCCCGACCGGCCGATCAGTTCGCAGGACCGCTTCTATACTTCGGACCAGTTTTCCAACACGGTATCGGTCATCGACCCGTCAACCAACCGGCTGCTCGGCGTCATCAAGCTCGGCGATCTGACGCCCGCCAATCTGAGCCCACTCTACAAGGGTCAGCTTCTGGTCCACGGCATGGGCTTCTCACCCGATGGCAGGACGCTGGCGGTGATCTCGATCGGGTCGAACTCGGTGACCTTCATCGATACGGCCACCAACGCGGTCAAGCACACCGCCTATGTCGGCCGCTCGCCGCACGAGGCGTTCTTCCGTCCCGACGGGCGCGAGGTCTGGGTCAGCGTTCGCGGCGAGGACTATATCCAGGTGCTCGATGGCAAGACGTTCGAACCTGCCACGCGCATCACCGTCCCGAACGGCCCGGGCATGACGATCTTCTCGCCCGACGGCAAATACGGGTACGTTTGCTCGAGCTTCTCGCCCGAGACGGTCGTAATCGACACCAAAGCCAAGAAGATTGTCGGACGTGTCGCCCAAGCTAGCCCCTTCTGCCCCGACATCGCCGCGACCCCCGATGGCAGGCAGGTCTGGCTGACGCTCAAAGATGTCGGCAAGGTGATGGTGTTCGATGCCAAGCCGCCGTTCGCTGTCCTTAAGACGATCGACACCGGCGCCATCACCAATCACGTCAACATCGCCCGCACGTCGCGCGGACAGTTCGCCTATGTGACGGTCGGCACGCAGAATATCGTCAAGGTGTTCCGGACCGATACTTTCGAGCAGGTCGCCGCCGTCCCGGTCGGCGCGCTGCCGCACGGGTTATGGCCTTCGGGCGACGGCACCCGCATCTATGTTGGGCTGGAGAATGGCGACGGCGTTGCGGTCATCGATACTGCGACCAACCGCCTGCTCACGACCATCCCTATCGGTCAGGGGCCGCAGGGCGTCGCCTATGTGCCGGGCGCGGTGCCTTCGGGCGACGGCATGGCCAATCTGGTCCCGCTCGATATGGCCAGCGGCAAGGTCCAGTTGACCCTGTCAGGCCAGGGCCAGAGCCAGGTCACTTTGTTCGATCAGGGGCAGGTCCAGATCCTGCAGGCCGCCGTCGCGGGCCTGCCGTCAAAGCAACCGTTCACGCTTGGACTGGCGACCAAAGCAGACGGGACGGGTGCGATTCAACCTCTTGCCAAATTCATGACCAATCCGGCCGGCGCCGCCATCGTCAACGCCGTCGGGCCGATCCGCCAGATTGTCGCGGATGCTGCCCCGGCCGAGCGTCGTTATTTGGTCATTCGTACAGGTGATCCGGATTCGCAGGGCGCGGTAGTGCAGAAACAAGCCCATTGAAGCCCGCGCGCTGCTGGCTACGAATTGAACGCAGCGGCGTTTCTTGCTCTTTGGCTCCCACGTCTCTGAAGGGAAGCTCATCGAACGTCCGCGTTTACCGAAAGCCGACGGACGCCGTCTGACCTGCTAACGACGGCTTTGTCCCAGATTTTGCCTGTCCAGGGGATCCGGACGCTTACCCTGGCCGTCCATGATGTTGCCTTGGGCCGGTTCGAGGCGATCGAGACTTTCTGTGTCGATCATGCCCTTGTATTCGCGCGCTGGGCTGGCGGCGCTCCCGGGGCGTTCGGCCCGGAGCGGGTGGTTTTTGACGGCACGACCGTTCGGCGTTTCAGCGCCTCGGACGATGACGAAATCCTGATCTCGGCGGAAACGGTGCGCGGTCTCGGCAGCTACGCGGCGGTGCTGTCGCATCTCGCAGCGGCGGAATTGGAGGTACCCCGTTCCGAATCGACGGCAGAAGCTGAGGGCAAAGCGAAACCGGTCGGTGTCGACACCTCCCCGCCAGAGGATGCCGCATATGGGCGCCCGCGAGGCGCTGGCAACCCGCGAACGGCGGGCCGAGTTGCCGTGTGCCACGGCTGCCCGCACCACCCCTTGTTCGCGAGTTTCCCTCGGCTGTGCCTCGGTGCCAGCCCCTCTTTTGCGAGCGCCCGGAGGATGCGCATCCGGCGGAGAGGCCGCCGGCACAGACAGAAAGGCTCGCTATCATGTCCACATCGCTTGCAGCCGCACTCGCGGCACTGGAGCTAGGGCACCTCGAACCCCGCGCTGAAGACCTCAGTGGTATGGCGCCGCCACCAACCGAGGCGCTGGAGCAGACCGTCACCGCAATCTGGAGCGATCTCTTCACGACGATGGGAAACACCGCGCTGGAGCGTGACATCGAAGACCTGGGCTGGGGCCTGGTGAACCTCTTCCACCGCGCCGCCGCCAACAAACACGGACTGGTCGATCGATTGACCGACGACATCCGCCTTCTCCTCGCCGAACAGGACGGCTCCGAAATCGGCACGGCCAATCTTGAGGAGAAGATCGATCTCGCCAAGAAGGTCGAGGAATCCGCTGGTGCCTTCGAGATCATGCGCGATGTCGCGGCCGCGCACTATATCCGGGAGACCGGGAGATCGTGGGTGCCATCGTCCGGCAACCGCATCTCGCTCGGGGTCACCGCCGGGATCGTCGATGGCCATGCCTTCCTGCGAGCGCGCCGCGAGCGGGCTCTGAACGCCAACACCGCGCAGGGTACGCCCGTTGTGTTCGCCGGTGGCCGCCTCACCTTCGCCAACGACGAAGATATGAAGACGTTCGCCGATAACCTGCTGGCCACCCTCAACAAGGTTCGCGCCCATGTCGGCGACATGTATCTCGTACACGGCGGCGATATGAAAGGTATCGAGCGTCTTGCAGCGTCCTGGGCCGAGCAGAATGGCATCCAGCAGGTGCGGTTCGGTCTCGACCGGAAACTCGGGGATCGCGCGGGCTTCCGTCGCAACGAGCAGATGCTCTCGCTCAAGCCGCGGTTCGTGGTCGCCTTCCAGGGCAACGGCGTGACGGAGCGGCTTGTCATCGAAGCCAAGGCTCGGGGACTGCGTGTCGTTGATCGCCGCGGCCCATTAGGAAGCCCTCCTTCAGCTGCCCGTCGCGCTGCGGGCTGAAGCCGCGGGCCGCCGGTTTTCCGGCGGCCTTTTTTTCGCTGCGCTTACCGTCGTCCCCTGGAAATTTCCGCAGGCGAGAGGGGAGGGCGCCGAGGCCGCTTTTGGTGTCGCTGAGCAGCACTGGAACCGGTCGGCCGTGTTGGCGGCCGGGACGCGGTTCAGAGCCCATCAGCCATCCGCGTTGCCGACGCTGCGCCGGCTGTCGCCTTACCACGAACTAGAGAGAGATGATGATGCGCGATTTGCATGATGAGGAACTGCGCGCTCTGCTGGCGTTCCGGCAGCGTCATGGGCGCTGCTGGAAGGCCGCGCTGCTGCTACGCTGGTCGGCCGGCACCGACACCGATGAACCGGGTTCGGCCCATCTGCGCCATCTGCGCAATATCGCAGGACCGCGCTGGTTGATCGGGCTTCCTGCCGCAACGCTCGACGATGCCGCGCGCCGTTTCGCCGGGATCGCCGATCCGGCGCTGGTTGCCACTTTTATGGCGAATGCTGTGGGATTTGCCCACGGTGCGGAAGGTAGCGTGAAGATCGCCCCCGCGAGTGCCGCACATTCGCTGGCGATCGCGATCGAACTCGGCCTCAAAGCCTTTCTGATGAAGGCCGGCTATGCCGACGACTGGAACCGTGTCCATATTCGGCATGACCTCGAAAAGGCCCTGGCGCTTGCGATGGAGGCGGGCCTGTCGGGCCTGCCTCCGGAATTGCCGGAACTCGCAGCGATCCTTTCGCCGGCCTATCGCCGCCACCAGATCGACGCCTTGTTCCGGGCCGGAGCGTCACCCTTCGATGTGGCCGACGCCTCTAACTGCGTCGACCGTCTCCTTGCCGTGATCAGGGTGCAGATCGCGTGACGGCGCACCACTGCCTCATCCTGTGCGGGGATCGAAAGGGCGCTCGCCAATCCTATGAAGCCGGGATGGGTGGGCCTGCGGTTTACCGTGCGTCAGACGGCCATTATGTCTGTTGCCGTGAGAGTTGCCGACGCTTCGCTGCGGACGACAGTCCAAGGTGAGAAAAGCGCTGACGGCCGGTTGTGGGGTCTCTGCCTGGCGGGGACATGCCGCGGCGATAGGGCAAGGTTTCTGCATCGGTTCCTGGGTTCATAGAACCAAAGCCACCATCCCTTCTTTTTGACCTGATCCCTAAGTCGGTCGTTCGGTCCTTCCAACCCGCTCCCCTTCGGGCCGAGTTGCCGTGTGCCACGGCTGCCCGCACCACCCCTTGTGTCGGGGTTCCCCTGCGCGGCTTACGCGCTCCGGTGGAAGCACCGCCCATGCCCGCCTTTTTCGGGGGTCAGTCGAAGGGACGGTCCCTTCGGCACCCAAAAAAGGAACCTCGACATGCAGAACCTCGTCATCCTCGCCGGCAATGTCGGCGCCACGCCGGAAGCCCGCACCACCCAGGGCGGCACCAAGATCACCCACTTCAGCCTCGCGACCTCGCGGCCCAAGCGCGACAGCAACGGCAAGATCGTCAAGGACGACAATGGCCGGCGGATCGAAGATACCGAATGGCACCGGATCACCTGCTTCAACGGCGTCGGCAAGACCGTCGAACAATATGTCGACAAGGGGATGAAGGTGATGGTGCGCGGCCGCATCCACTACACCCGCTGGACCGACAACGAGAATATCGAGCGGTACGGCGTCGAGATCATCGCCGACGAGGTGACCTTCCTCACCCGCGCCAAGCCCGGCAGTGGCGACCAGGGCGGCAATGACAGCTCGGTCGATGACGACGAAATTCCCTTCTGAAACCCGCGAAGGCCCGGTGGCAGCAACCACCGGGCCTTTTGCTGTGTCGGCATTCTTCTGCGGGGCTTGTCAGAAATCCATATATCCAATATTATCGATATATGGACAATGATTCTGCTATCAGCGCACTGGCGGCGCTTGCCCAAGGCACTCGCCTAGATGCGTTTCGCTTGCTGGTCCGTCACGAGCCCGATGGCCTGGCCGCGGGCGAAGTCGCCCGCCAGCTCAATATCCCCCAGAATACGATGTCGTCGCATCTGGCCGGGCTTGCGCGTGCGGGCCTGATCCGTGCCGAGCGCCACAGTCGCCAGATCATCTACCGCGCCGACCTCGATCAGCTCAAGGCGCTGACCCTGTTCCTGGTCAAGGATTGCTGCGGGGGCAGGGCGGAACTGTGCGAGCCGCTGATCGCCGAGCTTGTTCCCTGCTGCTGATGGAGCCCTGTATGCCCGACCGTATTTATAATGTCCTGTTCCTGTGTACCGGAAACTCGGCGCGTTCCATCCTTGGCGAAGCGGTCATGAACAAGCTCGGCGAGGGGCGTTTCAGAGCCTATAGCGCCGGCAGCCAGCCAAAGGGGCAGGTCCACCCAATGGCATTGTCGGTGCTTCAGGGGCTCGGCTTCGATACCACCGATATGCGGTCCAAGAGCTGGGATGAATTTGCCGGTTCCGGTGCGCCGCAGTTCGATTTCATCTTCACGGTCTGCGACAATGCAGCCGGAGAGACCTGTCCGGTATGGATCGGCCATCCCATGACAGCGCATTGGGGCATTGAAGACCCTGCCGCGATCGAGGGCGAGGGGCAACGCGAGGCCTTCCTGCAGGCCCTGCGCTATTTGCAGAATCGCATTGCGCTGTTTCTGGCGCTCCCGATCTCGAGCCTCGATGACATGGCGATGCGGCGCAAGCTCAAGGACATCGGACAGGGCGAAGGCGCGAGCGCCAAGGCGGAGGCGAGTGAATGACCGTGGACATCATCATCTACCACAATCCCGAATGCGGGACGTCGCGCAATGCGCTCGCGATGATCCGCAACGCCGGGATCGAACCGCATGTGGTCGAATATCTTAAGACGCCGCCTTCACGCAGTCAGTTGGAAAGCCTGATCGCACGCGCCGGGATCGGCGCGCGCGCCTTGTTGCGCGAGAAGGGCACGCCCTTTGCGGACCTCGGCCTGGGCGATGAAGGTCTTTCCGATGCGGCGCTGATCGACGCAATGATGGCCCATCCCATCCTCATCAACCGTCCGCTCGTGGTCTCGCCGCTCGGCGTCAAGCTCTGCCGCCCTTCCGAAGCGGTGCTGGAACTCATCCCCGCGGCCCAACGCGGTGCTTTCGCCAAGGAAGACGGCGAGCAGGTCGTCGACGCTGCCGGCAACCGCGTCACGGCAGGCTGAACGATGGCAGCGTTCACGGTCCGGCCGGCGGTCCTCGCCGACGCGCCGGCGATCGCCGCCATCTACGCCCATCATGTCCGGGAGGGCACCGCCAGCTTCGATACCAGCCCGCGCTCGGTGATGGAGACCGAAGCAAAGATTGATGCATGCTTGGCGAAAGGCTGGCCGTTCCTCGCCGCCCAGCAGGGCGGCCATGTTGTCGGCTATGCCTATGCCACGCAGTTTCGCGATCGGCCTGCCTATGCATCGAGCTGTGAGAACTCGATTTATATCGATCCTGGGCATCAGCGCCGAGGTGTCGGAAAGGCGCTGCTTGCTGCTCTGCTGGCACAGGCCGAGGTGGCAGGATTTCGCCAGATGATTGCCGTCATCGGCGGAGGTGAAGCGGCATCGGTCGCCCTCCATGCCAAGCTCGGCTTCGAACATGCCGGCACGATGCGGTCGGTGGGACGCAAGTTCGGACGCTGGCTCGACACTGTCTACATGCAAATCGCGCTGGGCGTCGGTGACGCCGCTCCACCGCTCAAGGAACCGCAATGACCCAGACCCGTCAACCACGGCTATCCTTTCTCGATCGCTATCTCACCTTGTGGATTTTTCTGGCGATGGCCCTGGGCGTAGGCCTTGGCACGAGCATCGAGGGTCTACCTGCCGCGATCAACGGCCTGTCCTGGGGCACCACGAATATACCGATCGCGATCGGCCTCATCCTGATGATGTATCCACCGCTGGCCAAGGTTCGCTACGAGGAGCTGCCGCGCGTCTTCGAGGACAAGCGGGTGCTGGCAATATCGCTTGTCCAGAACTGGATCATCGGCCCGGTGCTGATGTTCCTTCTGGCCGTCATCTTCCTGCGCGCCGAGCCAGCTTATATGACGGGTCTCATCTTGATCGGGCTGGCCCGATGCATCGCGATGGTCATCGTCTGGAACCAGCTTGCCAAGGGCGACAATCAATATGTCGCGGCGCTGGTGGCGTTCAATTCGATCTTCCAGATCCTGTTCTTCAGTCTCTATGCCTGGTTCTTCCTCGCCTTCCTGCCGCCCTTGTTCGGGCTGCAGGGCAGCGTCATCAACGTCAGTTTCTTGATCATCGCGCAAGCGGTCGCGGTCTACCTCGGTATCCCTTTCCTCGCGGGATATCTGACCCGGAAGGGTCTCGTCGCGGCCAAAGGGCGCGACTGGTACGAGGGCGTATTCCTCCCGAAGATCGGTCCGGTCACGCTCATCGCACTCCTGTTCACGATCGTTGCCATGTTCAGCCTGAAGGGCAGCGAGATCGTCACGCTCCCGGGGGATGCCGTCCGCATCGCCATCCCGCTGACGATCTATTTCGTTGTCCAGTTCTCGATCAGCTTCTTCATGGGCAAGCTGATCGCCAGCGATTATCCACGCACGACGGCGGTGGCTTTCACGGCTGCCGGCAATAATTTCGAACTGGCCATTGCCGTCGCGATCGCCGCTTTCGGGCTGGCGTCCCCGGTCGCTTTCGCAGCCGTCATCGGCCCACTGGTGGAAGTGCCAGTGCTGATCCTGCTGGTGAATGTCGCCTTCTGGTTCGGTCGCCGCTGGTTTCCCGATACCGTGCCCGAGCAAGGCCGATGAGCGAGGACATCATGGCCTTTGAGCGCCTGCGCCAGCTATCCGAGCCGGATTATCTGCCGGCTCTGAAGATGGCCTTTGCCCGCCGGAGGCCCGCGCTTGGTCTCGGCCCGAACGATCCGCCGCCACGCATTCTTCTCCTCTATGGCAGCTTGCGGAAGCGATCCTACTCTCGGCTTGTGGTGGAGGAATCTGCGCGGCTTCTCCAGTTTTTCGGATGTGAAACGCGGATATTCGATCCTTCTGATCTGCCGCTTCCCGACCAGGTCGAAGGGGACGACCACCCGGCCGTTGCCGAACTACGGGCGCATTCCTTGTGGTCGGAAGGGCAGATCTGGTGCAGCCCGGAACGGCACGGGCAGATCACCGGTATCATGAAGGCCCAGATCGACCATCTGCCTCTGGCGTATAAGGGCATGCGCCCGACGCAGGGGCGGACCCTGGCTGTGATGCAGGTCAGCGCGGGTTCGCAATCCTTCAACAGCGTCAACACACTGCGCATCCTTGGCCGGTGGATGAGGATGTTCACGATCCCCAACCAGTCGAGCGTGGCTAAGGCGTTCGCCGAATTTGACGATGACGGCCGCATGAAGCCGTCGAGCTATTATGATCGCATCGTCGATGTGGTCGAGGAGCTTGTACGCTTTACCGTCCTGCTGCGGCCGCATGCCGATCAACTCGTCGATCGCTATTCCGAACGGAGCGAAGCGGGCATTCCTGTAGACCCATCGAACGATCTCTCGTCGATCGCAATCGCGCCCCAAACCGTACGGGGATGAGCCGTTGGCATGCGGCAGACCTTCAGCCCCTGTCCTACGACTGGTCAGCCAAGTGCTTTTGGGCATCATCGGCATTCTATTTGTGGGAATGGGGGCGGTCCTATTGCTGTGGGCCACACCTGGCAGTGCTTTTCTGACTGGGGCCGATCTCGCTGCACGGCTTGTCGCCGCTGCAGCGATTGTGGGCGGCACTTTCTTTGGCTTCTGCGCTCATATCGAAGCTGTCTATTGGCGTGCGGCGCTGATCACGGGCGTTGGCCTGGTCATAGCTGTCGGCGGCTTGGCGCTCGTATGGAATTCGGTCAGGATGCCGATGCGTTCAGGGCGTTCTGCAGCGCAGCAATGCTTTCGACAACATCGTCGAATGCGGGCGCCGCGCCGAAGATCATGCCCGTCATCGCGCGATAGTCACCGCGCAAATCATCGACCATGTCGCCCTCGGGGCACAGCGCGAAACTTCCTGGCACGGCAGTCGCGAGGTCGAAGGCGGGCCGGTTGAAGAACAGCCTGGCATGCGCCACGCAATCGCGTCCAAGCGCCGGATCAGCCAGCGCGCGTTTGCCCGCATCGGATTGCAGCAGCTCATGGAGGTCATAATAATGGCGCGACACACGCTGCCCGTTGCCGCGCAGGACGCCGCGGATCTCGAACCAGCGCCGCAGGCCGTGGAGGATGACCACCTTGTCCCAGAAGGTCCGCTCCGCATCGACGATCGTGATATTGGTGATGGCAAGATCGATCCCCGGCACGTCGCTTTCGAGATAGGGCCGGACCGTATGTACTGCGTGGGGGTCGAGCGCAGACTTCGCGCCGGACTCGATCTTCACGGCCTTGCCGACGTAGGCGTCGACAGGCGTGACCGAGGGATAGCGTAGATAGAGCGCCTGCGCATCCTCGGGGTCCGGTTCGACGCGCCATTGCTCGGCGGCTATGCCCAGGCGGTCTGCGGCTTCGCCAACGAGCGTGGCGAGCTGGTCGTGCAGCGGTCCCTGGATATGCGCCTCGCAGGCCTCGCGGATCGCGTCGAGCGCGGCTTGCCGCTTCTTTCCGCTCATCGCCTCCAGTTCGGTGATCGAGGCGGTCTGCCCCAGATCGTCGCGAAAGACGGTGACGTCGATATCCTCGGAGAAGCGCCGGATGAGCCCGAAGCCCTTCGACAGCGAGGTGCCACCCTTGAACAGCAGGCGGGGACCATGCGGCAATCCGTTGAACAGGGCGTCGAGCGTCCAGCAAACCCAGAAATCCTTTTCGACATTCTGGGGCGTGGTGCCGATGCGCTGCGCGGTCGTCGTGAACAGGCCGAGACGGGTGTCGTCGTCAGCGCTGATGATGCGGTCATAGTCAGGGTTCATCATGCGGCCGACGCCCGACTGGCCAGCATCGGCTTCAAATATGCCTGCATCCATGCCGGCAGTGTCGACAGGCCATCGGCCAGATCG
>Ga0209147_100557_pt1 | contig 20994 bp, 16 predicted proteins | sample AraplaCol_mLB_r2_FD_184278 | JGI IMG/M metagenome (GOLD analysis project Ga0209147, IMG submission 184278) | Arabidopsis root microbial communities from North Carolina, USA - plate scrape CL_Col_mLB_r2 (SPAdes) (version 2) | ecosystem: Host-associated > Plants > Roots > Endosphere | place: USA... | reverse complement strand
GTCACCAATCCGGCTGGCTGCATGGTCGGCCCCCGTGCTTGCTCAACGAGCCGTCCAGCATGCCAGCAGTCAAAAACACGACATCTGTAAATAGCCAGAACACGACATTAGGATATAGCTGCTACAATCAAAAAAAATGATTATACATATTATGTAAAATTCAAAAAGCACCTGTCCAAACATGTTTTTTCGAGACACAAACAGATCAGCATCGCTCCGAATGCCCAGTTTCGAAAAGCCGATTGCATTTGCGCGCCAATCGTCTTCGGGCTGCGGGAGAACTTGGGGCGGCTTCAGAAAACGGAAAAATATTGCCCGCTAAAGTTGGCCGAGTTCGATACTAGCGCCATCCGAACGCCTGATTGATCTCCTGAGCGCGTACCTAGCCGGCAACCCGTGACATGCGATGCGTGATCCGAGGCCGGTACATCACACGCACGCAGATCGACCGTGCGCGGCCAGCGGCGATCTCGGCACTGATTTCAATGCTGGCACCAAGCCGTTCGCGATCGTCGCGCCGATCATGTTGCCGTCATCGCCGAACACAGGGGCACGCAACGGTCCACGGGAGTCCCGCTATACGCATGCTCGATCACGCGTTGTTGCAGACTCCGCCGTCTACGTGACAGCCAAGCAGCGGCGTATCTGCGTCGAGCAAGGGTCGTATTTCTGCAAGTGGCATGCGGGTGCTTGTTCGCTGCAGAAGCCCTTCGGCTCTATCTTCTGAGTGGCGCGTGCGATTAGCTGGTAGTGCGTTTTCGCCTGCAGTGGCGAGCCATCCATGCTGCAGCATGGACCACAGCCCCCACCAAAACGCCCAAGATCCCCACGCCGACAATCAGCATCCCCAGCGACGCCAATGCTGTCGCATCAGGCGACCGCCTGGCAATGTCGATGGTGATAGCTGTGCCCAGCACCATCGCCGATGCGCATGCGATCCAATAAACCCGAGCCGCACGCGTCGGCCGCGTCCGACCGAGCCGGAAGGCATGAAACAACGCATAGCCAAAACTAAACAAACAGATCAACGCCGGAAGGCCGACCGCTAAAAACCACGATTTTGTCATCTCCATTTCACAAAGCACTCCCAAGACTCAAATGTCGGGTTTGTCGCTGATTGAAAACCCTCTGCACCGAAACAGCTTGCCATTCTGTTTTCACTTGCGCCTACTTTCACCTTACATTGCATTTCGGATTCCTGTCAAATTACACATTGTCTAGGAATTGCCGCTATGGATAAGAAGTCGTCAAAAAATGTACAGCCGGCCGATACGAATCACATCCGGCGTCTCATGTTGCTTGCCTCGGGGTCGGCATCGCTGGTGGGGCTCTTGAAATCGGCAAAAAGCTTCGCTGCCGGCGATCCCACGTTGCCCGCGATCACGATCTCGGCCTCGCCCATTACGGACCCTTACTATCCCGGGTCTGGTACGCTGGGAACTGGCGAAGTCGTCCCGTTCAGATTGCCTCCTGTCCTCACAAACGGCAACATCACCGGCCCAGTATTTAAGGTCGGCGATTTTTTTCTGGTCAACGGCAAGAAAATTCTTGATGCCATCGAACGCGGAGATTCCACGGGTGCTCTGGTCGAGTTTGCTACAGGGTTACAGAACGCCACTGAAGCCGCGGTGCGTTCCCACGCAGCCGTCTACGGGTTGATCACACTCTGGCTGGCAGACCGTGGCTACACCAATCAGCCCGGTGCCACCGAGTATGCATTCACGAACGTAGGGAGCATGAGCACGCTGTTCGGCACCTTCAGCACGTGGTACTTCAATAATCTGCCTTCGCGTCCGGCGACAGAGTTCAAATTTTATGGCACGCCGTTCATGTCTGTAGCGGCGATCTATTACTGGATGTTTGGAGACGGCTCCCAGCGGACCATGAATATTGCGTCCCTTAATTTAAAAATGAGTCTAGACGATTTTGGGCCAATCAATCAGGCTGTTCAAAATCCAGCATACGGACCAGGCACCTACCCGTTCGACGCCGAGTTCTCGACCAATCTATTCAACCACCAAACCAAGGACCTTTGGGCTGCGGGCGTCATTGGTCGAGTTGGCGGCCGGGTCACTGGAACACTGGAAGTAGGCGCAACAGGCGACTACGTCTTCAATGGTAGCTTTACGCTCAATCCCGATCGATACAAGGCATACGACTCAAATAGAACAGTTACGCAAGAGGTACTCACAAAATTTCTCGGCCTACTTGGCACATTTGGGCACAAAGATTACGACATTCTTTTCACCGGCAGTCAAAACATACAGTTCAGCGGAAAGAAACCCGTAGCCTATCAGCAGCCCGCTAATCCCGGAGATGCTGTTCACCGTGCATCATTCGGTGGTCGTCAGCGCCCGCCCCGTTAATCTGTAATACCATTGTATGCAAAATCGCCGGCCATAGTGCGGCAGAATTAAGAAGTATGCACGCCCTATGGCTGACATCTCACAATCGGTAAATCACGGTATCACTGACGGTCGGAAAACTCTGCAGGGCGGAAGAATTCGTCATCGGCGAGTGGCTGGTTGGACGTCAGGCTATTCACGGCAGTTTTTGTCTTCGCGCGGTCGAAGTGACTATCGCTGGCGATCATACGGTGTAGAGCGCGCCGGGTATGACACCGCGAGCTGAAACCTAGGTCGGTCGACCGTCCCGACGTGGCTGACGGCGCAGCATCCCTGTTCGCCACCTTCGTATTGGTCACGCGCGGGTTGGGCGTGGCACTTGAGTCCGTTTGCGCGGCCAGTTCCGCGCTGAAGCAAGGAAAGCCCTCTGCCACCACGCGGACCGCATGCGTCAGTTCGCCGGGATCCTCGCGCTTGCCGAAGAAGCCCGGCGCCCCAGCGCGCATTGTCATTTGCTGGAGCGCATCCTCCAAAGGCACATTTTTCGTGTAGAGCATTTCGCGCCAAGAGGCGCGCCAAGCGTGCGCTACTGACCGGAAAAATGAAGCGTGCCCATTGCGCGGCGTTGCGTTCCGGCCGGACGCGTCGTGTTGCTGATTCACATCGACGGCCCCGGGGCGAGACCATCATCGCCCGGAGCCCACATGTCTACGAAGTCACGCTGGCGCTGGGTTCGAGCGCAGAGTGGCTTTCCTCTGCCCCGGGCCGGATCTTGAACCAGATCGAGTACATAGCCGGCAGAAACACCAACGTCAGTATCGTTCCGGCGAAAGTTCCTCCGATCAGCGTATAGGCCAGCGTGCCCCAGAACACGGAATGGGTCAGCGGAATGAACGCAAGCATCGCGGCAACCGCAGTCAGGATCACGGGCCTCGAGCGCTGCAGGGTGGCCTCCACTACCGCATCGAACGGCGCCATGCCCGCACGCGTGTTCTCTTCGATCTGGCCGATCAGGATCAGCGTGTTGCGCATCAGGATGCCGGAGAGCGCAATGAGCCCCACCAATGCGTTGATGCCGAAGGGCTGATTGAACAGCAGGAGTGTCGGCACCACGCCGATCAAACCCAGCGGACTGGTCGCGAACACCATCATGGTCGCGGCAATCGAGCGCGTCTGGAAAATGATGATGAGCAGCGTCAGCGCAATCATGATCGGGAACAGCGGCGCGAGCGCATTGGTCGCCTTGTTGGCCTCCTCGATGGAGCCGGCCTCCTCGATCCGGTAGCCGCCCGGCAGCTTCGCGATGATGGGCTGCAATTGCGCGAGCATCGCGGTCGACACGTCGGGCGGTTGCAATCCTTCGGCGATATCGCCACGCACGGTAATCGTCGGCGTTCGATCGCGACGGCGCAGGATCGGATCCTCCATGCGGATATCGACCTTGCCGACCTGCGAGAGCGGCACCCGCTGCCCTGCGTTACCGATCAGCGTGAATCCCTCGATCCGTTGCGGGTCGAGCCGGGAGTCTCCCGCCGAACGCGCGACCAGCTCCACCGAACGAATGTCCTCGCGCACGTGCGTGACGGGAATGCCGGTCAGCAGGAATTGCAGTTGCTGCGCGACCGAGCTGGACGTCAGCCCGAACGACCCGAGACGATTTTGATCGAGCGTGAAATGCACGGTGGGAACGCGCGGCCCCCAGTCGGCGTTCACCGTTCGCATCATCGGGCTGGCCTTCATGGTCCGCTCGACCTGCGCGGCGATGGTGCGCAACGTCCCCGCGTCCGGGCCCATGACCCTGAACGCAACGGGGTAAGGCGAGTAAGGGCCGAACACCAGCTGCGTGACGCGAACCTGCGCCCCGGGCACCAATCCTTCGGCGACGACCTTGCGCAGACGGAATTTGAGCGCTTCCCGCTGGTGCTCATCGCTCGTGCGGATCACGATCTTCGAGAAGGACGAATCCGGCAGCTCCGGAGACATGGCCAGATAGAAGCGCGGCGCGCCCTGCCCGATGTACGAGGTCACGATCTGCGCTTCCGGCTGCTTCGCAAGCCACGCCTCGACCTTTTCCGTTGCCGACGCGGTCTGCTCGATCGACGTCCCATAGGGCATCTGCACTTCGACGAGCACTTCCGGGCGATCGGACGTCGGGAAGAACTGCTTCTTCACCAGTCCCATGCCCATCACGGCAACCACGAACGATGCCACCACGATCCCGGCGACCATCCACTTGCGGCCGATCACGCGCCCGAGGAAACGGCGAAAGCGCTGGTAGTTCCGCGTGTTGTAGATCGCTTCGTGGCCGCCTTCGATCACGGCAATGTCGGGTAACAGCTTGACGCCGAGGTACGGTGTGAAGACGACGGCCACGACCCACGAGGTGATCAGCGCGATGCCGACGATCCAGAACATGTTGCTCGTGTATTCGCCGGCCGTCGAGCGCGCGAAGCCGTTCGGCATGAAGCCGACCGCCGTGACCAGCGTGCCCGACAGCATCGGCGCGGCCGTATGGCTCCACGCGTAAGCCGACGCCTGGACGCGGTTGTAGCCCTCCTCCATTTTCACGACCATCATTTCGATGGCGATGATCGCGTCGTCGACGAGCAGGCCCAGCGCGAGAATCAGCGAACCGAGCGTGATGCGGTCGAAGCTCTTGCCCGTGGCGGCCATCACGACGAAGACCCCCGCGAGCGTCAGCGGCACCGCCGCCGACACGACGATGCCGACGCGCCATCCCATGCTCGCGAAGCTCACGACCATCACCACGAGCAGCGCGACGAAGAACTTGACCATGAATTCGTCGACGGCCGAATGGATATTGACGGCCTGGTCGGTCACCTTCGTGAGGCTCATGCCCAGCGGCATCCCGGCATTGATCGATGCGACCTCCGCGTCGAGCGCGTTGCCGAGGTTGAGCCCATTCCAGCCGTCCCGCATCACGACGCCGAGCAGCAACGCCGGTTCGCCGTTGTTGCGAATCTGGAACGTGGCCGGGTCTTCGTAACCGCGTTCGACGGTCGCCACGTCGGAGAGCTTCAACGTGCGGCCCTGAACGACGATCGGCGTGTCACGAATGGTCTGCAGCTTGTCGAACGCGCCTTCGACACGAATGAAGACCTGCGCGCCCGCCGTATCGATCGAACCGGCCGGCGTCAGCACGTTCTGGTTGTTCAACGCGGCAAAGATCTCCTGGGGCGTCACGCCGAGCGTCGCGAGCCGGTCGTGCGAAAACGAGACATAGATCCGTTCCGCCTGCTCGCCGATGATGTTCACCTTCTTGACGCCCGGCACATGAAGAAGCCGCTGGCGCAATCCCTCGGCGTCGCGCACCAGCACTCGTTGCGGCTCGCCTTTTGCCTTGAGCGCGAACAGCGCGAACGTTACGTCGGAGTACTCATCGTTGACGAGCGGGCCGATCACGCCGGGCGGCAGGTTGCCCGCTTCGTCATGCAGCTTCTTGCGTGCCTGATAGAACTCCTCGGGTACGTCCGCGGGCGGCGTACTGTCGAGCAAGGTCACCGTGGTGAAGGCCAGCCCCGGACGCGTATAGGTCTCGGTCCGGTCGTACCAGCGCAGTTCCTGCATGCGCTTTTCGAGCGGCTCGGCCACCTGGTCTTGCATTTCCTGCGCGGTCGCGCCGGGCCATGCCGTGATGACCGTCATCGACTTGACGGTAAAGGGCGGATCTTCGGCCCGCCCCAGTTTCAGGAAGGCAACCACGCCTGCGATCGAGATCAGGATGATCAGAAACAGCGTGACCGAGCGCTCCCGCACCGCGAGCGCCGACAAGTTGAAGCCGCTCATTGCGCCGCTCCTTGCGCGGAGACGGATGCCGCGATCATCTTGTCGTTGGCGAGACGCACATGCTCTCCGTCGTGCAACAACTGGGCACCGAGCGCGACGACCTGGTCGCCGTCGCGAAGGTCGCCCGTCACCGTCGCACTGTCGTCGCTCAATGCGGTGACACGCACCTTGCGCCAGGTCACGCGCGACTGGGCCCGGTCGACCGTCCAGACCCCGGCGCCCGTGCCCGGATCGAACACGGCGCCGACCGGGACCACCATGCCGGCGGGTGCGTGGCCGGCATCGCCGGCGAGATCGAGCGTCACGGTCGCGCCGAGCGGCGCATTCGACAGCGCGCCCTGGAGGACGTACCGCGCCTCGTAGGTCCGTGTCAGCCGATCGGCGGAGTCGGAGAGCTGGCGCAGGACGGCGGGAACAGGCTTCTGGGCCGCGCCGTACAGCGTCGCCTCGGCAATCGAGCCGGATGCGGGACGCAGCGTCTCGGGAAGCTGGACGACGGCTTCGCGGGGGCCGGCATGCGCGAGCCGCACGACGATTTGTCCCGGCGCGACGACCTGGCCGGGCTCCGCCAGCGTCTCGACCACCACGCCGTCGGCGTCCGCCATGACGACGGCGTATCCGGACGCGTTGTTGGCGAGCACGGCCTGCGCCTGCGCCGCGACGAGCTGGGCCTTGGCGGAGTCCGCCGCCGCCTTGAGCTGGTCGTAGGTCGATGCCGAAACCGCGCCTGCGGCGACGAGATCCCGATAGCGCGCCTCGTCAGCGGCCGTCTGCGTCGCGCGCGCCTGCGCGGCATCCACGAGCTTCTGCTGGGCACGGGCCTGCAGCCCCAGATCGATCGGATCGATGCGCATCAGCGGCTGGCCGCGCTTGACCGTCTGGCCCGCGTCGACCAGCCGCTCGATGACCTTGCCCTGAACCCGGAAACCGAGATCGCTCTGAACGCGGGCGCCCACGATACCCGAAAACGACCGGCTCGCCCCTGCCGCGCCGTGAACGGCGCTCGTACGCACAAGTGGCGCCTCGGTACGCGGATCGGCGGCCGGATGCTCGCCGCATGCCGCGAGCGCAAGCGAAGCCACGCCCAATGTGTAGACAAAATGATGGCGCCGGAACATGAGGTCCCCTCTCGCAAAGAACAGGAGCCCTCATTCTGATACCGGTGACCAATTCAGTCAACAGTCACAACAAGATTCATGGAGCGAGACTTCTGAGTACCAGGTTCGCAAGTTGGGTCGTCGCCTCTTCCGCACCCTCGAGGTTGTACTGGAGCAGCAGCGGATTGAAATAGGGCTTCATCACCAGGAAGATCGCGTTCACCGCCTCGTCCTGCGGGGTCTTGCGTTCGAATTCGCCGGTTTCGCGCCCGAGCCGCAGGATCTCGGCGACGAGTTGCCGGATCTGGTCCTCATAACCCTGGACCGATGGCCAGGGTGATGCGGCCGACACGGCGGCGATGTCGTAAAGCTTGCGATCCTGGAAGAAGAGCTCGCTTCCGGATGAAAGCAAGGTCTTGAACATACGGCGAAATTTTTCCGTCGCACTGTGTACGCCGTCGATGTTTTCCCTGACGGCGGTGATCATCGCGGCGAGGCGATTCGCGCAGATGACCTGACCGATCGCCTGTTTGGAATCGAAGAATTTGTAGATATAGGCTTTTGAAAACCCGATTTCCTTCGCGAGGTCGGAAACGGTGGTCTTTTCGTAGCCGTAGCGGCTGAAGTATTCCGTTGCGGCGTCGACGATCTGGGCGCGAACTTCGTGGTCCGAGGGGCCGCGGGACGGGGAGGCGGAGGGAGTCGGTTTGTTCATGTCTCAAGCTTAGCCCCTCACTCGCGAGTTGACAACGTGTGACCATATTGTATATTGGTCACAATATCCGCTCACCGTTGCGCTCCCGAAATGATCATGCCCCTGCACCGTTCACTTGTTCTCCTGACCAGCGTCGCCGCCCTCTCGGCGTGCGCCGTGGGTCCCGACTACCACCGCCCGGATGCGCCGCTGGCGCAGCACTACATGACCCAGCCGCCCGCCGGCACGGCAAAGGCTCCGGTCGCCGATCTGTCCGCGTGGTGGGAAAGCTTCAACGACCCGCTGCTCACGCGTTACGTTTCGCTGGCGCTGGCGCAGAACCTGGACCTGGCCCAGGCCGTTGCGCAAATCACTCAGGCGCGTGCGCGCCTCGGCACGGCCAACGCGGCGCTCCTTCCGTCGGCCTCCGTCTCTGCGTCGGCCGCACGCGCCTATCAGTCCGTCGACACGCCGCTGGGACAATTGCTCAATGCCACGCCGGGTTACTCGCGCTGGGGCACCGAGTACGAAACCAACCTGGAGGCCGGTTGGGAGATCGACATCTTTGGCGGTCTGCGCCGTCAGCGTGAAGCCGCGCTCGCCGATTACTCGGCGACGCAGGCGGCGGCAGTCGCCACCCGCCTTGCCGTCGCGGCCCAGACCGCTGATATCTACGTCACGATCCGGGGGCTTCAGGCCCGTCTGGACATCGCGACCCGGCAGGTGCAGACGCAGCAGGCGCTGCTCTCGGACGTGAAACTCCTGTATTCGAAAGGCGCGGCGGCCGACTATCAGGTTCAGCAGGCGCAGGGTGCGCTCGACCAGGTTCAGGCCGGCGTGCCCGTCCTGCTCGCGGCGCTCGATGCAGCGTCGAACGCCCTCGACGTGATGCTCGGCTCCCCTCCCGGCACGCACCGCGCGGAGCTGAGCCCGCCGTCCCTGATCCCCGTTGCGCCGTCGCTCGCGGAAATGGGCACGCCGGCCGATCTGCTGCAAAGACGTCCCGACCTGATCGCCGCCGAACGTCACCTCGCTGCGGCCAATGCGCGCATTGGCGCCGCGATCGGCGAGTACTACCCGACGGTCTCGCTGAACGCCTTCCTCGGCAGCGCGACCGCCGCCGCCACCGGCACGTTGTTCTCGGGCGGCGCCAACCAGGCGGCCGGCCTCGTCGGGCTGCGCTGGCGCCTGTTCGATTTCGTGCGCATCGGCGCCGATGTCGAAGCGGCGAAAGGCGCCGACGCGCAAGCGCTCGCGGCCTATCGGCAGGCCGTGCTCCGCGCGTCCGAGGACGTCGAAAACTCGCTCTCGTCATTGGTGAACCGACAGGCGCAGGCGGCCACGCTGTCGCATGCCGAGTCGTCGTTTTCCCGCGCCAAGGATGCGTCGATGACCGCGTACCGCAGCGGTGCGGCGAGTTTCATCGACGTATTGCACGCCAACGAGACGTTGCTCCAGGCCGCCGACGCGCGTGCGCAAGCACAAACGGAATCCGCACGTGCGGCGATCTCGACGTTCAAGGCACTCGGTGGCGGCTGGGATCCGGCATCGCACGTCGGGCAGACGTCGCTGACTTCACGCTGACGAAACCGCCCAGCATTGGCGCGTGCAACGAAACCCGCGCACTTTCCGGGTTCGCGCGAGTGCGAACCGCGCCATTGCGGTGCGCGTCGCGCCCGCAATCGGACAGCGTCTCGCGCGTCACAACACCCATCGCGCGGCCGTCATCGAATTGCGCTAAATTGGGCCAGATTTCGTTTGAACACGCCGTCGGGTAAAGGCACACCACGCCCGAACGGGCGCACTCCAGGGCGCGATGAATGAACGACAAGGATCCTGTCGATTTCGGGCAACCCGTTGCAGACGACACGCTCGCCAGGCGGTTTCTCCTGCGAGATGCGCCCACCGTACGGGCCGGCGTTTTCTCCCACGGGCAACCGATCTCGTTCACCCGGTTGATCAACCCGCGGCCCCAACCGGGGCGCTCGCTCACGCCGCAACCGGAAGAAGCCTTTGTCTTCCAGATGCCGCTGATACTCGGCCCCGATCCCGGCCTCCGTTATTCAAGCGGCAACCTCGATGCTTCCGCATCGTGCAGTCCCGGCAGCTGTTATCTGCTCGACCTGCGCGCGAGCCCGACGCGCCGTCTCGACATGCCGTTCGATACCATGCGGCTCTATCTGGCCCAGGGTGCGATCGAGGAGTTCACCGATCAAAAGCGGCGCCGGCGCATAGGGGGACTCGTGCAGCCCCATCTCGGCGCCAGCGACCCGGTGCTGTTCAGTCTGTCGCATACGCTGCAGGCCGTCCTGCAGCAGCCCGACCTGACGAGCACGCTGTTCATCGATTACCTCGCGCTGGCGTTTTGCGAACACGTCGTCACACGCTATGGCCGAGCCGATCCGGTGCTCCGGCCACGCCGCTCCGGACTCGCTCCTTGGCAGATGCAGCGCATCGAGGATTATTTCGCGTCCCACCTGCACGACAATCCGTCGATCGCCGATCTCGCGCGCGAGTGCAATCTCTCCACCAGCTACTTCGGCGAAGCCTTCAAGCAGACCACCGGCAGCACGCCCCATCAGTGGCTGCTCAAGCGCCGTATCGAGCGCGCGAAATCGCTGTTGCGGGAAACCGATGCGAGCCTGGCCAGCATCGCATCGGACTGCGGATTTTTCGACCAGAGTCATTTTTCGCGCGTGTTCTCGCGTCTCGAGGGATGCGGGCCGAAAGACTGGGCGCAGCGGAACCGATAGCACCGGACAGGTGCAAACGTCGTGAGCGGCGCGCGTGCGCCCGCTCGATATGCGTCGACTCACCACGCCCCCCTGCCTCCTGATCCGAATTCAGCCACTGCCCCCGGTATTCGACGGTCGTCCGCGAATCGTCCAACGAATCGTTGTTTTATACAAGATCACGCGGGCACCCCGCGGGTACGCTTCTCTCACATCGACTCGTCGATGCCTCCGCGGCTCGTCACTCGTTGAACGGGTGGCCATCGCGGTCCGGCCGTTTCATTTCGGCGCACCTGCCGAGATAGCACGTTGATTTTCCCGTCAAGCCTCGCGCGGCCGCCTGCCCCGAAACGGCATGGCGCTGCGCCGGTCCGCCCAACCCTCCTGGAGTCGACGCATGAAGAATCGCGATACGTCTACGCGTCTGGATCACGCAACGGGTGCACCCGTTGCCGACAATCTGAACATCGAAACGGCCGGCCCGCGCGGTCCCGCGCTGCTGCAGGATATCTGGCTGATCGAGAAACTCGCGCACTTCGACCGCGAGGTCATTCCCGAACGACGCATGCACGCCAAAGGATCGGGCGCGCACGGCGTATTCACGGTGACGCACGACATCACGCGCTACACCAAGGCGAAACTCTTTTCGGAAATCGGCAAGGCAACGCCGGTATTCATGCGCTTTTCGACCGTCGCCGGCGAGCGCGGCGCCGCGGATGCCGAGCGCGATATCCGCGGCTTCGCTGTGAAGTTCTATACGGAAGAAGGGAACTGGGACATCGTGGGCAACAACACGCCCGTGTTCTTTTTCCGCGACCCGCTGCGTTTTCCCGATCTCAACCACGCGATCAAGCGCGACCCGCGCACGGGACTGCGCAGCGCAAACAGCAACTGGGACTTCTGGACGCTCCTGCCGGAGGCGCTTCACCAGGTCACGATCGTCATGAGCGACAGGGGTATCCCGCGCAGCTATCGCCACATGCATGGATTCGGCAGCCATACGTTCAGCCTCGTCGATGCCGACAATCGGCGGACGTGGGTGAAATTCCACTTCCGTACGCAGCAAGGCATCGCGAATCTGACCGACGGCGAAGCCGAACAGCTCGTGGGCAAGGATCGCGAAACGCATGGCCGCGACCTTTACGAAAGTATCGAACGCGGCGACTTCCCGCGCTGGACGCTTTTCATTCAGGTGATGAACGACGACGAGGCCAGAGCGCTGCCGTTCAACCCGTTCGACCTGACCAAGGTCTGGCCGAAAAGCGATTTCCCGTTGATCGAGGCAGGCGTGCTCGAATTGAACCGCAACCCGGGCAACTACTTCGCCGAGGTCGAGCAGGCGGCGTTTTCGCCCGCGAACGTCGTGCCCGGCATCGGCTTTTCGCCGGACAAGATGCTGCAGGCGCGGCTGTTCTCTTATGGCGACACGCAACGTTATCGGCTGGGCGTGAACTTCAATCACATTCCCGTCAATGCGCCGAAGTGCCCCTTCCACAGCTACCACCGCGATGGCGCCATGCGCACCGACGACAACCTCGGCGGCACACCGTCCTACTACCCGAACAGTTCCGGCGAGTGGGAAGTGCGGCCCGACCTTCACGAGCCGCCGCTGCGGATCGAAGGCGACGCCGCACATTGGGACCACCGCGTGGACGTCGATCACTTCGCGCAGCCCGGGAATCTGTTTCGCCTGATGAGCCAGGCGCAACGACACTTGCTGTTCGACAACACCGCTCGCCAGATGGCCTCCGTCCACGCGCATATCCAGGAGCGCCACATCCTCAATTGCGCGAAGGCCGACCCCGAGTACGGCGCGGGCGTTCGCGACGCGCTGGCAAGAATCGGGGCAACGACTGCCACGAAGTAGCCGGCCATGCGCGTGCGGCGTCCGCCACGACGCCAGCGTCCGCTCACATTTCGATGGAGAACCGTCATGTCGCAGGTCATTCAGGATGTCGCCGTGCCCGACAGTCAGCTTGCGCGGGAAATCACCGAGTTCGTGCGCGACACGTCCACCCCGCTGCTCTTTCATCATTCGAGTCGCGTCTATTTGTTCGGCGCCCTGGAGGGCGCGCGCCGCGGCCTGAACTTCGATCCGGAACTGTTGTATGCGGGCGCGATGTTCCATGACATCGGCCTCACCGGCGCGTACAGCAGCGCCACCGAACGCTTCGAAGTCGACGGAGCCAATGCGGCCCGCGAGTTTCTCTCGGGCCGGGGCATCACCGCGGCCGACATCGATCTCGTCTGGACGGCCATTGCGCTGCATACCACGCCCGGCATTCCGCGCCATATGCACCCGGTCGTTGCACTGGTGACCGCCGGGGTCGAGATGGATGTGCTCGGACTTTCGTACCACGCGTTCTCGCACGAGGAACGCGAAGCCGTGACGCGTGCGCATCCGCGCCCGCCGCACTTCAAGGAAGAGATCATCCAGGCGTTCTACAACGGCATCAAGCACAAACCGGAGACCACGTTCGGCAACGTGAAAGCCGACGTGATCGCCGACAAGGAGCCTCATTTTCATCGGGGGAATTTCTGTTCCGTCATCCGCAATTCGGCATGGCCGGGTTGACGGTGCCGCGCCCCGCGCATCGATGCCCGGCCAGTCGCGCCGCGCCAACCGATCGCGACCGCATGCAGGTCCGCATAGGCAGAAAACACCGGCGACCGCATCGTGCGAGACGGCAGGCCGGTGTCCATCAACGGAATCATTCACACTGAGGTGAACATCATGGGCAAGCTTGCAGGGAAAGTGGCCGTTGTAACCGGTGCGTCGAAGGGTATCGGCGCCGCCATCGCCAAGGCGCTCGCGGCAGAAGGCGCGTCGGTCGTCGTGAACTACGCAAGCAGCAAGGCCGGCGCGGACGACGTCGTGTCCGCCATCACCACGGCCGGTGGGAAAGCCGTTGCCGTGGGCGGCGACGTGTCGAAGGCGGCCGACGCGAAAGGCATCGTCGATGCGGCGATCGAAACGTATGGCCGCCTCGACATCCTCGTCAACAACTCGGGCGTCTACGAGTTCGCGCCGATCGAAGCGTTCACGGAAGCGCAATACCGCAGGCAGTTCGACATCAACGTGCTCGGGGTCCTGCTCACGACACAGGCCGCCGTCCAGCATCTCAGCGAAGGCGCCAGCATCGTCAATGTCAGCTCGGTCGTCTCGACGCTCACACCGGCGACGACCGCCGTCTACAGCGGCACGAAAGGCGCGGTGGATTCCATCACCGGCGCGCTCGCACGTGAACTCGGGCCGCGAGGAATTCGCGTGAACACGATCAATCCGGGCGTGATCGTGACCGAAGGCGCGCAAAGCGCCGGGGTGATCAGATCGGAGTTCGAGCATTCGGCGGTCAGCCAGACGCCGCTCGGGCGCGTGGGCAGACCGGACGACGTCGCATCGATTGCGGTTTTCCTCGCGTCCGACGACGCAAAGTGGCTGACGGGCGAGCACATCGTCGCCAGTGGCGGCATGCGCTGACGCAGGTTCGCGCAACCGCGGGCGTACCGTCGGCCTCGACATCGACAAACAGAAAGGTGACGGTCGTTCCGGATCGCCCGCGGTTCAGTGGGTTGCCGCGTGAGTTTGCCAACGATACGGTTTGGTAACCGGCACACTTTCCGGCCAACCCCGGCCGCTCCCCTACACCCTCCCCGCCAAATGAAACCGCGAAGCCGGATGCCACAACCGCACCGACGTCGCGACCTGTTCACCGACCCAGGTCCGCCGCCGGAGCAACAAGCACGGCTCGCCGATTTCCATCACCAGATGCCGGCGCACCTGCGCATCGGGCTTCTGCGCATAGATCCGGAACTCCGCGCGCTGGATCGGCGCGAGCCGCACCATATAGTGATTCGGCGTCTCGACCGTGAAGTCCTGTTCCAGATACGCGGGAAACAGCGCCGGGTTCACGTAGCGATCCTCGAACTGGATCGGCTCGTCGTCCTCGTAATGCACGATACGCGAATGAAACACCGGCCCCGAGCGCAGCCCGAGCGCTTCGATCGCCTCCGTATCGTCGCTGCTTTCGAGCAGCAGCACGCGCCCGCTGTGCCGATGGCCGCGCTCCGCGATCTCGTCCGCGATGTTGCGAATTTCCAGCACCGTCGATTCGTAATGCCGCCGTTCGACGAACGTGCCCGCGCCCTGGATACGGGTCAGCACGCGCTCGGCGGTCAGCTCGCGCAGCGCACGCGACACCGTCATCCGCGCGACGCCGAACTCCTTGACCAGTTCGGCTTCAGTCGGAATCGCCCCGCCGGGTTTCCAGTCGCCTTTCGCGATCCGCTCGACGACGTAGCGCTTGATCTGCTGGTAGGCCGGCAGCGCGCGCGCCGGCACGTCGTCGCCCGACGCGACCGCCAGCCCGGCGGAAAGGTGTCGTTCCGTATGGTTCATGCGCCCTCGCCCGAATGATTGTTAGATGTCCAGACAACCCGCCACCGCCCGCCGTCACCCGACGTCACAGCACCGGCGGCGGCATCCCTGCGACGATGCCGGTCGCGATCGCGATGTCGTCCGCGAGCGGCCGGTCGTCCTGGTACGCGGGCACGCGTTCGCGCACGTGCCGCCATAACGTATCGGTGGGCGCGGCCCGCGCCGCGCCGTTCGCCTGCAGATCGTACGCCTGCGCGGCCGCCAGCATCTCGATCGCGAGCACGCGCGTCGTGTTCTCGATGATGTCGAGCGCCTTCAGCGCCGCCGGCGTCGCATGGCACAGGTGATCTTCCTGCAGCCCCGACGTGATGCCGCCGTCGAGGCTCGCGGGCGCCGCGAGCCGCTGGTTCTGCGCGACGAGGGCGACCGCCGTGTACTGCGCGATCATGAAGCCGGAACACGTGCCGCCCGGCGTCGCGAGAAACGCCGGCAGCCCGCTGACGAGCGGATTGACGAGACGGTCGAGACGCCGTTCGGCGATCGCCGCGACCTGGGCCATCGCGGCCGCGAGGCTGTCCATCGCGAGCGCAATGCCGGCGCCGACCGCATGCGCCTGCGAATGGACGGCCGGTTCGTCGCGCGTGCCGGCGACGATCGGGTTGTCGGTGACGGATGCCAGTTCGCGATCCACCACTTCCGCCGTCACGGCGAACACGTCGCGTGCCGCGCCGTGCACATGCGGAATCGTGCGCAGGCTGAGCGGGTCCTGCGTATGCCGGCCGCTCGCCGCGCCGAGCATCCCGCTGTCGGCGAGCAGCGCGCGCAGCCGTGCGCCGACCTGCCCGATGCCGGGCGAAACGCGTAGCGCGAGCGATGCCGGATCGAAGGAGGCCAGCTGTCCGCCGAGGTTCTCGAAGCTCATCGCCGCGACCCAGTCGGCCCAGTCGAGCAGCCGCTCCGCGCGGGCGAGCGCGAGCGCGGCCAGCCCCGTCACGCACGGCGTGCCGTTGACGAGGCTCAGCCCCTCCTTCGCACCGAGCACCAGCGGTTCGCGGCCGATGCGGCGCAACGCTTCGTCGCCGCGCATCCGCTCGCCGCGATGGCGCGCATGGCCGTGACCGATGCAGACGAGCGCGACGTGCGCCATATGCGTCAGATAGCCGACCGACCCGTGCGCCGGCACCTCCGGCAGGCAATCGTGTTCGAGCAGCGCGACGAGCTGGTCGACGACATCGGCGCGCACGCCGGAATGCCCGTGCGCGTAATTGTTGATCGCCGCCGCGATGATCGCGCGCGTTTCCGCCGCGCCGAGCGGTGCGCCGACGCCGACCGCGTGGCTCATCAGGATGTTGCGCGACAGCGTGCTCTGCTGCGCCGGCGACACGATCACATTGCACAGCGCGCCGACGCCGGTGTTGACGCCGTACGCGCGGATGCCGCGCGCGACGATTTCATCGACGAGCTCGCGTGCCGCGGCGACGCGCACGCGCGCTTCGTCCGTGAGCGCCAGCGGTTCGCCGGCGGCCACCTCCGCGATCTGCCGCCAGTCGAGCGGCCTTGCCGAACGGAATACGGTCATGACGGCCTCAGTTCGCGGCGCGGTCGTGATGGCTCGACACGAATTGCCGGAAGCGCTCCGAGCACTGGCCGCCGAACAGGTCGCCGGGCGTGCCGTCCGAGTCGACCTCGCCCTGGTGCAGGAACATCACGCGATTCGACACGTGGCGTGCGAAACCCATTTCATGCGTGACGACCAGCATCGTGCGCCCTTCCTCGGCGAGCGAACGCATCACGCGCAGCACCTCGCCGACCAGTTCCGGATCGAGCGCCGACGTCGGTTCGTCGAACAGCATCATCTTCGGATGCATCGCGAGCGCACGGGCGATCGCGACGCGCTGCTGCTGGCCGCCCGACAGGTGCGCCGGATAGTAGCCGCGCTTGTCCGCGAGGCCGACGCGCGCGAGGAGCGCCTCCGCTTCCTCGACCGCTTCGGCGCGACTGCGCTTCTGCACGCGCAGCGGGCCTTCGACGAGGTTGTCGAGCACCGTCATGTGCGACCACAGGTTGAAGTTCTGGAACACCATCCCGAGCTGCGAGCGAATCCGGTCGACCTGGCGCCGGTCGCCCGGCTGCAGCTTGCCGTCGCGCGCGCGCTTCATCTTCAGTTCCTCGCCGGCGAGCGCGACAGTGCCGTCGTCGGGCGTTTCGAGCAGGTTCAGGCAGCGCAGGAACGTGCTCTTGCCCGAGCCGCTCGCGCCGAGGATCGAGATCACGTCGCCTTCGTGTGCGTCGAGCGAAATGCCCTTCAGCACGTGGTGATCGCCGAACGACTTGTGGATGTTCCTGACCGACAGGGCAACGGGAGCAGCGGTGTTCATCGGATTCTCCTGGAAGGATGGATGCGCTCAGGACGCGACGCGGCGGGCGTCGCGCGCGGCCGCGGCCGGCGTGCCGGTCTGCTTCGGCGCGCGCAGGTGGCCCGACAGCCGCCATTCGAGCGCGCCGAGCACGCGCACGACAATGAAGTTCAGGCCCAGGTAGATGAGGGCCGCGCACACGAACACCTCGGTCGTCCGGTAGGTCTGTTGAATGATCTGCTGCGCGACGCCCGTCACTTCCCACACGGTGACGAGGCTCGCCAGCGCGGTCGACTTGACGAGCAGCACGGCTTCGGTCGAATACGCGGGCAGGCACTGGCGCAGCGCGATCGGGCCGATCACGCGACGCAGCAGCGCGAAGCCCGACAGGCCGATCGAATAACCGGCCTCGATCTGCCCGACCGGCACGGCCATCAAGCCACCGCGCAGGATTTCGGCCGTATAGCCGGCCGTGCACAGCGCGAGGGACAGCACCGCGCACACATACGGTTCGCGCAGCAGCGGCCACATGAAGCTCTCGCGGATCACGCCGAACTGGCCGAGCCCGTAGTACACGAGGAACATCTGGATCAGCAGCGGCGAGCCGCGAAACACGAGGATGTATGCACGCGCGAAGCGGTTCGGCAGCCAGTGCGGCGACACGCGCATCGTGACGATCACGAGCGACAGCAGGCCGCCGAGCACGAGCGATGCGAAGAACAGGCCGAGCGTGGTCGGCACGGCCGCGAGCAGCTGGCGCAGCGTGTCGAGGAGAAAGGCGAAATCGATGGACATGCGATCGCTCCGTCAGTTGCGTGCGAAATTGCGGCGGAACGAGCGGCCGACAATCGCTTCCGCGCGGTTGAACACGCGGTTCGACAGGCCCGTCATCACGAGATAAAGCGCCCCGCCCGCGACGAAGAACACGAAATACTGGTGCGTCGAGTTCGCGGCGATCTGGCTGGTGCGCAGCAGCTCGGCGAGCCCGGTGACCGAGATCAGCGCGGAGTCCTTGAGGCTCAGTTGCCACACGTTCCCGATGCCGGGCAGCGCGAAACGCAGCACCTGCGGAATCAGGATGCGGCGCAGCACCATGCTTCGCGGCATGCCGATCGAGCGCGCCGCTTCGAGCTCGCCCTTCGACACGGCCAGCACGGCCGCGCGATACACCTCGGCCTGGTACGCGCCCGAGATCATCCCGACCGCCAGCGCGCCGATCACGAACGGCGGCACGCCGATGAAGCCTTCCGCGCCGAACCACTGGCCGACGGTCGTGACGAGCGTCGAGCCGCCGAAATAGAACAGGTAGATCACGAGCAGTTCGGGCACGCCGCGAAACACGGTCGTGTAGAGGTCGCCGAGCACGCGCGCGCTCCGGTGGCGTGACAGTTTCGCGGCTGCGATGCCGGCGCCGATCACGGCACCGACCGCGAGCGCGGCGAGCGTCAGCGCGATCGTCATCAGCGCCGCGAGCAGCAGGACGCCGCCCCAGCCTTCGGTTCCGAAGCCCAGCATTTCAAGGATGGCCATGCGTGCCTCCCGGCAAGCGTTGAGTGGATCGGCGGGATGCGCGCCGCTGCGCGACCGTCGGGTCGCTCATGCAGCGGCGGCCGCGCGTGTGCTTACGGCGTGACGTCGGTCTTGAACCACTTGTCGGCGAGTTTCTTCACGGTGCCGTCCGCGAGTGCCGCGCCGATCGCCGCGTCGAACTTCGTCTTCAGGTCGGCATCCTGCTTGCGGAACGCGAGGCCCTCGCCCGGCCCCCAGATCGGGCCGCCGAGCTTCGGGCCCGCGAGCACGATCGACGCGTTCTCCTTCTTCCCGGTGTTCGCCGCGTAGTACGTGACGTCGTCGAACGACGCGTCGATGCGACCGGCGACGAGGTCGAGATCGCGCTCGGGCGACGTCTTGTATACGCGGATCGACGCGATGTCCTTGAAGCCGTCGTTGATGAACTTCGTATAGACGGTGCCCGACTGGATGCCGATCGTCTTGCCCTTCAACTGCTTGCGCAACGCATCGACGGTTGCCTTGTCCGCATTCGCGTCGCCGGTCAGCTTGACGATCGGCGCGCCGGGCGCGGCCTTCGGCAGGATCTTCGTATCGGTGACGGCGAACGTCGCGGGGGTGGCCGCATACGGACGCGAGAACAGCAGGATCTTCTCGCGCTCCGGCGTGATCGAGATCGCATCCATCAGGATGTCGAACTTGCCGGCCTGCAGGCCCGGAATCATCCCGTCCCAGTCCTGCGCGACCATGTTGCACTGGACCTTGATCCGCTCGCACACGTTGGCGAGCAGCTCCGGTTCGAAGCCGCCGAGCTTGCCGCCCGGCAGCGTGAGGTTCCACGGCGCGTAGCCGCCTTCGAGCGCCACCGTCACCGTCTTCCATTCCTTTGCCTGCACCGGCGCGGCGAGGGTTGCCGCAGCCGCCGCGATCGCGCCGATCGTCCTGATTGCCCACTTGATGCGCTTGCCGTTCACGAGATTTCTCCTTGCGTTGAAGTTCGTCATCCCTTCGGTCTGCAAGACGCCTCAGGAATTTGTCTATACAAGCATGCAAGAAGAAAAACGGCTGGACAAGCGTTGATCAAAAAAAACCGCGTAAACGCGGGAAATCCCCTAAATACGGGGCTCTGACGCGCCTCTTTGCGGGGAATTCCGGCACGGATTTGGTGCAGGATGAATGGACAAATCGCTAGGATGACTAGACAAATTTTGAATTCGATCACTCGACGCTTGCCGCGCGACATGCGGCGGCGGTCAACTCGACCTCGCGCAAATCGGGGCGCTGACCGGAACGCCGGTTCATGCTCGATCGATTGTTTCGGGCGCGGGTTTGGCCGGGATCGATGAGCCGTGGCGCCGCTTGCGCTGTCGGTCATCAGGAAGGCCGGCCTGGATCGTGGCCGCGTGCGCAGCCTGCAATGGGATCAGTGCGGCCGATGGGCCGGTGTTTGGGTGGGGGGGCGTGCCCCGTTGCTGACGTCAGTGCCGGATGCACGACGTTTCCCACATATTGGCAAGTACCGAAATCGCGCGGCACGGCGTGAAGACGAGCCGGGAAATGGTCTGACCATACGTCGGGCGTCACCTGGAACACGCCCCTGCTTCGACTTGCTGCCACTGTATGCGGTGACGAAGCTGTCGGTGAAACGGTCGAATTCCTCGGGCGGGCGGGCGCCGCATACACGTGCGCCGTGTCGTCATGCGGCACGACCGCGAGCGTCGGCGCCGGCATGGCGACGGGTTTCGGCCGCGCCGCGAACGCCGTGCGTGCGGCACGGAAGCCGCCCGCCACCATCGGCGCCGGGCATGTCGAGCGAGCGTGCTTCGTGACCGCCGCTCCTTCCTGTTGCAATCGTCTGGAGAACAGACGATCAGCTTCGACCGTCCCCTTCCCCGCTTTGCACGTCGCCGAGCATCGTGACGAGGACGAGTGCCGCGATCAGCCCGAGATGCTCGAAGAAGCTGTTGAGCGCCATGAAATGCGCGGCGCCCGTCTGGTTCCAGAAGTCGTTCGCCACCGCCATCGCGACGAGCGTCAGCATGCCGAGGCCGCCGGCGCCGAGCCACGTGAAGCGG
>Ga0209147_100553_pt1 | contig 21149 bp, 21 predicted proteins | sample AraplaCol_mLB_r2_FD_184278 | JGI IMG/M metagenome (GOLD analysis project Ga0209147, IMG submission 184278) | Arabidopsis root microbial communities from North Carolina, USA - plate scrape CL_Col_mLB_r2 (SPAdes) (version 2) | ecosystem: Host-associated > Plants > Roots > Endosphere | place: USA... | reverse complement strand
TGAGCGATAACAGCGTCATCACGCTGCCCGATATGGCAGCCTGATCAACCCGGCTTGGCCGGAGATCGACGTGGCCGCGCCCTCGATCCTACACCACGCAATGGGACACGATCCCACCAAATCTTCCAAACCCTTTTGGTCCGATGCACTTGGCACGAGCGTCTCGTTGCGCCGTGTTAAGTTTATATACCTTTTGCCCTTTATCTCTTGGACAAGGCCGAGAGATGAGGCTCCCTCCACGATAAGCTTCAGCGTAGCTTCGGTACGTTCTTTCGGTACTCCCATGCTGTTTAAGACATTGTATGCAATGCTATCGGGCGGGAGAGGGCTATTATTATATTTGTTCAAAAACTCCCCAACCACTCGCGGTTTCAGTAGTGCTTCACGTTTCCCATGGAGGTCTTCACCTTCTTCTAGAGGGTTTAGAATCCGCTGGACTAAAGGGGTAAGCGCAATTTCAGCAGCATTGTATCCGCCGCTCGTAAGTCCATAAGCAATGGATGATCCGGTTAGCATTTTAAAATGGCTCGAAGCAGGCGCGAGGTTCATTGCCGCCGCAACTTCGAGCGGCTTGGTTGGAGCAGATGCATAATTATCGGCTATAGCAACCGCTACCCGAAGAGCATCACCAAGCGCATAAGCCGGCACATCAATCTGACTCACTTGCACTCGTTTTGCTTTGAGATTCTCAGTCGCCTTTTCGGTTTGCTTCGCCACGAAATTCCCCAACTTTCTAGAACAGATAGGGAAGATGTCCGACTCCACAAACTGATTCAAGTTATGTAACCCATCCGTTATGACAACTTAAATTTCAGGGCTGAGCTAGGTTTCGTGGACAAAGGGTATCCACAGTTTGATTGAAGCGAGTGCGACGAAGCCAAGGTAGGACTCGCGGGTTTTATCGTAGCGCGTGGCGACCCTGCGCCAGTTCTTCAGCTTGTTGAAGAGCCGTTCGACGAGGTTGCGCCATTTGTATTTGACGCGGTCATGGGGGATCGGGTCGCGGCGGTTGCTTTTGGCGGGGATTACCGCCTCGACATGGGCTTTGGCGATCTCTTCGCGGATAGCGTCGGCATCGTAACCGCGATCCGCAAGGAACGCCTCGATCTTGTCGCTGATCATCCGGAACAGGGGCGCAAACCCGTGCACATCGTGGGTTTGCCCTGGCGTCAGGACGTATCCGAGTGGACGCCCTTGAGCATCACATCTGGCGTGGAGCTTGGTGGTGAACCCGCCGCGCGATCGGCCAAGCGCCTCGGTTTCCTGAGTCCCTTTTTTATGCCGACTGCACAATGATGTGCTCGAACCACGGTGCTATCGATCATGTCGGCGGTGCCATCGCGGCCTGCCATTTCTGCGAACGTTTCGAGCATCGCATCGAACACCCCGGTTTCAACCCACCGTCGGTAGCGCCGGAACACGCTGTTCCACTTGCCATATTCATCGGGGAGGTGGCGCCACTGGGCACCCGTCCGCGCCATCCACATCATACCTTCAAAATATAGCCGGTTGTCTTGCGACGGACGACACCCTCGGCCTCGCTCGGATGGCAACAGCGGGCCGATCAGTGACCATTCTTCATCCGACACTCCAATCCGCTCCCCCAACTCTGCCTCCCAAAAGACAGCCTTGAATCAGCGCGTGAGTCTCTCGTCAAGCTTTGTCCACGAAACCTAAAGCAATTCCCGTATTCATTCAATCATGCTCCCTACCGCCAGCGCCCATATAGAGTTCGCTGCCGGTTGCCTTGAAGAGCCTGCTCATCTCTTCCATGCCCTTGAGCGCGGCGGCCTTGCTGGCTTGCGCCACTTCCGCGCCGGTCAGGCCCGCTTCCAGGAAGCCGTCGGCGGCTTGGTTCTTTTTGGCCGCGAAATCCCGGACTTCCTGCGTGATCTTCATCGAGCAGAATTTGGGGCCGCACATGGAGCAGAAATGGGCGCTCTTGGCGCCTTCGGCCGGGAGCGTCTGGTCGTGATATTGTTCGGCGGTTTCGGGATCGAGCGACAGGTTGAACTGGTCGCGCCAGCGGAATTCGAAGCGGGCGCGGCTGAGCGCGTCATCGCGGACCTGCGCTGCGGGATGGCCCTTGGCCAGGTCGGCGGCGTGGGCGGCCAGCTTGTACGTCACCACGCCGACCTTCACGTCGTCGCGGTCGGGCAGGCCCAGATGCTCCTTGGGCGTGACATAGCAAAGCATTGCCGTGCCATACCAACCGATCTGCGCCGCGCCGATGCCGCTGGTGATATGGTCGTATCCCGGCGCGATGTCGGTGGTGAGCGGCCCAAGCGTATAGAAAGGCGCTTCGCCGCACACTTGCAGCTGCTTTTCCATATTCTCCTTGATCTTGTGCATGGGCACATGGCCCGGCCCCTCGATCATCACCTGCACATCCTGTTTCCACGCGCGGTGGGTCAGTTCGCCCAGCGTGTAGAGTTCGGAAAATTGCGCTTCGTCGTTGGCGTCGGCGATGGAGCCGGGGCGCAGGCCGTCGCCAAGGCTGTAGGCGATGTCATAGGCCTTCATGATCTCGGTAATCTCGTCGAAATGCTCGTAGAGGAAGCTTTCGCGATGATGGGCGAGGCACCATTTCGCCATGATGGAGCCGCCGCGCGAGACGATGCCGGTGACGCGCTTAGCCGCCATCGGGATATAGGCCAGGCGCACGCCGGCATGGATGGTGAAATAATCGACGCCCTGTTCCGCCTGCTCGATTAGCGTGTCGCGGAAAACGTCCCATGTCAGGTCTTCGGCGATGCCGCCGACCTTTTCGAGCGCCTGATAGATGGGGACGGTGCCGATCGGGACCGGCGAGTTGCGCAAGATCCATTCGCGCGTGTCGTGGATGTTGCGGCCGGTGGACAGGTCCATCACCGTGTCCGCGCCCCAGCGGATCGACCAGACCAGCTTGTCGACTTCGGCCGCGACGTCGGAGGCGACCGCGCTGTTGCCGATATTGGCGTTGATCTTCACCAGGAAATTGCGGCCGATCGCCATCGGTTCGGATTCCGGGTGGTTGATGTTCGACGGGATGATGGCGCGGCCGCGGGCGACTTCGTCCCGGACGAATTCGGGGGTGACATAGTCGGGGATGGACGCGCCCCAGCTCTGGCCGTCACGGACATATTCGGCGAGGCGCGCGCGGCCCAGATTCTCGCGCTCCGCAACATATTCCATTTCCGGCGTGATGATGCCGCGCCGGGCATAGTGCATCTGGGAGACATTGGCGCCGGGCTTGGCGCGCAGGGGTCGCTGCACGACGTTCGGGAAAGGTTGCACGCCGCCTGACCGGTCGGGGCCCTTGAGCCCATTATCCTCCGGCTTGATCGCGCGGGCGTCATAGTCTTCCACATCGCCGCGCTCGATTATCCAGTCGCGGCGCAATTGCTGCAGGCCCGCCATGATGTCGATCCGCGCATCGGGATCAGTGTAGGGACCGGACGTGTCATAGACGCGCACCGGCGGCTCGCCGCTGCCCGGCTCCAGATGAATCTCGCGCATTGCGACCTTGCGCGGGCCGACATGGATCTTCTTCGACCCGCGAATGGAACCAGTGGTGACGGTCATTGCGGCCTGCCGGCCGATGAAGCCTTCGGCTTCGGTCATCTCGGTGCGGGCGGGGACATCTGCCATGGATTAGCCTTTCAGACGGAAATGGTGGCGCGGCCGTTGAGGCCGGCGAGGAAGAGGAGGATGCCGAGGATGAGCGCGATGCCGGCCCAGACGCGGATGAAGCCGGTCGACCAGTGGCCGATGCGGATGAGCGGGCCGGGCACGGCAAGCAACATCGCGCCCTCGATCAGCGCGACATAGCCGATCAGGCTGACGATGACGGCGAGCGGGTCGGTCCATATGCTGTGGATCAGGACCAGCGTGCCGCCGACCGCGAAGACGGCGAACCCCAGCGCCACGACCAGGCCCGGCGATCGGTTGAGATCGTCCATCACCGCCCGCCAGCGCGGCGGGCTGGCCAGACCACCAATGCCGATGACGATCATGTAGAGGCCGAAAATTTCGGCCAGGCGCAGCGTCAGAACGGAAATCGTATCCATGGGCCGCCTCTCTTTCGTCTCTTCTCAAAGACGCAGGGCGGACGCGGTTTGCGGATTACACAAGCCGTTCCCTCCCTACGCCGGTGTCAGCCGGATCAGGTTCGACGGGTCGCAGCCACTTCAGCTGCCTCTCAACCGCTTGTGCGCGGTCCCCCGGGGATGCTGGACAGGATAGGGGCGAAACGGCACAAGGTCCAGCAGCTTATGTTCGATACCCCGCCCCCCGATCTGTCGACCAAGGCTGGCCGCAAGGCCTGGCGCCATGAAATGCGCATGGTGGCGGTGCGGCCGCGCCGATGGGGACTGTGGCTGCTGACGCTGGGCTTCCTGCTGGTCATGGCGCCCGCGGCCTTTGGCCTGCACAGCCTGTGGGGCTGGTCGCCCAGCCTGATCGGGAGCCTGCTGATGCTGGGCGCGTTACCCCTGCTGATAGCGAGCGCCGTGTTGCGCGCCCGCTATATGAAGGGGCGATTCACTTTGCCGGGGGATAAGCGCTGATGAACAAGAGGATGATGCTGTTGGTGACTGCCGCGATGCTGACCGGGGCCGGCGTGCCCCCTACCCCCTCCGCTGTGCCGGCGGATGACCCCTTCATCTGGCTGGAGGACTGGACCGGGCCGCGGGCGATGCAGTGGGTCGAGGCGGAAAACAAGGCGACAGAAGCCGCGCTACAGGGCGATCCGCGCTATGCCGGTTACTATCGGGACGCGCTCGCCATCGCATCGGCCAAGGACCGGATCGCCATGCCGATGCTGATCCATGGCCGCGTCTATAATTTCTGGCGCGACGCCGATCATCCGCAGGGTATCTGGCGGTACACTTCGGAAGCCGATTATGCGACCGATGCACCGCACTGGACGACGGTGCTGGACCTGGACGCCCTGTCGAAGGCGGACGGCAAGAAATGGGTGTGGAAGGGTGCGACCATCCTCGATCCCGAGGAGCGGCTGGCGCTGATCAACCTGTCGGACGGTGGCGAGGATGCGGTGACGCTGCGCGAGTTCGACCTGGTGTCGGGCGCGTTCGTGCAGGGCGGTTTCGATATTCCCACCTCCAAGCAGAATGAAGCGTGGCTGGACAAGGACTCCCTGCTGCTGGCCCGCGACTGGGGCGAAGGCAGCATGACCAAGTCGGGCTATCCCTTCGTGGTGAAGCTGGTGCAACGCGGGCAACCTTTGTCGGCGGCGCAGGAAATCTATCGCGGCGCGGCCAGCGATCAGGTCGGCACCTTCCCGATGCTGTTGTCGGACGGATCGGGCAATCGCGCGGCCTTTCTCTATCGCGGCGTGACCTTTTTCGGCAACGAAACCTACCTCGTCACGGGCGAAGGGGTGAAGAGGCTCCCCCTCCCCGCCAAGAGCCAGTTGCAGGGCATGGTGCAGGGACAGGTGCTGATCCAGACCAGCGAGCTTTGGGAAAGCGGCGGCGTGACCGTGCCGGCAGGATCGCTGGCGGCCGTGCCATTGCAGGCGCTGGAGGCGGGCGAGACGCTCAAGCCGCAGATATTGTTCGCGCCCAATGCCCGCCAGTCGATCGACGGCGTGGCGGCGACGAAGAACCGGGTGATCCTGGCCATCAACGATAATGTGCGTGGGCGGGTGCTCGTGCTAACGCCGGGAAGCGGCAAATGGACGAGCATGCCGGTGGCGCTGCCCGACAATGCGACCATCGCGATCGCCAGCGCGACCGACAAGAATGACAACGCCTATCTGTCGGTGGCCGGCTTCCTGTCGCCCACGACGCTCTGGGCGCTGGATGCCAACCACCCTGCTCCGACTCAGGTGAAGGCGATGCCGGCCCGTTTCGATGCGCAGGGCCTGGCCGTCGATCAATTTGAGGCGACGTCGAGCGATGGGACGAAAATTCCCTATTTCATCGTCCATCGCAAGGACATGAAGCCCGACGGGTCCACCCCGACGATCATGACCGCCTATGGCGGGTTCGAGATTGCCATGACGCCCAGCTATGCCGCGAGCACGGGCAAGCTGTGGCTGGAGCGAGGCAACAGCTTCGTGCTGGCGAATATTCGCGGCGGCGGTGAATTCGGCCCGGCCTGGCATGAGGCGGGGCTGAAGACGAAGCGGCAGATCATCTATGATGATTTCGCGGCGGTGGCGCAGGACATATTCGCGCGCAAATTATCCTCGCCCCGGCGGCTCGGTATCTATGGTGGATCGAACGGCGGGCTGTTGATGGGGGTGGAATTCACCCAGCATCCCGAACTGTGGAACGCCGTGACGATCCAGGTGCCGTTGCTGGACATGGTCCGGTACGAGCAGATCGCAGCCGGCGCGTCCTGGGTGGACGAATATGGCAGCGTGTCGGTGCCGACGGAGAAGGCATTTCTGGAGAAGATTTCGCCCTATGCGAACATCCGCAAGGGCGTGAAATATCCCACGCCCTATATCTGGACGACGACGAAGGACGACCGCGTGGGTCCGCAGCATGCGCGCAAATTCGCGGCGCGGCTGAAGGATTATGGGCTGCCCTATTATTTTTACGAGGATACCGCCGGCGGCCATTCTGGCGACGCCGACATTGCGCAGGGTGCGCGATTGCAGGCGATGCAGATGGTGTATTTCAGCCGGTTTCTGGAGGGGGAGTAGATAAGCAAAAAGCCCGCCGGATTGGCGGGCTTTTTCATTTGGTTGCGGGAGCCGAGTTCAACCGCTGTAGAACCCGCTTCACACTGACAAATCATCATATCGTGTCACTTTTGGATCAGTGTAAATCCACTCGTAGCGTATTGCCATTGCTCTGCTGAATGATTGCTCCAGCAGATAATAAATGACTGCTTTATCCAGTCCGCACGACATATAAAACACGACCATTTTCGTCACCACTGAAACGAGAAAAAATGACTTTACGAATGGCAAAACTGGATCGTGTCATGTTGTTGATTCACGCGCTGTCCGAAAGCAGCGAGGGCATGACCCTCGATGAAATGGCCGCCTATCTCGGTGTTAATCGTCGTACAGCGGAACGAATGCGAGACATCGTAGCACTGCATTTTGATCTAGATGAGCGACAAGATGAACGTCACAAACGATTTATCATTCGAGACAGTCTCCGCCGAGTATACACTAGGCCTACCGCCGCGGAAGTCGCCGCCTTGCAGGCCGAAGTGCTGGCGCATCAGAGTGCGGGGCGCGACGTGCGCGCCGCGCCGCTGGCCGCCCTGCTTGCCAAGGTGCGAGGCGCGCTAGACGACCGGGAAAAGCGGCGCATGGACCCGGACCTGGATGCGCTGACCCGGGCGCAGCAGATGATCGCCGCACCCGGCCCGCGCGCGCCGGTTCCCCCCGGCGTGCTGGACGTGATGCAGGGCGCGATCATGGCCGGGCAATGCGTGGAATTCGACTATGCCGCCCATCCGCGCACCGAACCGAAATGGCGCCGCGTCATTCCTTATGGCCTGGTGCATGGGCCGCTCAGCTATCTGATCGGCAAGATGCCCGACCGGGAACCGACCTATTTCCGTCTCGACCGCATCACCAATGCGCGGATCAGCGACCGGCCTGGCTGTGCGCCGGAGGATTGGGACATCAGCGCCTGGCTGTCGACCAGCTTCGGCGTCTGGCGCGAAGACCCCTATGACATCCGGCTGCGGATATTGCCCGAAGGGGTCGACCGGGCGCGCGGCTGGCGCTTCCATGCGACGCAAAGCGTAGAGGAGCTGCCCGATGGTGGCCTGTGCATCCGTTTCCGAGCGGGCGGCCTGCGCGAACTGACCGACCATCTGTTCAGCTGGGCGGGCGAACTGGTGATCGAGGAACCTGCCGCGCTGGTCACCATGATGCGCGAGCGGGCGGCGCTGGCATCGAGGATGGTCGCCGTCTAATACGGTCGTTCTTGGCGGCATCCGTCCGGATGTGGAAACGGCCGGATGCCAGCGGGTCAGTTCCCCTTGCGATAATGGCCTGCGGCCATCTCATAGGCATCTTCGGCTTCTTCCCCCTGCCTGATGAGCGCGATGATGTCGTCACGGCATGCACTGACCTGCTTGTCGAACGCCGCGCCATGCACCTTGGCATAATCCCACATCATCTGGATCGCTTCCTTCTCCGTTCGTTTCACGCGCGGTGCGATCATCTTCTTCCAGATTTCGGACTGTTCCTGGAAGGCGTCCTCTACACTGGACCAGTTAAAGCCATAAGCCTCCGTACACAGCGTTTCAAAATCGCCCTCAAAGGCGAAGCCCGGTCGTCCGCTGGCCTTGTTCACGCCCAGCGCGGCCAGCACCGGGAGATTTCTAGGCGCGGTGAATTCCCGGCGAATCACATCCAGTCGACGCCCGACGCCACGGTGATGGCAGCGCGCCGCATAATCATTGTCAGGATGCAACCGGCGCACGGTATCGGCAATATTCTCATAATTGTCGGTCACGCCGCGCTGGGCCAGCTCCACCAGGATGGGGTAGAAGAGGATCGCCAGTTCAACATCGGTCTTGGTCAGGGGCATGTCGTCTCCTTTGCGGTTCAGGCTGTGTCATCAAGATAGGAAAGATTTGAAAATAAAGGCTGAATCGCCCGGCTGCTTCAATCCAGATCCCAGTCCCGGTCGGCGACCACGTCTGCCAGCGTCCATGTCACGCGAGGATTGGGGCCGCCCGCGCCGCGAAAGCTGGGGTAGACGGTGAAATGCGTGCGGAAACCGGGCTTGAGGTCCAGCGTGAGCAGGTCGCGACTCTCCGCCACCGGCACGCAGCGCCCGATCGGATCGTCAGGCGAAGCGCATTCGTAGAGCCGCCCCTTCAGCACGGCGCTTTCCAGCGCCTCGCTTCCCCGGTTCTGCACCCATCCCCCGACGCTGTAGAGTTGCTGCGCCGCGCCCATGTCGGGCTGTGCCTCTTCCCGGTCCAGCCGCCACTCGACCGCCGGGTCGTCGGGCGGCAGTTGATGTTCGCTCATCCAGTCCTGCACCGCCATGGCGGCCAGCCACAGCATCAGCGCATAGACCGCCCAACGGAAGGGCGCGACCTGCATCATCAGGGCAAAGGCGATGCCCGCACCGATCCAGCCGAGCATATCATTGTCCCTGTCGTTCACATCGTCTCCCACATGGTTGCTGTAGGAAAGACATGCCGCTTCTATGCGACAGAAACGGACGTATTTTTGCGTCAGGCCATGCCGTCCGGGCAAAAGCCCATTCGTCCCCGTTCCGGCCCGCGCGCATTGCGCTCCGCCAGCAGCCAGTCGTACAGCATCGCGGGACGCGCCTCGCCCAGCAGCCGCGCGCGATGCGCCACCACCGCGAAATCGCCGGGTGTCAGCCCTTCCGCCAGCGGTTCGGGCATTGCCTTGTCGAAATAGCGCGCGAACAGGGCCGCCACCTGCTGCCGCGGCAGGCTCTGGAAGGAAACGCGCAAGGTGAAGCGCCGCTGCGTCGCCGGGTCCATCCGGTCGATCAGGTTGGTCGTCGCGATGAAGGGCGCGCGCAATGCCTCCATGCTCCGCAACATCTCATTGACCATGCCGCTTTCCCAACTGCGTGTCGCGCCCTGTCGATCGAACAGGAAGCTGTCCGCTTCGTCGAGCAGCAGCAGCGTCCCTGCTTCGCCGCAACGGCGGAAGGCGGCGCTGATGCGGGCTTCCGTCTCACCGACATAGGGCGACATGAGATCGCTGGCGCGCACCGCCTCCACATCGATCCCCAGCCGCGCACCAAGGTGGCGGGCAAAGGCCGACTTGCCGGTGCCCGACGGGCCGGACAGCAGGAGGCTCCAGCCCCGTTCGGGTGCGCAGGAGAGGCGCTGGGCCAGCGCGTCCAGATCCGTGTCGGCATGGGACAGGGCCGGATCATAGGGACCGGACGGCCCGGTTTCAGGGGGCAGATGCTTGCCCAGAGCCGTCAGGATGCTTTCCCCCGCACGTTGCACGCCAACAAGGCCGCTGCCGGTCAGGCGGCCGACACTGGCCGCGCTCGCCAGCACGGCCGGGGCGGCGGGCAAAGCGGACAGACGGGTGATCGCATGATCGTCCAGCGCCAGCCCTGCGGCGTCGGCATGACGCCGCAACACCCGTTCGCGCACGGCGCGCATGGGCAGGTCGAAACGCAGCGCCAGCGTCATGCGCCGCACGATGCTTTCACCCATGCCCCGCGCATCATTGGTGAGCCAGATGATCGCCGCGCCCGGATTTCCGACCAGTTGGTTCATCCAATATTTGGACAGGCTGTTGCGGTTGCGCGCTGTCTCCCACCCCGGCAGGAACAGGTCGTCGGCCTCATCGACGATGATGAGGCGGCGCGCGCCGGGCGGCGTCATGCCGCGCAACATGTTGAGATGCGCCAGCCGTTCGCTCCGATGCGGCTCCCCGCCTTCCTCGTCCATCGCCCCGGCGATGACCGCCTGCCAGCCGAGCCGGTCGGCCAGCACCCGCGCAAATTCGCTCTTGCCGGTGCCGGGCGCACCATGCAGCAGCAGGCTGACCCCCTGTTCCGCCCGCCGGGCGCCGTCTAGCAGGTCGAACGCCAGATCGCGCAGCGGCCCCAGATGCGCGAAATCATTCCATTGCAGGGTCGATGGCGGCGCCACCGGCATCAGCAGCGCGGACAGGCGATCCGGGTCGCTGCCCTGCGCCCGCGCGATCCGCTTGAGCAGGCGGCCCGCATTGAAATCGCCATCACCGGCATCCTCGATCAAGCCGGACCGCAACAGCCGGCTGCCCGGCTCCAGCCGGTTTTCGATGTCGATCGCCGACACATCGCCCAGCAGCCCCAGGATCGGCACGGTCAGGGGGTGACCGCCCATCGGCACGGCCTGCGCCAGCGCGCGCCAGCTTTCAAACAGGACATTACGCGCGAACAGCGCCAGCAAAGCGCCATCGCGCGCGTCCAGCTTCAGGCGGTCCCCCAACCAGGTGATGCGGGCATCCAGTTCAGTCGGCGCGGGCGCTGCGCCCGGTGGACGGGCCAGCGTCCGCAGGAGCGAGGGATAATCGGCCGGGTTGTCGGGGAGCGCCCCCTCGCCCGGATCGATGCCCATCAATGCGCCGCGCTCCACAAGGAAACGGAGCAGGTCCGGCCCAGCAAAGCGTAGCTGCTGGTCGGAAAGACGATGGGTGAGGCTGGCAAAGGCATGACGCAGATGCGCGCCTTCCTGCGGAGCGAGGCCCAGGGAGGGCGGACCGGCACGGCGCCGGCGGCGGAGTTGAAAGGGTATAGCCATGCCGCCCTTAAGCGGCATGGCTACGTCAGATATGGTCGCAGGTCAGCCTGAGACGGTTTTGCCCGCAGCGCCCCGCTTCGTCATGGTCAGGGTATAGGCCCGCTCTTCCTCCGGCGTCGGAAATGTCAGGCCGACAAGGCCATCCACCACCGGCCGCAACTGATCGATAGCGCTCAGATCCTTCAACAGGTCCGCCCGGCCATAGGCGTCAGGATCGACAGCTGCACCATCGAACCGACGAAGCATGAGATCCTGCATGCCGTCATGCCGCTTCGAATACCGATCATAGGGTCGATCGAAATCCTCGCATCGGGCAGGAAGCCGACGATGCGTATCCTTCGTGCACAGCACGGTCGGGATCAGCCAGCAATAGACGAGGCGCTTGCGTGCCTGCTCCACATCACCGGCCTCCAGCGCCATCAGGATGAGCGATTTGACTTGCGACACGGGGAATGCATGCTCGCGTTCCTTCAGGTCCAGCGGTTGATCGCCACGTCGTTCGCTGAAGAATTGCGGGCGCGACTTGCTCGTCCATGGCAACAGATGCTGGTCGCGGATTAGGTCACCGACCGATTCTCGCCGCATACGTTGCGCCACCCGGGAAAAGTCTGGAACCTTGTCGACGAGCAGATTGAGAAACCGGATATCCGCATCCAGCTTGGCGGGCAGATAGAGACCGGCCCAGGCCTCCACCCGTACACCATGCCAACCACGATCCAGCCAGGCAGACCAGATGGCCATCACATCATCGGTAGTGGGAGAAGTATTTGCCAGATCGGCTTCTGTCGCCGGGCCGTGATCTTTTACATCGTCGTCGAACATATGGTTTGGCACTCCCGCTTTCTAGATGGATAGTTGCAAGAAAATTCTAAAATTTTCATTGATATAGCCGATGCATGGCGGTCAATCCGGCGAAGGCAGCCCGCTGATCGGCCTGTCTCCCTGCTCCTCCCCCGCCAGCGCGCGGGCGACGACCATCATCGCTTCGGTATCGCGCCCGCAATAGAGGCGCAGCCCCTGTTCCAGCAGGGCGCGGCGCGCGGGCATGGTGTCGGGGGAAATCGCTTCCCAATAGGCCTGTTGCGCCTGCCCGCCATCCTTCACCTCCAACGAAAGATAGCTCATCTGCGGCGCGCTGGTCGCGATGATACCAATGATCACGCGCCACCGGCAGCAGGTCGACGACCCGATCCGCCAGCGCGAGCAGACCCGGCGCGAGATCCGGAAAATCCTTCGCCAGCTCCTTGATCCGGCTCTTCTCGAAACTGGCATACCAGGCGATCACCGCGCCCTTCTCCGGCAGATCCAACAACGCCAGCGCACAGGCCCGGCGCGGGTCGGTGCCGTCCATCTGCAGAAATTCGACATGGCTCATTGCGCCACCGGCCTGTTCGACATGGGCGGAAAACTGAAACGGCACCTGTTGCCAGGGGCGACAACCGGCCCAGCGCGGTATCCCCTCGCTCACCGTTTCGAAATCCAGCCAGATTCGTGGATAGGCCCAATCCGCGATGGCGGCCCGCGCGCCCTCCACATCATGCTGCGGCTGCCCACTGAGGGTGGCATGCTGGATGCGGCGATGCGTCGGGTTTGTCAGCAGGGCGGGCGGCACCTGCGTCAGGTCGTCATGACCCAAGGCGGCTAAACGATCGCCACCGCCGTGCGGCAGGATGGTCACCGGCCATTCGGCAGCGGCCGGCTGGGTGGAGAGGCAATGGGCTTGGAACGGGCAATGATAGGGTTTGGTGCAATGCGTGCCCGTGGCGCAATCCGGCTCCTCGCCCGCCAACATGGTACGAATGTGCTGCACCAGCGCGCCCCGCTCCGCCACGATCGGCGCGATGTCGTTGGTCTGGTCGCTGTCGGTGAACAGGCCGGTCAGGTCGCCATCTTCGGGCAGACGGAAATCGCGGTCGAGATGGCGGATCGCGGCGCTGCTGATCGGTACGCCGGCCCCGCGCGCGACCCAGAGCTGGGTCGCCAGATCGCGCACATGCTCTGCCTTGGCGGCCGTCGAATTTTTGACCTCCGCCATATGCCATGTGCCGTCGCTGCGCGGCTCCAATATGTCGCATCGCACCAGCACGCCGTCATGGACAAAAGTCGCCTCGTAGATGGGCGCGTCATGGCCCTCGGCCAGCAGGTCCGCCGTTGTCCGCACTGCCGCCGACAGGTTCGGCACAGCTTCCACCATCACGCCACCGGGTGACTGGCGGCACGCTTCATCCCCCACCGCATGGCCCGACGCAAAGCGTGCCCGCGCGCCAGCATGCTCTTGCGACAGATCAGGACGATGCGTCGCCAGCCACAGCTTGCGCGAACATTGTTCATAAGCGGCGATGCGCGACTTGGAGAGGGAATGGCGGGTCATGCGGACTCCTTAATGCAGCGGCGTTAAGATTAAGTATCGATGTAGTAACGACAGAAACGGTCGTGTGTGCCCATATACGTCACGTAAAGGAGGATCGGATAGGAAGCCACGGACAGGATGACATCCACGTCCGGTCCTGTCGTATCAATAAAGCAGAATCAGCCCATGACCAGATTTGAACGCTGTTTCGATTCCGACAAGTTGTCCAATCAACTGCCCGCCATTCCCCTCCTTCGCCAGTTGATGGACCAGTGGCAATTGCCCGGCCCCGATGCCGCGCCGACCGGCCATGGCCTGCGGCTGGCGGTGCGGGCGGGCTATCTCAACATCTATGCCATGGGCCAATCGGTCGCCCGGATAAGCCTCGCGGCGGGCCGGGTGCGGCTGGACGTGCATCATAAATATCTGGGCGAGGAGAAGGCGCTGGGCCGCAGGCGCGGAGATTATGTTGAATTTGCCGGCATGGTGCTGGCCCATTTGCCGGACAGCCTGCTGGATGGCTGGGTCCGTAAGGCCATCGACCATCATAGTGGCGCGGAAAAGCGGTTCGTCGACGATCTGGTGCGGGCCAATGCGGGGATTATCGACTTGGAAATGGCCCTGCCCGGTGACCATGACGCAGAGAAGGAGATCAGGGGCGTCTGGAAAAAGGTCGCGCCTCGCATGGACCTGGTGCTGTTGCAGCGAAATGACACGGGCGTGCAGATCGCCTTCTGGGAGGCCAAGTGCGGCGACAATGGCGAAGTGCGCGCCGCAGGTCCCGTGCCGCATGTCCATTCCCAGCTAAAGCAATATGTGGCATGGCTGAATCTCCCCGGTCGGGGCGCGGAGGTCATCGCGGCCTATCGCCGGGCCGCCGCCACCCTGCTGGATCTGGCGGTACGGACGGGCAAGACAGGGTGCCACGCGATGGAGTTGTGGCGGCAAGCCGGGGCCGATGCGCCGCTCGACATGATGATCCACCCGGCGATCGTGATCGGCAATTATTGCGCCCTGAATGAAGAACGGCACCGGATGCTTGGGAAACGGCATGACAGTTTCCATGCGGGCGGCGTCCAGTCCCATCATGCCAAGCTGACCCGACTGACGATCGATAGCCATCAGATCCGCGTGCAGGAATATGGGGCGGCACCGGACACGCCCCTGCCCGCGCTGGGCGGCCCCATCCTCACCGGCCCCGCGCCTGTCGGGGAGCAGCGCCCCTGAGCCTCCAGATCATCGTTCACCGGGGTACGCAGACGATCGGCGGCTCCTGCATCGAAATCATCGCGCCCTGCGGTGCCCGGCTTATCCTCGATGCGGGCCGCCCGCTCGATGCAGATCGGGCGGCCACCGGCCTGCTGCCCGCAACGCTCGACCGGACGGCGCCGGCCACTGTGCTGTTCAGTCATGCGCATATGGACCATTGGGGCCTGATCGACGAACTGCCCGAGCACTGGCCTTTGATGGCGGGGGAAAAGACCGCGGCACTGATGCGGTTGACGGCCGGATTGTTCGGCGCGCGACTGACCCGGCCGATCGACAGCTGGACCAGCCGGTCGGCGCCCTTTCCCGTTGGGCCCTTCACCATCACTCCGATCCTGACCGACCATAGCGCACCTGACGCCTATATGCTGCTGATCGACGGTGCGGGTCGGCGCATTCTCTATACCGGTGATTTCCGCCTGCATGGCCGCAAGTCTGCGCTGGTCGAGGCCATGATTGCGCGCCCACCGACGAGCATCGACGTGCTGATCATGGAGGGCACCAACCTGGGTAGCGACAAGCCGGTGATGACGGAACGGGCGCTGGAACGAGCCTTCGTGAAGCTGGCCCGCGCGACGCCGGGCCATATCTTCGTCAACTGGTCGGCGCAGAATATCGACCGGACCGTCACCCTTTTCCGCGCGGCACGACGGACCGGGCGGCGGCTGGTTGTCGATCTCTATGGCGCAGATGTGCTGCAACAGATGGGACCCGGCACGGCTCTGCCCGTTCCTGGCGAGGACTGGGCCGATTTGCGGGTGGTGATCACACCGGGGGGCCAGCGGCTTTACGCGCGACAGGGGCGACGGGATTGGCTCGATGCAATGGCACGGAGCGGTTTTGCCACGTCACGCCAGGCTTTGATTGGGCAGTCCGACATCATCATGACACGCGATTCCATGCTGGGGGACTTTGCGCGTGCGGGCCTGGGCTTCACGCCGCGCGACGCTTTTGTTTTCTCCAACTGGCGCGGCTATCTCGATGAGGGAGACACGGCGGGCGGATGGAAACAGGCGGGCGCGTCTGGGGCCAGCGTCCAGCATATGCATACGAGCGGGCATGCGAGCGCGATGGATCTCGAGCGTTTTGCACAAGCGATGGCGCTTGGAGCGTTGGTTCCGGTTCATGGCGTAGCATGGGACGAGGCAGATATAATGCTCCCGTTGGTGCATCGGCTTGACGACGGGGAGCGGTGGCGTGTTAGCTGATGGACGAGGCTTTGTAGTCATAGCTGATCTGACCATGCCCTGAACGACGAAAGCCTCAATCCTTTGCTTTGCCCGTCAGCATGCATGAACAAGCTCGGAACGCCGACCTCCCGCTGCAAAGTGGGTTATTCATCCAAATGAGCTGATAGCTCGCGCAATTTGCCTGGATGAATGACATCCGGCATCCCGCGCTGGTGAGCACAACATCCCAGCCCATTTCAGTGGAGATTGACGAACCGAGCGATTTTCGTCAGGTTGTCGATGCGGTTCGGTAACGAATCGTTCCAACCGATCTGTGCAGGATCATTCCCGGGCCGATGCCCTGGTTCTGCTGCCTCAGGCTTGAGATTGGTGCAGGTGTGTTGCACCTGCAGGATGGGCCAGACAAATACGAGTACCGCGCATATCGCGCCGTTTCGTAGCTGAGCGTTGCCCGCTGCTCAATTCCATCCACACCCATTTGCGTGCGTGTCACGCATGGAGAAGCAGCGTGCCTATTTCCCCTTTCCGGCGCAATCATGTGCCGTCCACTCACCTTTCGACCAGCTATTCTGTAATAAAGTTCAGCGCGCGAGGTGCAGCATGAGCCGCACGCGCGCCCACACCGCCGCCATTGATGTGCAGCCGGACGATCTGCAGCGGCTGACCGCATATATCGACACCGCACTGGAGCAGGCGCAGACCGAGGGCGCACGCACGCCCGCCGTCCTGCGCGAGATCATCCTGCGTCCGCTGGCGAAGAAGATCGCCAGACTCGATATGCCGCGGCAGCGTCAGATTGAGGTGATCCTCGAATCCTTCTCAACCTTCGATGCCTCCTGGGCGAAGGCACTGGCAGCATCGCCCGATACGATCGGCCGGCTGCTCGACACACTCAAGAATGAGAGCAAGACCCGCATCAAGGCGCCCAATCGCTCGCGATCCGGCGGACGCGCAGCGCGTACCGTGACAAGCAAGCCCGCCGCTGCTCCGATACAAGCCCTCGCACCGTCGGCAATGCCTGCTGAGGCGGCCTCCCCGCGTGATGACGGCATGGCGGACCACGCAGATTTGTGGAGCCAGCCAGAATGAGCACCTATTCCAATATTTCGCCGGGCGGGATCATCGCGACCGACAATGACAAAGGTGGTGTCGGCAAGAGCTTCACGGGCCTGTGCCTTGCACATTGCCTGACCAGCGCAGGCTTTACGTGGGTCGGTATCGATGGTGACCGCCGTAACGCGCATCTGCATCGCTCTCGATCCGGCGGCCGTGCAGCGCGTACTGTGGCCAACAAGCCCGCCGCTGCCCCGGCACAAGCCCTCGCACCGTCGGTAATGCCTGCTGACGCGGCCTCCCCGCGTGATGACGGCATGGCGGACCACGCAGATTTGTGGAGCCAGCCAGAATGAGCGCCTATTCCAATATTTCGCGGAGCGGGATCATCGCGACCGACAACGACAAAGGGGGTGTCGGCAAGAGCTTCACGGGCCTGTGCCTCGCCCATTGCCTGACCATCGCAGGCTTTGCGTGGGTCGGTATCGACGGTGACCGCCGTAACGCGCATCTGCATCGTTTCCATGGTCCTGGCCCGAAGGTCCGGCGCCTGCCGCTCGATACGGTTGAGCATTGGGACCAGATGATCGATACGATCGAACGCGACGTGCCGCTGGACACTGTGGTGCTGATAGACTGTCCCGCTGGCGCCGGCCACATGATGGAGGTCTGCGGCCCCCGGCTCAAGGCGTTTGCAGCCCATCAGGGTCGCCCGTTCATGCGCCTGTGCGCAATGGACGAGGAAGACGATGTCCTCCTCGCGCTCAACCGCACCCGTTCACTTGGCTTCGATCATGTCGTTGCCTGTCTCAACGGTCGCTTCGCTCCGTCTCCCGAAGCGTTCGAGCTGTGGCGCAAGCCAATGCCCACCGCGCCTTCGCTGCGCGAGCAGGTGCTGAACGCGGGCGGTATCGAACTGTACATCCCGCCCCTGCGAGCGTCCGTGCGCAGCCAGCTGCGGCGCGCGAACCTACCATTTCATCGTGGGAACGAAGCCAATCTCAGCTGGTCGGAGACGCAGTCACTGGCCAACTGGCTCTATCAGGTGGAGACGGCGTTCGCACCGGTCATCGCCCGCCTCACGGGAGGCGCACAATGAAGCCCGCTCTTCCGCAAGTCGCAATGCAGGTCTTCGCAGAAATGATGGACCGTGCGCCAACGAAGGACGAGCAACTCCTCCTTCGCCGTCTGCACGACGCCTATGCCGGCACGGATACCCCCGTGGCCTGGTGGGACACCGTCCACAAGTTCCGCCTCGAATGTATCATCAACAGCGGCTTCGACTGGCTGCAGGATCAGATGTCAGCGGACCTCAAAGCCATGCGCGCCAAGGATGCCACACTCGCATCACGCGACGACGTGAAAAAAGTCGTCGAAGACGCCGCCTTTTACACGCTCACCCTGGCGGCCATGTGCTTCGTCGTCGGCATGCTGCTCGGAGTGCTGGTCCATGCCGTATTCGTGCGCTGAACAGCCGCTCCATGGCCGCGTGGCCATGGAGAATGCCGTCCCTCCACAGCCTTGCTGCAGGGCACGTGCATCCACGCTCCCGCCCCCCTGCCATCACGGCACGGAGCAGCAGAGGAGCAAGGAGTGTCCAGAGATCACCGCGCCTGCGCCGCGGACGCCCTTCTGTCACTTCGCGCGTGGCCGCGCGCCGTTCTGTCAGGGCTTGATCCTGGACGCTCCTTGCCGAAGAGGGACACCCTCTCCGGACCTCTCCCGCGCAGTCCGGGCATAACCATGCCCGGACAACGTGGCAGCGAGCAGCGTCGTCGCAAACATATCGTCCATGTTCGCATGGACGATGGCGAATTGCGCGCACTGGACAATCTCATCGGTGATTGCGGCTGGTCTCGCGCGGCATTCATCCGCGCGCTCATCGCAACGCGCGGGGATATTCGCATTTTCGAGGTTGCCCCACTGGTGGCAGCCCTTTCGAGGATCGGTGGCAATCTTAACCAGATCGCGCGGCAGGCGAACCGCAACGGCCAGATCGATGATGCGCAATATCTCCGGCACGCCCTGGACGAACTGATTGCGTGCATCCGTAACCTTGAGGATCTGACGCTATGATCATCTCGATCAGCCGTGGCGATGATCCTGCAGGTCTCATCGCATATCTTTTGGGTACAGCAACCGCACTGCGCGAGGATGCCTCGCTGATCGGGATCGAGAATCTCGCGTCCTTCGAAACCGCACCGAAAGAGATGGCCTATACAGCTAGCCTGTCCGATCGGGTCCGCAACTATATCCTGCATATTTCAGTATCACCCGCTCCCGGCGAACGGCTCAGCGAGGCGCAATGGGATATCGTCTGGCAAAGCATCGACGCCGAGCTCGGACTGCGCGGTCATCAGAGCATGACCGTCGCGCACAACGAGGGGCGACCGCATCGCCATCGCGGCATCAACATCATTCATCCCGATACCCACCGCACGCCTACCGGCTCGCATACCGATACGCGTGAGATCGAAGCATCCGTTCACCGTAAATCCCGCTCGGAACGCTCCGGCAAAGACCGTCGCGCCTGGGATTCCAATATCAAATTCCGTCTGCAACGCCTCGCGCGCGAACTTGAAACATCACTGGGGCTCGCCTGCGCCAACGCGCCCGAAAGATGGCGCAGTGGCAAGGCATCCGGTCATGCGTCGACCAGTCCCTCGAAACATGAGCAGCGCACCGGCATCGTGCCGATCGAGGTGGAATTTGGCGATGCGATCCGGCGGGCGCTCCGCAAGCCAAGCTGGGCCGAGCGCATAGCCGACCTCTCTATGTTGGGTATCGGCGCCCAACTCTATGTGGGGCCAAACAAGCGGCGGACAGGCATCAGCTTCTTCGTCCTGGATGATCCGCAACGTCGATGCACAGGCTCGACGCTCGGTAATGATTACGGCCTGGGCGCATTGGAGCGCCGCGCCGGCGAAACATTTGCGGCATTTCTTGCCGGGGAACCGAATGTCGCGACCGCGCCTGCGCCCCTCGGTACGCGCAAACCGGACCCACTTTATGAGCGCTATGTCGCATATAAGGCCGAACAACGCACCGCGTCCGAAGCGTATCGCCTACGCCTTCAAATAGCGCGGGCCGAGCATAAGCTCGCGATCGACGAGGAAAAGCGCCGGCAGATCGCCATGCGTTCGGCGATGCGCGCTGGCGCAGATCGTCGGCATCGCCGGGGCATCACACAAAATATGCTGGCGGTGGAGAGACTGGCGATCGCGCAACTGCGAGAGGCGCAGCGTCGTGAATTGCGTGAGCGCTTCCCGCGCCCGCTCCCCGCGTTGGGTTGGACGGACTGGCTCGTCCAAGAAGCCGAGGCGGGCGACGGTCTGGCTCAACAACGTCTTGAGCGAAATGGTGCAATGAACAGGGCGCGCGCATATCCGCGTCAACCGACAGCCGTCGAGCGGTCGTCATAATCCGCTGAACATCTGGCAGAGCCTGCGCCATCACGCACCATCCAGATGGCCGCTCGAAAAGGACGCCATCCGGCACCGGGTCCAGCGCACGGCCCGGTTCGGTGGTGGCCCAAAACGCTGAACCAGAGTGGATGCCACCTCCCATCAGACTTCATGCACAGAACAGAAAAAGGAGATGCCCATGTACGCCCCCGGTCGGCCCCATATCCGCCCCGCCCTTGAGGCGAAGGAAGCAAAGGCGGCGGACCGCCGCCCAGGGCCGCAAGAAAAGTCGTCCCAGTGGGTAAATCGAAGAATCCAGGAAGGAGGAAAAGAGGAAGCTCGCCTTCGCTCGCCTGAAAGGGTTCTTCACGCCACCGCCTCGCTCCGAGGCTCTCCCCCGCACGCGTGTAATCCGTCACGCCCGCCCTGATCGGTCGGGAGTGATGGCACGCATCCAAGGGACTGACCCATGCTCCCCCATCATACCATCACCGCCGTTTATTTTCTTATCCTCGACGTCGCCCACCGACTGGAGACCCCATCACCAAGGGTCATCGGCGCTGCGATTTTCACCGGCACCATCGAGAATGGCGATGTCGAGTTTCAGCTCGACGCCACTGTCCTTGGCCCCGGCGCCACAGCTGCATCGCTGCTCCCCTGGCTCGACGA
>Ga0209147_100550_pt1 | contig 21316 bp, 24 predicted proteins | sample AraplaCol_mLB_r2_FD_184278 | JGI IMG/M metagenome (GOLD analysis project Ga0209147, IMG submission 184278) | Arabidopsis root microbial communities from North Carolina, USA - plate scrape CL_Col_mLB_r2 (SPAdes) (version 2) | ecosystem: Host-associated > Plants > Roots > Endosphere | place: USA... | reverse complement strand
CCACATCGCGCCATTGGGCTGGGAGCATATCTCGCTGACCGGTGACTATAGCTGGAATGTTGAAGATCAACCCGATCTGGACGCCTTGCGACCGCTGCGCGCCGTCAACTCCCTACTTGCCGCGTGACGTTCGCTATCCGTTCGCCCTTTCCGTGCAGATACGTCACTTTCGTGTAGTCACCCCGTTGAGGTCGCGGATGCGCGGCGCAAAGCGGAAGCCGAGCAGGTGGCACAGGCCGAAGACATGATCGACCGCGCCGGCAGTGTCGGTCGCATGCTCGCGGATGACCAGTTCGCTCTCATGGTCGAGCAGGCCGTCAAGGACGTGCGCGGCCTCACCGGCATTGGCGGCGATGACCTTGGTGTGGAACGGCGTGAAGCGATCGGTGACATGGGTGTAGAACAGCACGCCGGGTTCGGTGCCGTAGCGGGCGTTGCGATCGGCGCGAGCCTCGCCCTGACCGCCGGCGCGGAAGAACTGCCCGTCCGACGACGATGTGTCGCCCGGTCCCCAGACCGCCGCAAGCGGATGCGCGGTGTGGCAGTCGACGATCGCCGCCAGCGCCGACAAATAGGTTTCGTCCCGGACATGCCATTCGGCAGTCCAGCGCAGGCGGGCCAGCGTCAATCCGCGCGAGCTCTCCGCCATACGCCCGAGGCCCAGGTTGGTCGCATCGGCGAGGATCGCACCCATCAGCGCCGATGGGTCGGAGGCGGGTGCGCCGCTGCGCGCATGGACGAAGCGATTGGCGAAGCTCGACCATGCGGCCACCTCGACCAGCAGGTCAGTGATGCGGACGCGCGGCAGCATCGCGTAGAGCCGCGCCTTCAGCGCCTCGGCATCGTCGGACGGGGATCGCCGGATCGGTGATATGAGCAACTGCCCGCGCTCGATTGTCACGTCGACCAGTTCGCCAGCTGCAGCTCCGCGTTCCACCTCGGTCATGCGCCGCGCCAGCAGGGTGCGACGTTCCTCGTACCATTCGGGAAAGTCGGTCGGCACAGCCAGGCGCAGATCGCCACTGGCGCGCATGGCCTCGAAGGTGGGCACGGGCAGCTGATAGTCGTCGAGCGTGCGATAGGCGCGGCTGCCATCCACCCAGATGCTGCCCGAGCCGAGCCGTTCGCGCAGGTGGACGATCACCGCGATTTCGTAAGCGCGCCGGTCGATAGCTCCTTCCGCCGGTTGCACCACCTTGCGCCAGCGCGGCTTGATGAAGCTGGTCGGCACCCGTTTCGGCAGGACCGAACGACCGTCGCGGTACATGGCCCGCAGCACCTCGATCGCACCAAGCAGGGGGTCGCCCGACCGCGCCGTGCGGAAGGTGAAGGCGGCAAGGAAGGTCGGGGCGAACCGCCGCACGGCGGGATAGCGCTCGACCACCTCCTCCAGTCCATCGCCGGTTGAGCGGGTGATATCCTCGGCAAAGCGGATGCTGCGTTCGAGCTGATCCCAGCCCAGCTTCGCGTCGATCGCCCGAAAGGCATCCCGCCCACTCGCCCGGGCATCGAGCAGCAGCCGGCCGAGCCGGGCATGGAAGCGCGCAGTGTCTTTCAGCATTCGTGCCTGGCCGAGCAGCCGGTCGGACCGGGTGCGATCGGCTCGCCGGAATAGCCCACCGACCATCTTCTCAATCATGACCAGCGCGGCGTCGGTCAACGCTGCTTCCAACTCAATCATGGAAGCGACGAGCATGGCGAGCCGGCGCGGACGTTCGAGGCGCCGCAGGTGCTGTGCGGTGGCGATGCCGGCGGTTCGGGCGATGACGGCATAGCGGGCGGCATGGATGCGTCGTGCCCGATCGGCCACGATCCCGATGTCGCGCACCGTGTCGAGCCGTTCGACGATCCCCTTCAGGTTGGCGGCCGATGGTGCTTCCGGCCATTCGCGTATCCACCCGAGCCGGGTGCGGCCGTGGTCGTCGGAGGCGATCAGATGTTCGAGCGCAGCTTCCTGCTCGGCGGAACAGTCGCGGATCAGGTTGGCATGGGCGGCCTTACGCGCCCGTGTCCGCACAATGAGCGCGAGCCGTTCCAGCGTCGATGCCGCTGGCAGCACGATCCGGTCTGCCCGCAGGCGATCCACCATCCCGGTGACTATCGCTTCGCCCCTATCGGTCGAGATCGCGATCTCCGATCCCAGCGCCAGCATAGCGCGCACGTCCATCCGCGCGAAGGCACGCAGACCGAGCAAGGCTTCGATCTCAGCGCGGTGTTCGCGCAATGTTGTCGGACGCATGGCATAGCCGGTGAAGTCGTCCGCCGCGCCCCCGATCTGATCGGCGAGCAGCGCCAGCATGGCGTCGGGCAGCGCCTCGCCCATCAGCAGCCCGCGTCCCGGATGACGCAGGTAGCAGAGCTGCACCGCATAGCCGATCCGGTTGGCCCCACGCCGACGTCGCGCGACCTGCGCCAGATCGTCGGGACCGAGCGTGTAGAGCCGTTCGATGATCGCGCGATCGGCAGGCGGATCGAAGATCGCCGCCCGCTGTGCGGGCGAAAGGATGGTCTTGGTCGGCATCGGTGTCCTGTTCGTCACGAAACAGGAGCATGGGCCTGTTCACGGAGCATAGACTAGAAGACGGGTTGTGTGACACAATGAGGATCAATGACGGAGCGATCCTGCTGTGTCACGCGAACGGACGTATATGTGACGACGCAGATTGGTTACGCGCGGGTGTCCAAAGCGGATGGCAGCCAAGTCCATGATTTCCAGCGCGATGCGCTAATCGCGGCCGGCGTCGATCCCGACCACATTTATGAGGACGCTGCTTCTGGCCGACTCGACAAGAGGCCAGGACTGGACGCCTGTCTGAAAGCCCTACGCCGCGACGACACGCTCGTGATCTGGAAGCTAGACCGGCTCGGCCGCGATCTGCGTCACCTCGTCAACACAGTCGGCGATCTGACCAGGCGTGGCATCGGCCTCAAGGTGCTGGCGGGTGAAGGCGCAGCGATCGACACGACCACTGCAAACGGCCGCCTCATATTCACGATTTTCGCGGCCCTCGCCGAGTTCGAGCGCGAGCTGATCGTCGAGCGCACCCGCGCCGGCCTCGCCTCTGCTCGGGCACGCGGGCGTCACGGCGGGCGACCGTTCAAGATGACGCCGGCCAAGCTGCGTCTCGCCCAAGCGGCAATGGGAAAGCCTGAGACGAAAGTTGCGGAATTATGCGCCGAGTTGGGTATCACCCGCCAGACGCTGTACCGGCATGTCACGCCGAATGGGGAAATCCGCTCAGACGGACAGAAGCTTCTTGCTCGGAAGGCGCGACAATTGGTTAAGTCATGACGAATTTGAACAATCTTTCCTTTGTTTTTATCGGAGGGGAGCATCAGGTCCTGCATCTCGCTCCAGTCGCCGCCGAACTCAGCCTGCGCCATCCGGAAATCACAATCTGCTGCATTTGCGCCGACGATCGTACCGCCGACGCCTTGCGGGCGGTGGCCGCAGCGATGAAAGCCAGCGCGATGACCGTGATGCAGATCGCCTGGCCTTGGGCAGGCAGGGTCGCAGCGCGCGTGACGGGCAACCGCTCGGCGGCAAAAGGCCCCTTGTTGGCGCGGATCCGATGGCTGGCCCGCAATGCCCAAGCCATTATCGTCCCGGAGCGAACCTCGGCTGCCTTGCGGTGGCTGGGATGGCGGCGTCCGCTGATGCATTTCCGCCACGGGGCCGGCGATCGCGCGCCATCTTCCGAAGCGAGGCTAAAAGCCTTCGACGCCATTTTCGTCCCCGGACAGAAGGACATCGAGCGAGCCGTCGCGCAAGGTCTCGACCGAGAGCGCCTCTCGGCCGTTGGCTATATAAAGATGGACTACCTACAGGCCTTGCCCGCGGGACTGCGATTGTTCGACAACGATCGCCCGACCGTCTTCTACAACCCCCATTTCAATCCTGCGCTATCCTCGATCGGCATCGCTCGCGATGTCATCGCCCGTTTCCGTGAACAGGAGCGATACAACCTAGTCTTTGCTCCTCACGTCCGCACTTTCGAGAACCTGGATCGGGTAGCACGGGCGCAATGGCTTGAACTTGCCGTGCCGGGGCACATCGCCATCGATCTGGATTCTCCCCGGCTTTTCGACATGACCTATACGAGGTCGGCCGACCTCTATCTGGGCGACATGTCGAGCCAGCTCTACGAATTTATCGCCACGCCCCGGCCGGTCGCTTTCGTGAATGCGCATGGCGTAAACTGGCAGGACGATCCACGCTATGCCGGTTGGCACCTGGGCGAGGTCGCATCCGACCCCGATGATATACTCGCAACAGTCGATCGGGCTTTCGAACGGCATTCCGGCACGATCCAGAGGCAGACAGAGGCGGTGGCGTTCGCGTTCGGCCGCTACGATGGCGCGATTAAACGGGCTTCACACTTACTGCTCCACACTCTGAAAGCGCTCTGAACAAGCGTTAGCGTACGTTTTTGCCCATCCTCTCACCGCCCCCCGGTATGCCTGTCACCCCGAACGGATCGAGGACATGGACTGGCCCGAACCTTCCGCGCTGGCGTGCGGTGATGCGGGCGTTCTCGCCCTTGGGGTCGATGCAGATGACCGGACCGGGATAGTCGATGAGGTTGGGAATGATGGTGCCCACGCCCTTGCCGGTGCGCGTCGGCGCGATCGTCAGCAGATGGGCGGGGCCGGCATAGCGTAGCGGCTTCCCCGATTTGCGGTCACGGCCGATGAGCAGGCCGTCGCCTCCCTGGGCGAGGGGGCGTGTCTCGCGATCGGAGGCGAAGCGGGCGGAACCGTGGGTATCGTCGCCGGCAGGCCCGCCATATTGCAGGATGAGAGGCTGGAAGAGGGCGCGCAGCGTGACGAGGATGATGACGAGGAACGTCAGCATCATGCCTATTTGATAAAGATGGGAATCGCGAGCCAGGCCGAGCAGCGAGTGCAGGACGAACTGCACTCCTCCGGCGAGGACGATACCGATGATCAGGAACAGGACCGCGACGCGCAGCAGATGGCGGACGAGCGCGATCGGGCTGAGCGTCAGCGCCGTGATCGCCCAAATCGGATTTTGACGCGATATACGGGCGAGATTGCGGATCGCGCGGCCGAGCTGGCGCAGCCATTCCATGTCAGTGCGCCCCCGATGGGGTAGGGGGAGTCTTGCGGGGGTGGAGTGCCAGACCGCGCACACCCGGCGCGGCTGCGATCCGGCATTCCAGCTTCGCGACTTCATCCACCTTGTCGCTGGGCCAGTCGCGCGCGACGTGGATGCCGCCGGTATCGGTTTCGAGGTCGAGGCAGGCCAGATCGGGGCAGAGATCGAGCAGGCGCGTTAGGTCGGCGACCAGCTCGGGCAAGAGCGGATCGGGCAGATCGCCCGTCATCACAAGCTGCCAGGATCGCCGTTCCCCATCGCCAGTCCCGCGTCTGGTCATGGTGCTGTCCTCCCTCAATCCGCGTCCAGCGCGAAATCCACCCGCACCGTCACGATGCCGGCGTTCGTTCCCGCCATCACCGGGGGCGCTTGTTCAGGAGGTGGTGGCGCGACAATCGGAGGCGGTCCGGCCATGCGGGCGTCCATCTCCGCCATCGGCGGCATGTAGCCGCCCTGGCCGCCGTCGTGGATCGCAAGGACGCGTGTGATGCGGAGGCCGGCGGCCTTGGCATAGGCGTCCGCCTTGGCGCGGGCGGCCTTGTAGGCAAGATCATAGGCCCCGAGGTTGGCCTTTTCGGGATCGGCGACCGAGAGGTTGGGGCCGGATACGATGTTGGCGCCGGCGGTCGTCACCGCCGCGACGGCCTGCCCCACCCGATCGGTGTTGCGGACCCGCACCGCAACGGTATTGGCGGCCTCGTACTTGCCCCGGTTGTCGCCCCAGGTGATCCGGTTCACCGACAGGTTGCGCGTCTGGATATCGCGCGCGGGAATGTCGAGCTTGGCGAGCGCAGCGGTAATCTGCTGCATCGTTTCGGCGTTGCGGGCGCTGGCGGCTTCAGCCGTCGTGGCGATGCTCGACAGGCCCGCCGTGAACAGCGCCTGGTCGGGCGTGGCTTCGGCTCGTCCCGATCCGGTCACGGTGAGGAAGGTTTCATCCTCTTCCAAGCCGCGCGGGTCGGGCGCGGCGGGCGTGCAGCCGGCGAGCGCGATCAGCCCCGATACCATCAACAATCGCTTCATCCTGTTCCTCTCGTCTGATCTTCTTGAGCTTCCGCGTCGAACGCCCGCTTGCCGCGTCGTCGCCACAGGGCCAGCACATCGCCGGCGTCGTCATCTTTCGCGCGCGCGGCCAGTTCGAGCAGCGCGCCGTAAAGGGTGGCGCGATCGTCACCGGTGAGATCGACGAGGCCGGCCTTCTGGACGAGGCCACCCAGCTCGATCAAATGGCGGGTGCGTTCGCGTCGGGCCACGACCCAGCTCCGATTGTCGGATCGCGCAAGGGCGGATTCAGCGCGCCGTTTCGCCGCCAGATTGCGCTGCTCCGCTGTCGCTGTTGCCTTGAGCAGCGCCGCCAGTTTTGCGCCCGCGCCGCTGAAAGAAAGCGGCCCCCTTCGCCCGCCACGCCTCCCTTTCTTCCGTGTTGGTGGATTCCACGACGCTGAGCAGCACGCCGGCGAGCGTTTCAGCGTCGAGCGCATTGGCCCCCGTGGCGACGACAAGCTGCCCGAACTGTTCCACCTTGCGCGCCTTGAGCGCACGCGCCTTGTCGTTCAGCGCCTTCAACTCGGCATCGTAATCGCGGACCTTACGCATCCCAACTTTCCTCCGTTTCCTGTTCGGGCAGACCGGCACCGCAGTCCGCCCAGGGCAAACGGGCTTCGACGCCGTAGTGATAGGCAGGCGTGACGCGTTCGGGGTGATCGAGCGTGCCGGCATGGAAGGCGACTTCCTCTGTGTCCATGCCGCTCGATTTGTCATAATGCAGCGTCAGCGGCGAGCCGCATTGCCCGCAGAAGGACCGGCGCGCGATCGGCGACGAGCGGTAGGATATTTGCGTATCGCCGTGCCAGCCCACATCGTCCCAGCGCACCCAAGCGTGCACGGCGAAGGCGCTGCCGGTCGAGCGCCGACACATCGAGCAGTGGCAATAGTGAACGCGGGGTGCAGCGTGCAGGACGTAGCGCATGGCACCGCACAGGCAGCCGCCTTTAAGTTCTTGCTCGCGCTCTTCCACTCTTTACTCCCCTATCACCCGTGAGCTGGCATCGCAGCGTAGCACAATCGTGGATACGAGGAACCGTGCCGAACAAGAATTGCGGCGAAGTCAATCACGCGAACGGCGGAGAGTGTGAGTGCGCGCTTATACGTCGTTGCCGACGTGCGCTTAGAAAGGCAGTATAGCAGTCGTCATGGCAATCTACCATTTCTCGGCCAAGGTCATCAGCCGCGCCAACGGATCGAGCGCCGTTGCATCGGCCGCCTATCGTTCGGCATCCGAGCTGCACGATGACCGGCTAGGGCGCGATCATGATTTCTCGAACAAGGCCGGCGTCGTCCATTCGGAAATCATGCTACCTGAAGGCGCGCCGGAGCGTTTAAACGATCGCACAACCTTGTGGAACGAGGTCGAAGCCGGTGAGAAGCGCAAGGATGCGCAGCTTGCTCGCGAGGTCGAGTTCTCGATTCCGCACGAGCTGGACCAGAAAGAGGGCGTCAGCCTAGCGCGCGATTTCGTCGAAAAGCAGTTCGTCGAACGCGGCATGGTCGCGGACCTCAATGTGCATTGGGACATGGGTAAGGACGGGCAACCAAAACCCCATGTCCATGTCATGTTGTCGATGCGCGAAGTTGGGCCGGAGGGGTTCGGCGCGAAGGTGCGCGACTGGAACAGCACGGCGCTGTTGCAGGAGTGGCGCGAGGCGTGGGCGGATCATGTCAATGAGCGCCTGGCGGAGCTGGATATAGACGCGCGGATCGACCATCGGACGTTGGCGGCGCAGGGCATCGAGCTTGAGCCGCAGCACAAGATTGGGCCGGCGGGATCGCGGCGTTTGGATCGCGGCGAGGATGCCGAGCGCGCCGACGATCATCTGCGCATCGCGCGCGAGAATGGCGCGAAGATCATCGCCAGGCCGGAGATTGCGCTGGACGCGATCATGCGGCAGCAGGCCACGTTCACCACCCGCGATCTTGCGATGTTCGTCCACCGCCACAGCGACGGTAAGGAGCAGTTCGACAGCGCATTGGCGGCGGCGAAGGCGTCACCCGAGCTGGTGGCGCTGGGGCAGGACGGGAAGGGCCAGGAGCGGTTCACGAGCCGCGAGATGATCGCGGTCGAGCAGCGGTTGGAACGCGCTGGCGATCAGCTTGCGGAGCGTTCCGGACATGGTCTCCCGGCGGCATCGCTATCAAGGGGGTTGAACACCGCCGGGAGTGGCGGCCTGACACTCGGTGGGGATCAGCAGGCCGCTCTGGAGCATATAAGGAGGAGCGGCGATCTTGCCATCGTTGTGGGCTATGCCGGGACCGGCAAGTCGGCGATGCTCGGCGTCGCGCGCGAAGCGTGGGAGCGCGAGGGCTATACCGTGCGCGGCGCGGCGCTGTCGGGGATCGCGGCTGAGAATCTAGTAGGGGGCTCGGGCATCGCCTCGAGGACGATCGCCAGTCTCGAGCACGCATGGGGGCAGGGGCGCGAGCAGCTTGGGCCGCGTGACGTGCTGGTGGTGGATGAGGCGGGCATGATCGGCTCGCGGCAGATGGAGCGGGTGCTGTCCGCCGTGCGCGATGCCGGTGCCAAGGTGGTGCTCGTCGGCGATCCCGAGCAGTTGCAGGCGATCGAGGCGGGGGCGGCGTTCCGTGCACTGGCTGAGAGGCACGGGGCAGCCGAGATCACCGAGATACGCCGGCAGCGCGAGGATTGGCAACGCGACGCCACTAAGGCTCTCGCCACGGGTCGTACCGGCGAGGCTGTCCATGCCTATGAGGCGCATGGCATGGTCCAGGCGGCCGACACGCGCGAGGCTGCACGCGCCGAGCTGATCGACACCTGGGATGCACAGCGCCGCACCGATCCGGATCAGACCCGGATCATCCTCACCCACACCAATGCCGAGGTCCGCGATCTGAACCTGGCGGCGCGAGATCGGCTACGCGACGCCGGCGAGCTGGGCGCGGACGTGGGCGTGTCGGCCGAGCGGGGCGCGCGCGAGTTCGCGTCCGGCGACCGCATCATGTTCCTCAAGAACGAGCGCGGTCTTGGCGTGAAGAACGGCACGTTGGGCGAGGTCGAGCGAGTCAGCCCCGACAGCATGGCGGTGAAGCTCGACGATGGCCGGCAGATTGCGTTCGATCTCAAGGACTATGCCCATGTCGATCACGGCTATGCCGCGACCTTCCACAAATCACAGGGGGTGACGGTCGATCAGGCGCATGTGCTGGCGACGCCGGGGATGGACCGGCACAGCGCCTATGTCGGTCTGTCGCGGCATCGCGACGGGATGCAGCTCCATTATGGCCGCGACGACTTCGCCGATCAGCGCCAACTCACCCGCACGCTGTCGCGCGAGCGCGCCAAGGACATGGCGGGCGACTATGCGAGGCCCGAGCAAGACCAGGCCCGCGCGTTCGCCGATCGGCGCGAGATCCGGTTCCCGGAACGCGCGCGGGAGATGGTCAGGCAGGTGCAGGCTAAGGCGAAGGGCATGTTCGCCGGCTTCAGGCCGAAACCGGCATCGCCCGAGCTGGCAGGACGCGACGGCAAAGAGGGGCCGATTAACACTGCTCCCGAGCGAGGATCGACCGCGCCCAACCAGGCCAAGGCGATCGAGCGCTATGCGCGCGCGCAGGCCGATATGGACCGGATGCGCGACAAGGGCTTGCCGGTGCTCCCGCACCAGCAGGCGGCCCTGGCGAAGGCCGGCGACGCGCTCGACAAAGTACGGCCCCACGGCGCGCGCGACCTCGCTTCCGCGTTCGAGCGAAATCCGGCGCTGGTGCGCGAGGCAGCCGAGGGCAAGCCCGGTGGGGCGGCACGGGCGATGGCAGAGGAAGGCCGGGTGCGCATCAATCCCGAGCGTCGCGCCGATCGGTTCGTGGAGCGCTGGCAGAGTATGGCGCGCGAGCGGGCCGAGCTTGTGCGCAGCGGCGACCGCGCCGGCGCAGAGCGCACGGGCAAGAAGATGGAGAGCGTGGCCGGAACGCTGCACCGCGATCCGGAGCTTGAATCGGTGCTGCGTCGCCGCGCGCCCGAGCTGGGGCTGGAAATGCGCCGGGATCGCGCAATCGAGCAGGAGCTGACCCGCTCGCTGGAAATCGGCCGTGACCGAGGGATGAGCCGGTAAGGGAGAGAGAATGGCCGACGACGAGCAATTGGAGGAGGGCGGCGACGCGGCGGCGGAGGCGTTCGAGCAGGTGCGTGTTGCAGTCGAGCAGCAGCGCGGCGAGCTGGCGTTGATGCGCCGCGCCATCGAGGGACTGGCGACTGAGCGCGCCAGCATCGACGTGCCGGATTATTCGGAGACGCTGGGGCATGTCGTCCATGGGTTGGACGGCATCAACGGACGCCTGGACCAGGTTACGACGGCCATCGTGAAGTCGCCGGCGCTGGCGATGACGCCGGCGCAGGTCGCGGCTCAGATCAATCGAGCGGCGGCCGACCTTCGCAGCGCCGACCATGCCGCGCTTGCAACTGCCACCGACGAGATGAAGCAACAGGGGCGCGAGCTGCGCAGCGTCGTTCAATCGGCGCTGACAGCGCGGGATCAGAAGGACCGTCAACTATGGTTCGGGCTGGGCGGGTTGCTTATCGGCATCCTACTATGGTCCTTCTTGCCCGGTCTGGTGGCGCGCGAGATCGTGCCGACGAGCTGGCAATGGCCCGAACGCATGGCGACGCGGGTTCTTGCCGAAGCGACGCCGTGGGATGCCGGGCAGCATCTGATGGCGAGTGCGTCGCAGCCAAGCTGGGAGGCGATCGTCGCGGCCGACAGGTTGCTGCGCGACAATCGTGAAAAGATCGAAGGATGCCGGCAAGCCGCAAGGAAGGCGGATCAGCCGGTGCGATGCACGGTCCAGGTGGGAGTGAAGAGGTAATGACGATTCCCTACCGCTCGACGCCCATATTCGATGAGGCCACATTGCCCACTGCCTTGCGCTCCGAGCATCGCACCAAGGCCGGTGTTTGGGGCGTGATCCGGGTCATCGAAGGGAGATTGAAGCTCACCTATCTCGACCCTGCCTCCGAGGTGATCCTTACACCTGATCGGCCAGGGCTGGTTCTACCGGAACAACCGCATTTCGTGGAACCGCTCGGAGCCATGCGGATGCAGGTCGATTTCTACGATCAGCGGCCAAGCCTCTAGGAAGAGCCATGCGTAAAGCAGCCTTGTCATTCCCGTTTCTCGTGAGCCTGGCGCTTGGTGGCTGCGTGACAAGCGCTCCGGCACCCAATTTTGGCCCGTCTCCCTCCGGGCAGTCGGAGCGAAGCGGCGAGATCACGCCTTGGGCGCTGACTTATGGCGCGGCGTTGATGACCGCCAAGGTCTACCCGCACTTGGCAGCGACGGCCGATGCAAACGCCAATCTGTTCGTCTCCCCGGTCAGCCTGTCACAGGGCCTGGGGCTTGCTTACCTCGGTGCGCGAGGGGGCACACGCGACGAGATCGGGCGCGTTCTGGACTGGCCTTCGGTCCCGAATGCGGCCGTGCCTATCAGAGCCTATAATGCCCAGCTCAGCGATACCGGCGATGCCGATATCACGCTCGGCATCGCGAACGCGCTATGGCTGGCAAAGGGATTGCCGATCCGGGACGAGTATGTCGCCGAGGCGCGTTCCGGCTTCGGGGCGGCTCCGGAAACGGTCGATTATGCCGGTGATCCCACCGGAGCGGCCGCACGGATCAATGGCTGGGTCTCGCGCGAGACGAAGGGCAGGATTTCGGAGATCGTCTCTCCGAGCGGCTTCAGGGATGACACCGCCGCTGTGTTGACCAACGCTCTTTACTTCAAGGCAAAGTGGCAGGTGCCGTTCGAGGAGACGGAAACGCGGACCTTCACGCGTGGCGACGGCACGCGCATTCCGATCACGATGATGAAGCGGATAGGCCGGTTCGACTATCGCGAGACCCATGAGGGACAGGCGATCGCCCTGCCTTATGCCGGCGATGGCAGCTTCGTGATGGAAATTTTCCTGCCGCGCGACACGGCGGTCCTGCGCCGTTGGGAGCGCGAGATGAAGGGGGGCGATTTCTTCGCCGGCGAGCAGGGCGGCAATGATCGCTTCGATCTGGCAGCGGAGCAGGCGCGCGAGATGCGGATCATTCTGCCCCGCTTCGAAGCGCGGTTCGACAAGAGCGTCAAGGCAGCGCTGATCGCAGCGGGGATGCCAAGCGCCTTCGATCAGCAGCGTGCGGACCTGTCCGGCATCGTCTCCGGCGTGCGTCTGGCGATCAATGACGTGGCGCACGCGACCTTCCTGCGCGTCGATGAGGAAGGCACCGAGGCAGCGGCGGCAACCGCGGTGAAAATCGTCGTGACCAGTGCGCGGATAGAGCCCCAGGTGCCGGAGATGGTGGTCGATCGTCCTTTCCTTGCCACTCTGCGCGACCGAAAGAGCGGCGCGGTGCTGTTTTTCGGGCGCATCGCCGATCCGACCGCGATTCCATAGGCGCACAGGGCCATGTGCCGTTCAGCCGCGACGGCGTAGCCTCCTGGCATGATAGTGCCGCTGTCGCGAGTAATTGGCGCGGCCTTGGCCGGTGCGGCGTTGAGCGCGTCCGTGCCCGCCTTGGCGTGTTCGTGCATCCTGGGGGGCGGTGAGAGGATGGGCAAAAACGTACGCTCTCATGACTGCCATCCGAGACGCTGGCCGCAAGGCTCTCAATCTACCCCCGGATAGCCGCGCAGTCTAAGCGTTCGCTGATTGTTCGTCCTTAGCGTTGTTTGGCGTACCTTCCACGCTATGTCCTCAACTTCACGTCGATGGCGGCACGATCAGCGGCTTCTTCCTGTTGCCACGCGACATGATGGTCGATGCGCCGACAGACGGTTCGCAAGGGGCGATCTACATCCTCTATAATGGCCGACTTGCGCCGAAGTTCAAGGTGTCGAAACCGCGCACTTTGAGCCTTGTGTCGCGTGCGCTTTCCACCGTGCTGGGCGAAGCGGACAGGACGATCATCGATGATCTACGCAGCTTTGCGCAGGAGCGTAAAATCCGGCTCTCCATATGCGCAATCGATGAAGCCGCCCCGAACGCTGATGCGCCCTTGTTCGACACCGGACATATGCGCAAACTCTACACCATGGGAGAAGAGGAAGGGCGGGCTCAAGATGGGTGTCTGATCTCAACCTCTATACATTCACCGATTATTCGCCCTTAGCATTGTCTGGCGCACCCCCGACGCTATGCCCTCCAAAGCGCTCATATGATCTCCATTTTTTTGTTTGAGGCAATAATATTGTGAACAATAAGCTATTCAAGGCGTGGGAAAATTTGGCCGAAGGATGACTGACGCACTCTCTGCAGACCTTCCTTCTTCATCAATGGCGGGAACGAGAGCGGCGCAGCAGCGTAATGCGTTCACCAAACTTTGTGGAGAATGCAATGCGCTATCTTATCGGCACTGCTCTGGCTGCCGCCCTTCTGTCCCCCGTCGCCTATGCCCAGACCATGTCGGGCGTCGCGCAGACCAACGTCGCAGGTGAAACCACCACGGTGTTCTCGATCCAGCCCCAACGTCAGGTCTCGGCTTCCGACTACGTCAAGCTGAGTGCTGATGCTCTCAACTATCGTATTGCAGCTTCGCAGCTTGCGCTGCGCAAGGCTGAGCGTGCCGATGTGAAGGCCTACGCGAAGGCAGACTATGATCAAGCAAAGAAACAGCGGGACTCGCTTTTTGCCGCCCTCTCCAACAAGGATCGAAAAATCGCCAAGCCTACGCTAGCTCTCTCGTCGCAGCGTGCTGCGTCAATTGATTTGCTCAAGAAGAGCAAGGACGATTTCGACAATCTTTATCTGACGCAGATGGCAGATGAAGCTCCGTCGATGTGGGCACTGCAGAAGGGCTACGCTCTGGAGGGCAGCGATCCGGCTCTGAAGCAGGTTGCTACCCTTGCAGTGCCGACGATCGAAAGCGGCTATACCGTGGTCAAGGGGCTGACGCCGGCGGCAGTTGCCTCGCGCTGACCTAAGCAATGCGGGACACCTGAAATACGGTCTTCTCGCTTGATCACCATCATGGCAGAAGTGGCATTTTTGTCACTTCTGCCATTTTGTTGTTACTTGTCGAAACTCTCTTTGACGTTCGGGGTTAGCAGGTCACTTACCGACAGTTTCGGTACGAACAAATTTGAAGAGAGATACATGAAGAATTTGATCCTTGCTGCCGCTGTCTGCTGCTTTGTTCCTACGCTTGCGTCTGCACAGGAGACCGCTCCCGACGGCACTGATGCATTTGGCATCGAGCCTTATGTTGGCGTCCTTGGCGGGTATCACACCTTCGACAAAGATAGCGAATTCGGCTCGCCGCGTGGCGGTAGCATGAACGGCGCGCTCATCAGCGGGATTGCAGGCGTCAACATTCCCTTGGGTCCGGTATTTGTTGGTGCGGAGGGTAACGCCAGCAAGGGCTTCAACGACATCGATTGGGAATATGGCGTTCGTGGCCGCATTGGTGCGCGGGCCGGCGAGAGCGGAATGGTGTTTGCCTCTGCCGGATATCAGTGGGTTAATGGCAAGCGCGCCTACAGCGACCAAAAGGACTGGGTGTATGGCGTGGGCGTCGAAGTTGGACCCAAGGATATCGGTCTGGGCGGCGTAACCGGTAATAGCGGCATTCGCATTCGCCTTCAGATGGAAACCTACGATTTTGACAGTCTGCGGCCCATGGGCGGCGTAGTCTTCCACTTCTAATGAATGGGGCGGGGTTCGTTGTCAAGATCGCGACGGCCCTGACCTACCTCTTGCTCCAATCGAACCTGGGAGATGTTGTGGCATTGTAGGGTATCGAACGCCAGTATAACTACGTTATACAATATAGTCTATCGTTGAACTTTCTTGCTTACACTACCGTCAGGTCCAGCTTGATACTCTATCATTGCACAATGAGCGGACTGCCCTTGTCGCAGTAGCGCACAACAATGTCTCTTCACGGATCGCAGGACACAGGCCGGAACCATAGAGAGTGTCAGCAAGAGCATCGACGGTTGTCGCCTTGGCGCGATAGGCACCGGTCGCCACATTGCCTTCTCAGGTAACTTTCTATGGGATAAAGTTGCAGCGTCTGCAGAACGTAAGACGCTCAACCTGCCAAAAGATAGCTGCGCCGCATAAATGTTCGTTGATTGTTCGCCCCTAGCGTTGTCTGGCGTACTATTCACGCTATGCCCTCCTATAGCACGGATGCAGCCCTGATCGACCGAGACGGGACGAAGCGGGGTGCGAAGAGGTCGGCCCGGCAACATCGGCGGCTTGCGCGGCCTATATCACTTGAGGGCAGGAGAAGCCTGCCCGGAGAATGAGATGCCGCCCACCGCGCCTGCCCGCGTTCCGTCACCGATCGCCATGCCCGACGATGACTTTGGAGCTGCGCTGATTGCACAGGCGGCCGCGCTCAGCGCCTATGCCCGGCGGCTGACCGGAGGCGGTGCCGATGCCGACGATCTCTTGCAGGACACCATGCTGCGCTGTTGGGCCGCGCGCGCCAGCTTCGCGGCCGGAACGAGCCTCGCCGCTTGGGCTCGGACCATAATGAAGAACAGTTTCCTCACCGGTCGCCGCCGCGCGCGTTTCCATGCCGATCTGCCCGAGGATGCGCGCGACCGGATGCTGAACGTGGGCGAGACCCAGAGTCTTGCCATCTGGCTGCGCGATACGGATTGGGCGCTCAGCGAACTCCCGCCCCACCAGCGCGAGGCGGTGCTGTTGGCGAGCCAGGGCGTGTCCGTCGAGGACGGAGCGGCGCAGCTCGGCATTGCTACAGGAACGTTCAAGAGCCGTGTCGCTCGCGGGCGGACCCGGCTGCGCGCCCTGATCGATGAGCGATCAACGCCGCTGCTGGCCGACAGGACTGGCCGCGATACACCCTCGCCAGAGGCCAAGCTGCCCGTCCGCCTGCGGAAAAAGCGGGACTGGCGGGGCGTCAAGATCGGCTGAACCCCGGTGTGCCGGTTGGCTTGTTGCTTTTCTTAACAGTTTGCCGGTAGCGTGCGCGCACCTGCGGAGACGCGGGTGGAGGCGTGGAAACCTCCTGAAACACGAGCCGGTCGAGCTTCATCGACCGGGTGGCGGGCGCGCATGTCCAAGCCACCCGGCCAAAGGCGTCCGCGCCTGACGTGTTTCAGGTTTCCAACACCCGGTTCAGTGGCCGGCACGTCTCCGAAATGGGGCGTGCCGCCGGCTGCACAGGAACACTTGGGGCGGGAATGAGCTTGGAGAACCTTTTGACCGAGTAGGACATGCGTGAATAGCCATCTGCCTGTCGGCCGCCTCGCCGATCATCTTCATTCCTTGCCGCGCGAACGCGCCTGGTTCGCGATTCTCCTCAGCGTCACGGCGCTGGCGCTGGCGGACGCACATTTTCCCCGAATAGGTCTCGCGCCGCTCTATATTCCGATCGTCTGCGCCGCCTGCTGGGCGCTAGGAAGCCGCGCTGGCTATTTGGTGGCGATCGTCGCGGCCGTCCTCGCCGTCGTGCCGCATGTCGCCGAGCTGCCCAGGCTCTCTCCCGCCCTGCTAGGGGCAAGGATGGCCGTGCGTGCCGTCACCTATGTTATCGTCGCCGCCATTGTTCTCAGCTTCCGCCGGTCTTTCGACCGAGAGCACCACTTGGCGGCGCGCGACCGCATGACCGATGCGCTCAACAAGGAGACGTTCCGCGAGCGCGTGGTCCATCGTCTCGATCTAGCGGTGCCTGCCCGGCAATCCTTCCTGCTCGCGATCCTTGATCTCGACGACTTCAAGGGCATCAACAACCGCCACGGCCATGTTGCCGGCGATGAGGTGCTGCGCGCCTTTGCGCAGGGCGCGCGGGGGATCGTCCGGTGGGAGGATGATTTCGGGCGGATCGGCGGCGACGAGTTCGCTTTTCTGCTTCCCGTTCATTCGGCCCAGGAAGGGGTGTATTTCGCCCGCGTGCTCCACAAGCGCCTGTCATCGGTTCTAGCCGGCACGCCTCATCCAGTAACGTGCAGCATGGGCGCGCTGCTGATTCAGCCTGATACCCCGCGCGACGAGCCCTCGTTGATGCACGCGGTCGATCAGCTCATGTACGCGGTCAAGCGCGCCGGGAAGAACGCCGTGGAGATCGGCTGCGCAACGACCGGTCGAGGCCGGGACGCTCCTGTTCCGTCCCGGCTCCGGGTAATGGAGGCCACATGACGAGCGAGCAGCCCGACAGGACTCATCAGAGCGATGGGCGAAGCTTTCGCGGTGATCGGCACGCCGATGGACAGAGCCAGCATCGCCAGTATCGATGAGTTCGCCAACGCGCTCGCTATATACGCGGCGGTGCGCGCCGAAACCGATGGCGATCAAGCTTAGCAGGCAGCATCGAGCGCGCGGCAGAGCGCTCCGATCAGAAGCTCGCGCGACGTGGGCTTGTGGCAGGTCGGGCGTGAGGCGTGGACAGCCGGGATCATGCTGGCCGCGCCCGTGGCGAAGATGAAGGGCACGCCGCGCCGATTCAGTTCGTCCGCGATCGGGAATGAGGTTTCGGAGCCAAGTTGCACATCGAGGCTGGCAACATGAGGCGACGAGTCCAGCGCCGAGAGGGCGTCCCGCACGCAATCGACAGGGCCGACGACTTCTGCGCCGGCGTCGGATATTATCTCAACCAGCGTGGCCGCGACCCAGTAATCATCTTCAACAACCAGCACACGAAGGCCGCTGATCCCGTCTCGTGTAGTCATGTCGCACCAAGCATTTACGCAGCCGTTCCACCGACCAGCGCAGCAACGCGCCGTCTGGCTCTGCGCTCCACGCGGACATGCAAAATGTTCGTCTTGGGCGATCGATTGATCTAAATAGCCGGGTAGGGGGCGCGTAGAGTTATGGTCGATACTGAAACCCGGATTCGTGAGCTTGAGCATCGGTTCAGGAACATTCTCACTATCGTTCGTTCTCTTGTCAGCCAGAGCTTGCAGGCGGCCGATTCGATCGAAGACGCCCGATCGACCATTGACGAGCGATTGGCGGCGCTGGGTAGCGCGACCGAGCAGCTTCTATCCCATAATTGGGAGACCGCGCCCCTCCCGGCGCTGGCCGAGAATGCACTGGCGCACTTCACCCTCTACGCGGAGCGGCTTCGCCTTGATGGCCCCACGGTCACGATCGGCCCCAAGGCGGCGATGACGTTGACCCTCGCCTTTCACGAGCTGGCGACGAACGCGATCAAATATGGTGCGCTGTCCAACGAAACAGGCACTATCGAGCTGACGTGGAAAGTGCTGGGATCGGGCATCGAGGCCGAGCTTTGGATGCAATGGGCCGAACATGGCGGCCCGCCAGTCGTCAGGCCCGAGCGGCGGGGCTTTGGATCGCGGCTGATATGCACGGCCGCAAGCCGCAGCTTGCGCGGCCGTGCCGAGTTGGAATTTCCCGTCTCGGGCGTCGTGTGGACCTTGCTCGCCCCTCTGGCCGCGGTCGAGCTATGATCGAATCCGGATACGGGTCATCCCCGCCGCTAAGCCTTGGGTTCATCGCGCATGCCTGTCTCTTCGGCCCACGCTCCTTGTCCGACTGGATCCCTCCCGTCACTTTGATCGTCTCTTTTGTCAGGGTCTGAAATCCGGAGCACGTCTGTATGTCCAAACCGCTCTCCCCCGAAACAATGGCTTTGGTGAAAGCTACGGCGCCTGCGCTCCAGCAGCATGGCGTGGAGATCACCACGCGCATGTACCAGCGCCTGTTCGTCGATCCGGAGATCAAGGCGTTGTTCGACATGGCCGCGCACGAATCCGGCGCGCAGCCCAAGCGGCTCGCGGCGGCGATCCTCGCCTTCGCGCAGAATGTCGATAAGCTCGACGCGCTGAAACCGGCGATCGAGCGGATCGCCGCGCGTCATGTCGAAACACACATCAAGCCCGAGCATTACCCCACCGTGGCGAACGCGCTGCTCCCCGCCATCCGCGATATTCTCGGCGAAGCCGCGACCGAGGAAATATTGACGGCATGGGGCGAGGCCTATTGGTTTCTAGCCGATATCCTTATCAACCGTGAGGCGCAGCTCTACCAGACCAAGGCGGCATGATCGCCGCAGCAGGCCGCTCCTCCCAAAGGATGTGAGAAGCCGATCCTAGAATCGTGGCTGCGGTAGCCAAGATGCTCATTGTTCGACGTCATTTGCCAGTTTGAGAAGCTTGGTCTCGATGCCTTTCAGGCCGGCAATGGCCTCATGGTCGGCGACTGACCAACCATCGCGATCTACATGTTTCTGGTTTCGCTGCATCCTTGCGATGATTGAGGCTGCCTCATAAACCTCATTCGCCCCGCCATGACCACCAACATCAAGTCGGTGCGCCAGCGTCGCGAGGCGATCCACAAAGTTCGTCCGGGCTGCGATACCAGTGCTACGGGCGAGAGCCTTCGGCCCCGCTTTGAGGGCGTCTCCCAAGGTTTTCAACGCTTCCTGATGTGGGGAATCGGACACGGCACCCCGGAGGGATCGTCATCATCGTTCATAATCACGAAAGTGAAGGACGACGGGATGTTCCCGTCGTCCCCCGTCTCAGAAAGGATAGGTCGAGCCGTAATAGCCATAGACCTGCTCGCCATAGGTGCGATCGAAAGCAGGTTCTTCGCCCGCTCGATAGCGCGGCGCGCCTTCGGGCCGTTCTTTTGTTAGATCGACGACATAGCCGCCCTGGTTCGTGTCATAGGTGAGCTGGTCCCAAGGCAGCGGATGATATTCCTCGCCGATGCCGAGGAAGCCGCCGAAGGACATGACCGCATATTCGACACGGCCCGCGCGCTTATCGACCATGAAGTTGTAAACCGAGCCAAGTCGGTTGCCATTGCGATCGTAAACGGCCGTACCTTCGACCTTGTTGGAGGCGATCAGGCGGTTGGTTTCATCGGTAGCGATGTGGTCGCGTCCGTCAATGTGGTGTAAAATCGGGTGTGGCCACTGGGCTGCATTTTCAGGCGGCCTTGGGTGTAATCTGTAGCGGCTGTGCCTCCTCGATCATTGGGGTGGCAAGGGCGGCCATGCCCTCGATCTGCATGTAGCGGTGCTGGAGCTGGTATTCGTCATTCTGCTCGAGCAGGACGGCGCCGACGAGGCGGATAATGCTGTCCTCGTTCGGGAAGATGCCGACCACATCGGCGCGGCGCTTCACTTCCTTGTTCAGGCGTTCCAGCGGGTTGGTGCTGTGGAGCTTGACCCGGTGCTGCTCGGGGAAGGTCATGTAGGCGAGTACGTCGTGCTCGGCATCGTCCATGCAAACGCCGAGCTTTGGCCAGCGGGCGCGCAACTGATCAGCGACCTGACGCCAGACCTGCGTCGCAGCGGCATGGTCGGGCTGAAGGAAGACCTGACGGATGGCAGCGGCAACGACGGTATTCTGGCCTTTGGGCACATAGGCCAGGGCGTTGCGCATGAAGTGGACGCGGCAGCGCTGCCAGGTCGCGCCCATGACGCGGGTAATCGCCGCCTTGAGCCCCTCGTGGGCATCGGAGATGACCAGCTTCACGCCGGTCAGGCCGCGCCGGGCGAGGTCCTTGAGGAAGCTCGACCAGAACGGCTCGGCTTCGGAAGGACCGATGTGCAGGCCGACGATCTCGCGCTTGCCCTCGGTGTTGACGGCCACAGCGATTATCGCGGCGACACTGACGATCCGCCCGCCCTCGCGCACCTTGAGGTAGGTAGCATCGAGCCAGAGGTAGGGCCAGTCGCCGGCGAGCGGCCGCTTGAGGAAGGCGTGGACCCGCTCGTCGATGTCCTTGCACAGCTTGGATAACGAGGACTTGGAGATGCCAGTCATGCCCATCGCCTGCACCAGCTCATCGACGCGCCGGGTGCTGACGCCGGCGATCCATGCTTCCTGGATCACCGCGACCAGCGCCTTCTCGACGGTCTTCCTGGGCTCCAGAAAGCCGGGAAAGTAGGCGCCGGTCCGCAGTTTGGGGATCTTGAGATTGAGCGTGCCGAGCCGGGTATCGAGGCTGCGGTCGCGGTAGCCATTGCGCCAGGTCGTGCGATCGCCGGAACGCTCGTGCCGGCCGGCGCCGACCAGGCCATCGACGTCGGCCTCCATGATGATCTGTAATACGCTCTCGGCGATCGTGCGCAGGAAATCTCCATCTCCGGTCTTCGCCATCAGCTCGGCAAGCGGTAATCTATCGTCGGTCATCGGGATCAACTCCTCGGTGGGCGTGTGAAGTGTGGTAACTCCACCTTACCGATGAGCCCGGTGGCC
>Ga0209147_100548_pt1 | contig 21342 bp, 26 predicted proteins | sample AraplaCol_mLB_r2_FD_184278 | JGI IMG/M metagenome (GOLD analysis project Ga0209147, IMG submission 184278) | Arabidopsis root microbial communities from North Carolina, USA - plate scrape CL_Col_mLB_r2 (SPAdes) (version 2) | ecosystem: Host-associated > Plants > Roots > Endosphere | place: USA... | reverse complement strand
ACCTATCAATCATTAAACGAAATTGAAAAAGAATTAACAGCGAGTCATTTTCTAAGGTCGCATCGAGCTTTTATTATCAACATTTCCTATATTCAAAATTTCTCCCTGTATACTAAGCACTCCTACTCAGTGATGTTTCAAAGCACCGAAAAAACAGCTTTAATCACGAAAACAAATTTAGACATCTTGCAAAAAGAATACTTTTAAAGGAGGGACTATCTAAAATGAAACTATTTTACACACTAGTTTTACTAACTGTTTTCGTGCTCCTCTTTTTTAAAGACCTGCCTGTTAGTTTACATCTCCTACTTAGTTCTTTTATAGTTGGTTCATTTTTTATATGGAGAAAGAAATATCAAACGGCTCCTTCACTAACGATAAAAAAAGCAATCGTACTGACGTCTTTTTTCCTGCTTTTATTTAGCCTATCTTCACCTTTTAGTATTGGCCTAACCGTTATCACAATGATTGGTTACATGACCGACATGTTTTCGTCTTATCAACAATACATATTCGTAACTAACCGGGAAAGCAGTACTTCACGTGAAATTCAAAAAAACAATGAGCTTTTTCAAGCGTTAAGAGCTGAAAGACATGATTTTATTAAACATGTCAGCGCCGTATCCTATCTTCTAGAAACAAACCAAAGACAGCAGGCACAAGAGTATATTCAAGATTACGTTGAAGCTTTGAATGATACCCATTCATATATTCAAGGTGAACATTCGCACGTTGCTTCTGTTGTACATCAAAGCAAGAATCAAGCACATACGTGGGGAATACATATGAATGTTCAATTAGATTCACCGTTATCAAAGCTGCCTTTGAAGCACCTTGACCAAATGAATCTCATCATGAATTTACTGCATAATGCTTTAGAAGCCGCTCATTCTTCTGAGAAAAAAGAGATAACCGTTTCGAGTATGATTCGAAGCGGCATTTACATTTTAGAAGTCAGCAATTCTACTGCTCCTTTATCACGAGAGCGTCAAGATCACTTGTTTACTTCTTTTCATGTTACAGAAAAGAAAGAACGCCACGAAGGCCTTGGCACGTGGATCATTTCTGAACTTGTTTCCAATTACCACGGACACTTGGAATATGCGTATAACGATTTAACTCTTTCCATTAAAATAAAATTTCCAATAGTCGTTTCCTCAAAACAAGCAACATAGCCGCCGCAACCCAAGCGGCTTTTTTTCGTATGAGCCTCTTCTATACGCACACACTATAAAAAGCACCGAAAAAAAGAAATATTTCACACTTGTTTTAGCTCTTTTATCGTCACTTTTTTAGTTTTTGATTTTTTATATGCATATCTATTGCATTTCAAGTAAAAAACGAATATTATATATCATGTTGCTTTTAATGTTCGTTATTTTTGGAGGTTACTTATGTTTAAGTTAAAAGAATATAACACGGATGCTAAAACGGAGATTTTAGCTGGTATTACAACGTTTTTAACCATGATTTATATCGTCATTGTGAACCCAGTTATTTTGTCCAGCGCCGGCGTTCCTTTTGATCAAGTATTTACGGCTACTATTATTTCAGCAGTCGTAGCTACGTTATGGATGGCTCTTGCAGCTAACTATCCAATCGCTATTGCTCCCGGTATGGGAATGAATGCATACTTTGCTGCTTTAGTTGTTGGTTCAAATGGAAGTATTGACTATGCTACTGCTTTTTCAGCTGTATTCGTAGCAGGTATTATCTTTATCATCCTATCGTTAACATCGTTTCGTGAAAAATTAATTGAAGCTATTCCAAACAATTTAAAGCACGCGATTAGTGCTGGTATCGGTTTATTTATTGCTTTTATCGGGCTTCGTTCAGCCGGTATTATTGTTGCAAATAAGTCAAATTTAATTGGACTTGGTGATTTGCAGTCTGAAAAAGTAGTTTTAACACTGATTGGACTTGCGATTACAATCATTTTATATACGCTAAATGTAAACGGCGCTTTATTCTTCGGTATGATTATTACAGGGTTAATTGCTTTCTTTAGAGGACAGCTTTCATTTAATAAAGGTTTGTTTGCTTCTCCTCACCTTCCAGACGGCTTAATGATTTCAAATCCTTTTGCTGCTTTTGGAGATGTTATTCATCATGATCTGTACACAGTTGTTTTTTCTTTCTTACTTGTTACAATTTTTGATACAACAGGTACAATGGTAGGAGTAGCTCAACAGGCCGGTCTCATGAAAGGCAATAAGATGCCTCGCGTACGTCAAGCATTGCTTGCTGACTCATTTGGTACAACGATTGGAGCTTTATTTGGTACAAGCCCAACAACAGCTTACGTTGAATCTTCATCTGGTGTAGCAGCAGGCGGACGTACAGGTCTAACGGGTGTGACGGTAGCCATTTTATTTATTGTTGCAGCGTTCTTTAGTCCGGTTGTAAGCTCGGTTTCTGGCGTAGCAGCTATTACTTCACCTGCGTTAATTATTGTCGGAAGCTTGATGATGGGTGCTGTAGCTAAAATTAATTGGAATGACTTTGATGAAGCGTTCCCTGCTTTTTTAGTTGTTCTAGCAATGCCTCTTACATCAAGTATTGCAACAGGAATTGCCCTTGGCTTCATTTCTTATCCGTTAATGAAGCTGGTAAAAGGAAAAGGCAAACAAGTCCATCCGCTTGTGTATGTCTTTGCTGTTTTATTTCTCTATCAGCTCATCTTTTTACCGCATTAAAAAAGCTTGGAGATTCGTCTCCAAGCTTTTTTTATTGAAAGTGATTGTTATTTTCTTTTGTTTGATAAAGATAATTTTCCACATAGATTTGTTCTGCATCGGAAGCATTCTTTATTCCTTCTTCTGGATCTAATTCGATACTTCTCTTCTTAGCTATATAATCCACTAGCGCCCCAAACCCTAAAAGACCGCCTATGATCCCACCAAATACAATCCATATTGGCAATCGCTTCACGTCCCTTTTCTTTTAATTGTATCACCCTCAGCACAACAGGTAAATATTAACATAGTTATCCATTTGTAAATAAAATGCTTTTTACCAAATATGCGTAAAAAACTTCTTTGTATTTGGTATACTAAACTCACGGCATGTTCTACAGAGAAAGGGGCTTAATTGCATATGAACAAACAGCTTGGAACGTTAATGTTTGTTATTTTTATGGTATTTGTCGGCTTTGGAGTGATCATCCCCATCGTACCTGAAGTTATTCGTGCCACCGGTGCGAGCACGGTCAATTTAGGGATACTAATGGCTAGCTATTCGATCGCATCTTTTATTACCGCACCTTTTTGGGGGAAGCTTTCCGATATAAAAGGCCGCCGTCCCATCTTACTTTGGGGCTTACTCGGCTTTAGCGCAAGCTTTTTTCTTTTTTCGGTGGCAGAAAACTCTCTGACTTTAATGTATACGTCGCGCATCATCGGAGGTTTGTTCGCAGGAGCTGTTATTCCTTGTGCTTTTGCATATGCTTCTGATAGTACAGATGAAGAAAATCGAACGAAAGCAATGGGACTGTTAGGAATGTCGATTGGCTTAGGCTTTATTTTTGGACCGGCATTAGGCGGCGTCCTTTCATCTTTCGGCTTGTTCGTTCCCTTCGTTATCTCTGGTATCTTGTCACTGATTATGACAGCGTTCTCATTCTTTACGTTAAAAGAATCTTTACGAAAAGAATCTGCTGATAAAGTACAGACATCGAGATGGCATGACTTCACGTCAGATTTTCAAGGAGCTATGAAGTATTTATATGTTCTTTCATTTTTAGCGACTTTTACGCTCGCTGGTTTAGAAGCTACTTTTCAATTTTTTCAAATAGCGAAAATTAATGCTACTCCTACGACAATCGGATGGATGTTTATGGCGAGCGGTTTAACTCAAGCGCTGATTCAAGGCGGTGTGCTGCAGCGATTTAAAAAAGGAAATGAAAAAAAGCTGATGGTCATTGGCTTATTAGTTTCAGCAATAGGATTTACGTCTATTTTGTTATCTTCCAGTGCCGTTAATGCTACCTTATTTTTGTGCATATTTACAGCAGGAAATGCCCTTATTCGTCCTTGTGTCCTCTCATTAATTACGATAAGAACCAAAGTAGGATATGGCTCTGCTTCGGGGCTAACCGCCTCAATGGATAGCTTAGGGCGTATTTTTGGCCCTCTGCTTGGTGCATTTGCCTTTAAACTCAATATGACGCTGCCTTTTATTATCGGAGCTGTTGTCACTTTAGCTGCTTTACTGCTGATTCAGCGTCATACAGCTCTAGATTATTCTGAGCAAACACTGTCATCGTAGAGGCCGGGACAGAAGTATTTTAGTTAAAGGAAGATCCGAACGATGAATCGAAATTCTTGATAAAGAATCCAACTCGTTCGGATCTTTTCATTGGTATGGTAAACGTAGTTTTCATGTATCCCATTTGTTCATCTTTAGATTGAATTGATTTCGTTATGTCTCAATCTCTTTTCATCGTTACTAACACAAGATTATCAGCAGCTGCAGTGCGTTTTATAATGGAAAACCGATGAGCTTCGTACAGCTTAATAGCAGGTGTATTTCGTTCGGCTGTCGACACGATATATTCACATTTTGAATATCTTTGGAATACATGTGTTAAAAGACGGCTGCCCACCCCTTTTCGAAAGTACCGAGGACCCACAACAAGGCGGCAAATGGTTAATCGCTCATTTTCTTTTTCAAACGACAGCACGCCAGCTAGCTTACCTTCAATCATTTCCCCGATAAAAACTTCCTTGCTTTTCATAATATCTTCTTTGCTTTCTGTAAGCTGAGGAATGTCTGAAAAACCAATGAGCCTTGCTTCTTCTTGATAAGCTTCTACTTGCACAGCTACTATTTGAAGAGCGATGTCCACTCTTTTATGTTCTAGGATTTGAAGCATGAAACCCACTCCATTTCATTCGTGAATTTAGACAAATTCCATGTTTTCACTATATCCAAACGCCTTCCTTGTACATATTGTATTATGTACTACCTGATTAGATCCTAAGGAGGTGTTTGTATGCATATCACTGCTCAAAAAATTAGAGAAGCAGCAGAATCTCTCTCTTGTACGGAGCTCGAAACATTTATGTATCAAGAACCAACTTCTCGACGTAAAAGTTCTAGAAGACGTTCTAGCCGTCGTTCTACTTATCGCTCTACTCGCCGCTCTACTCGCCGTTCTACTCGCCGTTCTACTCGCCGCTCTACTCGCCGCTCTACTCGCCGTTCTACTCGCCGCTCTACTCGCCGCTCTACTCGCCGTTCTACTCGCCGCTCTACTCGCCGCTCTAGCCGTTGTTCTACTTATCGCTCTACTCGCCGTTCTACTCGCCGCTCTAGCCGTTGTTCTACTTATCGCTCTACTTATCGCTCTACTCGCCGCTGTCAATGCGGTTCACCGTGCTGCTCATATCCATGGTTTAATAAATCATTGGGCTGCTGCTTTAAAGGACATGGTTGCCGCCGCTAAATAACTCAAAAGCAAGTCGGGTCTCAAACGTACACGGCTTGCTTTTTTTAAAATCTCTATTTTACATTCTACATAATCATTCGTTTTGCTCTTCTTGAAAGAGAAAATAAAGTATAATAATGGAAAGCATTTCTCTTAAAAGGAGGCCTATTCATGCACTTATCTTTTGATCACCTTGTTCATTTTTCACCTGATCCTCTTAGCGCTCAGAAAGAACTAAACGAATACGGAATAAATGTTATTAAAGGCGGTACCCATGAAAAATGGGGCACTTTTAACACGTTGGCTTATTTTCACCTGAGCTATATTGAGTGGCTTGGGCTCAGAGATATCACATTAGCTCAAACAGTTACAGATAATGATCTTATTCAGCAGCTTGTTAACGAACATACGCCTTTTGGTCATTTTGGCCGATTTGCCCTTCGTACAGATGATATGGATTTGCTGATAAAAGAGCTGCAAAGCAAAAGCTACGCTGTAAAAGGTCCTGTAGCGGGTTCTCGTCAAACCACTGATGGAGAAAAACTTCAATGGAAAATGTGTTTTATTGAAGCTGACCACGATTCCTTGCCTCTTCCTTTTTTTATTGAATGGGGTGAACCAGAAGAAAAACGCAAACCAAAGCTAGCTGCTTTTTCTTGCCACCAAGCTGGTCAGCTGCAGCTAAAAAATATTTACTGTGCTGTACATAACCTCGAAAAATCCATTAGCAAGTGGACGAAACTGCTGGGCGTTCAGTCTGGGGAAAGCTACAAAGACTCCTTAATTGATGCACGTTGCCAAAAACTATATATCAATGGAGGAAACCTTATCTTTTGCAGCGGAACACAAGGCGTTGTCCATGATACATTAAAAAAAGTTGGAGAACGTCCATTTTTGGTTGAATTGGATCACGCTCTAACATCGCAACAAATTACCGTACAAGGAGCTTCTTTTAAACTCAACAAATAAACATCCTCAGGCGGATGTTTATTTCTGTGCTTCTTTTATAGCTTGATAAATGAAGTGAGGCAAAATTCCAAAGGAATACTGAACGTCTAATCTTTCGGTCCATTGGTGCGCATCTCTTCCCAGCGGTCCAATGTTCAGTACCGGCATCTTCAGCTCTTCTAGCTCTTCTAGCGGGATATGATACCCTTTATTCCATAGCGGCATATTTGCTACTAACGTGTTAAATGTATGAAGCGGATGCTGCAGGCTGGCATAGCTTAAATCCGAAATTCCGCCAAAATAACTTTGTTCAACTAGCTCCACTTGAAATTGCTCTTTGGCAGTTTCCTGTACGTTTGACAAAATCCCTTGTACAAACGGATCATCATGTGAACAAACGGCCGGATAAAAAGGCGGAGTAAAAAATAAGACTATCATCGGAGCTGCTTCTTTACATAAACCAGCTAAAGTGTTTACTAATTTAATGGTTTTATTTCTGTCATCATCTTCTTGTGCCAAAAGTGCTTCTTCCATTTCTTGCACATATTTTTCACCGTGCTGTTTGACTGCATGAGTATAAAGTTCTTCATACGTCCATACGTTCACGTCAAGAGATGAACCCTCCATTCCCGCAGCGTACTGCCTAGCGGCTTTATTATAATGTTTTTTTACATTCAAAGCCGCTTTGTCAGCCGATTTCAACAGCAGATCTGTCACCTCTTTAAGAGAGCGGTTTAACATAAATAAATTAAACAATACGACGGCTGAATGCGGAACTTGAACTGAATACTCTTCTTTTAAATCTTTTTGTATCAGCACCGTAGGAGGTGGACTCGTTTCATCTCTTACTTTTTCGCAAAAATCAACGTTTAATTCTATTTCTTTTGTTAAATAAGAAGCTAGTAAATTAGCATTCAAACCAGCTAGCGGTTCCCCTACGTGAGTTTCTTTTCCATAACACAAAAAGCTTGGCATGATTTTCCCAATCGAGCCTGAGTACACATAGTTCGTTTGATCTCCAGGATAGCGGCTGAACACTGGTTCTGCATTTAGCATGAGAGAAAAATCCAGCTGATGTTGGCGCGCAAGTTCTAAAAGAACAGGCACTGCTTTTCTCATTCCAAGCGAATTTACTTCTTCATCCGGCACTGACAGCAGCAGGATGTTTCCGTCAAACTCTCCGTTGCATGCTCGTTCAATCATACTGATATGCAGGGCAATACCTGCTTTCATGTCCATCGTTCCACGGCCAAAAAGCCAGTCTCCTTTTATCATATCTTTTTGTACGTACGCCGGAACTTGTTCCATATGGTTATAAAAAGTATTCGTTAACGTATCAGCGTGAAAAGCATCCTTTTGCCACTGTCCATAATCTTGTACATCCACTACATCGTAATGACTTACTAATACAACTGTTTTATTTGTATTTTTCCCTTCAACAAAAGCTGTGACAATCGATCGCCCGTCTCCTGTTGAATGAAGCTCAACTTGCTCGTTTTTTTGAAAGTAAGGCAGCTTCAATAAATACGACGCTATCGCTTCAGCCATTTCTACTTCTGCCATCGTTCCTGTAACGCTAGGTATAGAAACCAATTCGCTTACAAGCTTCTTTAACTGTTCTTTTGTTTGATACAAAGATGTTTTGTTCGACATGCCCTTCATCTCTTTCCTTTTTCTAAATTTTCCATCAAACAAAACGATTCGTCAATCCCTTTGACAGAGACCCTTTCATTCTATCTCTATGTATCATAGTATGCGCTGCCTTGACGCACATGATAAAAAAAGAGTGCGCGGCTAGGGCTAGCACCGCACACTCTTTTTTTTACTTTTCGTCATCTTCTAAAAAGTCTAGGATACGATCAATAAGCTGTTCGCTTCCTGCATCGTTTCCATGTTCAAGAGACATTTCCATTTCAATGCTCCTTTCATAAAATATTCTTGTTTTATAACATACCACAATTCATTTCGAATGTAACCTTTAATTTGTGTAAAAATTTCGACAATTTATGATTAATTTTAAAACCTAGTGAGTAATGATTATACCCACCAGATTCTTCGGTTGTCAAAGAACATGCTTTCTATTTAAAAATACTTAAAAAATAGAGGCGCGAGCAGACTTCTATAACAGACAGCCTACTCGCTCAAGCTTGGAACAGCATGATGAATAAATTTCTAGTTCATTTGCTTTTTGTACATCTTTAATATCTATGCCTACAGCATATGTACGAACTTGGTTTTCGACCACAATTTCGTAAAATGTTTCTAATTCACGATAAGCTACTTCATAATGCTTTCCTAATAATTTCACGGCTTCCTTTAATGCTTTCTCTCCTGTATATGCTGCAACTGCTGTATGACTCATAAAACCCTCTCCTTTTAGAAAAATAAAAAAAACTCATTTTGCTTTGATGCAAAATGAGTTTTTCACCCGTTTTATCACCCAAAGCACATGCTTTGCTGGTAGGAGCACCTTACATTCGTAGGTTGCTGTGGAGTCAAAGAGCCAGATCTCTCGTCCACTCGTGATAACTTTTTTAATTTAAAATTTATTTTATCAAACAATTCCATCCGCGTAAATAGAAAAATAAAAATATTTTAATTTTTTTGGCAATGGAATGAATTCAAAAAATGAAAGCTTAGATTAGCAAAATAAGAAGCTGCTACAAGTAATGCCTCTTCATTTAATGAAAAAGAAGGATGGTGCCATTCATATTCTCCAGCTGTACCCATCCATACAAAAAATCCTGGTACATGCTGCTGATATACGGCAAAATCTTCTCCTCCAGGCGATTGTTCAGCTTCTACGACTTGATAACTAAGATCCTCTGCAGCGTTAATAGCCAGTTTTTCCAGCGTATCATCATTGTTTACTACAGGAAGATATGGATACCATTTAACGTCTACTGAAGCCCCGAAAGCTGCTCCAATCCCTTCAGCAGTTCGTTTCATAAGACCCGGTATTTTTTCTCTCGCTTCTTCTTGAAAGGTACGCACCGTTCCTTCAAGCGTTACTTTGTCAGGAATGACGTTCCACGAGCTCCCTCCATGGATTTGAGTTATGCTGACAACAACATTTTGAAATGGGCTGAGATTACGGCTGACAATGGTTTGTAAACTAGTAACAATTTGACCAGCAGCAGCAATCGGATCTACTGTTTTTTCAGGGATGCCCGCGTGACCTCCTACTCCTTTGACGTCAATTTCAAAACGATCAACGCTTGCCATTAAAGGTCCCGATTTGATACCAATGGTTCCTACAGGAAGATCCGGTTTGTTATGCATCCCAAATATCGCTTCTACTCCTTCGAGCACACCTTTTTCAACTAGCATTTTTGCCCCAGAAGCCGTTTCTTCGGCCGGTTGAAAGATAAACCGTACCGTACCGCAAAGCTCCTGCTGACGTTCTTTAAGAAGAATGGCTGCTCCGATTATAGAAGCCGTATGAAAATCATGGCCGCATGCGTGCATAACTCCGTTTACTTCAGATGCAAATGGCAGATTGGTTTTTTCTTCAATTGGCAGCGCATCAATATCAGCTCGAATTGCGATAGTAGGTCCCGGCTTTCCTCCCACAATTTCTGCTACTGTTCCTACGTCTAAATGGAATGTATCCGCTATAGACATATCATAGTGCTTTAACCACTTTTTAATACGTTTAGTTGTTTCATATTCTTTCATTGAAAGTTCTGGAAACCGGTGCAGCTCACGGCGTATGTCTATTAACTCATTTAGCAGTAATTGATCTATCATATTTATCACTCTTTCACATTTCTTAATTTGGATCACCTCTCTATCTTTTACGACAAAGAGTGTACCTCATTGAATTTTTTATAAAGAAATAGGGTCGTATAACCTTCTGCGAGGTGCTTTTCTTTAGCTTGAACATATCCTTTTCGTTCATACATCTCAACTAACCAAGGATGTTCTTTTGCTGTTCCTAAAGACACACCTGGTGATTTAAACATATTTTTTATTATCTCTTCCTCTACTAGATGCAGCAGCTTAGAACCAACACCTTTCCTGACAAACGACGGGTCCACTGCAAACCACCAAAGATGCGGAACAGCAAACGGACCTGGATGTTCTCCCCAAGGCATTCGTATAGATACAGTTGCAGCGATTCTTTTATCTTCTTCATATACATAGCAAAGGTTTTGAGAAATATTTTTCTTAACAAGAGCAAGATCAGCAGTAGCTGCTAAGAAAGGAATGCCTAGCTCTCGAATAGGCTTATATGCTTGTAGAGTCAAGTTCAATAAGTTATCTGCGTCGTCATTTGTTGCCAAACGGAATTCATTTTTCATCTCTTCGCCTCCTATGTAGTGCTTAAATATTTTATTTAACTTATAAGTTTACTGAGAATTAAAAAAGACAGACTGCCGCCTTGCGTACTCACTATACAACTGCTTTTATAACGTGTCAATTTTCATTATCTCTTTCTATGAAAGCTATCATTAAAACCAATACTTACAGTTTATTATACTGAACAAATATCAATAAATCCCCTTACGAAACCCCTTTCATTACTTTCGTTAAATTTTCAACCGCCATTATAGAGCGACGTATGATAAAATAGAACACGGTAGTTGTAAGAAAAGCAAACAGAAATGTAATCACTAGCATAATCGAAGCTGCTTGCTCTTGTTTCATAATAAGATAATAATTTGTCACTTCAATTACAGTAAGTGTTATGACCATCATATATAGCATTTCACATGTAAACTTTGAAACGCTTTTTTTATTTTTCATTCCCTATACCATCTAAAGACATAGAATGTCTAATCTATATTAGTAGTATCGGCATATTTTTATATGTTTTTGTAAAAACTAAAGAAGAATTGAAGCAATTATTATTGGCGCTTTTCCACTAAATATTGGAATACATATCATTCTGCAAGGCGCTGCAACAGCAGTTGATAACTGTCTGATTATTCTTTCATTTGACCAAACTCTACCTTTGCTTATAAAATGAAGATTTGTAGAAAGGAGTACGAAAAATTTTATGTATACGTATCAAACAGGCAATCAAACAATTGACTACAAAATTGAAGTCGTTCCAAATAGAACCGATATCACGGTGCAAATTTGTGACAAAGAAGGGGTAAAAGTTATTATCCCGAGAGGTCTTAATGAAAACAATGTGCGTTCAATCATCGCACGCAAAGCAACATGGATTTTAAAACAACTAAACGGTTCACAACCAGCTGAGGAAAAGCCAGCTGCTCCAAAGAAAGAAGCAGTAAAAAAAGAAACAGCTAAAAAAGAAACAGCTAAAAAAGAGGCTCCTAAAGCAGCAGCTTCTGCAGCTAAAACTGGTTCTTTTGAAGAAGGAGACAAATTCCCTTACCTAGGACGTCAATACCGCTTAAACATCGTTCGTGGAGATGTAGCAAAGGCTGAAATGACATTCCGTGCAAAATTCATTGCTACAGTACCTGAAAGCTGGAACGAGCAGCAAACAAATGAAGGTATTGGACAACTATTAACAGAATGGTACCAAGGCCGCGCTGGTGAAAAATTCCAAGAAGCTTTGAAATCTGTTAAAAAAGCAGCAGACAATGCTCCTGAATCTGTTAAGTGGGACGAGTTAGGTGAAGAATACGCTACGACTCAAGATAATACAATCGTGTTAAACTGGCGTTTGCTAACAGCTCCTCTTGCAACAATTGAATATGTCATTGCTTCTCAATTTACAAATGCAGATGAGTTATTCGAAGATGCAGCTGAACGCAAACAGTGGTTAAGCGATAACTCCCTAAACGCATTTTAAGTTTATACATAAAAAAAGCACGCGGCGAACGCGTGCTTTTTTTATTTGGATAGAAGTACTCGAATAATTTCACTGCTCAAAAATCAGTTAACCTGACGGGTTCATTCAAGTGCAGTTTATAAATCAATATATAATATACATGTTTAAAGTTTTATTAACCTTATGTTTCATTCTATAAAAACCTGATTTTTACCCTTTTAATACTTTAAATGCTTCTCTTATTTTTCTTACAAAATCTAACGGTGGTTCTACGGATTCAAAGTGCATATACATTGCTCTCGGCTCTTCAAATAGCCAATGGTTGTGAACGGCCGTAACCTTAATATCCCTTTTTCTAAGCTCCGTTAATAATGGATTTACCTCTTCTTGCAAAGCACGGTTTCACCTAGATTTAGCGCTCTTCCTTTGCTGTCTAAATCTTCAAAAGTGAAAAATTGAGGAGTAACTAATGGAGAGCGTGTTGGACCCCCTAAAATTTTAAAACGAATCGTCCGAAATTTTTGTACCAAACAAACGCCATTTTCATCTAAACTGTCTTGTCCACCTAGAATTCTCGCAAACTCCTGACATAGACTCTTTTTATTTTCCCAACTCATTATGCTGACTTCCTCTCTTACACTAACTTGTCCTTCCTTAATAAATGTATGTGAAAGTTATCAAGTAGAAACGGCAAACACACAGGAAAACTACCCATTTTATAAATCCTGATTATCAAAAGTCATATTTATTTTTCTTTGTTCATATCAATAGCATGTATTTTTGAATTTAACTAAAAAGAGAAATTCAAATGTCCATTTAAGGAATTTACTTAAACAGTTTTTTAAAATTGAAATTGTAGGGGGAAGTAAAATGAAAAAAATAGGAAAAGATGATTTTATTTCAGGGTTTGTTCCTCATCATAATCATGGCTCAGTGGACTATACTTCTGTTGCGTCAGGACATGTCCATCAGTGCCTCGACGTAACGTCTCCTCCAATTCAAAGCGAGGATGGAAGCCACATCCACTATACAGAAGGCTATGTTGTTTTTGAAGACGGACACACACATCATTACAAAGCCTACTCTGGTCCCGCTATTCCGATTGGCAACGGTATGCATGTTCACTATTATGACTTTTATACCAGTGAAGACAACCAGCATCGGCATCATGTCAAAGGTGTAGACCACCCTGCTCCGGGTGATAGGTAATGAAATAATTTAATGCAATCAAGCCAAAGTCTCAGCTTCTGGACTGATTTTTATCTTGTGTTTATATACCCCTTTATTAACAGTGAGACCTTTAATAGATAAAGGTCTCTTTGTACATATATAAGTTAAATGCCAGTCTCTCCCTCTGCTTAAGCAAAAAAGGATAAGCGAGCTCTTTATTCCAAAAATTCGACATACCAGGTCTTTGGACATGTCAAAGTTTCTACACCAATCGATATATTTTGTTTTAAAAGAAAGATACATATAATCAAGAAAATGTTTGATTTTGTTTAAATGTGGATACGTATACCTATAAGCAAGATAGCAAACACTTAAGATGAGTGGTTACGATGTAAAAGTTGTAATGACCATGTAAAGAAAGGAAGTGCAGCTTATGAAAGGACAGAGCTTTTTTATTTTAGGACTTATATTTGCTCTTATCATTGCTGTTTTAGCTGTAATTAACAACGATCCGGTACAATTTAACTATGTATTTGGTTCACAAAAATGGCCTCTTATTTTAATTATCTTAACAACGGCCGTGTTTGGAGGAGTAGTTGCTGCTTCATTGAGCTTTATAAAAATTGTTCAACTAAGAGGACAATTGAAGCAGAAAAACAAGCAAATTGCTGAGCTGGAAGAAGAAATCAAGCAGCATAAGCCTGTTGAGCCTGTTGTGGAAGAAGAACCAAATCAACCAGCTACTCGAACTGAGCGCGCTCAGTTATAATAAAGAAGAGCCGTTATTCTCTCGAATAGCGGCTCTTTTCATTTTTTGTTCCGCCAAGCATATTTTTGGCATATACGCATAAACAGATAGATATGGAAAACTTTAGTTCTGAATGGTACAATCAACACTGTTATATCTCTATGAAAAACTTAAATTGACAGTCTTACCGTTAAGAAGGTGTTCATCCATTATGATCAATAAAAAAATAAAGCGCGAAATTCTTACATACACAAGCGTCATCCTCGGCACCGTTTTGCTTTCTGTTGTCGTTCAGCACTATTGGTTTCAGCCCTACACTGTAAAAGGTGATTCTATGAAGCCTATTTTGCACGAAGGCAATCGAATTATTATTAACAAGCACAGCAAGCTGGAGCGCTTTGATATTGTCGTGTTACAAGCTCCCTATAGCAGTGATTTTCTAGTAAAGCGGATTGTGGGCTTACCAGGAGAAACGGTCGAATACAAAGATGATGTTCTCTATATAAATAACAAGGTCAAAAAAGAACCGCATCTTCATAAATACTTGTCCAAAGTGCCCGTTTACGAGCGATTCACCGAAAATTTTTCAACGTACGAACTGTCTCCAGACGGCACGATACCGGATGGATACGTATTAGTGCTAGGTGACAACAGACGTATTAGCCGAGATGGAAGGCATTTTGGCCTTACTCCGATTTCTTCAATCATGGGAGAAGTCAGTATGAAATACTGGCCTTTAAAAGAAATGACTTTTATGCATTAACACATAAAAAGAGGTTGAGACATAACGAAATGAATCCAATCTAAAGACGAACAAATGGGATACATGAGCTAAACCGCTTGTGACACCGCAGTCGATTTCCGTGCAAGACTTCGCTTTGCCCTCCAATCAACTGCTAGAAGAATGAAACCTATGTTCACCATAACAAAAAAAACGAACCACTAATCAAAACGTTTGATTAGTGGTTCGTTTTTCACTTCAGCTAAAATACTTTTGTTCCAGCCTCTTTTTATTTTGGATTTTCTTTGTTTTCTATATGCTGTTCTTCTGCAAATTCTGTGTCATACGCTAGTTTTCCCTTAAAAGCCGGGCGCGTTCTCGCTGTATGCTTTGTTTCAATATGGTTAAATAAATAGCGGTGAACAAAAACCTCGGCAAATGTAATAATAGCTGCAGAAATAATACTTCCCCAAGCAATTTGAACGTAGCTGTCTAATAACAATGTGCCAAAAACCCATACGCTCATATAGGTTAGAATAAATTCAACAATAATGGCATCGCGATTGCCCACTCGAGGCAGTACAATTCGATCCACTACTAGATATGTCACAACTGTTGTTAGCAAGCTAAAGGAAATAATGTCTCCGATGGTTGCATCAAAAAACAAATCAAGTCCTATACCAAACGCAATAAGTGCCGCTGCAAATTTAATGAGCAATAATGTTGCATGATTCATATTTGAACCCTCCTTTTTCTATATTAATTTGAACAAAAATAGGGAAATTAATACCTTTTTTGCCAAGAAGGGTATAATATAGGCAAAGCCAGTACGTTTGAGGCTACTCGAGCGTACAAGAATGATTTGGGAGATGTTGTAATGATTGTACTAGAAAATAGCAAAATGAAAGTAAGTATTCAAGAAAAAGGAGCGGAAGTTGTAGAAGTATTTCATAAAGAAAAAGACCTGCAGTTCATGTGGAGCGGAGACCCCGCTTATTGGGGACGAGTATCCCCCGTATTGTTTCCAATCGTAGGCCGATTAAAAAATGATCAGTATACCGTTGATCAGCGCGAATACTCTTTGCCACAGCACGGTTTTTTACGTGATTCTGCTTTCAGCGTGATTGAACAAACAAACGAAACGGCACGGTTGCAATTTGCGACAAACGGCCGCTTTAAAGACGTATATCCGTTTGAATGTTCAGTTGAAATCAGCTACCGTCTGGAAAATAACCGATTAACTTTTCAGTGGAAAGTAGTGAACGAAGATAAAGACGATATGTATTTTTCAATTGGAGCCCACCCTGCTTTTCGTATTCCGTTACGTGAAAACGAGCAGATTTCTGATTACTTTTTAGAAATAGAGCCTTCTGAAACTACGCCGAAGGAATTTGTATTAAAAGACGCGCTTATTCATGAAAAAGGAGCTGCAGAAAATTTTCATCAGCTGCCGCTAAGCGCAGATTTATTTGCAAATGATGCGCTAATTTTTAGTCATATTGACGGAATTACGATTAAATCGCCGGTTAATGAAAATCAAATTAACGTTCAGTTTAATGATTTCCCGTATGTCGGTATTTGGTCAAAGTATGATGCAGAAAATCATACAATCGCTCCTTTTCTTTGCATCGAACCTTGGTTTGGAATTGCAGATACGCATGATCACAACGGAAATTTCAAAGAAAAATTAGGCATCAACCGTTTATCAAAAGACGGTGTATTTCAAACAGAATTCTCTGTTTCCTTTAGCTAATTCAACACATAACAAAATCAATCCAATCAACAGCTAGAAGCAGCTAAATAGATTAAGCCTGCGTTCACCATAACAATAAAAAGCTCCGAACGATTACTCGTTCGGAGCTTTCTTCAACTAAACTACTTTTGTCTCTGCTTCTTTTTATATTAGTTATTTACAACATCGCTATTTTTTAGCGCATGGACTTGCTCTATTAGCTTCTGAACATATTCTTCGCTGAGTACACCTGTTGCTCCTCGAATAATTTCAGTCGAATAGTGATCCGGAGGTGCGACTTCTTTTTCTTTATTTAACACAAAAAAAGTAAGAACATGATCCACCATCTTACCTTCATGCTCGACAGAAATAATAGCGGGACGATAGCCGTTATTATCTACGCCTTCTCTGCCATACAGGTACGTAATTGCTTCAGGCGGCACGCGGTATAGTTTGCCTTCAACGACTCCACCTTCTTCAACCATGTCTGCACGTCCTCCGTCATGAATAACGTGGTTATATCGAAGCGTATAGCCTTTGAAAACCGCTCTGCCGAGACAGTCTTGGAAATGCTGATCCACCCCGTGCTTAATAAAACGATCGTTATCCATACATGAACCGTAAGCAAAATACAGCATACCTTCTAATAAATCTTCTTTCCACACGCGCCAGTTTCCGCTCGGGATAAATTCGTGCAGCAGCGAACGATCGCTTGCCACATAAACAACGGCTTCAAATTCACCTTGGTCCGTTTCAACCGTTTGCACAATTTTATCATATTCATTGTCTTTATGGCCTTCATGAATGTATCCTTCTAATTCATCAAGAGCCTTCCACATAAGCTGATCGGTCACTTCATATACTTCTCCATACGTAATATGTTCACTGTCGATATCGAGCATAGGATAGCCGTGCTTAGTGTCATATAATTTCCCTTTCGTTCTTGCCTGTTTGGCAATAGAGCGCGCATGATGCAGCAATCCGTGATTACCTTCTCCTTCAAGAAGCGTTCCGTATACAAATAAATAATTGCACATACTCCTTATTCCCCCTTTTTCTCTTCATAAAGCTCTAGCGGTAACCCGTCCGGATCAGCAAAAAATGTGAATTTTTTTCCCGTTAGTTCATCTACCCTAATAGGTTCCACATCAATCCCTTGCTGCTCTAGTTCACGCTTGGAATCCTCTACGCTTTCAACCGCAAAAGCTAAATGGCGTAAGCCGCACGCTTCAGGTCTTGAAGGACGCTGTGGCGGATTTGGAAACGAGAACAACTCAATTTGATAGCCAGGAGCTACTTCTAAATCTAGCTTATATGAATCTCTTTCTTTTCTATATGTTTCTTCTATAATCTTGCATCCTAACATATTTACATAAAAAGCTTTTGAACGTTCATAATTACTTCCTATAATGGCTACGTGGTGCATTCGTTTTAAATTCATTTCATTCTCCCATAAAAACCCTTTTCTAAACATCCTACACAAAATGCCGGCAAACATCAAATAATTACGTTATCACCTTTGACTAGAGTGATAAAAGTCACGGACATAGCGCCTCATAACAAGTAATATAACAACGAGGTGAATAACATGATTTCGTTACCATTTAAAGCAAGAATTGACCGAACTCAAAATTTAGATTCGTTAAAAGAAGAAGCTGCTATTATGCACCGTATTGCTGATCAGTTATCTCCAATGAGCCTTGAGTTCATAGAATATACTGAACGTATTCAATATGTGTATGAACGCATGCACACTATCGTACGTCATCCTACTAAAAAACTCGCTTAATATAAGCGAGTTTTTTTTTATAAAATCTTTGTCAAACTACCTTATTTTGAGATATACTGAATGCTAATAAAAAAATGAAACTTTTTGATCTTACGCGCGTATACTTAATTACGATAGGATAAAAGATAAATAGTTACGCAGATAAAAACCATCACGTGATGGTTGACGTAGTTAAAGGAGGTGGTATTCTGATGGGGTTGCGACATACAAAATTGGCGAACTTGCAGAGATGGCACATGTAACGAAACGCACGGTTGACTATTATACTAACATTGGGTTGTTAAAAGCAGAACGCTCTGCTTCTAACTATCGCTTTTATAACGAAGAAGCGCTGAAACGTCTTTACTTAATTGAAAAATTAAAAAGCGAAGGCCGTTCTCTTGAAGAGATTTCTTCTCTATTTTCTATAGAGCAATCCGAGAATAGCCACTCCGAAGACGAATTAGCATCCAAATTTTACGTGCTAAACGACAGTTTAAAAGAAGTTGCACCGCTGATGGAAAAGCTGAATGAAGAAGATCGAAAAGTAATGTTGAATCGGCTTTCACCAGAGAGCGTCACTCTTTTGCACTCTTTACTGCTGCTGCTGTCGTAAATTTACTATTTACAGGAGGTGTTTACTTACTTTATAGCACTATAAAGTAAGTATATTCATTGATAACCATTAACTTAATTATTTTTGCGATTTTAATTGTACTCACTGCTTTTTTCGTTGCTTCAGAGTTTGCAATTGTGAAGCTTCGTAGTTCACGGGTAGATCAACTTGTTGCTGAAGGAAAAAAAGGAGCGAATGCGGTTAAAACCGTGACGACACACTTAGATGAGTATTTATCTGCGTGTCAGCTTGGTATTACGATTACTGCTTTAGGACTCGGTTGGTTAGGAGAACCGACTGTTGCGAAGATTTTAGAACCACTGTTTGAAGAACTGGGTGTTGCTGCATCTTTAACACATATTCTTTCATTCATTATCGCATTTGCCCTTGTAACGTTTGTTCACGTAGTTGTTGGTGAATTAGCGCCAAAAACATTTGCGATTCAAAAAGCTGAAACAGTGACGTTATTGTTTGCTCGTCCGTTAATTTTATTCTATAAAATTATGTTCCCCTTCATTTGGTTACTAAATGGTTCTGCCCGTTTATTAACTGGCATGTTTGGATTAAAGCCAGCTTCAGAGCATGAACTTGCGCACAGTGAAGAAGAGCTGCGCATTATTTTATCAGAAAGTTTTAAAGGCGGGGAAATTAACCAGTCTGAATATAAGTATGTGAACAACATTTTCGAATTCGATAACCGTGTTGCTCGCGAAATCATGGTACCAAGAACAGAAATTTCAGCTGTTTCTGAAGACGACAGCATTGAAGATTTCTTAAAGCTTGCTGTAGAAGATCGCTACACTCGCTACCCTGTTACTGTTGACGGAGACAAAGATAACATTATCGGCTTAGTCAACGTCAAAGAGATTCTAAACGATGTCGTAATTAACGATGCGTTAAAAAAGCAAAGCGTGAAGCTTTATATGAATCCTATTATTCAAGTAATTGAAACTGTAGCGATTCAAGACCTATTGCGCTCGATGCAAAAGAAACGTACGCATATGGCTGTGTTGATTGACGAGTACGGCGGTACAGCAGGTATCGTTACCGTTGAAGATATTTTAGAAGAAATCGTTGGAGAAATTCGAGATGAGTTTGATACAGATGAAAAGCCGCTTGTTCAAAAAATCAGCGATCAACATTTTGTCTTTAACTCAAAAGTACTGCTTGAAGAAGTCAACGAAGTGCTTCATATCGAAATTGAAAATGATGATATCGATACAATTGGCGGCTGGATGCTGATGCAAAATATCGATATTCAAGAAGGCGAATCGTTCAAACTTTTTGGATACGAGTTTATTGCAAAAGAAATGGACGGTCACCAAATGAAAGAAGTGGAAGTACGTGCCCTTCCTGAGGAAGAACGCGTGCAGCCTGAAAGTCATTCACCAGAACAAGAAGTTACACAAGCATAATAGAAAGAGCCGCTTCTTCATGAAGCGGCTCTTTTTTTATTATTGCTTACTCTTAATCATGCAGCAGCTTATACACAACGTTCTCTTCTGCACCTTCCCCAGTCTTTTCCTTCGCTTGGTCCATCGTGCCGACAAACTCCAGCTTTCCTTCTTTTAAGACCGCAAACCGATCACACACGCCTAAGATTTCATTCAAATCATGGGTAATATAGATGATCGTCTTTCCTTTTGCCGACAGCTGTTTGATATAACGAATGATTTCAAGCTTGGACTGCAAATCAATTCCGACCGTTGGCTCATCCATTAACAAAACGGACGGTTCATGAATAAGTGAAACGGCTATGTTTAGCTTTCGCTTCATGCCTCCTGATAAATTTTTCACTTTTTCTTTCCATCTTCCTTCGAGCTGTACAGCTGAGCAAAGAGACTGAAGCTGTTCATTCGACAGGGAGTGTGAAGTCATTTTGCTCCACATTTTCATGTTTTCTTTTACGCTAAGCTCTTCCCACAGCGCTATATCTTGTGGAACGTAGCCAATGACTTCTCGAATCGCTTTTTGATTTTTCTTAAGCGATAAGCCTCCAATCGTGACATTCCCGCTTGAAGGAGCCGTAATGGTAGACAAAATAGACAGAAGCGTCGACTTACCAGCGCCGTTTGGTCCTAAAAGACCAATGACTTCTCCACTTTCTACGGTCAGTGTAACATTTGCTAACGACCGTTTTTTTCCGTATGTTTTGCTAACATTGTTAATTTCAATCATTTGATGCTCCTCACATTCCACACTATTTTAAACGCGCACAAACATATACATGCAATGGAAACAGCTATCTCTTTCCAAATGAATGTAAGCGGCAGTGCATGCTGATACAGAAGCAGATGCTGCGGAAGCCACTGACTTATTCTTTCAATCGTTGCAGAAAGCTCTCCTACCGGGAAAAAGCTCCCTCCTATTATACTGAGTCCTGTGACCATGACAACGCTGATCATATAATAAGATCCAACTCGCTGACTTTCACTTGCAAGCCACGTGCTAAAAACAACGCA